>OGWY01000036.1_pt1 | contig 81952 bp, 78 predicted proteins | sample 1576121 | NCBI WGS metagenome assembly OGWY01 (sample SAMEA3541543, study PRJEB24748) | human gut metagenome | biome: human gut; feature: human-associated habitat; material: faeces | place: China | collected 2012 | reverse complement strand
CTTTCCTTTATACTGTTTTACACACTGTAGACAACAAATTTGTTGTTGTTCCTAATGGTAAACTTTCTGGAGAAGTTATTGTTAACGCTGGAGCTAATGCTGAAAGAAGAGTAGATTGTGTTTTCTCTGTTTCATATGACACATCTATTGACCAAGTTAAAGAGCTTTTAACCGATATAGCTAAAAATCATCCTTTAATTCTTCAAGATAAAGATATTTTTGTTAGACTTAGCAAGCATAACTCAAGTTCTTTAGATTTTACTATGAGAGTTTGGGCTAAAAAAGAAGATTATTGGACTATTTTCTTTGACTTACAAGAACTTGTTAAAAAGAGATTTGACCAAGAAGGAATTGAAATTCCATATAATAAACTTGATGTTTATCAAAAATAATTAAATGAGGTGAATATTTTTGAAAGATTTTATTTTAACTTTAAAAGAAAGTATACTTAATGGAAATAGTATTACTTTTGACGAGGCTACAAAGCTTATAAATTTAGATACAGATACTAATAGAGACGATATTCTTTTTCTATCAAATTGTGCAAATGAAATTAGAAAATTCTTTTGCGGAAACAAATTTAATCTATGTACTATAATGAATGCAAAATCAGGAAAGTGCCCAGAAGATTGTAAATATTGTGCTCAGTCCGCTCATTTTAAAACAGCTTCACCTGTTTATCCTCTAACTAATAAAGAGGAAGCTTTAAACTTAGCTTTAACTGTTGAGAAAGAGGGAGCTAATCGTTTTGCATTAGTTACTAGTGGTCGAGGATTACTTACAGAAAAAGATACCTTAGAAGTTTCAACTCTTTATAAATACATGAAAAAAAATAGCAATATTCACCTATGCGCTTCACATGGGTTGCTTACTAAAGAATCTGCAAAATCTTTAAAAGAATCAGGAGTAAAAACATATCATCATAACTTAGAAACTTCTAGAGACTTTTATGATAAAATCTGTACAACTCACACATATCAAGATAGAGTTGATACAATTTTAATAGCACAAGAAGTAGGATTGGAAGTTTGTAGTGGTGGAATTTTTGGTTTAGGTGAAAGTAGAATTGATAGATTAAATATGGCTTTTGAACTAAAAAATTTAAATGTTAAATCTATACCTTTAAATTTTTTAACACCTATTGCTGGAACACCCATGGCCGATTATTCTCCTTTAGATCCTATGGAAATTATCAAAACAATCGCAGTTTATCGTTTCATAAATCCAGATTCTTCTTTAAGATATGCTGGTGGAAGACTTCAACTTGGCGATTTAGAAATTCAAGGAATTAAAGGTGGAATCAATTCAGCTTTAACTGGAAATTTTCTTACAACAACAGGAAGCACTATAGCCTCTGATAAAGAGATGGTTGTTAAGGAGGGATTTACCCTTGATAAATAAACTAAAAACAGGATACTTTATTATAGGGACAGACACTGATATAGGGAAGACGTATGTGTCTTCCCTTATTTTTAAATCTTTAAAAAACTATAATATCGGTTATTATAAACCACTTCAAACAGGATGCTATTTTGAAAATGAAAAATTAGTTCCATTAGATCCAAAATTTTTATGCGATTTTGCTGGAACAACTTTAAAACCTGAAATGACTACTTATCTTTTCAAAACTCCTGTTTCTCCTCATTTAGCTTCTGAATTAGAAAATATTCCTATTTCTATGAACTCTATATTTAATCAATGGGATATTTTAAAATCTAAGTATTCAACAACTTTTATAGAAGCTGCTGGTGGTATATACGTTCCAATAATACGGAATAAATATTTCATGTTTGATTTTATAAAAGATTTAAATCTATCAGTAATACTCGTTTGTTCTACAAAAGTTGGAGCTATAAACCACACAATGTTAACTCTTAGCTTTTTAAAAGAAAAACAAATACCTATTCAAGGTATTATTTTTAATAATTATACAAAAGAATTTTATGAAGATGACAATATTAAAGTTGTTTTAGAAACTAGTCAAATCAGCAACTATCTTATTATCCATAATGGCGATACTATAATTCCTGAACAAAATCTCATTTCATTTTTAGAAAAATAAAAGAGGTCAAAAATTTGACCTCTTTTTTATATTATCTATTTTTTAATAAACTTTTTCCTGGAATTCCTGGTTTTGTCATTTCAAAAGGATTTAAAATTATATCTAACTCCTCTTTTGTTAACAATTTTCTTTCTAAAATCAAATCTACCACTGAAACTCCCGTTTTTATAGATGTCTTTGCTATATCTGCTGCATTTTTATATCCAATATGTGGATTTAAAGCCGTTATTGTTCCAACACTCATATCAACAAGCTGCTGACATCTCTCTTTATTTGCAGTAATCCCAACTAAACAATTATCTATTAGAGTATTAACTCCATTCTTTAAAATTTCTATCGATTGGAATAAATTAAAGAACAATACTGGTTCAAATACATTCAGCTCTAATTGACCTGCTTCTGCTGCTTTTGTTACTGTCTGATCATTTCCAAATATTTGGAAACAAACTTGGTTCATTACTTCAGGAATTACTGGATTTACTTTTCCAGGCATTATTGAAGATCCTGGCTGTTGTTGAGGTAAATTAATTTCTGCTAATCCTGTTTTGGGTCCTGATGCCATTAATCTTAAATCATTTGCCATTTTTGATAAATTTACAGCTGCTACTTTTAATGCTGAAGATAACCATACAAAGCTATCTAAATTTCTTGTTCCATCAACTAAGTCATCTGCTTGAATAAAATCAACATTAGTTACCTCAGACAAAATTCTAACAACATCCTCTACATACTTTGTATCAGCATTAATTCCCGTTCCTACTGCGGTTGCTCCCATATTAACTGTTTTTAAATCTTCCAAAGCTATCTTAATTCTCTTTATATCTCTAGCTATCGGTTGAGCATATGCTTTAAATTCTTGTCCTAATCTAATTGGTACAGCATCTTGAAGGTGTGTTCTTCCCATTTTTATAACATTATCAAACTCTATACTTTTATCTAATAAAGTTAAATTTAATCTCTCTAAAGTTTTTAATAACTCTTCTGACATCATTTGTAAAGCTAATTTTCCTGCAGTTGGAATTACATCATTTGTAGATTGTCCATAATTCACATGATCATTTGGATGAACTTTATCATATTTCCCAAGTTCTCCCCCTAGTAACTCTCCCGCTCTATTAGCAATTACTTCATTCATATTCATATTCATTGATGTTCCTGCTCCACCTTGAATAACATCAGTTATAAACTGATCCATAAATTTACCATCTATTATCTCTTCAGAAGCTTTAACTATAGCATTTACAACATCCTCACCTAACATTCCTGCTTCTAAGTTTGCTATAGCTGAGGCTTTCTTTACATATGCCAAAGCTTTAATAAAATCATTTCCTAATTTATACCCCGTAATATGGAAATTATTTTTCCCTCTTAATGATTGAACTCCATAATAAGCCTCTGCTGGAACTTGTATTGTTCCAATAGAATCACTTTCTAATCTAAACTTTTCCAAATCTTTCACCATCCCTTTATTTTCCCCAGAACATAAAACATCAAAACTATAAAACTTTATTTTCATTTTATTCTTTTTTGAAAATAAACATTTCGTTCTTTATTCGTTCATTCGTGCTTTTATGTTTTAAAGTATACTGTTTTTTTTATAAAAGTCAAGTGTTTTTTATGGAATTTTTATTTTAACAATATAAAAGTATCATCTTTAGTTGCTTCTTCTTTCACTTCAAAATACTCTGGATTCTCAGCCTCTAATTTTTTTAGTTTTAAAAGAGTTCTTCCTAGGTGATGTTCTAACATTCCTCTTAATTTATCTATATCTTTTTTCTCCAATGCTTCTAAAATTTCCTCATGCTCTTTAACAACTGATATATCACTTGTTTTATTTTTAGCATTTAGAACTCTTACCCTTTGATAATGACCTGTTCCATTTAATGCTAATTCCCACAATCCAGGAATTCCAGCTTTTTCAAAAATCATTTTATGAAAATCATTATCCATTTTATGAAATTCTAAATAATTACGATTTCCCTCACAATAAACTCTTTGCATTTTTATATTCGTTCTTAAATCCTCTATAAACTCTTCATCTAAAGCTTCAATAACTCTTTCAAAAGCTGCTGTTTCTAAAGCAACTCTCAACACTTTTGCTTCTAAAACCTTTTGAGCACTAATTTTCGTTACAAATGTTCCTTTTTGTGGAATACTTTCAATCAGTTGATCGTGCTTTAATAATATCAAAGCTTCTCTAATAGGAGTCCTGCTCATCCCTAATTTTTCACCTATTACTTTTTCACTTAATTCACTTCCAGGTTTTAAATTTAATTCAAATATATTTCTTTTTAATATTTTATATGCGTAAGCTGAGTTGCTATTTTCTCTTGACATTTTTCCTCCTCGTTTATTTTTTCACATTTAATTTTCAAATAATATATCTTTATAATAAAATATACTAGTTAGTTTGTCAAACTCAATATTTCAACAAAAAAAATAGAGGTGATATACACCTCTATTTTCAACTAAAGTTCAAATCCATATGGTAATAATTCTTCCATTGTCATTAGTTTATAATCTCTTTTTAGGTTTCCTAAGATGATTATTGTGTCATCATCTGCAAATTCTTTTATAACTTGTCTACATGCTCCACAAGGACTTACTGGTCCTGTCGTATCCGCAACCACAGCTATCAATTTTATTTTTCTCATACCTTTACTTGCCGCTGCAAAAATTGCACTTCTTTCAGCACAGTTAGAAAGCCCATATGATGCATTTTCAATATTAGCACCTGAAGTTTCATTTCCATTTTCATCTACTAATACTGCTCCAACTTTAAATTTTGAATAAGGAGCATAAGCATTCTCTCTAGCTATAATAGCCTTATCTACATATTCTAAAATTAACTTTTCATCCAATTCTTTTTTCATATTATTACTCCGCTACACTTTCTAATGCTATTTCAATCATATCAGTTAAAGTTGTTTGTCTTTCTTGAGATGTTGTTTCTTCACCAGTAACTAAAGAATCTGAAATTGTTAATATCGTTAAAGCTTTTGCATTATATTTTGCTGCTATTGTGTATAGCGCTGCTGTTTCCATCTCAACACAAAGCACACCAAACTCTGCCCATTTTTTATACGATTCAAAATTATCTCCATAGAATTCATCTGCAGTTAAAACATTTCCACCCTTAACATCTATTCCTTTTGCCTTTGCTGCTTCAGCTGCTTTCATAAACAATCCAAAGTCTGCTGTTGGTGCATAATCTGCTCCACCAAATCTCAATCTATTCATTCCTGATGTTGTTGATGATGACATAGCTAATATTACATCTCTTATTTTAACATCTTCTCTATAAGATCCTGCCGTTCCAACTCTAATTAGATTTTTTACTCCATACTCTCTAATTAATTCATTAACATATATCGAAATTGATGGAACTCCCATTCCTGTTCCCTGTACAGAAACTCTTTTCCCTTTATAAGTTCCTGTATACCCATACATTCCTCTAACTTCATTATAACAAACTACATCTTCTAAAAAAGTTTCTGCTATCCATTTAGCTCTTAATGGATCTCCTGGTAATAATACTGTTTCTGCTATTTCTCCTTTTTTTGCTCCTATATGTACGCTCATTTTACCCTCCTAGTTTTCTTTTTATTTTATAATTTTATCAGCAAAACTTCCTTTTAAATTAGTTTTTCCTAATAAAAGATCTTCTATAGTTGCTGCTATTGTTGAGAATCCATTTTGAATTCCTAAATCAACATTTCCTTTTAAATTCTTTCCATATACTAATAGTGGAATATACTCTCTTGTGTGGTCACTCCCTTTATACGTTGGATCACATCCATGATCTGCTGTTAATATAAGAAGTTCATCCTCTTTTAAATTTCCCATAATTTCTGGAAGATAATTGTCAAACTCTTCTAAAGCTAACTTATAACCTTTTGGATCTCTTCTATGTCCATATTTCATATCAAAATCAACTAAATTTGTAAATATAATTCCTTTTGTATCTTTTTTTAATTCTTCGATAGTTTTTAAAATTCCATCTAAATTATCTTTATTAGTTCCTCTACTTTCAGTTATTCCTACTCCAGCAAATATGTCGCTAGTTTTTCCAATTCCAATAACATCTAAACCAGAATTTTTAACTCTATCTAACATACTCTCAATTGGTGGCTCAACTGAATAATCATGTCTATTAGATGTTCTTACAAATTCTCCAGCTCTCTTACCAGTATAAGGTCTTGCAATAACTCTTGCTACAGGAGATAAGTCACTACAAATTTCCAAAGCTTTTTTACAAGCTGAATAAAGTTCATCTAAAGATATTATCTCTTCATTAGCAGCTATTTGAAACACTGGATCAGCTGATGTGTAGACAATCCAAGCACCTGTCGCTAACTGTTCTTCTCCATATACATCTAAAACATCTGTTCCAGAATATGGTAAGTTACAAAGCACTTTTCTTCCTGTTGCTTTTTCAAACGCCTCTATTGTTTCTTTTGGAAAACCATTGGCATAAGTTGGAAATGCTTTTTCTTGAACAATTCCAGCAATTTCCCAGTGTCCTGTCGTCGTATCTTTTCCCTTTGAAAGTTCAGCTGCTTTTCCATATGCACCTGTTGCATTCTCAACTTCATCTACACCTAAAATTTCTGTAATATTACCTAATCCTAGCTGCTCCATATTTTTTAAGTTTAATCCACCTGTTGCAAGAGCTATATTTCCCAATGTATTTGTTCCTTCATCTCCAAACTCTTTTGCATCTGGCAAAGCTCCTATTCCTGCACTATCTAGTACTATTAAAGTAACTCTTTCTATTTTTTCCATAACTACACATCTCCTTTTCTATAAGGTAACAAAAGGCTGATCAAAAACGACCAGCCCCTCATTTATTATTTATCGCTTACTTTGATTTCTCCAGCCATTAATTTAGCTTTGATTTCCTCAAATTTAGCTAGTTTATCTGCACCTATAATCTCTTTTGTAAATTCAAAGTTAGTTACTCCAACTCCATTTTCTTTTGCTCCGTAAACAGCTAATCCTGGTACAAATTCACCTTTAGTTAAAGCTTTAACTGTATCAAAAACTCCAACATCAACATTTTTTAACATAGATGTTAAAACTGTTCCTGGTTCAACTGCATCTTGGTTTGAGTCAACACCTATAGCAAATACACCCTTCTCTTTTGCTGCTGCAATAACTCCCATTCCTGTTCCACCAGCTGCATGATATATTACATCTGCACCTTGATTAATTTCAGAAATTGCATTCTCTTTACCTCTTACTGGGTCATTAAATGGATTTGGTCCTGTTGTATACACAGAGAAGAATTTAACTTTTGGGTTAACATACTCTGCACCTTGCTTAAATCCTACTTCAAATTTCTTAATTAAAGGATTTTCCATTCCTCCAACAAATCCTACTGCATTATTTTTAGTCATTAATCCAGCTATAACTCCAACTAAGAAAGATCCCTCTTCCTCTTTAAATACCATAGATTTTACGTTTGGTAAATCTATTACATCATCAATCATTAAAAATTTAGCATCTGGATAATCAGCTGCTACTGTTCTTGCTGACTCTGTCATTTGGAATCCTGTAGCAATTATTAAATCATATCCTGCTTCAGCATACTCTCTTAAGAATTCCTCATCTTCAGCTGGCGATGCTGGTTCTACATATTTAAATTCAATTCCTAAATCTTTTTGCGCTTGCTCTAAACCTCTGTAAGCAGCGTCATTAAATGACTTATCCCCTAATCCTCCAGTAGAAAGAACTATTCCTACTTTAGTTGGTTTCGCTGCAAATAATCCAATTGCTAACATCATTGACATTACAAAAGTAACTATTTTTCTCATTAATACCCTCCTAAATAACTTTATACTAGTAGAATTTTAACATATTATTTACCTAAATCAAAGAAAAATTTACTATTATTTCATCATTTTTCCTAATGTGTATATTAATTCGTCGATTACTTTGTTCTCTTCATTATTTTTTATCCCTGATACAACACACTTTCTTAAATGATTTTCTAAGATTACTTTTGCTATTCCATCTAATGCTGCTTTTGCTGAAGATATTTGATTTAAAACATCATCACAATAAGCATCCTCTTCAATCATTCTTTTTATTCCTCTAATCTGCCCCTCTACTCTATTAGCTCTAGCGATTAATTTCTTTTTATCACCACAGATTTTATTTGAACAATTATCTTCCATAAATCCTCCTGTTACTATTTAAACCATTTCAATCTTAAAGCATTTGATACAACAGAAACTGAACTCATAGCCATCGCCGCTCCTGCTATCATAGGATTTAATAGATGTCCTGTAAATGGATATAATATTCCAGCTGCCACAGGTATTCCTAATCCATTATAAATAAATGCCCAAAATAGATTTTGTTTTATATTTTTCATTGTTGCTCTACTTAACTCTATAGCTTTTGGTACATCCTTTATATTCTTACTCATTAAAACTATATCCGCACTCTCTAAAGCTATATCAGCTCCACCTCCTACAGCTATTCCAATATCTGCTTGAGTTAATGCTGGAGAGTCGTTTATTCCATCTCCTACCATTGCAACTTTTTTACCTGCAATTTGAAGTTTTTTTATCTGCGAATATTTTTGTTCAGGTGAAACCTCCGCTATTACTCTTGTAACACCTACTTCTTTAGCTATAGCTTTAGCTGTTCTTTCGTTGTCACCAGTTAACATTATAACATCAATTCCAATATTTTTTAACTCTTCAATTACAGCTTTTGAACTTTCTCTTACTTTATCTGCTATAGCAATCATCCCTAAATATGTATCTTTAGCAGCTATATATATCACAGTTTTTCCTTGGTCGAAAAGTTCTTCGCCCTCTTTTATATGCTCATCTATACTTATAGAATATCTATCCATTATTTTTTTATTTCCTACAATTACTTCTACGTCTCCAACAGGGGTATCTTCTAAAGTTCCTGTTACTCCCTCTCCTGTTATAGAATTAAAACTTCTTACACTAAACATATCTAATTTTCTTAAATTAACTTCTCTTATAACAGCATCTGCTAATGGGTGTTCTGAGTTTTGTTCTAAACTTCCTACAACTTTTAAAAGTACATTTTCTTCTAATCTATTAGATAATATATTAGTTACAGTAGGTTTACCCACTGTTATTGTCCCTGTTTTATCAAATACAACAGTATCAACTTTACATGTTTTTTCTAAAGCCTCTCCTGATTTTATTAAAATTCCTAATTCAGCACCTCTACCCGTTCCAACCATTATAGCTGTTGGAGTTGCCAAACCTAACGAACAAGGACAAGCTATTACTAAAACAGATATTAATATAGTTAATGCAAATACACTTGGTGTAGCATTTAAAGCTACTAATCCTAAACTTCCTACAATATACCAAATTAAACTTGATACTATTGCTATCCCTATAACTATTGGTACGAAATAACTTGATATTATATCAGCCATTCTTGCTATTGGAGCTTTTGAACCTTGAGCATTCTCAACAAGTCTTATTATTCTTGAAAGAGTTGTATTCTCACCTGTTTCAGTCACTTTTACTTTCAAGCTTCCTGTTCCATTTATTGTTGCACCATAAACTTTACTCCCATCTATTTTTTTTACAGGAATACTTTCACCAGTTAGCATAGCTTCATCAACACTAGAAATTCCATCTACAACAACTCCATCCGTAGGTATAGATTCTCCTGGTTTAATTAAAAGAACATCTCCAACCTCTACCTCTTCAATATCTACAGTTACTACTTTACCATCTCTAAAAAGGTTTGCTCTTTTACTTTGTAAACCCATTAATTTTTTTATAGCTTCTGATGTCTTTCCTTTGCTTACATTTTCCAAATATTTACCTAAAGAAATCAAAGCGATTATTACTACACCAGATTCATAATAAAGGTTATGAACAAACTGAATATCACCTTCATATATTTTAAATGTTCCATAAAGGCTATATGCAAAAGCTGCTCCTGTTCCCAAAGCTATTAAAGAATCCATACTAGGAGCTTTCGATTTTAACTTTTTAAATCCTGATATATAAAAATCTCTTCCAACATAAACAACAGGTATAGAGAGTATTAATTGAACCATTGCAAAAAGTAATGGATTTACATCATAATGAATTACATTTGGAACTGGTAATCCTATCATACTTCCCATAGATATATAAAAAATTATTGTTCCGAATATTATTGCTACTAAAAATTCATTAAACTCTTTTTTTAATTCTAATTTTTTCTCTTCAGCCCTTCTATCAACGACTTCTTCTGTTATTCTTTCTCCAGTATATCCAAACTTACCTATCATATGAAAAATTTCTGATAATTTTACTATAGTTGAATCATATGAAACTGTTGCTTTTTCTGTGGCTAAATTAACAGCTATTGATTCTACACCCTTCATCCCTGAAACAATTTTTTCAACTGTTCCTACACAACTTTGACAATGTAAACCTTTTATAATAAATGTAACTGTTTTCAGATCTTTAATCTCATCTAAGCTGTAACCTAAAGGTACTATTTTATTTTTCACTTCAACTTCTTTTATAACTTTTTCATCAAACTTTACAACTAACTCCTCAGTAGCTAAATTTACTCTAGCTTCTTCAATACCATTTGTTGATTTTAATATTTTTTCAATTAAAGCTACACAACTTTGACAAGTTACATTTCCAACTCTATATCTTTTTTCCACTTTAAACACCTCCTATTTTATAGGGTACACCCCTATAGTATGATAATAGCATACTAATAAAAAAAAATCCACTTTTTTTAAGTGGATTTTTACTTTTCTAATTCAACTGTTACTTTCAATCTTTTTAAACCTGTTTGAATAGCCTTTATTTTAAATTTACTAATACCTTTAATTTCTAAAAGCTCCTCCGTAGAAGCTTCTTGAATTTTAGATAAATTCCCATGATTATTAACTATTTTATCTATATCTCTCTTTGTTAATTTTGTTATTTTATCTAAAATTCTATATCCTTTTGGTGTCACCCTATTTCCTAAAGCTGAATATGTTTTTCCATAATCTAATACTGCTGATAATTTTTCTAACTCTTTTAATTCGTCATCTGTTAGTTTCGAAAGTCTATCTGTTATTTCAGCTAAATCAAAAGGTGCATTTGAGTAATTCCAATAATCTCTTAAGAAATCCTCTTTTTCACTTTCAATATCCTGAATTAAATCGTTTAGATGCAATCTAACAAGTCTTCCATCTACTCCTAATTCTGTCATATAGGCATTCATCTCTTGGAATATTCTTGTTACTTTTTCAAATCTTTGAAGTACAACAGTTACTTCATACAATGTTACTAAATCATCTAATTCAAGAATTGTTAAGTTCCCTAAAGCTTTATCTAGAACAAAACGATAACGCTCTAGTGTATTCAGTCCTTGAGAAGCTTCTCCCATTAAATCTGAAGTACTTCTAAGTCTATGCTTCATTTCCCCTTTATATATTGTTACAACTTTTTTTCTTTCTGATACGGCTATAACTAACTTATCTGTTTGTTTAGCTACTCTTTGAGCTGTTCTATGTCTTGTTCCACTCTCGTTTGTAGAAAATCTCATACTTGGTTGCAAATGTACATTTGCAGAATGTATTCTTGTTATATCAGAGTCTAATATTATAGCTCCATCCATTTTACAAAGTTCAAATAGTTTTTCTGGTGTATATTCACAATTTATTTCAAATCCACCATCCATTATTTTCTGAACTTCAGAGTCTAAACCAACAACTATTAAAGCTCCCATTTCACCATCTAAAACATTATATATCCCCTCTCTTAACTTTGTCCCTGGAGCCAAAAGAGAAAGAATCTCTAAGAATTCTGGGTTATTCATCTTTACTCATCCTCTCTAAAAATTCTTCTAAATTTTTTAAATATATTATTTTCAATTTATAACTATTTTTTTCAATCTCTTTTCTGTTAGCCTCAGGAACGTACACACCTTTAAAACCAAGTTTTTCAAGTTCTCTTAATCTTCTATCTATAAAAAATGCTTTTCTAATTTCACCTCTTAATCCCAATTCCCCTATGGCTGCTATTTTTTGACTAATAGCTACGTTTCTATACAAAGAAACAATTGATATAAGAGCTCCTAAATCAGCTGCTGGATCATTTATAGAAAGTCCACCTGGTATATTTATAAAAAGATCTTTCATTCCCAAATGTAATCCCATTCTTTTTTCTGCAATTGCTGTTAATATTTGCATTCTATTTCTATCAAACCCTTGAACAATTCTTTTTGGAATTCCAATAGTACAATCAGTAAGTAGTGTTTGTATTTCTAAAAGAAAAACTTTAGTTCCTTCTAACACCGGTACTACCATGCTACCTATATTTTTTTCATCCCTTTCACTTAAGAAAAATTCCGATGAATTCTTAACTTCGTGGATTCCAGTATCTTCCATACTAAATACAGCTAGTTCATTTGTAGATCCAAATCTATTTTTCAAACTTCTCAATATTCTATAAAAAAGTCCTTCTTCTCCTTCAAAATGAAATACAGCATCAACCATGTGCTCTAAAAGTTTTGGTCCTGCTACTTTTCCATCTTTTGTTATATGACCAACTATAAAAAATGAAACATCATTCTTTTTAGCAAGTTCTATTATTTTTAAAGTACACTCTCTTATTTGAGTTGGTGTCCCTGGAATAGAGTCTACCTCTGAATTATACAGTGTTTGGATAGAATCAACAATAACTATTTTAGGTTTTTTTGTAATAACATATTCGTATATACTTTGAATATCTGTTTCTGACATTAAATATAAGTTCTCAGAATATATTCCAAGTCTTTCTCCTCTAGACTTTATTTGAGCAGGTGATTCCTCTCCTGACACATATAAAACATCTCCATACTCTGTATATTCTTTAGCAGTTTGTAAAAGAAGTGTTGATTTTCCAATACCAGGATTTCCAGTTATTAATACGACCTCTCCCTTTACTAATCCTCCACCTAAAATCCTATCAAATTCAGAAATTTTAGTTTTATATCTAAAATTTTTTTCTAGTTGTACATTGGCAAAAGATACTACTTTTTCCTGTATATTAACAAGGGAATTTGTAGATGACTTTATGCTTTTTGCTGCAATTGGTGAAATTTCAATCTCTTCTTCAAAAGTTCCCCATTCTCCACAGCCATCACATTTACCCATCCACTTTATTGTTTTAAATCCACACTCACTACATACATAAAAACTCTTTGCCTTTGCCATTTTTACTCCTCAAATCTTTTTTTTATCTTCTCGATTACAAATTCATCTAAATAATTATCTAACTTCCCTTTATACAGTGCTAATTCTCTAACAACTGAAGAGCTAACATATAAATATTCTTTTGATGCTGGAATAAAAACTGTCTCAATTTCACCATTTGAAACATCATAATTTCCATATGCCAATGATAGTTCGTACTCATAATCAACAACTGCTCTCAGCCCTCTAATTATATATTTGCAACCTATCTCATTCATATAGTTAGCTAAAAGACCACTATGTTCAACTACTTCTATATTTTCTATATCTTTTAAAACTTCTTCTACCATCTCTTTACGCTCTTCTAAAGAAAATAAAGTTTTTTTTGCACTATTATTTAAAACTGCAACAACTAATTTATCACACATTTTACTTGCTCTTTTTATTATTTCTCTATGACCTTTTGTTATTGGATCAAATGTTCCTGAATATAAAGCTAACTTCATCTTGCACCTAACTTTCTAATAGTATTTCGTAATCCTTTAATAAATCTCTATTTTTTGTGGTTATTTCTATCGTTTTTCCAGAAGCTTGTAAAAGAGATTTAATAAAATCAAAATATATCTCTTCTATTTTTTCTTTAACTGAAGACTTTGTAATTATCTTTACATTTTTTATATCTTTTTCACTAACTATGTCTTTTAGTTCTTTTATTATATTTTCTACAATAGCTCTGCTTCCCTTTATTTTCCCTGTTCCTTTGCATAGTGGACACTCATCTTGAAAATAGTAACTCAAAGGTTTTCCTAATCTTTTTCTAGTCATCTCTACTAGTCCTAGATCTGTAAAATGAATTATATTTGTTTTAACTCTATCTTTTGCTAAACTCTCTTCTAATACTTTCAATACTTTTTGTTTATCTTCTTCAACTTTCATATCAATAAAGTCGATAATAATAATTCCACTCAAATTTCTTATTCTTAGTTGTCTTGCTATTTCTACTGCTGCCTCTATATTTGTTTTAACTACAGTTTCCTCTAGATTCATAGTTCCTATATTTTTCCCAGTATTAACATCTATACTTACCAAAGCTTCTGTCTTTTCAATTACAATAGAACCACCGCACTCTAACATTGTTGTTACTTCTAGTGATTTTTCTATTTCTTTTTGAATACCATATTTATAAAATATCTCCTCTTTTTCTGTATAGAGTTTTATTTTCATTTTTGGTATCCCTTCACTAAAGGCTCTTATATAGTCTATAATCTCCCAATAAACATCTTCATTATCTACGACTATTTCATCAATATCATTACCTATAATATCACGTAAAACTTTACTAACAATACCATTGTCTTTATATAACAGCTCACCTGTTTTTGCTTTCTTTATTCTAACCTCTATCTCTTCCCATTTTTTTATTAGATATTGTAATTCTTTTTCAAAATGGTAGATACTTTTTCCTTCAGCTGCTGTTCTTATTATAACACCCATACCTTCAGGAACTATTTCTGAAAACAACTTTTCTAATCGTTCTCTTTCTATTTCATCTTTTATTTTTTTTGATATAGCTATATGATTATTATTCGGCATTAAAACCAAAAATTTCCCAGGTATAGTATAGTGCGTTGTTACTCTTGCACCTTTACTACCTCTAGGATCACTTAAAACTTGAACAACTACTTCATCTCCAACATTTAGTAGCTCTTCTATTGGTTTTCCGCTATTTACTATTCCAGTTAAATATTTTTCTTCAAAATCTCTCAAATCCTTAACATACAAAAATCCATTTTTTTCAAGTCCAATATTGACAAAAGCTGATTCCATACCTGGAAGAACATTAGCAACTTTACCTTTGTATATGTTCCCATTTAATGTTCCTTCACCCTCTCTTTCAATATGAACCTCCATAACTTTTCCATTTTCTAAAACAGCAGCTCTTGTTTTAAATTTATTGGTATTTATTATCACTTGGTTCATTTATCTCTCCCCTAAGAACCTGTTTCCATGAGTAAATTTTTTCATTTATTTTGATTCTATCTATCTCTAACGTATTATTCATTTTTATTACTAAATCTTTTCCTAATTTTTCTCGATTAATTTTATTTATACCTACAATTTTGGAAACATTCTTTTCATTAATTTCTACTTCTAATTTTTTTTCTCTATTATATATCTCTTTAAGAAAATCATAATATATCTCTCCAACCACTAACTCTCTAAAAGCTGGATGGAAAGGTCCCCCTAAAACATTTTCATTATCATTTAATTCCTCTGTTGGCTGCAATCCAACTCTAACAATGTTTATATCATAATAATCTAAAAGTGAGTATATTTTTTTACACCTTTTAACAGCCTCTTCTAAAGTTAATGGAATATAACTCCCATTTTTAAACATATCTGCCATTTCAGTTTCTTTTATAACTAAAGTTGGATAAATTCTTGCAATATCTGGTTTTAACTCAACTGTTTTAACAGCACTCATAAAATCACTTTCATCAGTGGATCCTGGTAATCCCAGCATAAGCTGTATTCCTAATTCAATTCCAGCTTCTTTTATTAATTTTACAGCTTCATATACTTTTTCCATTGGATAAAATCTATGTGTTTTTATCAACACCTTTTCATCTAAAGATTGAACTCCTAACTCTACAGTTGTAACTCCGTATCTTTTTAACATATCTACTATTTTTTTGTCAATATAATCAGGCCTTGTTGATAATCTTATTCCATCAATCAAACCATTTTTTATATATTCAAAAACTACATCTAGATATTCTTCTTGTAATTTTATAGAAATTCCTGTAAAAGTTCCACCAAAAAAAGCCACCTCTTTCTTGGATTTTTTTGGAAGAGTTTTTAAGTATGTTTCAATTATATTTTTTATATCCTCTGTGGTTACGTCTGTCTCTCTGCCATTTATCTTTTTTTGATTACAAAATACACAATCATTAGGACATCCAAAATGACTTATAAAAATTGGAATATTATAGTGTTTCATACAGCTTTACTCCTAACTTTTTACAAATGTCTTTCGCTGCTGATTGTTCTGCACTTTTTTTATTTTTCCCTTTTCCATAACCTTTTAAATCATCTTTTATAACTGCAACAACCTCAAAAACTTTTAAATGATCTGGTCCAGCTTCACTAACTACTTGATAAGTTGGGATTATTTTATACTCTTTTTGGCTATATTCTTGTAATATTGTTTTAAAGTCTAAGATATCCTCATTTTCATTTATATGTTCAATTGGATACTTTAAAAATTTCATAGCTATATCTTTCGCTACTATAAAATCTGAATCTAAATATATAGCACCTAATATTGCTTCAAAAACATCACCTAATATCGAATTTCTCTCTCTTCCACCAGTTAACTCTTCACCTTTACTCAGCATTAAATATTGTCCAAAATCTAAACTTTTTGATATTCTTGCCAGTACAGGCTCACTTACTACCATAGCTTTTAGTTTCGCTAAGTCTCCCTCTAAAGCATTTGGGTAACTTTTATATAAATATTCTGTTACAATAAGGTCTAGAACTGCATCTCCTAGCAGTTCTAGTCTCTCATTATTTAGTTTTCTATATTTAGCGTGTTCATTTCCAAAAGATCTATGGATAAGTGCATTTTTTAACAACTCCTTATTTTTAAAGGCATAACCTATTTTATCCTCTAATTCTAAGTATGATCTTTTCACTTATCTCTCTCCTTTTTTACTTATATTTTCTCATCGCTATTACAGCGTTATGTCCACCAAATCCTAATGAACTTGACATTCCAACTTCTATTTCTCTTTTTACCATTTCATTTGGTGTATAGTTTAAATCTAATGCAGGATCTGGATTATCTAAATTTATTGTTGGAGGTACTACACCTTCTGCTATTGATAATGCTAAAATTACTCCTTCAATTCCTCCAGCTGCTCCTAAACCATGTCCTGTTGCTCCTTTTGTTGAAGAAACATTCATAGAATATGCTGAATCTCCAAAAGCATCTTTTATAGCTGCTGTTTCATTTCTATCATTTGCAGGTGTTGATGTTCCATGAGCATTAATATATCCTACTTCTTCTGGTTTTATATTTCCCTCTTCCATAGCCATAACAAAAGCTCTAGTGGCACCTTCTCCACCTTCTGCTGGTGATGTAATATGGTATGCATCACAAGTTTCTCCATAACCAACTACTTCTGCATATATCTTTGCTCCTCTAGCTTTTGCTGATTCTAACTCTTCTAAAATTAGAATTCCAGCTCCTTCTCCCATTACAAATCCATCTCTATCTGCTGTAAATGGTCTTGAAGCTTTTTCAGGATCATCATTTCTTGTTGATAATGCTTTCATATTTGCAAATGCATTTATTGCAAACTTTGTAATACAAGCTTCTGTTCCACCTGTAATCATTGCGTCTGTTCTTCCTGATTTTATCATTTCATAAGAATCACCAATTGAATGAGTTCCTGCAGCACATGCTGTTACAACAGCTTTATTTGGTCCTTTTGCACCAAAATAAATCCCAACATTTCCTGATGCCATATTGTTAATCATTGCTGGTATTGTAAATGGAGATATTCTTCTAACTCCTTTTTCTAACATTGTTCCATATTGCTCTTCAAAAACTTCTATTCCACCAATTCCTGACGATACTATTGTTCCAACTTTAGTTGCATTTTTATCATCTATAACAAGTCCTGAGTCTTCTAATGCCATTTTTGCAGCGGCAATTGCAAATTGTGTATTTCTAGCTAATTTTTTTACTTCTTTCTTTTCTATTCCAAACTCTGTTGGGTCAAAGTCAGTAACTTCTCCAGCTATTTTAACGGCACTTTCTGTTGTATCAAAAGATTTAATCTCTTTTATTCCACATTTTCCAGCCTTAATAGCTTCCCAAGATTTTTCCGTCCCAGTACCTAGTGAAGTTATTAAACCAACTCCTGTTACAACTACTCTTCTCATTATTTATCCACCTCTTCGTTATTTTTCCAAAAAATATAACTAAAGGGGTACTTTCATACCCCTTTAAATTTATCTTACTTATTTGACTCAATGTAGTTTACAACATCTTGAACAGTTTTAATTTTTTCTGCTTCTGTATCAGGAATCTCTACGTCGAACTCCTCTTCGAAAGCCATTATTAACTCAACTGTATCTAATGAATCTGCTCCTAAATCCTCTACGAAGTTTGCCTCTAAAGTTACTTGATCAGCATCTACTCCTAATTGCTCTACAACTATTTCTCTTATTTTATCTAACATGTGTTTTCCTCCTAATTTTTAAATTATTTATATTAATATATTAGCAAATTTAATATATTTTTTCAAGTTTTATAATCTTTAGTATTTTATACTAAATCTGAAAGTTTTTCAATATTGATAACTTCAATCTCTTTATCAATCTTTTTTATCAAACCATTTAATACTTTTCCTGGTCCAATTTCATAGATAGTAGTTACTCCCGCTTCTTTTAAAGCTAATATTGTATCAACCCATTTTACTGGTCCAAAGCTTTGTCTATATAATTCATCTTTTAATTCATCAACTTTTGTAATCTCTTTTGCTGTTGTATTAGCAATTAAAACTACTGAAGAATCTTCAAATTTAAACTCTTCTAAAGCTTCTTTTAATATTTCACCAGCTGGCTGCATTAAGCTTGAGTGAAATGGTCCAGAAACTGATAATTCCATAGCTCTTCTTGCTCCGGCCTCTTTTAAAGCTATACAAGCTTTTCCTATCGCTTCTTTTTCTCCTGCTATTACAGTTTGCTTAGGTTCATTGAAATTTACTGCCTCCGCTATTCCATCCACTGATTTTAAAGTTTCAACTATTTTGTCAGCATCAAGTCCAATTATCGCTGCCATTGTTCCTACAACTTCTCCTGATACCTTGCTCATTGCTTTTCCTCTTAACGAAGTTAGCTTTACAGCATCCTCCATAGATAAAAATCCTGCTGATCCAATTGCTGCATACTCTCCTACAGAGTGCCCTGCTACATAACTTGGCTTAATTCCTTTTTCTCTTAACATTTTTTCTAAAACTAAACTCATTGCTACTATTGCAGGTTGAGTATTTTTAGTATCTTTTAATTCTTCTTCACTACCTTCAAACATAACTGATTTCAAATCAAAATCTAAATTAGAGAAGATTTTATCAAACTCTTTTTTAGCTAATTCATTATTTTCATAAAGTTCTTTTCCCATGCCAACATACTGTGTTCCTTGACCTGGAAAAACAAAAGCTATTTTGCTCATATTAACTCCTTTTTTATAAATAACATGTGTTTTTTAATATACCATATTATTACTACTCTGTCAATTTTAAATTTAGTAAGACCACTTAATTATCATTGAAGCATATGTTAATCCTGCTCCAAATCCTGTTAATGCTATTGTATCTCCTTTTTTTACAAGACCTTTATCTAAAGCTTCACCTAATGCTAATCCAATTGAAGCTGATGATGTATTCCCTAATTTATTTAAGTTTAAATAAAACTTATCCATTGGAATTTCTAATCTTTTTGAAGCTGCCTCTATTATTCTAACATTCGCTTGATGTGGAAATACCATATCTATATTTTCTGCTTTTAAATTAGCTCCTTCTAATGCTTCTAAAGTTGCTTTTGGAAGAGCTTTTACAGCAAATTTAAATACATCTTGTCCTTTCATTTGTAAGAAATTTGATCTTTCATCTAAAACTTCTTGACTTAACGGTTTTCTTGTTCCTCCTGCAGGTGTTCTAAGAGCTCCTTTCACATCAGCTTCTGCTCCTAAAAACTGTGATAACATTCCGTATCCTTCTTCTACTTCAGCTACTACAGCTGCCGCTGCTCCATCTCCAAATAAAACACAAGTATTTCTATCTTGCATATCTACACACTTAGATAGAACCTCTGCTCCTATTACTAATATTCTTTTATTCATTCCAGAAGCAATTAAACCTTTTGCCATCGTTAAAGCATAAACAAATCCACTACATGCTGCATTTATATCTACTGCTGCTGCGTTTATAGCTCCTATTAACTCTTGTACAACACATGCTGTACTTTGAATTGGATAATCAGGTGTTGTTGTTGCTAGAATTATCATATCAATATCTTCTGCAGAAAGGCCTGCCTTTTCTAAAGCTTTTTTTGATGCTTCTGCTCCTAAGTCTGATGTAGCTTGATCTGCACTTGCAAATCTTCTTTCTTCTATTCCTGTTCTTGTTCTAATCCACTCATCCGATGTATCTATAATTTTTTCAAAATCAAAATTTGTCATTACATTTTCTGGAACATAAGTTCCTAACCCTATTATACCTACATTTTTAAGCTTCATCGCTTCCTCCTTGATTCTGTTTCATTACCTCTGTCAATCTATCTATAAATTTGTCTTCTGCAAACTTATTGGCAACTTTTAAAGCATTTTTTATTCCTCTAGCTGTTGAATTTCCATGAGCTTTTATAGAAATTCCATTTATTCCTAAGAAAAGAGCTCCTCCATATTCAGATGAATCTAGCTTTCCTTTTAATTTTTTCAAAATAGGTTTTAATAAAAGGGCCCCTATTTTTCCTAAAGTGCTTTTATTTATTTCTTCTTTTAAAATTGAAAATATAAATTTAGCAGTTCCTTCTGCTGTTTTTAAAACCATATTTCCAGTAAAACCATCAGCTACAATAACATCGACTTCTCCATCCATCATCTCTCTACTTTCAATGTTTCCTATAAAATTTATTTTATCATTACTTTTCAAAAGATGGAAGGCCTCTCTTGTAATTTCATTACCTTTTCCTTCTTCAGTTCCTATATTAAGCAATCCAACTTTAGCATTTGAAACACCAAACATCTCTTCATAATATAGAGTTCCCATTGTTGCAAATTGATTTATAAACTCAGGTCTACAATCAGCATTTGCTCCCACATCCATTAAAACAATATCTCTTTTTTTACTTGGAAATATTGTTGTTATTGCTGGTCTTAAAACTCCTTTTATTCTTCTAAGTTTAAGTTGACTAGCGCTTATTAATGCTCCTGTATTTCCTGCTGAAACTGATGCTTCAACCTCTCCAGATTTCACTAATTCTAACATTCTATTCATAGATGAATCTTTTTTAGTTCTTACAGCTGACATCGGATCGTCTGTCATCTCAATAATTTCTCTAGCATCATAAATTTCTATTCTATTTTTATCATAAGTATACTTTTCTAATTCTTCTTGTATTTTTTCTTTTTTTCCAACTAAAACCACAGTTAAATCTTTTAGTTCATCCAAAGCTTGTACAGCACCCTTCACTGTTTCTAAAGGCGCAAAATCTCCACCCATGGCATCTAAAGCAATTCTCATATTTTCTCCTCAATCAATATATAATTATTAACTATTATACCATATTTTTGGAAATAAAAAAAAGCAAGATTTAACTATCCCGCTTTTTTTTATAAGATATTACTCTACTTCTGTAGCTAATACTTGCTTTCCGTTGTAATCTCCACATGCAAGACAAACTCTGTGCGGTCTTCTTGGTGCTCCACATTTGTCACAAGTTGCTAAAGTAGAACCTGTTAATGCGTGGTGAGATCTTCTCATGTTTTTCTTAGCTTTCGAAGTTTTCTTCTTAGGTACTGCCATCTTAGTTTCCCTCCTAATACATTCATATTTAAAAATTTAAAATTTTATGTCTAATAATTGCTGCCATCTTGGGTCAACATCCTCTTTAGAGTATTTTTCTACTTCAGTAGTATCTGAACACTCTGGAAGACATGCCTCATATTGTGACAAATCAAGTATTATATATTCTCTAACCAGATCAGAGATATCTATTTCGCTATTTATAGCTTCTTCAAAATGTTTGTCTCCAAACTCCTCTTCTGGCTTCAGACTAGAAATATACTTAGAATATTCCTTTGGATCTAAATATTCTCCTTTGAATTCTCCTTGAATTAAAGGCTCTATCTCCGCTAGACATCTAACACACTCTAATCTTAGTACTGTTCTATAAGACCCTTCAATTACATAACCATTTCCCTCTTTATAGGCTTTTCCTTTTATAGTTACACCTTCTGGAGTGTCCATAGAATCCATAGTCTTTTCAACATAATCAAAGGTTACCTCTGATTCATTAATAATTTCACTAAGCTTGATTATCAATGTTATCCTCCTTATAATTACAATACCTTAATATTTTACTAGTTTTTTTAAAGGTTGTCAAGTAATTTTTCTTAACAACCCTTTATATTTTATACATTAAATAAAAACTCCATTAAGTCTCCATCTTTTACAATGTATTCTTTTCCTTCTAGTCTTAGAACTCCTGCTTCTTGAGCTCCTTTCCAACCAGAATACTTTATAAAGTCCTCATATCCAACTACTTTTGCTCTAATGAACCCTCTTTCGAAATCTGTATGAATTTCTCCAGCTGCCTTTGGAGCTGTATCTCCTATTCTTATAGTCCAAGCTCTTACTTCTTTTACTCCTGCTGTAAAATAAGTTTGTAACCCTAACAATTTAAATCCTGCTCTGATTAATCTATTTAATCCTGGTTCTTCTACTCCTAAAGCCTCTAAGAACTCTTTTTTATCCTCATCTTCCATTTCTTGAAGTTCTGATTCAACTTTTGCAGATACAACAACAACTTCTGCTCCTAAACTTGCTGCATATTCTTTTACTTTCTCTACATACTCATTTCCTGTAGCTAACTCATCTTCTGATACATTAGCTGCAAACATCATTGGCTTTTGTGTTAAAAGTTGATATGTTCTCATTAATTCTTGCTCTTCAGGTGTTAGTACTAATGTTCTTAACATTTTATATTCATCTAAATGTACCTTACACTTTTCTAAAACTGGCATTAATGCTAAAGCCTCTTTATTTTTTGCTTTAAATAATTTTGATTGCTTTTCTATAGCTTTTTCAATAGTTTCCATATCAGCTAAAATAAGCTCTCCATTTATAATTTCAATGTCTCTTATTGGATCTACACTTCCACTTACGTGAATAATGTTCTCATCTTCAAAACATCTAACAACTTGACAAATTGCAGCAGTAGTTCTAATGTTTGATAGGAATTTATTTCCTAGTCCTTCACCTTTTGCTGCCCCCTCAACTAAACCTGCAATATCTACGAATTCAACTGTTGCATGTTGAACTCTTTGAGGATTTATTATTTTTGATAATTCATCTAATCTTTGATCTGGAACTGTTACCATTCCAACATTTGGTTCTATTGTACAGAACGGATAGTTTGCCGCTTCTGCCGCTCCAGCTTTTGTTATTGCGTTAAAAAGAGTTGACTTTCCAACATTTGGAAGTCCTACTATTCCTATACCTATCATTTTAGAGATTCCTCCTGAAATTTTATTTTACTTTAGATTTTACCATATATAAAATCTTTTGTAAATAAAAAACCCCTCACTTTATTAAGTAAGGGATTTCAATATTAAGCCTTTTCTGCTACACAGTTTTCAACAGTTGCTTTTTTTAGTCTTACTTTTGGTTCACTTGGTAAACCAAATCTTGGAATAAATCTATCTAACCCTGTTAATGTAGCTACTAAAATTGTTGATACTGCTATTAATGCTAAGAAATTAAATTTAATTATATCCATTGCAGTAAATTTATATAATGGATATACAGCTTGAGCTATTCCTAAATAGAATCCTATATATACATGCCATGGAATTAGTTGTGATCCAAATACTCCCAATGCATCACTAAACGTTGCATTTCTAAGTCTTAATGTTTCAATATCCTCTGGAGATCCTTCAACATTTTTTTCAACGATTTCTCTTATAATAGGTCCCATAGTAACTATCTGAGCCATTTCATCTGCTAAACCAGCATTTCCTAATATAGATAGTACTCCATTACAAAACATCAATTGTCTTACATTTTTCGAAACTGCAACAACTATATTTGATAAAGGTCTAAATGCATCCATCAACTTCATTATTCCACCAAATGCTGCAACCCACATCATCATTACAATTACCCAAGATCCTGCACCCTCAAATCCAGAGTATAATAGATTTAAAAATGCTCCTGTACTTTCAACTGTTCCTGCAAACATACCTAATATATACGCTGCAAATATTCCTATAAACAGACATAGTAGTGTTGTTAAACCTCTAAACGCCGCTATCAAAACAAGAATTAAAGGTATTATCATATAAGTTGGTACACCTGTTTTTACTTGATTTAACAGTGTAACGGCAGACTCTCTTTTTTCAGCAAGTACTGTCCAAACCTCTTCTGGTATTTGCCCAATAGCTGTTGCTGCATCTCCTGTCGTTGTAGGTAATCCCATTACTACTCCAGCTATATAAAAAGCTACAATTCCTAATATTAAAACCATTCCTGACCAGTACCCTTGATGTCTTATTCTTTTTATTACTTCAACTTTTTGAATTCCAGAACTAACAATTGTTGTATCTGATATAAGTCCTATGTTGTCTCCAAAACATGCTCCACCAGCTATAGCTCCCACAGTTAAAGCAATATTTCCTCCAACGATATGGTTAAGCCATAAAAATATAGGTGCACAAGCAGCAAATGTTCCCCAGCTTGTTCCTGTTGCTATTGATAAAACTGATGTTACAATTATTCCTACAACTGCTACTGTTCTTCCTGTCAATCCTACATTTAAAGCTAAATTTATAATAGAAGCTCCAACTCCTGTTGACATAAATACCTCTGCCATAGCATATGCTACCATTAAAATGAAAAATGCAACTTGCATCTCCTTCGCGTTATTTATAACTGCATCAATTATATCATTTACCTTTTTCTTTTCAATTACTACTGCAACTAATGCTGCATATACTGTTGCTATAGGCGCTGCTATTAAAGCATCATATCCCATAAACATTAACATTGCTAATATAGCAACTGGACTTAATTTTAATAGTTCTGTTATTCTGTTCATCCTAAAACCTCCAAGTTTAATTTTATATTTTAGTTTCACTGAAATTTTAGGTAAAAAAACTACCGTATGGAAAATACGGTAGCTAATCTGCAAAATATATCACAAATTTTGGATAGCACAACACCAGATTCTATCTGATGACAGTCATGTGAATTTTTTCCACATGCCCAACAAAGATTTTTGACTTAATCTTTATTTCGGCGAATTCCCCTTTCACTCAACTTCAGCGCTCTGTCCAGCTCTATTGAGTTACTCTTGTCGTTCGCAACCTCTACCTAAAATATTAAATTTTCGAAACTTTAAATTATAGTATCATTATTTGTTTTCTCTGTCAATTATTTTTTTATTAAAGAAACTCCATTCATTTCAGCTGGTTTCTCAATATTTAATATTTCTAACATTGTTGGAGCCACGTCAGCTAACTTTCCATGGTTTAGTTCTCCTTTAAAATTATTAGAAACATATATAAACGGTACCTCATTTGTTGTATGCGCAGTAAATGCCTCATTTGTTACTGGGTCTACCATTTTTTCAGCATTTCCATGGTCAGCTGTTATTAATACTGTTCCATCTAACTCTAGAACTTTATTAACAATCTCTCCTACACCTTTATCAACAGCCTTTATTGCTTTTACAGCTGCATCAAATACACCAGTGTGTCCTACCATATCAGGATTAGCAAAGTTCATCACAATAACATCAAACTTATCAGAATCTAATGCTTCTAAAACTTTTTTTGTTAATTCTGGAGCTGACATTTCTGGTTGTAAGTCATATGTTGCAACTTTTGGAGATGCGACTAATACTCTCTCTTCACCTTTGAATTCAGTTTCTTTTCCTCCGTTAAAGAAGAAAGTAACGTGTGCATACTTTTCAGTTTCAGCTGTTCTTAACTGAGTTAAATTGTGATTTGATATAACTTCTCCTAAAGTGTTAGTTATATCTTTATCTGTATAAATGATTTCTGCATCTATAGTTGAATCGTACTGTCTCATGCAGTAGTATTTAGGCTCTAAATATTCTCTTTGGAATCCTTTAAAGTCTTTATCTGTTAAAGCTCTTGTTATTTGTCTAGCTCTATCCGGTCTGTAATTAAAATTAATTACAACATCACCTTTTTTAATTTCTCCAGATTTTGTTAATAAAACTGGTTTTATAAATTCATCTGTTATTTTCTCAGCATATGAATCTTCTATAATTTGCTCAGGAGTTTTTTCAGTTACTTCTACTTTTCCAACTATAGCATCATAAGCCTTTTCCGTTCTATCCCAGTTAGTATCTCTATCCATTGAAAAATATCTTCCAGAAATAGTAGCAATTTCTCCTACTCCTATTTCTTTTATTTTTTCTTCTAATTTTTTTATAAACTCTAATCCTGAAGTAGGAGCAGTATCTCTTCCATCCATAAATGCATGGATGTATACTTTTGTTAATCCTGTTCTTTTTGCCATCTCCAATAACCCGAATAGATGATTAATATGAGAGTGAACTCCTCCATCTGATAAAAGTCCCATGAAGTGGATTGCCTTATCATTATGTTTAGCATAATTAAATGCTTCTACAACTTTAGCTTTTTCAAAAAACTCTCCGTCTCTAATCTCTTTTGTAATTTCTACTAGAGGTTGATAAATAACTCTTCCAGCACCTAAATTTAAGTGTCCTACCTCAGAGTTACCCATTTGTCCTTCTGGTAATCCTACAGCTTCTCCAGATGCTTTTATTAATGTATGTGGATAAGTATTAAATAATCTTTCAAAATTTTCTGGTTTTGCTTCTGCAATAGCATTTTTTTCTGTTGCATTTGGGTTATATCCCCAACCATCAAGAACCATTAACATTAAAGGTTTTTTAACCATTTTTAAGCCTCCTAATTTTTATTATCTTGCTCCTGCTTTTATAACTTGAATAAATGTTGGTGCATCTAACGAAGCTCCTCCTACAAGTCCACCATCTATATTTTCCATCGCTAATAACTCTGCTGCATTTTTAGCATTCATTGATCCTCCATATTGGATTGTCATTTCTGATGCTGCTTCTGCTCCAAACATAGCTATCAATACATCTCTAATCTCTTTATGAGTTTCTTCTGCCATTTCTGGTGTAGCTGTCTTTCCAGTTCCTATAGCCCATACTGGTTCGTATGCTACAACAACTTTAACTGCTTCTTCAGGTGTTAATCCTGCTAATCCTTCTCTAATTTGCTTTTCGTTTACTTCAGATGTTTTTCCTGATTCTCTTTCCTCTAATTTTTCTCCAATACATAATATTGGAATTAAATCATGAGCTAAAGCTGCTTTTACTTTTTCATTAATGAAAGCATTAGACTCATGGAAATACTCTCTTCTTTCTGAATGTCCTAATATAACATATTTTACTCCAATTTCTTTTAACATAACTGGTGATATTTCTCCTGTGTATGCTCCTGAATCTTTTGGATGCATGTTTTGTGCAGCTATTGCAACATTTGATCCTTCAACTGTTTTTACAGCTGATTCTAAAGCTGTGAATGGAGCTCCAATTACAATTTCTACTCCTTCTACACCATTTGTTAACTCTTTTAACTCTGATAATGTAGCTTTTGTTTCTGCTACTGTTTTATTCATTTTCCAGTTTCCTGCGATTATTGTCTTTCTCATTGATTTCTCCCTCCAAAACTTTTTTATTAATTTTAATTTTATAATAACATAATTTCTAGTTTTTTAACACGCACGACATTGTCTATATTTTCATCCTATTTTGAGTATTTTTTTCTCTAATTTAGTAATTTTCTTCTACCCTCTTCTTTTAAAACCTCTTTTAGGTAATCTTTTGAATTTGCTAACAAATCCTCTAGTAATGGTACTATTGCTCCTTCTAAAAGCTCTATAATCCCTACAAAGTCCTCCTTTTTAAAGGCTTCAAAAATCTCTTCTGCATATTTCTTAAACTCTTCTACATACTCGTTGTAATCAGAATATAATAAATCTATCGCCGTTGCTTCTTTTAGAGACAGTACTATTCCAAATACCCACTCAACAAAACTTACCATCTCTATTATTTTTCCAATATCACCCATCTCTTCTTCTACTTCAGATAAATTTTCAAAAAATCTATCTGAATAAGGATCTAAAAGATATAAGGATTCTATTAAAATCTCTCTATGTGAACGTGTTGTTAACTCTAAAATCTTTACTTTTTTATTTAAAGGTAAAGATTTACCATCTACCATCTCTCCATCGAGTTTTAATTCAACAATTACTTCACCATTTTGAATTACATTTGCCTCTAATTTTTCTAATACATTTAATAACTTTGTATTTTTTATTCCTATATTTATCTTTTCACCATTTATAAAAATCTCCATTTCTACCCATCCTCATTTTAGTCATTTAAAATAATCCCGCACTACAGCTATTGTAAAGAAAACTACACTTTTTGCCTTCTGATTTTCTAAAAATTCTTTTTCTATCTCTTTTATTGTTGCACCTGTTGTCACAATATCATCAACTATTAATATATTTTTTTGAAAATAATCTTTTGTTACTTTAAATGCTTTTTTTACATTTTCTTTTCTTTTTTCATGTTCTTTTATTTCATACATATGTTTTGTATTTTTTATTCTTTCAATATTTTCAAATTTTATATCTGCTGACTTTAGTATTTCATCAACTTGATTATATCCTCTTTCTAGAAATCTCTTTTTATTCACAGGAACGGATATTACCATATCAATCTCTTCTTTTATTTGAATCTGTTTTATAGACTCTTTTACATATCTACTTAGACTGTTTGCAATACCTTTTCTGTTTTTAAATTTTAAGTCAAAAATTATTTTTTTTACATCTGTATAATAATATAAATAGTATAAGTTTTCTCTTTGTTTTAAGTCACTCATTTTTTCTAGTTTTATAATACATTTAGAACACAAATACCCTTTATTTTTGAGACGGCACCCACATAAAGAACAGGTATTATCAAATAATAGCTTTCTAAGGAGTTGCTTTAGCATATCTTTTGCCTTTTTTATTTTTTGCGAACTCTTTATCTACTATTTTCGCTGAATAAAACTCCGTATAACCACATTCTACACAAGTTTTTACATAGTATGTTCCAATCTCTATTTTTAATCCAGGGCTTTTTTCTGGTATCACTGCAGTTTTGACTATATATCTATCACTTCCACACTTTAAACATTTATAATCCAAGTTCATCACCCCAAAAAATATTCTTAATCCATTCTATTTTTTCACCTAGAAAAACTACTGCATCAAATCTTATTTTTTCATTTTCTAATCTATTTCTTCTTATAAACTCTTTTGCTGTTATATATATCTTTTTCATCTTTTTTTTATCTATCGCCTCTTGTGGCATTCCAAAAGATAAGTTTTTTCTATATTTAACTTCAAAAAAAACAAGGGTCGTTTCATCGTATCCGATTATATCTATCTCTCCAAAGGAACCTTGATAATTCATAGCCAACACCTTCACTCCAATGTTTTCTAAGTATTCTTTACCTTTTTCTTCATAAATCTTACCCTTGCTTCTTTTATTCATATTTTACTCTCCTAAAATTTTCTTTAAAAAACTTTTTCTATGAACTGTTTCAATAGGTCCTTTTTCTAATATCATTTCACGATGAGCTTTTGTTCCATACCCTTTATGTTTTTCAAAAGTATATTCTGGATAAAGTTTTGCTGTTTCAAGCATCATTCTATCTCTAGTAACTTTTGCTATTATCGAAGCTGCTGCTATGGCTAAACTTTTCGAATCACCTTTTATTACTGGTTCTTGTTCGCCTTCATATTCTCTAATTTTATGATTTCCATCTACTAAAACTTTTTCGAATGTTGTTTCTTTTTCTATTTGTTTTATTGCTCTTCTCATAGCTAAAAATGTAGCGTTCAATATATTTATTTCATCTATCTCTCTAACATCAGCAATTCCTATACCTACATAAAAATTATCCATAATAACATCAAAAAGTTCCTCTCTAACTTTTTCAGTTAATTTCTTGGAATCATTTATCTTATCTAACTTCTCATCATACTTTTTTAATTTAGCTACTGCTGCAACTACTGGTCCTGCTAATGGTCCTCTTCCTGCTTCATCTACTCCTATGATATCTCCATTTTCTAAATCAAAAAGATACATTACATTTTTTATATCCATTTCATCTCCACTATTTATAGGTTGTACCTGTACATCTATATTTTTCCTTTTATTATTTCTGTAACCTTACTATCTTATTTATATCTAATTTTAACCTCTTTGCCACATCTTTAAAATCCTCTTTCAGCTCTCCTAAAACTACCATCTCTTTTCCTGTTATAGGGTGATTAAATTTCAAATAATAAGAGTGAAGCATTTGTCGTTTTATCAAATCTGAACTACTTCCATAAACTTCATCTCCTAAAATAGGATGGTTTAAACTTTTCATATGCACTCTTATTTGATGAGTTCTACCTGTTTCTATTCCTACATCTACTAAAGAGAATCCCTGCACACTATCTAGAACTTCATAATTAGTTATTGCTATTTTCCCATTTTCTGTTACAACAGCCATTTTTTTTCTATCTTTAGAATCTCTACCAATTAAAGTTTCTATTCTACCACCTATATTTTTAAAATTCCCTTTACATATACAAACGTACCTTTTTTCAATAGTTTTATCTTTAAACATATCTGTTAATTTTACATGAGCTATATCATTCTTAGCTATAACTATCAGTCCACTTGTATCTTTATCCAATCTATGAACAATTCCAGGTCTAATAACTCCATTTATTGTAGATAGATCCTTTATATGATAAAGAACTGCGTTCACCAAAGTTCCAGTGTAGTACCCTTGAGCTGGATGAACAATCACTCCTGGATCTTTATTAATTATAACCATATCTTTATCTTCGTATACTATATCTATTGGAATATTTTCAGGCAACACTTCTAGTACTTCATCTTCAGGAATTTTTACTATTATTCTTTCTTTTCCTTTAAGTTTATTTCCACTTTTTGTTTTAGATTTATTATCTATTGCTACATTTTCATTATCAATTAACTTTTGAATATAACTTCTCGTAGCATCTTCAAAAAATTCATTTAGAAAAGCATCTAATCTTTTTCCTTTATCTTTTTCTTCAACCTTTATTTCTATAATTTCTTTATATTTTTCCATCTTTCACTTCCTACCTAAACTCTGTACTTTCTAAACAAAATTATATCACAAGTTATTTTCTATTACAAAATTATTACTCAAAAAAAAAGAAATCTATTTTTTTGGAGTATATATGTTACAGAATGGTAAAATTATTAATTCCATTTTAAATTTTAGGAGATTAATTAAAACGAGGAGGTTTATTTTTATGAAAAAATTAACACTTTTAGCATGTTCTTTATTCGCTTTTGCTGCTGTTGCTCAAGCAAAAGAAGTGGCTGCTCCTGTTACAAGTTCTAAAGAAGTTGTAGCTGAGCCTGTTATTATTGAAGAAGTTGTTGTGGCTCCTGTTGTTGAAAACCCTTGGGGATTTATTAACTTAAGAGCTGGATGGGATTTCTGGAGTGAATATGGAAACTATACACACAGACATTCTAACAGAGATTATGACCTACCTAAGAAAACTAAAGATTTCGGTGGAGAGTTAGCTATTGAAGCTTATAAATCTTGGGATTATTTTGATTTAGGTCTTGGTGTTGCATATCAACATCATATGAAAAGAAAAACTAACAACGATATTTCTGGAGCAGAATATAAATCAGTTCCTTTATATGTAACTGGTAGATATGATATCAATTACTGGGATTGGGCTGCTACTCCATATATTAAAGCTAACGTTGGTTACTCTTTCAACTTTGATTCAAAAAGCTTAAATACTTCAGCCGGAGATTTTGGAACTAAAGTTGATGATGGATTATATTGGGCAGCAGGTGTTGGAGTTCAGTATGAAGACTTTAACGTAGATATCCTTTATGGTGCTAACTATGCTAAAACTAAAGTTAATGGAGACGGATTTAATGATAAATTCGATAACGACTACGAGAGAGTTACTCTTTCTGTAGGTTATAGATTCAATATCTGGTAAAAAGCATTTTAAATATATAAAAGGAGATAACTAATAGTTATCTCCTTTTTCTTTTATTATTTGTAGCTTACAACTCTTGTACTATCTAATACTCTAAATGTAAATGTTTCTGTTATAAATAATTCTACTTCTTGATTTGTATGTCCTTGATATCCTAAAGAAAAATCTTCTCCTAACACAAGTTCAATATTTTCGTTATCATAAGGAACTAATAATGCTCCAGTTATATTATTTGAAACTATTATTGGCATCCCCAATATCTTCTCTAATCTTTTTGCTAACGAATCATTTAAATTTACCATATTTAAATATATAAATTTTTCAAGACCTACAACTAATGCGTAAGGCCCTTTACTAAATCCTGTATTTCTTAATTTTGAAACTCCGTACATTAAATTTTTTATTGTTTCTTGTTCTGTTTTTCCAAAATCTAAAGCTTGCTTTTCATCTTTTAATAATCCTACTATACAAGCTTCATCTAATCCAAAATATACTGCCTCTTCTTCAAATTTAGCTGCATTTTTCAAAGCTTCATCTAAATTTGTATAATCAATATCTCTAGCACCTCTTTCAAAATTGTCTAATTCCCATCTACTTAATTTAAAAGTTATTCTATTTTCTACGAAAGGTTGTGTTTGATAAACACCATAACTTAAATCACCTTTTTTATGTATTGTTAATCTTCCTGTATTTACTCCACCTTTTTCTTTTCCAATAGGTCCTGTTACTTTTACAAATCTTCTAGCTGATAACTGAGTTGTTAAAACCTCTTTTGCTCTCTCCTCTATATCTTTCCAAACTTTCTCACTAATTGGTGCTAATTCTTTTTTTAGAAAATCCATATTATTCCTCCTTATCCTTTTAATGAACCTATATTTAATGATTTTACATCTGCTACTACTTCACTACTTCCTGAGTTTTGCTCATTTCCATCATTTCTTCCCATTAATTGAGCTTCTATTCCTACAATTTTCCCCTGTCTAAATATGTAATCTTCCATCTCTTTTCCGAATTCAAATTGATTTCTTCTTAACCATTCAACTATCATAACAGCATGCTCCATCTCTTCATTTCTATTATGAATCATAATCTCTTTAAGTTCAGGATCTACTGCCATCTCAGCTCTTTGATTATAATCATCCACTGCCTGTAGCTCCTCCTTTAAACTTTGTATTGCATAATCTAAATCTGTAGCTTTTTTACTGATTCCATCTAACATATTTCCTACACCTCCACATAATAAAATACTCTTTTATTTTTATTATGTCTTTTTTCTATTTTTCCTTCTTTAATTTTTTATTTATCTAATTTTTAAATTTACAATCCAAATAATAACTGAGTTTTAGAAAATTTGAAATATAGATAAGTATAGTTTTTTTTGGTATCATGTTAATATAGTATTGTTTTTATAAGGTTCTTTTAAATGTTTAGCTTTTTTTATTTTTTATTTAATTTTTAGAAAGGTCGGGGGACAAGACTATGATTGAAAAAGAAGATATAATTTTAGCACAAAACGGAGATGAAGAATCAATTGAAAAAATTATCAAAGAGTATCAAGGAGCAATCTATAAAAATAATCGTTCATTTTTTCTTAAAGGTGGAGATAGTGACGATTTAATGCAAGAAGGATTAATAGGTCTTATTAAAGCTATTAAATCTTACGACGAAACTAGGAACGCGTGTTTTAGTACTTTTGCAAATCTTTGTATTAGAAGACAAATGATTACAGCTGTTAAAAATCACAACTCTGATAAATACAAAAATCTAAATCTTGCAATGCAAGGTGAAGGTTATTCCACACAAGAGGAAAGTATCCATTACTCGCGTCCTTCTCTAGGATTTTATTCACCTGAAGATATCTTTTTAGGTAAAGAGTTAGTTAATCTTCTAACTGGTTTCCTTGAAGAAAATCTAAGCAGTCTAGAGAAAAAAGTTTTTACGTATTTATGCAAAGAGTATACTTATATTGAGATTGCTGATTTTTTAAATGAACCTCCGAAAAAAATAGACAATACTATTCAAAGAATTAAAAAGAAAATTTTAACTTATCTGGGTTCTTACTCAAAGTAAATAAAAAGAAGGAGAGCAATTACTCTCCTTCTTTTTATTTATTAGTACTGCTTCATTAATTCTTTTACTTTTGAAACAACTTCATCTTTAGAAACTTCTAAAGTTTCATTAGTTCTTCTAATTTTTAACTCAACAATTCCTTCAGCCGCTTTTTTACCAGCTACAATTTTAAATGGATATCCAATTAAATCTCCATCTTTAAATTTAAATCCAATTCTTTCATCTCTATCGTCTAAAGCTACATCTATGCAACTGTCTTGGAAATTTTTATAAATCTCTTCTGCTAATGCCACTTGTTCTTCAGATTTCATATTTGCTGGTATTACTTCAACTACAAATGGAGCTATTGCTGATGGCCAAATAATTCCATTTTCATCATTATTTTGCTCTATTGCTGATGCCATAGTTCTAGAAACTCCTATTCCATAACATCCCATCTCCATAATTTGACTCTTTCCATTTTCATCTAAGAATGATGCGTTTAATGCTTTAGAGTATTTATCTCCTAGTTTAAATATATGTCCACTTTCAATTCCTCTTGCACTTGCAAGCTCTCCTCCACACTTAGGACACTTTTCTCCAACTACTACCGTTCTAACATCAGCAACAACTTCTGCTTCATAGTCTCTTCCATAATTAACGTTTACATAGTGTGTATCTAATTTATTTCCACCTGCTGTGTGATTAGATATTCCTACAATACTCTTATCAGCTATAACTTTTATTTTTGTTAAATCAGCACCAACTGGTCCTATAAATCCTTTTACTAATCCTAAATCCTCAAGTTCTAAATCAGTTAGTAATACAACATCTATAGTATCAATTATATTTTTTAACTTAACTTCATTAACCTCAAAGTCTCCTCTTATAAGAACCATATAAACGTCATCTGTTACAACATCTTTATACATCATAGCTTTTACAGTTTGCTCTACAGGTACATTTAAGTATTCCACAACATCAACAATTTTTGATACGTTTGGCGTATCTACTAATTTAATATCTAAAGTTTCAGCTTTTGGTAACTCAACTATTGTACTTGTTGCTGTTTCAACGTTTGCTGCATAATCACATGATGTACAGTAAATGATTTCGTCCTCTCCTGACTCTGCTAAAACATGAAACTCTTGTGATCCGCTTCCACCAATTGCTCCTGAATCTGCCTCAACTGCTCTAAATTTAAGCCCGCATCTTTCAAACACTCTTGTATAAGCAGCTTTCATATTTTCAAACTCTTCATCTAAAGACTCTTTATTAGCATGGAATGAGTATGCATCTTTCATCATAAACTCTCTTCCTCTCATAAGTCCAAATCTAGGTCTTCTCTCATCTCTAAATTTAGTTTGAATTTGATATAAGTTTAATGGTAAAGACTTATAAGATGATATATCATTTCTAATAATATCTGTTATTACCTCTTCATGAGTTGGTCCTAATGCAAACTCTCTTGAATGTCTGTCTTGAATTCTCATCATTTCAGCACCCATTACATCCCATCTTCCACTTTCTTTCCAAAGTTCTGCTGGTTGTAACACTGGCATGAATATCTCTTGAGCTCCTGCTCTATCCATCTCTTCTCTTACAATGTTTTCAACTTTTTTTAAAGCTTTTAAACCTAAAGGAAGGTATGTATAAACTCCACTTGCTAATCTTTTGATCATTCCTGATCTAAGTAATAGTTTATGACTTATCACTTCTGCCTCTTTAGGAGTTTCCTTAAGAGTTTTTACATAATATTTACTTAATCTCATCTTATCCTCCACTTTTTTTAATTAATTTTACCTCATATTCTATCATAACCTCTTTTAAGAGGTCAAACTTTTGTTAAACTTTTCATCAATATCCCATTGTAGAACTTGATTATTTATTTTACCTTTATTTTCTTTTAAGTATTCCATACAAATATCTTTAACTAACTTTATTGTTTTAACATCATGAACTATATCTATAAATTTTAGATCACTTAATCCACTCTGTTTTACACCAAAGATCTCTCCAGCTTTCCTTAATCTTAAATCTTCCTCCGCTATTTTAAATCCGTCTTCAGTACTTTCTAAAACTTTAAGTCTTGCTGCTGAATTATCATTCTCTGTATTGGAAAGTAAGAAACAATAAGATTGATGTTCACCTCTTCCAACTCTCCCTCTAAGTTGATGTAGTGTTGCTAGTCCAAAACGTTCAGAGTTTGTTATTACCATTATACTTGAGTTAGGAACGTTTACTCCAACCTCAATAACTAAAGTAGAAACTAATATATCTAATTTATTATTTTTAAAAAGATGCATAACTTCATCTTTTTCTTTATTCTTCATTCTTCCATGCAAAATTCCAACTCTGTATCCTGGTAAGTTTTTTAGAACTTCATTATATAACTCCTCTGTGGATTTGGCCGAAAGCTTTTCACTTTCATCTATTAAAGAAGCTACAAAATATGCTTGACGTCCCTCTTTTAATTTTTTATCTATGAAGTGATACATTTTTTCTTCATCATCATCTTCACTAATCCATTTAGTTTTTATGGGTTTTCTTCCTGGAGGTAACTCATCTATTACTGCTACATCCAAATCTCCATATATACTCAAAGCTAAAGACCTTGGAATAGGAGTTGCACTCATAACAATAAGATTTGCTAAAACACCTTTATCTCTAAGTCTTTTTCTTTGTAAAACTCCAAATCTGTGCTGCTCATCTATAACTATTAATCCTAATTTTTGAAATTCAACACTATCCTCTATTATAGCATGAGTTCCTACTACAATATTTGTTTCCCCTGTTTTTATTCTATCTAACAATTCAATTTTTTTCTTCCCTTTTACACTTCCAGTTAAAAGTTCAACTTTTACTCCTAACAATTCTAAAGTCTCATAAATAGAAAGGTAATGTTGCGTTGCTAAAATCTCTGTTGGAGCCATCAAAACTCCCTGATAACCATTTTCTACCATATATAAAAGAAGTAGTACAGCAACTATTGTTTTTCCGCTTCCTACATCTCCCTGAATTAAATAATTTATTATTTTTCCAGCATTTATACCTTTATATATCTCTGTTATAACTTTTTTTTGAGCAGTTGTTAGTGAAAAAGATAAACTCTCTAAAAACTTTGAAACTAACCTTTTATTTCCCTCAATTTCATATAGTCCAGCATTAGTTAAATCTATCTCAAAACGCTTTTGAAGTATTCCCATCTCCAATATTAAAAGTTCTTCTATTGCAAAACGCCTTTTTGCCTCCTCTAAATTTCTTGGATTTGTTGGATAATGAATCTCTTTTAGAGCATTTTTTCTATTCATAAGTTTATATTTTTTTATTATTTCATCTGGTATATTTTCTTGAAATATATCTAAATAATTTTTTAATGCTTCTTTTAAAATTCTTCTTAAACTGTTTTGATTCAACTCTTTTATAGCACTATAAATAGGTAAGATTTCTCCTGCATTTTCTTGCCCTTTATATAGTTTAAACTCTGGATTTACCATTTGAAATGTATATCCTCTTTTCACATTTCCTATGAAAATATATTCTTCTCCTATTTTTAGACTATTTCTCAAATAAGGTCTTTGAAACCATACAACTTCTAGAACTCCTGTTCCATCATTTACTGTTGCTTTTATCATTTTCATTCCTGTTCTTGTAGGAGGAGCAGATATATTCATTATATTTCCTTTTAATACAACATATTCATCCCCTCGTAATTCACCTATTTTTTTTATATTGGTTCTATCATCATAAGCTCTCGGAAAATAATATATTAAGTCATAGAGTGTTTCTATATTTAATTTTTTTAACTTCGAATATGTCGCACTTGAAACTCCCTTTATATTAAAAAGTTCTATCTCTTTATAAATATCTTTATATATCTTAATCACCACCTTTTTTCTAATTATAACATACTTATATATCCTTTTGTAAAATTTATAATGCGTTTTATATTTTTGTAACAAACCCTCTTAAAATAAGGAGTTGTGAAAAAAATATCTTCAATTTTTATGTAATTTTTGTTTGACATTTTTTAAATTTTAATATATCATTATTACATAATACAAATAGGCAAAGTAGGAGAAATCCTATGACGCAAAACTATAGGGTCTTTAAAATGACAGCCAGTTGCAGTTACATTTTGGTTTAGCCAAAATATAAGTGCAACTGGCTTTTGTATTTTATAAACTTTATAAAATTACGGGAGGGAACAAATTATGAAAAAATTATTAATACTTTTATCTTTAACTACAGCTATGACAGCTTTTGGAGCTTCAGCAGGAAAAGGACCAGAAGCAACAAACACTATGAATATCAATGCTACAGTTTTACAACCACTTAACGTTACAAACGATGGTGATGTGAATTTTGGAAACATCATTCAAAATACTACCACATCAAAAATTGCTAAAAAATTTACAGTAACTGGAACTCCAGGACAAAAAGTTATCTTTAAAATTAATAATCAAAACTTAGATTCATTTTCTAATGATAAATTAACTAAAGTTGGTGGAGGAGCTGAAATGCCTTTATACACTGATTCTAGAGAAGTTAGTTCAGGAGATAGAAGCAATCCAACTATAGGACAAAACGGAACTCTTGATTTCACATTTAATGTTTGGACTCAAGCTAGTCAAAATCAAGCTCCTGGACAATATACTGGTGCTTTAAATGCTTCAGTTAGATATAACTAAAAAAAATAAAAACTGAGGAAATTACTCCTCAGTTTTTTTATGCTACAGAAACCTCTACTTTTTCATTTTTCTTAGGTAATATCAGGTTCATCACAACTGCTAAAGTTCCAGCTACAACAAATCCTGAATCTGTAAATATATATCTTATACTTTCAGGGAATGCTTCAATCACTCCTGGAACTAATCCTATTCCATATCCTAGTCCCAATGAAACTGCTAATATAACTGCATTTCTTCCCTCTAATGGTTCTTGATTTATAAGATTTATTCCACTGATTGAAATCATAGAAAAAATCATCACCAAACTTCCTCCTATAACACTCTGAGGAACTAATGTAAAGGCTGCTGCAACTTTTGGTATAAATGCACTTATTACTAAAAATAGCGCACCTATTCCCACAACAAATCGACTCATTACTCCTGTCATTGCAATTATTCCTGTATTTTGACTAAATGATGTTGTTGGCAATACTGAAAATATAGTTGCAAATGCACTTCCTATTCCATCACATATTATTCCACCTTTAAGCTCCCTGTCTTTCAATTCTCTTTTAGCTCCACCCATTGTAATTCCTGACATATCTCCCATCGTCTCTATAGCAGACACTACAAACATCATTACCATAGGAATAATTGCTTCTATATGAAATGAATACCCAAATGAAAATGGTCTTGGTATACTTACTATATCTGCTTGTAAAAGTGGTGTTATATCTATCTTTCCCATAAAAAAAGCTATTACTGTCCCCACTACTGTTCCTATAAAAATCGCTCCTGAACTTGTTATACCTTTTGTAAACTCCTTAAAAAATATTACTACTGCTAAAACTATTGTTCCCAAAATTAGATTCTCTTTAGATGCAAAATCAGGTGCACCATATCCTCCTGCAAAACTATTTATTCCAACTGGTAAAAGATATAATCCTATAGCCAATATTACAGTTCCTGTAACTATTGGTGGAAAAAACTTTCTTATTCTTTTCATATGAAACCCTAGAAAAGCTTCAAAAATTCCTCCTATTAATGCTGCTCCTAAAACTCCTTCATACCCAAACTTGCTAGCTACCGATATAGCCACTGGTGCAAAAGAAAAGTTTGTTCCTACAACTACGGGCAATTTAGCTCCCATAGGTCCTAGTGTATAAACCTGTACCAAAGTATTTAATCCCGCTACAAGTATTGTTGCTTGTATTAAGTTTATTTTTATATCTTGAGTAAAACCAAGTATTCCAGCAACTATTATTATAGGAGTTATATTTCCCATAAACATTGCCATAATGTGTTGTAAACCTAAAGGAATCGCTGTATTTAAATCTGGCACTCCATTTAAGTCATAAGGTGATTTGTTTCTCTGCATATTTAAAATTTCCTCCTATTTTAAATAAAAAAGCATAGACTCATGGATAGAATCTATGCTTAATTGCAGTCAGTTCTACCCATAGTGTCTTCATTTACGGTAAAGACGTAGAAACTATTGGACCATATTTCCAAAAATATATGAGTATGTTTTTTATTATTTTTTGTTTTTACAGTTGCTCTAATAACTCATCTGATATATCAAAGTTTGAATAAACATCATTTACATCATCTAAATCATCTAAACCTTCATATAATGCCATTACTTTTTTAGCAGTCTCTAAATCAGTAATTTGTACTTTATTATCTGGAATCATTGCAACTTCAGCTTCAGTTACATTATAACCAGCTTTTTTTAACTCTTCCGCTACTGCATTACAGTCTGCTGAATCTGTTAAAACAGTAAACTCTCCATCTTCCTCTTTAACATCTTCTGCTCCAGCTTCTAAAGCTGCCATCATTAATTCATCTGCATCTACACCTTCAGCTGCAACTATGATTTCTCCCTTTCTTTGGAACATCCAAGATACAGCTCCATCTGTTCCTAAATTTCCATTTCTTCTAGAAAAAGTTGCTCTAACTTCTGAAGCTGACCTATTTTTATTATCTGTTACAACTTCAACTATGAAAGCTGTCCCTTCTGGACCATACCCCTCATATCTAATTTCCATATAATCTACACCATCAAGTTCGCCAGTACCTTTTTTAATAGCTCTCTCAAGGTTATCTTTTGGCATATTAGCAGCTTTTGCTTTATCTATTGCAAGTCTTAATCTAGGATTAAAGTTTGGATCTCCTCCAGCTTCCTTTGCTGCGATTGTTAACTCTTTTCCTAATTTTGTGAATAGCTTTCCTCTTTTAGCGTCTTGAGCACCTTTTCTATGCTTTATATTAGACCATTTACTATGTCCTGCCACAAAAACTCCTCCTTATTTTTTAAATATCTTTTTAAATTTTATCATAACCACTATTTTTTTTCAATATATTTGGGTACAAGCTCCATTTTTTCCCTTACTTTTTCTAAAACAATATCTGGAGTAATTAATCTATACTTTTCTTCATACGATAAATTATCATATGTTTTATCTGAAAGTACATCTTTTGGTTCTATCCCCTCATGTCTTTTATTATCTCTTGAAAGCCAATCTCTTTTACTTGAACCTGGACTAAATATAGAGAAGCTTGGAATATCTATAGCTTGAGCTAAATGTCTAGGTCCACCTTCATTTCCTACAAATATGTCACAATTAGACAATAATGCTCCCAACTCTCTTATACTTTTTGTATTTATATCTGATATTATTCTTTTATCCCAATTTAATTCTTCATGAAACTTTTTAGCAAACTCTTTTTCATTTGGTGAGTAATATAAAATAATTTGACAATCGAATTCATCTAATATTTTTTTTGCTAACTCTTTCATTAAATCTATAGGATAAACTTTACTTTCTCTTCTAGAATTTATAGCTAAAGGTATTATTATTTTATTAAAATCCACTCCAGCTTCTTCCATTCTTTTCCTTAAATCATTTTTTTCTTCTGATAAAAATGTTAAAGAATAATTTTTATCTAGCTTTACATCCACTCCATCATCGATAAGTGGTTTTAACATTTTTAAAAACTTTTCAGCTTTATCAAATTCACTTGAAGGTTCCGGTATACTATGTGTATATGTATACCCTCTTTTTGGTTTCCATCTTCCTATTTTATACTTTGCTTTCCTAGAAAATAGTGTAAAAACTTCACTTTTTGGTGTAGACATTATATCAATAACTATATCATAATCGGCTCTTGTTACATTCCAAACTTTTTTTAAATATTTAAATGGATTTTTTTGCTCATCTTTTGATATAGATATAACTTTATTTAAATAATCTTGGTGTTCAAATAGTGGTGCAACGTGATCATATAATACATAATCAACTTTTGCATCTGGATATGTTTCCTTTAAACTTTTACATATTACAGAAGATAATATTGCATCACCAATTTGTTTAAATCTTACTACTAAAATTTTCATATTAGATCCCCTCAATTGCATTTTTTATAGTTTTTAAATCTCCCCAAAATTCTACTGCTACTTTAGATCTTTTTCCACCATCATCTCTTGATTTTTTAGCAAAATTAGCATCATATGTCGCCAATAACTTTATGTTCCCTCTCCACTCTAAAATCTTCCCTTTTTCTTGAAGAAACTTAAACTCTCTTTCTAATAATAACTCTGCTACATCTTGTCCTAAAGCTACAATAACTTCTGGATTCATTAACGATATCTGCATCATTAGATACTCTTTCAAATCTCTTTTATCTCTTTCTTCTAACTCTCTATAATTTTTCTCAGATTTTGTTAATGTTGTAATATAATAATCTTCTGGTAGTAATCCTACTATATCACAAAGCTTTATCAAAAACTCACCGCTAGATCCTGGTCTTACTTTTAAATTTTCATCTATATATAAATTAGAATCATCTCCTACAAAAAGTACCTTTCCATAGAAATTTCCTGTTCCTAAAACTATTTTTTCATTACTATCTTTTAGCACATCTGTAGTTCCTATTTCAAACTTCAATTCTTCTAATAGTTTTTCAATCTCCTCCATAACTCCTCCTAAAATTTAATTAACTTACTACATACATCTTGTTGAGCAATTTCTACTGAAATATCAATATTATGTCTTAATAATTCATCTAAAACTGCATCGATAGCCAATTTGGGATCATTACTATCTTTACTCATATGAGCTAAATAAACTTTTTTTAATTTTTCATGATGTGATTCTCTAATAAATCTAGCACAATCATTATTTGATAAATGTCCATTTCTACTTTTTACACGAGCTTTTAAATCCCACGGGTATGAACAATCCATTAATTTATGATAGTCGTAGTTGCACTCTATCACCATAACATCTACCTCTCTAAAAGCTTCTCTAACAGTGTTATCAATATAGCCCAAGTCTGTTGCTATCGCAACTTTGCTCCCTGAACTCTCTTCTATTCTAAACCCTATTGTTCTTTCAGCATCATGCATTACATCAAATGGATATACCATGCTATCTCCAACCCAAAAAGCATCCTCTATAAATCTTAAATTTTCATCTTTTATTTTTCCAATTTTTAATATCCCAGCCTCGTAGCTCTCTTTTGTAATATAGATAGGAATATCATATTTTCTCGATAATATTCCAGCGCCTTGAATATGATCTCCATGTTCATGAGTTATTAAAATCCCATCTATATTACAAATCTCTATATTTATTTTCTTTAACTGTTCCTCTATTTTTTTTCCACTAAATCCAGCATCGATTAATAAGTTGATATTATCAGTTTCTACAAAAAGAGCATTCCCTTTACTTCCACTTCCTAGTACTGCTAATTTCATGACACTTCCTTTCTAAATATATATCTTAAGTGTATATTATATCATAAAAAAACCTCTTAGCAAATACTGCTAAGAGGTTAGATACTACAAATTAACTAAATTTCTTCAAAATGGTCTTTTCCAACATAACATAATGGACAAACCCAATCTTCTGGTACATCTTCCCATTTTGTTCCTGGAGCTACCCCATTTTCTTGATCACCTATTGATTCATCGTAAACATAATCGCAAATTACACATCTCATATGCTTTCCCATTTTATACCCCCTTAATAATTAATTACTCCATAACCCGTGAATATTACAATATTCTCTTGCACATACTGATTTTCCCTTTGGTACTTTAAAATATGCTTCAGGTGCTTCTCCTGGCTTTAAATATTTTCTATATAAAAAGTCATCTACACAGATCTCTATCATTTGAATATAATGCTCCTCTGTCATCGGATGAGCCATCTCTTTACCAACTTTTACTAAATATCCATCCTCTTTCTCCTCAACAAATGGAACATGTTTTTCTGTTGATGCATCTTGAGTCTTCTCTTTTACCAATTCTAATCCTTCTACAGACACACCATCTTTATCTGCTACAATTACCTCTAATAATACTGGGTTTTCTTTCACTTTAAAAATTTCATAAACTTTCATGACAACCTCCTCTAATTATTAAACATATTTTTTATAATTTGACAATTATTTATTCTGACACTTAGGACAAGTTCCTTTAAAATAAACATGATATTCATCAATTTTGAAATCTTTCATATCCCCTACTATAAGTTGATCTATTATCACTGGAATATCAAAAACCTTTTTACAATTTACACACTTAAAATGACCGTGTACATGTGTGTCCACATCATATCTAGTTTCATTTTCTTCTATTGTTATTACTTTAGCAATTCCTTTTTCTATAAAAAGATTTAACGTATTATAAACTGTAGTTTTAGAAAGAGTGGGAATTTCAGGGCATAAAGCCTTATAAATCTCATCAACTGTTGGATGAGTTTTATTCTCTAACAAATATTCAAATACTTTCATTCTTTGATATGAGGGTTTTATATCATGTATTTTTAAATGTTCACTTATATTTTCAATATACATGCTTCCTCCTTTTGAAATAATTACAAAATTGTAATTATTCTTTTTTAATTTAATATACACCTTTTTAGTATTTTTGTCAAGATATCATAGTAAATTTTTAATCATCAAATATCGATCAATTCCTTTTCCATATTCATCTTTTTGTAGTTCTTCTATTATATAACCAGCTTTTTTGTACATATCTATAGCTTTAGCATTAGCAGGATCTACTGTTAGATATATTTTTTCCATACCTAATTCTTTTAATCTATTATGACTTTCTTCTAAAAGTATCTTTCCATATCCCTTCCCTCTTTCCTTTAAAGAAGTTGAAAATCCATATAAAAAAACCTCTTTTTTTCCTAACACACCTTGATATTGAGCAACTGATAACAAATCATTACTCTCATTTAATAGTACGTAAAGTTTTCCATATCGAATAAAGCTCATAATCATCCACATGTCAGCTCCACCCATCACACCGAAACTTTCAAGTTCATTATCAAATATTTTTTTGATTAACTCTCTATTTTTTGCATCAACTTCTATTACTTTCATCACTCCTCCTAATATCCTATATCGAATAAATGAAGACCAAAGGGTTCAGCTACTATTTTTGCATACTGAACATTTGGATTTTTTAACATTTCTATTAAATAATTTTCTGGTTTTTTTCCAAAATAAATAGATAAAATTGTTCCCACTATTATTCTAATTTGAGATTTTAAAAATGCATTTCCTTTAACATACAATTTAATTGTCTTTTCATTCACTCTTTCAAATTTAGCTTCATAAATCTCCCTAATTGTGGTATTACTTCCACAATCTGAAAGTCTAAAATTTGAAAAATCGTGTTGCCCTACTAAAGGAGAAACTATTTTATTTAATCTTTCTAAATCTAACTGCTCATCTACAAAAGTAACATATCTAGACTGAAATGGATTTCTATCCTCTCCTATATAATATTCATATGATCTATATGTTGCTGAAAATCTTGAACTAAACTCTAAATCTACCTCTTGAACATCTAATATAAATATATCATTGGGTATTAAACCATTTATAATTCTTTTTATTTTTTCTAAAGGAATACTTGAAGTAGTATAAAAATTTGAAACTTGTTTTTTAGCATGAACTCCTCTATCAGTTCTTCCTGCAGAAACTAAATCTATTTTATTTTTAAAAATCGTTCCTAAAACTTTCTCTAGCTCTCCTTGTACAGTTCTAAAACCAGGTTGTCTTTGAAAGCCAAAAAATTCACTTCCATCATAACTATATGTTAATTTTATATTTCTTTCCACACTATTCTCCTTTTCCTTTTTTCTATATATAAAAAAAAGTCTTGAATATTCAAGACTTTAAGTATCTTATATGGTGCGAGAGGAGGGACTTGAACCCTCACGTCGAAACGCCAGATCCTAAGTCTGGTGCGTCTGCCAATTCCGCCACCCTCGCAAAAAGATGGTGCGTCATACTGGGCTCGAACCAGTGACAACACGATTAAAAGTCGTGTGCTCTACCATCTGAGCTAATGACGCATCTTATAAAATTATTTGGGGTGACCGACGGGATTCGAACCCGCGACAACCAGATCCACAAACTGGCGCTCTACCAACTGAACTACGGCCACCAAATGGCGTGTCTGAAGAGATTCGAACTCCTGACCCACGCCTTAGAAGGGCGTTGCTCTATCCAGCTGAGCTACAGACACATTTGATGAAATATTAAATTGGAGCGGGAGACGAGGGTCGAACTCGCGACATTCAGCTTGGAAGGCTGACGCTCTACCAACTGAGCTACTCCCGCTAACGTCTTGAAGGAATCCCTCAAGACATAAAAATTGTATCACAACATTTGTTTTTTGTCAATAAACTTTTTTATTTTTTATTTATTTTTTATTCTAAATCTATTATCACGAATATCGTAAGTTACAAATCCTATTCTTCTCATTAAAACTTTATCGTGACTTACTAATATAACTGCTCCAGGATAATCTAAAAGCATATTAGCTATAGCTGTTCTTGAGTAATCATCCATATAAGTTGATGGTTCATCTATTATCAATAAATCTGTTTCCATTAAAGTATTTGTAAAAATCTCTAATCTTTTTTTCTCTCCACCTGATAACATAAATATTCTTTTATCTCTAAATTCTAATTCATTATTGTAAAGATTATCAATAGCAGCCTCTATGAACTCTTCAGAAAGACCTGTTTTATCTTTTAAGTAATCTTTTATATACATATTTTCATTTTCAAAAACTGTATCCTGTTCTATAAATGCTATTGTTGCTTTTTCATTTATAAAAACTTCTCCTGAAGTCGGCTTATCTAATCCAGCTATTATTTTTAGCAGTGTTGATTTTCCAGACCCATTTTCTCCAACAATACAAATTTTTGTATCTCTATCTACTACTAAGTTTGCATCTTTATACAACATCTTATCTGGATACTCTTTCATTACATCTTTTAAAACAACAATTGGTCCTTCAAACTCTTTTTTCCCAGTTATCATTACATCTTCTGGTGCATCAATATAACTATACTTATACTCTGGTGAGAATTTAATTCTTTCTCTTTGTAATCTTTCTAGCTCTTTTCTCATTCTTCTTAAAATTACAGCATGAGCATGTTTGTTGTTACATCTTTCTAATAATTTTAATTTTTTTTCAATCGCTTCTTGAGTTTCTTCTATTGTTTCTTCAGTTTCTCTATTTTTCTTTTTATCCTCTGCTATTCTAACTTTTTTCTCTTTTAAATAAGCTGGATAATCACAATCATAAACTCCTACTTTATTATTATCTATATCAAAGATTTTTGTAGCGAAAGTTCTTATAAAATCTATATTATGTGATATTACTAAAAAAGCTTTTGGACTATCATTAATATAATTTGTTAACCAAGCTGTCTTTTTCTTATCAAAGAATGAAAGTGGCTCATCTAAAATTATTAAATCTGAATTACTAAATAAAGTTATAGCCAATCTTATATATTGTCTTTCTCCTCCACTTAACTCTCTAAACTTTTTATCTAACTTATCATTTAGTTCAAAAGTATCTATAAATTCAGATTGAACGTGAATATATGAATACCCTCCTAAACTTTCAAACTCATCAGATAATTTTGAATATTTTTCCATTACTTTTTCATCGTTATCCATATCACCTGTAAATTCTGCTGAAACTGCATCCAATTCTGCTTGAACAGACATTACTTTTTCAAAAGGTGAATTTAACAAATCTTGAACTTTACTATCTAAATCAACTCTTCCAAACTGATCAAAACAAGATATTACAGCTTCTTCCTCTCTAATTACAGTTCCTCTATCAGGATTTTCTAATCCAGATAAAAGTTTAATTAAAGTAGATTTTCCTGTTCCATTGTTTCCAACAAGAGCTATTTTATCTCCAGAATTTACTTCTAAATCAACATGTTTATATAAATTTTGTGAAAAAAATGATTTTGATACATTTTTAAACTCTACTATAGTCATTTTACTCTCCTATTCTCTATTAAATTTAACGTATTATTATACCATGCTTTATACTTTTTAGCAATATTACCTTTGAGAAATAGGAAAAGCTAGAAGAGATCTCTTCTAGCTTGAGTTTTATATATTTGATTCTATTATGTAACTAAACAAATACTTTTTGTCACTTGGAATTAAATATTCATCATGCGTTGGAGCACCCCATGAATCATCTCCTCCAACTCCCATCTGTATTTTATTTATATTTAAAGCAGTACAATGAGATTTAGGAAGTTCGTAGTGATGATATGCACTTTCTATTTCATTAACCGTATAAGGTAAAGCACTAAATTCAAAAGGCTCCTCACTTGAAATCTTTATTCCTACTCCCATCTTATTTGTTATTTCTGTCCATCTAGTTCCTATTCTATTTCCACACTCTTGAGGAATCACATATTCACTCATATTTTTATTTACATCTGTTTCAAAAATTCCAAGTTTAGCTCCATGAACTCTATCTATATAATTTTCTTCTGGCCCCATTCCATACCATTTTATTTCACTAAACTCTTTTGGAACTTTATAACTCATTCCAAATAATGGCATATCAGATAATCCTTTTACTCCATTATATTCCATATTTATTTTTAATTTTCCATTAACAAAACCTTCATATGTAATCTCACATTCTGAAGTAGGATTTGTAGGTAGTTCATACTTAGCTTTTATTTCCACAGAATTTTCTTTTTCTAAAACATTCACATCAACCATTTTTGCATACATTGATGCAAGTTTCCATTGGGCATATCTAAATGGCATCTTATTTCCTCTATCATTATCTGTTGAGGCTCTCCAGAAGTTTGGCATTACAACACCATCTATAAACTCTTTTCCTCCAAATTTTAATGAGATTAATCCACCATACGCTTTTGAAAATATTAATTCCATTTTTTTAGTTTTTATTCCTAAATTAAATCCACCATTTATAAAAATTGGTTTTCCTTCTAATTTTTCTTTTACTTTTTTTTCAATTTTATATATTTTTTGCCCAAAACAAATTTCATGTCCCTTTAAAGCATAAAACCTATCCTCTTTTAAATTTAAAGACACCTCTATTGTATATTCTCCATACTCTTTTACTTTAGGAAGATTTAATTTAAATGATTTTTCAGACAATGGTTTTACATTACATTCTAAACTCTCTTCATATATTTTAATTCCATTTTTAAATAATTTTATTTTTGTATCATACTCTGAACAATTTGTGAATAAACTTTCATTTATTATAGTAAAAGATTTTTCCTCTACATTTATTTTATAATCTGAAAATAGTTGTTTAATCTCTTGAACTTTTGGTGATGGTTTTCTATCTCCATAAACAATTCCATTTACACAAAAATTATAATCAGTTGGTCTATCACCAAAGTCTCCTCCAAAAGCTAAATACTCTTTACCAAAAGGATCTTTCTTCATTAATGATTGGTCTATATAATCCCAAATAAATCCTCCTTGATACATTGGATATTTTCTTTCCAACTCTGTATATTTATGAAGTCCACCATTAGAATTTCCCATAGCATGAGAATATTCACATAGTATAAATGGTTTTTCAGGTGTTTCCTGCAAATACTTTTCAATCTCATAAACTTTTGCATACATTCTGCTTTCCATATCCGACGTTTTATCATATCTTCTATCCCAAAAAATTCCCTCATAATGGATAACCCTTGTATTATCTAAACTTCGTAAAAATTCAGACATTTTAAATAAGTTTTCTCCTCCAAAAGATTCATTTCCACAAGACCAAATTACTATAGAAGAATAATTTTTATCTCTTTCAAACATAGACTTTGCTCTATCTATTATATTCTCTAACCATTCTGGATTGTTATTTGGTATAACTTTTTCTGGACAAGGTTGCCCTAAAATTTGCCAAGTTCCATGAGTTTCTAAATTAACCTCGTCAATTACATATAATCCATACTCATCGCATAACTCATACCATCTAGTTTGATTTGGATAATGTGATGTTCTAACAGCATTAAAATTATTAGCTTTCAAAAACTTTATATCCCAAATCATATCCTCTTCTGTTACTGCTCTTCCTCTATAACAATTAAACTCATGTCTATTTACACCTTTAAATACAATCCGCTCTCCGTTTATTTTTATAATTTTATCTGAAATTTCAAATTTTCTAAATCCAAATTTTTGCCAACATTCTTCTATTATATCTTCTGTTTTAGCATCTTTAATTAAAATTTTAACTTCATAAAGATTGGGGTTTTCAGCACTCCATAACTTTGGATTTTCTACTTTTTTATTTAATTCCAGTTTTAATTCTTTATCAATTTTTATATTTTTTTCTTCCATTTTTAAAACAACTTCTGTTTTATCTATAAGCTCCATTTCAATATCCACTATCGCTTCTTTATAAGTTTGAATTTTTAGTGTGTTTTTTAAAGTTGCCTTTTTAAAATTATTTGTTAATTCTGAAGTTATAAACATATCTTTTACATGTACATCTGGAGTTGAATAAAGATAAACATCTCTAAAAATACCTGAAAGTCTCCAAAAATCTTGGTCTTCTAACCAACTTCCACTACACCATTTATAGACTTTTACTATTATTTCATTATTCTCACTCTTTAAATATTTTGTCAATTCAAACTCACTCGGTGTGAAACTATCTTCACTATATCCCACAAACTCCCCATTACAATATAATTCTAGCGATGATTCAACTCCTTGAAATGAAATATATACTGGTCTATTTTTCCAATCTTTTGGTATATCTATATTTCTTTTATAAATTCCAAAAGGATTAAACTCCTTCGGAACCTCTCCTGGCTCTAAATTTTCTCTTCCATCCCAAGGATACATTGTATTAACATATTGTGGTTCTCCATATCCTTGTAACTCCATATGACCAGGAACTTGAATTTTAGTCCAATTAGATGTATTACAATATGAAAAATCCCAAATTCCATTTAAACATTTTTTCCACTCTATATTTAATCCTTCATATTTATGATTTGAATGTGCACTTAATCTATTTATTTTAAAAACTCTTGGATTATGTAAATTATCCATAAACCCCTCCCATATCAATTAAATTACTAATATATAATCATAATTTAAACAATATAGCAATTAACACTCTAAACTTCTCAAAATCTTTGTTAACTAATTAAAAAAAGTTTTTTAATTTATTTTATTTCGTAAATCAAACTATTGTGATAAAATATTTATAATACGATATCTAAAGGTGAATTAATGAAATATAATGTAGTAATTACTAAAAAAAATATTAAAAATATTATTCTTAAAGTTAAATCTGATGGTACTGTTACTCTTTCTGTTCCCAAAAGAACTCCTAATACTTTTATTGAATCTTTTTTAAAATCTAAAAATGAATGGATTTTAAAAAATCTCGAAAAAGTTAGAAATTTTTCAACTAAATCAGTTGACAAATCATATAAAAATGGAGACAATATAGAGTATCTTGGTAAAATTTATATTTTAGAAATTTTTAAAAGCTCTTATAATAACATTGAAATTATAGATGGTTTTTTTAAAATATTTACTAATAAAGAGATTAATGACAAAAATATTGAAACTCTTATTTATAATTGGTATAAGAAAAATGCTTTAAAAATTTTCGAAATATCTTTGAATAAATATAGTAACCTTATCGGTGAAAAGTTTTCTAGTTTTAAAATTCGAAAAATGAAAAGACGTTGGGGGTCTTGCAGGTTTATCACAAAAATCATTACATTAAATATTGAACTTATTAAAAAACCTATTGAATGTATTGATTATGTGGCATTCCATGAAATAGCACATTTAAAATATCCTCATCATCAAAAAGAGTTTTGGAATTTTATATCACTTTATATGCCTGATTGGAAGGTTAGAAAAGAAAGGTTGGATAAAATATGATAAAAAAGTATATTGGAGAAGATGGTTTCAGATATTATGTAAAAAAAACTGAATTATTTTCTACCAAAAGTGTAGTAGCTATCGGTATTGGAGCTGCTCTTTATAGCGTACTTTCAGGAGTTGCTATTCCTGTTGGTCCTAATACATCATTTAGAATAGCTGTCGCTCTTCTTACAATTTTTGGAGCTATCTTTGGTCCATTAGTTGGATTCTTTGTAGGTTTTGTTGGACACGCTTTAAATGATATGATTATGTGGGGAAGTGTTTGGTTTAGTTGGGTTTTCTTATCTGCTGTTATTGGATTATTTGGTGGATTAATTACCTTAGACAAAAGTTTTTCTTTAGAAACAGGTCATGTTACTAAAGTTCACATATTTAAAATGTATCTTTATGCTATTTTAGGAATGATTTTTGCAGGATTAGCTGCTTATGTTGGCGATGTTTACTTCTATGGTGAACCAGCTCAAAAAGTTTGGATTCAAATTGCTTTAGCAACTTTAACTAATTTTGCTGTTACTGCAACTTTAGGAATTCCTATTATTCTTGGAATCGCTGCTAGAAAAAGAAAATATTCAAATTTAAAAATAGAAGATTAATTAAGTGAAGGAGTATAGATGAGTAACGTAGTAGAATTTAAAGATTTTACTTTTAAATACATCAATCAATTAGAACCAACTTTAAAAAATATTAATTTAGAGATAAAAAAAGGTGAAAAAGTTCTGATTGCTGGGCCGAGTGGTAGTGGTAAGTCTACTTTAGGTAGTTGTTTAAATGGTATTGTCCCTTTTTCAAAAGAGGGTGGATTTAAAGGTACTTTAACTGTTAAAAATATTGAACCTTATGAAAGTAGTATTTTTGAGATTAGTAACCTTGTTGGAACAGTTTTACAAGACCAAGATGGTCAATTTATAGGTTTAAGTGTTGGGGAAGATGTATCATTTATTGATGAGAATAATCTTATACCTCAATCTGAAATGATTAAAAACACTGAGAAAGCATTAAAAGAAGTTGGAATGGAGAGTTTTATTAATCATAGTCCTCAAGAACTTTCTGGTGGACAAAAACAATCTGTATCATTAGCTGGAATAATGAGAAGTCCTGCTGAAATATTACTTTTTGATGAACCTTTAGCTAACTTAGATCCATATAGCGGGAAGCATGCTATGAAATTAATTTGTGATATTCAAAAGAAAACTGGAAAAACAATTATTGTTATTGAACATAGAATTGAAGATGTTTTAGAACAAGAGTTTGATAGAGTTATTATTTTAAGTAAGGGTGAAGTTGTCGCTAATGGAACTCCTGAAGAGTTATTTAGAAAAGATATATTTAGACAATACGGATTGAGAGAGCCTCTTTATATTGAAGCTTTAAAATATTCTGGCGTAAACTTAGAAACAGATTCGATATATCCTATATCTAAAATTGGAACTAATGAAAATATAACAAAAGTAAAAACTTGGTGTGATTCAATAGAATTAAAAGAAAAACAATTTAAAGATAATATTTTAAGTGTTCAAAATCTTTCATTTGCTTATGATGAGAGTAAACTAATCTTAAAAGATGTTAATTTTTCTGTTAATAGAGGAGAGATTCTTGCTCTTTTAGGAAATAATGGTGCTGGTAAATCAACACTTTGTAAAGTTGTAACAGGTATTGAAAAAGAATCTTCTGGAGATATTATTTTTCTTGGAAAAAGTATTATTAAAAATAGTATTAAAAGAAGAGGAGAGAAAATTGGATTTGTTATGCAAAATCCAAATCATATGATTACACAAGAAACTCTTTTAGAAGAAGTACAGTTTGGTTTAAAAATAAGAAGAGTTAAGGATTTTACTGAAAAAGCTGAAAAAGCTTTAGAAATTTGTGGTTTACATGAATTTAGACATTGGCCTGTTACATCTTTAAGTTATGGTCAGAAAAAAAGACTTACTATAGCTGCTATTTTAGCTCTCGAACCTGAAGTTTTAATTTTAGATGAGCCTACAGCAGGACAAGATTATAAAAGATATAAAGAGTTTATGAACTTTATTAAAGAGATTGCTAATAAGGGTGTTGGAATTATTCTAATAACTCATGATATGCACTTAGCTCTTGAATATGCTAATAGAGCTATTGTTCTTTGTAATGGAACAATTATAGCAAATAATTCTCCATCTATTATTTTAGGAGAAAAAGAATTAATGGAGAAGTCTAATTTAAAAGAAACTTCTTTATCTCAAATGGCAGAAATTATGGGCCTAGATCCTGAGATGCTTATGAACTCTTTCATTAATTTTGAAAATCAAGGAGGGATGAGATAATGTCAAGAGCTGGAACTTTATATATTGATAAAAACTCTCCAATACATAAAATTGATGGAAGTGTAAAATTTTTATTACTACTTGTTTGGACAGCATCGGTATTTTTATTTAATGATTTTAGAGTGTTTTTAACGTTTTTTATTGTAGGAATGGGGCTATTACATATTGCTAAAATTCCATTTAAATCAATAAAACCTTTGTTTATATTCATTGTTATGTTTACTATTATGAACTCTTTATTTTTAATAGTTATAACACCTGAATATGGATCAACTTTAACAGGAACTACTACTCCAATTTTAACGATAAAAGGAGTAACGCTTTCTACTGAAACAATCTGGTTTGCACTTACTTTATCAATGAAGTACTTAGCTATTTTTCCTATAATGATGCTGTTTATATTTACAACTCATCCTAGTAAATTTGCAAGTAGTTTAAATAAAATTGGTGTATCTTACAAAGTTGCTTATGCAATTAATATAGCACTTAGATATATTCCAGATGTAAGAGATGAATTTAAAAATATAATGCATGCTCAAGAAGCTAGAGGAGTAGCTTTTAGAAAAGAAGATGCCAATATTATAACAAGATTAAAAAATTATAATACCATTTTATTCCCATTAGTTCTTTCGTCATTAAATAGGGTTGAAGTTGTTTCTAATGCAATGGATCTAAGAGGATTTGGTCATAAAAGTAAAAGAACTTGGTATAGTTCTCAAAAATATTCTTCTATTGACTTTATTACACTTATATTAATGGGATTAATGTTAGTTGTATCAATCTATTTAAAAATATATGTACTTAAAGGATTTTGGTATCCTTTTAATTAAGACTTGTTAAATCAAGTCTTTTTTTATTTGACACAAAGTTGACATAAAATAAAAAAAATAGTATAATTATGACATAATATTGACATATTGGAGGGGTTATGAATAATAAAATTATATCTTGCTTCGCTCTTTCATCTTTTTTATTAGTTAATACATCTGTTTTAGCTTTTAATTTAGATAAAATGGGTGGAGATATTGAAGTTGGATTTAAAGTTAAAGATTATGAAGAGGGTGGAGCTTCTAGAAATTTTAGAGAAGGTAATGTTAGTCTTACTTTAAAACCTAATAAAGATAAAGGACTTGCTTTTAAGTTTGGTTTTGCCGATAGAGTTTTTAATGAAAGTAAAACTTCTAAAAAGAAAGAGCAAACTAGAGAAATGTCAGAGTTCTACATTGAAAATATGTACCTTTGGGGAAAACTTATGTTTAGACCTGAAATCGGTTTAAAATATACAGATTTCCATAATGATGATAAAGGATTGGATTCAGCTAAAGAGTATAGATTCTATCCTAAATTCACATATACATTTAATAAAAATTGGAGTTTATATTCTAGAGGATTTGTGGCGTACACGGAATTAAAAGATCCTTGGAAAAATGGCGATAAATATGGTTATAAACATAGATTAGAAGGTGGAACTAGATATACTTTCAATAGAAAACATGCTTTATCAGTTGCTTTGTCTGATGATACAAGTGGTGTTAATAAATTTGATTATGATGTTGATAATACTCAATTAAGATTTAGATATCACTACTCACCTACTAGAAATCTAAAACTTGTGCCTTTCTTCTTCTGGGGAATTGATGGTGAAAGAATTGCTACAAATGGTACAAAAAAAGAGGTTAAAAGGGATATGCTAGGAGTTAATACTCACTATAAAATTACTAAAAATATCGAACTTATAGCTAAGGTTAACTATGAGTGGAGAGATGATAATACTGATAAAGGCGGAGATGGAAATAAAGATCACTGGTTTTATTCAGGTGCAATAAAATATTCGTTCTAGTTTAAAAACCTCTTTAGTAAAGAGGTTTTTTTATTTTTTACAGTATTATATTAAAAAGGATACTGGAGGTTTGAATGTCTAAGGATTTTTTTAAGATTATTAATGCACATAGATATTTATTTTTTTCTATTTTTATCATCGGATTAATTTTCACTTCTTATTTTTATTTTACTAGCCCAATTACATATTCTGCTAAGGCTTTATTTCGTTATATCGAACCTGAAGGTGCCACAAAAATTACAAAAGTTGATATAAACGAAACTATAACTTACGAAAGCATAACTCCTGGAAGTGGTGGTTTATATATTCCAAGCTTAATTAATAGCGATTCTTTAAAAATATCTTTTAATGCAGGAAATGGTATTTATACAGTTGTCAGCAAATCCATTTTAAAAGATTTTCCAATAAATGAAGTTAATAACTTTTTAGATTTTGTTGTCATAACAAATATAAATTTTTTAAATGAAAAACTTCTTTATGCTACCTCTAAAGATGAAGAAATTAAATTTAAAGCTCTATTAGAAAATCCTACTAAATCTTTTCCTTTAATAATAAAAGCTGATTCAATAGAAATTATCGATAAACGGTACTTAATTTTATTTTTTGGTTTTATTGCATCTCTTTTTGTCTCTTTAACTGGTGTTATTATAAAAGAACGAGTTGATGAGGTATGATTTTTGTTCTTGGAATCTTTGGAATCTTTCTTTTTTATACTATATTTTTTACTGAAGACCCTTACGAAAAATTTTTACTCATTATGCCTGTATTTCTATTGTCTATATATACCGGAACTAGGATAAATGTTGGTGGATATGACTATCATGTTTATAAATATTTTTATGAACTCCCATATTTTCAAAATCCATATGGATATGAGTACTTTTTTATTCTACTCAGAGATTTCTCTAAATTTCTTGGTTTAAATTACAATTTTTTTCTTCTTTTTTTAAGTTTTATATTTAATTTTATTATTTATAAACTTTTTATATCCTACAGTAGATACCCAACACTATCTTTTCTAATATATCTATCAACTTTTTACTACTGGCATAATTTTACTATCATTAGAAATTTTATTGCTATCATAATATTTTGGATAAGTTTAAAGTATATTATTGAAAGAAAAATATTTATTTATATTTTTTTAATTACCTTAGCTTGTTTCTTTCATAAAACAGCTATTATTCTATATCCTCTTTATTTTTTATTAAACTATCGATTTACAAAAAAATCTTTAAGTTTTCTTTTTATTTTATCTCTCATTATTAATCCATTATCTTTTATTATTTTTAAACTTAATATATCTTTTTTAGGCTTAAGTGAACGTTTAAATAGATATAGCCATATTATTGAACATGGAAATTTTTATGAATTTTTAGAACTTTTAATTTTTGTTACCATATTATTATTTTATTTTAAAAATAGTACTAAAAAAGAAAGTGTTCTTTTAAATCTAAATATTTTTGCACTTTTTATTTTTATTTCTTTTTATCGTTTTGCCATTATTTTAAGAGTTTTGGATTATTTTAGATTAGGTATTTTTATTGGAATCCCTTTTATTATATTTAATATATCTAATAAGTATTTAAAATATCTTTCTTTCATTATACTTTGTAGTTATCTTGTATTTAAGTACTATAACACTATTACAGATTACGCTATTTATAACTATCAAACTTGGTTAATTTAAAAAACTCGGAAAATTTTCCGAGTTTTTATTTTAAATAAACTATAAAATTAAAAGTTTCATTTTTTATATAAACTTCATATTTTATATTTAATAATAAAAATATTTTTTTTACTAAAGTTAAACCTAAACCATTTCCATCTATTCTTGAAAAGTTTTCTCCTCTATTAAAAGGAATAAATATTTTTTCTAAATCCATATTTTTATCAGGTAACATTTTATTTGTTACTTTTAAAATATTATTTTTTAACTCTATATTTACCTCTTTATCATCTTCAGAGTACTTTAGACTATTTTGAATTATATTCTCCAATGCAATTTGTAAAAATTCTTTATCTGTATAAACTTTTATTTTATCAATATCTAAATTAACTATTAGATTTTTAGAAAGTTCTATATAGTCATAACGTTCTACTATTCTTAAAGTTAACTCTCTTAAATCAATCTCTTCATTTTTTATATTTTTTAAAACATCTAATTTTGATAAAATCAATAACTTTGAGATTAACTCTTTAGTATAATAGCTCTCTCTTAGTATAGTTTTATAAGTTTCTAATGTCTCTAAATCTATATTTTCATTTTTCATTAAAACTTGAACTTTAGATGAAATTATTGTAATTGGAGTTTTTAATTCATGAGATGTATTAGAAATAAAAGATTCTAAATCATTAATTGCTACTTCTAATTTTTCACTCATTACCTTTATATTTTCACTAAGTTCCCCTAATTCATCGTCTCTTTTAATTTCTAAGTTAGATTTAAATTTTAATTTTGATATCTCTTTTGTATTATTTTGTAATATTTCTATATCTCTTACAAAATTTTTAGAAAAAAGTTTAGCAAAAATTAAACTTATAAAAATTGCTATAAATGCACCAAGTAAATTAAAATAACCAATCTCTTTTTTATAATAATTTAAAATAGATAATGACGTTCTTATTGATATCCATCTATTTTGAATTTTTTCATTATATAATAAAATTTTAGCCTCTGTTAATCTTTGATTTTTTATAAAAAATTTTTTACTCTCTAAATTTTCAATTAAAAAACCACTTCCACTTCCGCCTCTATTATTTACCCACTTTTTTTCTCCTTCAGCCATAATTAGAACTGTTATATCTTTTTTTTCTTTTAAATTTTTGATATAATTTTCCAAATCTAATTTTTTATTATTTAATATTAAATACTCAAGTTCTCTCGCTATTTTTGGAAACTCTTCTTTTCTTTCAGATATAAAGTGAGACTCTAAAAAAAATATACTTATAGTATAACTTATACTCATTGCAATCATTATAATTAATGCTGAATATATAAATATTTTAGTCGATAAACTACCTCTCTTCAAAGATATACCCCACTCCTCTTACTGTCCCAATTAATTCGTCATAATCCCCTAATTTTTTTCTTAATCTTTTAACAAGTGTATCTGAAGCTCTCTCATCAAACTCATTATCTATTCCCCAAATTTCTAATAAAATATTATTTCTACTTAAGGGTTTATTTTTATTTTTTATAAAATATTCTAATAAATTCTTTTCTCTTGTTGAAATATTAACTCTTTCACTTTTTATTTTTAATATCTCATCTTTAAATGAATACTCCATCTCTTTATATATATACTCTTGTTGAATATTTAATTTTAAATATTTTTTTATTTTAGTTGAAAGAACATTTATACTAAATGGTTTAATAATATAATCATCTGCTCCTATCTCTAGTCCATGAATTTCATCTAATTCCGAATCTCTAGCTGTCATCATTATTATTGGAACTTCAGACTTTTTTCTAATATATTCACAAACTTCCCAACCATTTTTAAGAGGTAAATTAACATCTAAAAGTACTAAATCTGGTTTAAAACTTTCAAAATATTTTATTCCTTCCTCTCCGTTTAATGCAATTTTTATCTCTATATTTAGATTAAAAAAATGACTCTCTAAAGAGAGAGCCAATTCTTTTTCATCCTCAATAATTAATAACCTCTTCATAAGTTAACACCTCTTATATTTTATTAAGGTTATTATATCAAATATTTATCTATTTTTAAAAATACTTTTTAAATCCTAATCTTATTATTACAGATTCTTCTACTGATCTTTTTATACTTTTTGATCCTCCACCTGTTCCACTTCCAGGTCCTGTTCCAGATCCACCTCCGCTACCAGAACCGCCTCCATTTCCTCCACCAGAGTTTCCTCCACCAGAACCACTTCCAGGCTTTCCAGTTGATTTACTATTATTTCCACCTGATGGTTGTCCATTATTTGAAACATTTTTATATTGAGCTAAATAAACTACATCAGCTGTTATAGAAAAATCAACCATTGGATTCCAAATAGCTCTTGTTCCAATCATTGCTCCTAATTCATTATGAAATGTTGTTCTATTCTTATTTCCACCTGTTTCAACTTCAGGATTTAAAAATCCCCAAACATATGGTCTTACTTGTAAAGTTTTTGTAGTATATAAGTTATGATCAACTTTAGCTAAATAAGACCATCTTATATTTTCACCAGCATATTCATCTTTAGATTTATTTGCAACACCTAAAGATAATTTTGTTTTGTTTACTCTATAACTTAATCCTGTTTCTATTTTATTTACATAATCTTCATTTTGAAATGGTAAGTTAAAAGCTTGAGTTATTTGATCTCTTTCGTCTCCTTTAACTTTTGCATATCCTACAGCTCCTTTTAAATACCAACCAAATTTATCTGTAAAATCATATGTTGCCTTTGGAATAAATCTTAGTGTTGTCGAGTGTTGAACTTTTGTATGTTTAAGCTCATCTTGTCTGATTCCTAATTTATAGTTCAAGAAAAATTTACCATTTCTATATACAGATCCTCCATAAAGCTCTACCATTGTTTTATTATATCTTTTTTCAGAACTACTATATTCGTGTCTATATGATGTTTTTCCATCTATATAAAAATTTGAATTTTCAAAAGGAAAAAATTCAAATCCTAAATATGGTTCTACTCTATTTTTTTCATCCACAGATCTCTCAAAAATCATCGTATCCATTCCTATTTCTAAAAATCCTGTTGATCCACTATTTTTTAATCTCTCCTCTTCATGAAAACTATATGTATCTACTCCTACTAAATTTTCTTTAGAATAATCTACTCTACTTTTTTTGTTATTTCTTCCCATTCCCTCTTGTGAAAAACTTAAAACTGATAATGCTACTGTACCTAAAATTACTAATGTACTTCTTTTCATGTTCTCTCCCCTGAATTTTTTATAAAAAAAAGCTGAGATATTAATCTCAGCTTTGTTAATTAATCAATTACTTTCCTGTTGCGTTATTTACTGCTTCTAAGAATCCCTCAGAAGTATATGTAGCTCCTGCTACTGTATCTACTTGAGATGATTGTGCCTCTATAACCTTCTTTGTTAATTGCTCAATTGCTGGATTTGCAATTCCTGGAGTGTCGCTATTCTCTTTTACTTCAATTGCAACAATTTTGTCTCCGTCCATTGTTACTGCCACTTTTATATCATCTGCATATCCTAATCCAGTTCCTTCTTTTACTTCAGCTCCAAAAGCTACTGCTGATAAAACTACCAACATTGACATTATAAATTTTTTCATATAATCCACCCTTCTTAATTAATAATCTTATATGAATTATACTGTATACTACTATTTTATGTCAATAAAAAAATACATTTAATACTAATTTTAATCACTTTTTTCTCATTTTTCACTCAATTTTTAAGCTATAATTTCTTTTACTTTTTCTTCAGGAATTTTATCATATTCTTTCATAGCACTTCTTGCGTATTTACCTAATGATAAAAGTGCTATTAAATTTGGTAAAACCATCATTCCATTAAACATATCAGCTAATTCCCATACTAATTCAACTTTCATCATTGATCCAATAACAATCATTATCATAACTATTGCTCTGTATACATTAACTGATTTTTTACTCTTAAAGATATATCTAACATTAGCTTCTCCAAAGAAATACCATCCTACAATTGTAGAGAAAGCAAAGAATAATAAACAGATTGCAATAAAGGTATCTCCAAATACTCCTAATGTTTCACTAAATGCTCCTTGAGTTAAAACAATTCCTGCTCCCGATGTCAATGAAATTTTTGATGTCAGAATTACAAGTGCTGTTCCTGTTAATACTACAAAAGTATCTATAAATACAGTTATTACTGCTACAATTCCTTGTTCTCCTGGATGTGATACTTTTGCTATTGCATGAGCATGTGGTGTTGACCCCATTCCAGCTTCATTTGAAAATAAACCTCTTGCAACTCCATATCTTACTGCTTGTTTTACTGATACTCCCATAGCTCCTCCAAGTGCTGCTTGTGGATTAAATGCTGAATAGAAAATAGATGTTATAGCTGGAATTACTTCTTGATAATTTATTACTATTATTACAATACACGCTGCTATATATAATCCAGCCATAATAGGTACTATCTTCTCAGTTACAGAAGCTATTCTTTTTATTCCTCCAAAGAAAACAAAACCTGCTAAAACAGATACAACAATTCCAACAAGAGCTGGTGATACACCAAAAGCTTTATTAAAAGCTGCTGATATTGAATTTGCTTGAACTGCATTTCCCATTAATCCTAAAGCTGCTATACAAGCTACTGCAAAGAAATATGATAACCCTTTTGCAATTTTTTTATTTTTAATAGAGTTTTCAATATAGTATGCTGGTCCCCCTGTTATTTGACCATCTACTCTTCTTTTAAAAACTTGTCCTAATATTGCTTCTACGTAAACTGTTGCCATCCCGAAGAATGCACTCGCCCACATCCAAAATATTGCTCCTGGTCCTCCTGAAGCTATTGCTGTAGCTGCCCCTGCTAAGTTTCCTGTTCCTACCTGAGCTGCTACTGCTGTAGCTAAAGCTTGAAATGATGACATACCATTTTTATCTGCTGCTTTTCCATTTAAATTTATTGACCCAGTTACATGTTTTATTCCTTCTCCAAATTTTCTAATCTGAATAAAATTTAACTTTAAAGTAAAATATATCCCTGTTCCCATTAATAAAATAATTAAAAAATTTCCCCATAAAAAACTATTAATACTCATTACGAAATCTTGCATTTTAATTTCCTCCTATTTTTTTAAATGCAAAATTGAATAAAAAAAGAAGGTATTTCAAAAAATACCTTCTGGAATTAAAAAAGAATTATACACAAAAAATAGTTTAATACAAAAAACTTTTATTGCATAATTCCTCTGTCCTTTTACCTGAGAGTTTAGTCCAAATATAATTTATATTTGGGTTTGCTCCTTCGGTGCTCATAGAGTCTCTCCAGAGGCTCGTCCAGTATAGGTCCTCAAGTTTTTCAACTAACCTGAAAGATTCACTTCTTCGGTGGCCAAATTGGCGCTCTCCCTATACCTTCATCCGATTTTCTATTCAATTTTTTACTGTTATATGAGATTAATTGTAAAATGAAAACTTTTTTTTGTCAATAGTTTTTTTGAAATTTTTTATTTTATTTTTTCTAAAAGTAAATATGATGCTCCTAACATCCCTGCATCATTGCCCATTTCAGCCATTTTTATTTCAAGAATATCCAAATAATTTTTCATTACTTTTTTTTCTAAACTTTTCCGAAAAATTTCTTTTAGAAAATTACCTTGTTTAGATACTCCACCTCCAATAATTATAAGTGAAGGATTAAATATGTAGATTAAAGTTGCTAATCCATCAGTAAAATAATCAGCCCATTCATCTACAATTTCTTTATACTTTATATTATTTTTATGAACTTCATCAAATATTTCTTTTCCATTTAATTTTTTACCAATTTTTTCTTCTGCTAATTTTAAAAGTGCTGTAGTTGATGCATAACTTTGATAACATCCTTTACTTCCACAACCACACTCCACTCCATTTTTTACAATCTGTATATGTCCAAATTCTGCTGCAACACTACTTTCTCCTCTTAAAAGTTCACCTTTTAAAACGATTCCTCCCCCTATTCCTGTTCCTATTGTAAGACATAAAAAGTTTTCTTTTCCTTTTGCTGCTCCCATCCACATTTCACCTAAAGCAGCACAATTTACGTCATTTTCCAAAATTGCTGGAACTTTATATTTTCTCTCCAATATTTCTACCAAATTTGTTCCTATCCATCCTGGAATTAAGTTTGTTCCACCTACAACTTTTCCTATTCTTCCATCTATTTGTCCCGTAGCAGATACACCTATTCCTACAGTTTTCTCATCTTTTAGTTTTTCAACTATTTTAAAAATTTTTTCTAATAATTGCTCTACACCTTTTGAAGCCTCAGTTAGTAAAGAAGAGGAGAATGTAACTTCTCCTCTTAAACTAACTAAGCCATATTTTATCTCTGTTCCTCCAATATCTATGGCTATTATATTCATTGATTATCTCCTATAAAAAGTTTCTTCCAATCTCTTTTGCTGCTTCAATTTTTTTTGCTGATAATTTTTTCATTGGTAATCTACAGTATCCTATTGCATCTACACCTTTCAACTTTAAAATTTCCTTGATTGTTTGGTAAAGTCCATTTCCTAAAATTGCTTCAATTATATCATTTAAATAAGTTTGTCTTTCTCTTGCAATAGCTAAGTCTCCTGCTTTTGTTGCATCAAAAACTTCTCTAGCTATTTTTCCTGTTACATTATATGTACTTCCTATTGCTCCATCTACACCTAATGTTACTGCTGGTAATAACATCTCATCAAATCCTGCATAAATTAATTTATGAGGGAAAGCTTTTCTAACTCTTTCTAAAAGATAGAAGTCTCCTGCTGTAAACTTAATACCAATAATTTTATCATGACAAAGTAACTCTCCAAACTGTTCAACATTCATATTAACCCCTGTTAAAAATGGGATTGAATAGATTATCATATTATTATTAGTCTCATTTACTATTGTCATATAGTAATTTTTAATCTCTTCAAAATCGAACTTATAGTAAAATGGTGTTACTGCTGATAATGAATCATATCCTAATTTAGTTGCATACTTTCCTAATTCAACAGCTTCATATAAATTAATTGATCCTACTTGTGCAATTAATTTTACTGCATCTTTTGCCTCATCTTTTACAATTTCAAAAATTCTTTTCTTCATTTCTGTTGAAATCATAAAGTTTTCACCAGTACTTCCACCTACATATAATCCATCCACTTTCATTTCATCAATATTGTATCTTACAATATTTCTTGTTCCTTTTTCATCTAAGTTTCCATTTTCGTCAAAAGAGATTAGTAATGCTGAATAAATACCTTTCATTTTTTCCTCCAAGTTTTTTATTTTAATAAGTTTAAGGCCCACTGATAAATTAGATCTTCTAGTCCGTTAATGTTCTCGTGACCAAAATCTGGGTAAATAATATGCTCTTTTTTACTTTTTATATTATTATAAACTGCAAATTGTGTTGATGGTGGGCATATTCTATCCATTAATCCAGTTACCATTGTCACCTCTCCCTTTATATTTTCTACAAAGTTTTTTACATCTATATATCCTAGTGTTTCAAAGAACTTATTTTCATTTTTATGTTGCGGATCATACCATCTAAAAAAATCTCTTAATTCTTGGTATGCAAAATCTCCTAAATCTAAATTCCAAACTCTCTTAAAATCTGATAAATATGGATAAACTGCAAATACTTTAAATACCCTATTTTCTAAAGCTGCTGAAACTAAAGAGATTGCTCCACCTTGAGAATAACCTAAAGTTGATATACGTGTTCTGTCAACATCTTTCATTTGAAAAATAATATCTAATAATCTCACTGCATCTAAATAAACTTTTCTATAGTAACTTTTTTTAGGTCCCTCTAACAAACCTCTAACTAAATTTCCTGTTCTAAAGTATTCATCACCACTTTTTCCCATTTGATCTCTACAATCCATAGCAAAATAGGCAATTCCTGATGCTGGATATACCATTCTTCTCGACCAATCTCCACCATTTCCTCCATATCCATGAAATTCTACTAATGCTGGTACTGGCTTTGATATATTTTTAGGCAATAACATTTTTACATAAATTTTTTCATTATCAATCCCTTTAAATGTTAAATCGTAACAATCACATAATGGTGTTTGAAACTCTGCAGGAGTAATTACTACTCCTGCTTCAGTTTCTCTCAATTCATCTAATGATTCTTGCCAAAATTCAAACATATTTAAAGGAGTTGGATTGGTTCCTCTATATTTTTTTAATTCATCTAATGGCAAATCAATATTAGGCATATTCTATCAAGCTCCTAATATTAAGTTAGGTACAAATAAAACAATTTGTGGAAATATTGTTAATAAAACTAATGTTAATATTATTGGTATTAATAACGGAATTACTCCTCGGGTTATTGTACTGACAGGTATTTTCCCAACTCTTGAAACAACGAACAAAGCCATTCCCATTGGTGGTGTCAAAATTCCTATCATTAAATTTAAAGTACTTAAAACTCCAAAGAATACTGGATCTATTCCAAATTGAACTACCACTGGTATCAACATCGGAAGAACTAAAACTTGTAAAGCTAGTGCCTCTATAAATGTTCCTAAGAAAATTAATAGTAAATTTATCATTACTAAAACCATTAATGGTGATTTTCCAAATGTTAAAAATACTTCAGCTATTTTCATTGAAATTTGTTCTCTTGCTATAACTTGACCAAAGAAAGTAACTCCCATAATCATTAAAACTGTTACACCACTTATTTTTATAGTTTCTATAACATCTTTAACAAAGCCTTTCATAGTTAATTCTTTATATACAAAGAATCCTAATCCCATTGAATAACAAGTTGCTATTACCGCTGCTTCTGTTGGTGTAAAATATCCTGAGAAAATTCCACCTATTATTATAAATGGTGTTAATAATGCCCAAAATGACTCTTTAAATGATATCCATCTTTCTTGCATTGTTGCTTTAGGAGCTCTTTTGTAGCCTCTTTTTTTACAAATAAAATAGTTCATTATCATAAGAGCAAAAGTTAAAATTATTCCAGGAACAAATCCACCTAAAAATAACCTTGCAATAGATTGATCTGCTATAACTCCATATATAATCATTGTTATACTTGGAGGAACTAATGGTCCAATTATACATGAAGCTGCTGTTAATCCTCCACATAAATCATCATCATATCCTTCATCTCTCATTGCTTTTATTTCAAGTTGTCCTAATCCTCCTGCATCAGCTAGAGCAGATCCTGACATTCCTGAAAATATTAAGCTTGCAAATATATTTACATGTCCCATACCGCCTGTATAATGTCCCAATAAAGCCTTAGCAAACCTAAATATTCTCTCTGTTATTCCAGAACTATTCATCAAAACTCCAGTTAAAACAAAGAATGGAACACTCAATAAACTAAAGCTATCTAAACTATCGACTAAAAGTGAACCTACAAAATAGACCACATTCCAATCTGTAAGTGCAAAGAACAACAATGTGGCAAATACTAATGAGAACCCAACAGGAACTCCAACGAATATTAACCCAAACCATGATAAAAACGTTACTAATGTTAACATTCTTTACTCACCACCTTTTCATCACTTTCAGTCTCTATATGTTTAGGAGAAATAATAAACTTTCCCTCTTTATAGTCTTCTCTAAGAACCTGAAAAAATCGGATTAACATCAATGTTGCTATTAAAGGAAGAGCTCCATACATCCAACCTGCTGATATCTTCAATGCTATCAATTGAAATATTTTTTTTCTTAAAAATAATTTATAACCTATTTGAATCATCGCAACTAATGATATAAAAACAACTGATTGAATAAACGTATTAGCTATTTTTAACCCTTTTCCTGAAAATTTATTGTATAGAAAATCTATAAATACATGCTGTCTATATTTTATTCCTATACTTACTCCTAGCATTCCTACATATGTAAATAACAAGATAGCTAACTCTTCACTCCAAACCAGAGGAGAATCAAATATTTGTCTAAAAATAATTTGAGCTACAAGTATTGCAAACATCATTATAAAAAGTATAGCTCCCACAATTTCCTCTAAGTTATCTAAAATTCGTTTTATATTCATATCCAACTCCTATATTATAACTCTCTATTTAACTGCTATAATCTCTTCTAATCCTTCTTTACCAACTTTTCCATTATTTTTCATATAAACTTCATAGAATGGTTGCATTGCTGTTCTAAATGGATCTAAATTAGGATTTGTAACTGTAACACCCTGTTCTTTAAAGAAATCGATTAGTCCCGCTTCTTCTTCCATAAATAACTTTGTATGATATTGTGCTGCTACTTCAGATTCTTGTTTTACTAATTCTTGTAAATTTTTTGGTAATTTTTTCATACTTGAATTACTAATTAAATATAGTTGGTCATTTAATATATGATTTGTCATTGCTAAATATTTTTGAACTTCATAGAACTTTTGAGCTCTAATTGCTGATAATGGATTCTCTTGTCCATCAACTGAATTCGTTTGTAATGCTAAGTATACTTCTGAGAATGCCATTGGTGTTGGAGATGCTCCTGTGTTTTTAGCATACTCTAAATTTGCATCAGCTTTTGGTACTCTTAACTTTAATCCTTTCATATCTTCAATACTGTTTATTGGTCTATTTGTTGTAGTCTGTCTTGTCCCGTTATAAGCTTGTGATAAAATTTCTATATTTAAATTATCACTTATTTTCTTCTGTAAATTCTTTCCAAACTCTGTATCAAATGTTGCTTTTTTCATATGATCAAAATCTTGGATTACATAAGGTAATGAATATACTTGAGCTTCCGGAAAAAATATATTAAATCTTCCAATTTCAGCAAACCCCATATCTAAAACTCCTGCTGATAATTGTTCCAGCATTGATCTGTCATCTCCAAGTTGAGCCCCTGGATATAACTCTACTATAATTTGACCATTTGACTTTTCTTTTAAATTATTTGCTAAATATTCTGCTGCTTTATACTCGTTTGAACTTGTATTTGCTACTAACCCCATTTTTAATTTATAAACCTTTTCATTTGCCCCAAATGCTACCATTCCAAAAACTAACGTTAATCCAGCTACTTTTAACACTCTTTTCATCGAAATTTCCTCCCTTAGAATTTACTTTTGATTTTTATATAATAATCTCAAATTTAATCCAAACTTTCTTTAAAAAGTATATCTATTTTAGTTTGATATTCATGAGATCTTTTTAAACTTGTTTTATATAATGCTTCAAAAATTTTTTTTCCTGCTATGTATCCTTGGTTATAGAAATCTTCTGATACAGTTGCTACAACTTTATCATTTTCAATTAATCCCCGTATTTTTTCATTAAAACCATTTGTTACAAATTTATAGTTATCTTTTCCTATCTCCCCAAGATATTCTATTACTTCCGGAGCATATCTATTTATATATATTCCTTCTATATCATTTGAAAGATAATCTAAAATTTGATTTTTATCTTCTAATAACTTTTTGATTTTTATTGGTCCTTGAAACTTTCTATCTAACTCTTTTAATTTTTCTGAGACACCTTTTAAATATATTTTTGATGAAATTAAATCATCTCCAGCATCTATAACTAATATTTTTTTATCAATTCCAACTACACTTGATAATACGTTAGCTGCTATTCTTCCTGATTTCTCATACTTTGAGTCTATATACGTATCCTCTTCAAAAAGTTGCTTTCCTATAGAAACAATTTTCAAATCACTTTTTATTGGCTGTAATATTTTAATTATTTTTTCTCTATCTAATGGAATTATTATTAAACCATGGATTTTTTTTTCTAAAGATTTTTTTAAAAGTTCAATTTGACCTTCACTGTCATTTATATCTACTTCTAAAACTTTAATTTTTATTCCATACGCTTTTACTTCTTCTTGAAAATCTTTTAATCCACTTTTTAACTTTTTAGAATATTCTTCATTAATTGATCTTACTATAATAGCTACTATAGTTTTTTTCTCTTTTATTGCTAACGAACTCCCTAAGTAGTTTTTCTCATACCCCATTTCATTTGCTAACTTTAATACCCGTTCTTTTGTTTCTATCTTTATATTTTTACTCCCATTTAAAGCCCTTGCTACTGTTGTTCTTGTTATTCCTAATATTTTAGCTAACTCTGCTTGAGTAACCACTTTACACCTACCTTTGTTCTCGTGAACATGTTCGTTAATAAATTAATATAACATTTTTTGGTATTTGTCAAATATTTTTTTTAATTATTCTTGTAAAAAAGTGTAAAAGCCTTTATAATATTATGATAAAAGAAAATTTGAAAGGAGAATTTATGAAAATTATTAGTAAAACTAAACCAAAAGGTACAGAATATAATGAACTAAAAAATATGAAAAAAGCAAAAAGAATTGTTAAAGCTAAAGAAGATAGAAGAAGAGCTGAAAACAAAAGAGTAAATGCTGAAGCTAGAAAAGAAAGAAGAATTGAAGGTGAATTTTACGATAGAGTAAGAGAAGTTGAAATTTTAGGTTTTAATAAAGGAATGCTTTTAGTTCGTATTGGAGAAGATGTTGAAAAGAGAGGTCTTACTTATGGAAGAAGAAGTGTTGATCTTAAAGAAAATCTAAGTTTAATTGGAAACTTTCAATTAAAACTTTTTGGTGAAATGGTTGAGTTAAAACATTTAAAAAACTTTGCTCAAATGAAAGACCAAATATCTTGGGCTATTTCAGAAGATTTATAAAAAAAGTGGGAAATGTCCCACTTTTTTATATTTTTTGTACTAAAAATTTGTACACTCCATCATTATCATTTGAATCTGTTAAATATTTTGCATCTTTTTTTAAATCTTCTTCTCCATTTTTCATAACAACTCCATATCTAACCATTTCTAGCATTTCTTTGTCATTATTTGCATCTCCAAAGGCAGCACATGTATCTAAAGTTAGATTCTTTAATTGTAAGATTTTTTCTAAACTTTTTCCTTTATTAACTTTTTTATTTAAAATTTCTAAATATCTCTCTTGTGAATATGTTAAGTGCACTATATCCCTTAATTTCTCTTTAATTTCTTTTTCTATTTTTTCTAAATTACATCGTTCATCTATAAATAATGCTTTTGTCATTAACAAACTTGTAAAATTATTAAAGTTTTTTTCAACTGCGTCTATTCCTATATTATTTTTATAATATTCTGTTTGCCAATTTTTTTTATCTTCAACAAACCAATTTTCATCTTGATATAAATTTAAGTGAATATTATTTTTTCTAGAAATTTCTATCAATACTTTAACTATATCTTCTGAAAGTGGTTCTTCTAATAAAATACTCTCATTTTTTGTATCTATAACTTTTGCTCCATTATAACAAATTACTATAATTGGTAACTCTAATTTTTTTAAAATTTCTTTTGTTGCACTGTACGATCTTCCTGTAACTATAAAAATCTCTACTCCTTTTTTATATAACTCTCTTAGAATAGATATATTTTTATTGCTAATCTCTTTTTTAGAATTTAATAAAGTTCCATCTAAATCTAATGCTACCGATTTTATCATTTATACTATACCTCCCATTTTATATAATACATTATAACAAAAAAAGAGGAGAAATTCTCCTCTTTACTTTAATATTCAATATTTTCTAATATATGATTCCCATTCGGATTAAATTTAAAACCTTTTATATTTTTATTTATTCCTATATTATATGTTTTATAAACTATTGGTATTATCGGATTTTCATCTAAAATAATCTCTTGTATCTCTTCATATTTTTCTTTTCTTTTCTCTTTTAGTGGTTCTTTTCTTGCTTCATCTAATAATGTATTTACTCTTTGATTATTATAAAAACTTCTATTTCCAACTCCACCTCTAGAATTGTTATGAAGTAATGGATAATATCCATAATCTGCATCTCCTGTACTTGTATACCAAAGTCCTATTAAAGCATTGTGCTTTCCTTGAGCTGTTAATTGTAAAAAAGATGATAATTCCAATGTCTGAATTTTTACATCAATTCCAATCTCTTTTAAATTTGCTTGTATTATTTGAGCCATTTGATATTTACTTGTATCTTCATATATCCATAGTTCTATTTCTATCGGAGTTTTATAGTCCTTCATTATTTTTTTTGCTTTTTCTAAATTATATTTTTTCTCTTCTTTATTTGAATATCCAAAAGTATTTGGAGTTATTATAGAATTGGCCACTTTTGATGTATTTTCAAATATGACTTCATTTATAGAATCTTTATCTATTGCATAACTTATTGCTTCTCTTACTCTTTTATCATTTAATGGAGCTTTCTCAGTATTAATGGATAAAAAATCTGTTCCATAAGATAGTTTGTTTAATATTTCTAATTCTTTTGAATTTTTAAAAGCTTTTACATCTATAGATGATATATCATATGCTATTTGTATTTCATTTGTTTCTAAAGCTATATATCTATTAGGTGCTTCTGGAATCGTTAAAAATTCTAATATATCTATCTTCGGACTTCCCTTGAAGTAATTATCATTTTTTTCTAAAATTACTTTTTGCCCAGTTCCCCATTCTAAAAGTTTAAATGCTCCTGTTCCAACTAATTTCTTGTTCTTATCTTCTTTAACTATTGCCATAGATGAATGAGTTAAATTGTGTAATAATATATCCACATTTGTTGTACATATTATTCTTAATTTATATTTATCTATAACTTCTATTTTTTCAATAGGATCGACCAATACCTTAGTAACTGGTATATTCTTATTTCTTTCTAAACTCTTTTTTACAATTTCAGAGTTTAATTCTTCACCGTCTTGAAATAAAACACCTTTTTTTAAGTCCATTTCTATTGTATTATTTTTTATTGAATAATTTTCGATTAATTCGCCTTTTATTTCGTTTTCATTATCAAGAATAAATAAATTATTATAAATTTGTTTAGTTATAGCTAATGTAGAACTATCTGTATGTTTATGTGGATCATAAGATCTACCACTATATCCCAAACCTATCTTTACAATTTTTTTTTCTGGATTTCCCAATGCTATATTTAATAACAAAATAAATATAGTAAATATTTTAAAAAAACTTTTCATTTTATCCCCCTTCTATTTATGCTATACTTTTATCAGTATGACATATTTATTATTTTTTTTCAAAATAATATCATAAATTGTATTACTACACTTTAGGAGGCTCTATGAATATTCTTTTTAAAAATTTTAAAATTGAAAATGAAAATTTTATATATATTCCTCTTTACATCTTTTTAAAAAACAAAATTGAAAAAAGAGAAATTTCCTATAAACTTCCATCAATTAGAAAAGTAGCTAACTTTTTAAATATCAGCTCTAATACTGTAGCAAAATCTTATTTAGAGTTAGAAAAAATTAACTATGTAAAAACAATCAAAGGAAGTGGTGTTTTTATTAATAAAAATATTTTTTCTGAAAGAAATATATCTTCTTTAAATTTAGAAAATGATGATAATTTTAATATAATCAAAACTTTAAATATTGATTTTATTAATTCTACACCTAATTATAGTTATCTTCCAGTCAATGATATTAAATATGCTATTAATTATATATTAGATAGAGATCAAGAACTTGCATTAATTAATGAAGGTCCTTTTGGAAGCTTCGAACTACGTGAATCTATTAAAAATTCTTTGATTAACTTAGATATTATTTGTAAAACTGAAAATATTCATATACTTTCTGGAGCTCAACAAGGTATAGATTTAATTTCTAAAACTTTAGGTTTTTCTAAAACTCATATAGCTATTGAACACCCAACTTACTTAGGGGCTTTAAAATCTTTTAAAAATCAAGATTTTATTATACATCCTATTGATGTCGAAAATGATGGTCTTAATATTTCACAATTAAAACAATTACTTTTAGAAACAAAAATAAAATTTATTTATCTCATGGCTAATTTTCAAACACCTACAGGTGTTACTATTTCTCAAAAAAAAAGATTACAGCTTCTAGAACTTTCTAAAAGTTTTGACTTTTATATAATTGAAGATGATTCTGCCTCTGATTTATATTATTCTAGTAAAGCATCAGTACCTTTAAAAGCATTGGATGTTGATGATCGTGTTATTTATATTAAAAGTTTTTCTAAAATATTTATGCCAGGATTTAGATTAGGATTTATTCTTGTTCCTGAAAAACTTCTAACATCATTTTTAAATAACAAAATATTAGCTGATTCTAATACTTCTACTTTATATCAAAAATCATTTGCTCTTCTTTTAGAAAAAGGATTAATCGAAAAACATATGAATCTTTGTCGAAAAAACTTTGAATTTATTCAAAATTCTATTGTAAAAGAGCTCAAAAAAATTCCAAATGTTAGTTTTATAATTCCAGGTGGAGGTTGCTCTATTTGGATAAAATTACCAAAAGATATTTCTTCTATGAGTATTTATAATAAATTACTAATTAGTAATGTTGGAATAGTTCCTGGAAGTACATATGGTTTTGATAATTTTATAAAATTAAATTTTTCTAGAATCAATAAAAAAGATATAACTACTGGAATTTCTCTTCTAAAAGAAGCCATTGAATTTTTTGTAAATTTAGATATATAAAAAAATAACAAAGGTAACATAATTACCTTTGTTATTTTTTATTTCTTTATTAAATTTTTATACAATGTAATTGCATAATGTGTTTTAAAATCATTTGTTATACTTTCTACTTTTTCAAGATTTTCCCAAAGAACTTCTAAATCTTCCCCTTCATCTAATTGTTTCTCATAAGTTTTTTCTTTTTCTGTTTTTAACTTTAATATATATACATATAATTCTTCAGAAGTATATCCTGGAGAAAGAATTAATGCAGTCTTAGGCGTATACATAACTTCGAAACTTTCAAACATATATCCAGTTTCTTCTCTAACTTCTCTTGCTAAGGTTTGTATTGGATCTTCGTTATTTTCAATTATTCCTGCTGGTATTTCTAAAAGTTTACCTGAAACTCCTGGTCTATATTGTTCTACTAATAAAACTTTATCCTCTTTAAAATTAAAAATTAAAGCTGCAATAGCATTAGGTTTATCCAAAAACTCTAATTGAATATCTCTTGTCGGATGTTTCTCTATCTTCACTTTTAAAAATCTTAAATCATTTATTTTCATATTACTCTCCTATAATTCTAGAAAATTCTTTTGGAGTAGGTGATACAAAACTCATTTCTTTATTAGTTACAGGATGTTTGATTTTTAATGTATGAGCATGTAACCCTAATCTTTTTAGAATATTTGTTTGTGCTCCGTACTTTTTATCACCAACTACCGGATGACCTATATCACTCATATGAACTCTAATTTGATTTTTTCTTCCAGTTTCTAAAGAAGCTTTTAAATATGTATATTTCCCTTTTACTTTTTCAACTTTATAATTTGTTATTGCTAATTTTCCACCTGTTTTATCATCTTTTACTGAATAAGTCACAAAAGCCTTATTATCTTTTAAATATGATTTAATTTGTCCTTTTTTCTCTTTAACAACACCTTCAACTATAACAGCATATTCTCTTTCTAAAACAAGAGTATCCCAATTCTCTTGAAGTTCTGTTTTTATTTTTTCTGATTTAGCAAAAAGCATCACACCTGATGTATCTTTATCTAATCTATGAACAATAAATATTCTTTCTTTTTTATCTTTTGACTTCATATAGTCCATTAACAGTTTATATGCAGTTCTTTCATTATTTTTTTTATCTGTTGATATAGATAGCAATCCTTCTTCTTTTTCTATTACAACTATGTCATTATCTTCAAATAAAATTTTTATTCCTTTTGGAGTTTTATCATTCCTATTTTTATTCCAATTTATTGTTACTTCATCTCCAGGATTTAAAATAAAATTAAACTGTCTTTCTATTTTCCCATTTACTCCAACTTGTTCTTTTGATAAAAGTGTTTTTATATTATTTTTACTTTGCTTTGACAAATTATCTATTAAAAATTTCATCAATTCACTTTTTTCAGTTACTTTAAATTTCATTACAATTACCTCTTTTTTTATTTCTATTATAACATCTTCTAATCCTATTGGAGTTACTTCATTTTCTTTTAAAAGATTTAACATATTATTTATTTCGCTTTCATTATTTGTGAGATGTTCTGCCTTGCTTTGCTCTACTCCTATTTTGTCTCTATATTCTGTTTTTATTATTTGTACTCCATATACTAAATGATTTTCTTGTTTTGTTCTTTCTTCATCTGTTATTTTATAATATTCTACTTTTATTGGATAGTTTATTCCTGCTTCTAATAGTTTATCGCGGTTTATAAAAATACTCCCAAAAAAGTTTTTCATTTCTCGTCCCCCTTTGTTACAATATCTACTATAATACTTTGAATTTTAAATTGCAAGAACTTTTCATCGCAAGTTTTAGCATATTAAATTAAAAGTCGACATGATTCTACATCACATTTTCCATTTTACAATTTATGTTTAAATTATTTATTTTATTCGACAACATTCTACATTTCTTTCACTTCTAATATGTTATAATAGTTTTAGCATAAAAAATTTTTACATTTTTTAAGAGTCCGGTATTCTTATTTAATTCATTATATTGGTAAACTTCCTTTTTATTCTATTTATCAATATACATTCAAAAGACACATTTTTTACATGTGTCTTTTCTTTTTATTTAGATAATTTTTGCCTTACATATTCGTATAATACTATCCCTGTTGCAACTGAAGCATTAAGGCTTTCAGCTTTTCCAAGCATTGGTATTTTGGCTTTTTCGTCTGCCATTTCTTGAATATCTTTTGAAACTCCATTTGCTTCATTTCCAATAACTATAATCTTTTTATTAAAATCTATATCATAAATACTATTTTTTGTTTGTAAAGATGTTACCATTAATTTAAAATGATGTTTTCTCATTTCTTTTATTGCCTGTGCTAGATTTTCAACTTCTATTATTTTTATTCTAAATATAGCTCCCATTGTTGAACGAACAACTTTAGAATTAAAAGCATCTGCAGTTCCTTTTGACACTATAATTTGATTTAATCCAATACTATCAACTGTTCTTAAAATTGTTCCTAAATTTCCTGGATCTTGTACATCATCTAATACAACTATTATATCTTGTGTATAATCTATTTTTGCATTTTGTGCATTTTTTTCTATTATAGCCATTATTCCTTGTGGATTTGTAACCTGTGTTATTATATTAAAAATTTTATCCGAAACAGATATACATTCATATTTTGCAATTTCAAGCATTATATGTGTTGGAATTTCATATGTTCTTGTTGTATCTTCACATACAATTATTTGTTTTATTTTTGCATTTTCTTTTACCGCTTCTTCAACAAGTTTTACACCTTCAACAACATATTCGTTACTTTCATCACGATATTTTTTGTCTTTTAATTTTCTAATATGTTTTATTAATTCATTATCTTTACTTGTTATTGTTTGCATTTTTTCTCCTTTCTTAAAAAATTATTTATTTTCTTTTATTTTAAAATCATCTATTGTTTTCAAAAATTCTTCTACTTCTTTTAACATCTTCATTCCTGTTGCATTTTGTAGAACATATGTAATTTGTGGTTTTAAACCTTGTGAAAATTTTATTCTATTTCTATAATTTTTTGCTAATTCATTTACATCTATGTTAAATTCACCTAATTCAAATGTAAATACTGCAAAACTACGTTTTCCCTGAACTTTACTTATATTAAGTTTCTTACATAATATTTTTATTCTTGCAATTTCAATTAAATTTTCTATTTCACTTGGCATATTTCCAAATCTATCAATCATTTCATCAATTACATTTTGTATATCTTCTTCATTTTTACATAATGCAATATCTTGATATATTTCAATTTTTTGACTTGAATCTGATATATATTCATCTGGAATATAACATGTCGCATCTAAATCTATTTGAACATCTATTTCTGTTTTTACTTCTTCACCTTGCATTTCTTTTACTACTTCATCTAATAAGTTACAATATGTATCATATCCAACTTGTTCTAGATGTCCACTTTGTATTTCTCCAAGTAGACTTCCTGCCCCTCTTATTTCTAAGTCTCTCATTGCAATTTTAAATCCTGAACCAAATTCTGTAAATTCTTTTATTGCTTTTAATCTCTTATCTGCAATTTCTGATAATAATTTATCTCTTTTATATGTGATATAAGCATATCCCTGTCTATCAGATCTTCCTACTCTTCCTCTTATCTGATATAATTGTGCTAATCCCATTCTGTCTGCATTTTCAACAATTATTGTATTTGCATTTGGAATATCTATTCCAGATTCTAATATTGTTGTACATACTAATACATTTGTCTTTCCTTCGATAAATTCTTCCATTATATTCTCAATTTCATGTCCTGTCATTTGTCCATGTGCATATACAACTTTTGCTTCTGGTACAAGATTTGATATTTCATCTGCTTTTTGAATTATTCTTTCCACATTATTAAATAGATAAAATACTTGACCATTTCTTTCTAGTTCTCTTGTTATAGCTTCTTTTATAACTTCTTGATCATATTCTAATACATATGTTTGAACAGGCTTTCTGTTATATGGTGGCTCATATATTACAGACATATCTCTTACACCAACAATTGACATATGAAGTGTTCTTGGGATTGGTGTTGCAGTCATTGTTAATACATCTATTGTTGCTTTATATTGTTTTATTTTTTCTTTATCTTTTACTCCAAATCTGTGTTCCTCATCTATTATTAATAATCCTAAATCTTTAAATTCAACATCTTTGCTTAATATTCTATGTGTTCCTACTACAATGTCAACTTCTCCTAATTTTAATTTATTAATAATTTCTGTTTGTTGTTTTTTGGTTTTAAATCTATTTAATACTTCTACTCTAATGCCAAAATTAGTCATTCTTTCTTTGAATTCTTTATATTGTTGTTCAGCTAATACTGTTGTTGGAGCTAAATATGCAACCTGCTTTCCTCCCATTACTGCTTTAAATGCTGCTCTAATTGCAACTTCTGTTTTTCCATATCCAACATCTCCACATAGTAGTCTATCCATTGGTTTTGAATTTTCCATGTCTTTTTTTACTTCATCAATACAACGCAATTGATCATCTGTTTCTTGATATGGGAAACTATCTTCAAATTGAGTTTGCCATGGTGTATCTGCTGGAAAAGCATAACCTTTTGATTTTTCTCTTTTTGCATATAATTCTATTAATTCTTTTGCAACTTGTCTTAAATTTTTCTTTACTTTTGCTTTAGTATTTAACCATTCTTTTGTTCCAAGTTTATTTACTTTTAATCCGCCTTCATCTCCACCAACATATTTTCTTACACTATCTAATTGGTTTGTTGGAACATATAATACATCATCACCATAATATTTAAGTTTTATATAATCTTTTGTTGTTCCATCTGCAGTAATAGTATTTACACCTATAAAAATTCCTATTCCATAATTTTTATGAACTACATAATCTCCTATTTTTAAATCTGCATATACTACTTTTTCTCCTTCTTTAAATGCTGATGATTTATATGTTTTTCTTTTTTCTCCTTCAATTAGTTCTTGTGATGTTATTACTAATTGATTTGTATCAAAACATTCAAATCCTGATGATAATTTTCCTACACTAACTGTTACAAGGCTTTCTGTATTTTTTACTATTATTGTTTGATTTAAGTTTTCTTCATATTTGTTTATTATCTCTTTTTCATTTAGCAATGAACATATCTTTTTCGCCTTTTCCTTTGTTTCAGCTAAAATGTAAATTCTTTTTTTCTCCTCTTGTGCTTTTAATAATTCTTTAAATAATATTTCAATTTCACTTTTTGAGAAATTTCTTTCTTTATATATCCATTTATATTTTTCTGCTTGTATTTTTACTTCATTATCTAATTTTTCTATATAAATTATTTGCTTTCCGTTTAATTTATCTTCAAATTGATTAAAATTACAAATGTTTTTTAATGCTTCAGGTACAATTTTTTCTTTATCTATTAATAATTGAATTATATTTTGACTATCTTTATTTACATTTATTGTTCTTTGCTCTATTTTTGATTGCTCATCTAAAAATACTAAATATTTGTCTGTTATATAATCTAATATTGTATCTTGTTCTGTATAAAATGAATTAAGATATCTATCAATTTTACTTATATAATTACCAGCTTTTATTAATTCTATATCTTGTTCAATTGTTTCTTGTAATTTTTCTGAATAGATTGTGTTTCTTATATTTGTTATTACATCTTCTATATTTGATTCTAATATATATTCATGTGCTGGATATATTGTTATTTTATCAATATTTTCTGTTGAACGTTGACTTACTACATTAAAATATCTAATTGAGTCTATTTCATCTCCCCAAAATTCAAGTCTGACTCCTTCTTTTTCATTAACTGAAATATCAACTATTCCACCTCTAACACTAAATTGTCCTCTTCCTTCTATTAAGTCACATCTTACATATCCTAATTCTACTAGTTTTTGTTTTATTGTTTCAAGATTTTCTGAATCTCCAACTTTAAAATTTAGTGTGTTTTTATATAATGCTTTTTTACTTATCATTTTTTGAAGAACTGCTTCTATTGTTGTTATTACTACTCCTGTTCTCATTTCTTGCATTTTATTTAATGTTTCAATTCTTTCATATGGTAAGTCTTTGCTTTCTGCAACATAATCATATGTTACTATTTCTTTTTTTGGTAAATAATATACTTTATCTGTAAAATATTTTATATCTTTCAATATTTTTTGTGCTTGAATTTCATTATATGTTATTACTAAGATTGGTCTTTTTGCAAATTCTCTTGTTGCAGATATCATTTGTGTCATTCCAACGTCTGTTAAGCCCGATATGGCTATCGGGCTTTTTTTACTTTCTATTGTTTTTATGTACTCACAAAATTTAGGATTTTTACCTAATTCTCCTAATATTGTATTCATTTTATTTTCATTCCTTCCTTAAAGTACAATTATAATCATTTTTTATGTTTTTACAATTAATTTATTAAATTTTGAATTGATATAATTTACTAATTTTGTCATAAATTCATCTGGCTTGATTTCTTTTTTAGCAACTAAATCTAACCCTTTTTCCCAACTTGCTGTAAGTTTTGCATTTAACATATCTGGCATAGAAAAATTCACAACATCATATATTGCTTCACCTTTTTGTGTTGGAGTTACTATTTGTGTTTTTGAATTTATATCAATATATTTTATCTTTTCTAATTTTTTTATTATTTCTCCTCTTGTTGCAGATGTCCCAATTCCTGCACCTTTTATTTGTTCTCTTAATTCTTCATCTTCAATTAGCTTTCCTGCATTTTCCATTGCTAAAATTAATGAACCTGAATTATATCTTGAAGGTGGTGTTGTTTCTGCTTCTTTTATTTCATAATTATTTACAAGTATTTCTTGTCCTTTTTTTAAACTTTTAAATACTTCTAAATTATTTTCAATTCCATCTTCGCTTTCTTTTGAACTTTCACTATTGTTTTCCACATTTTGTGCATTTGATGTGGATTTCTTTGCCTTATTTTGAGGTCTTAAAACTTCTAAATATCCTTGTGATATGCAAACTTTTCCACTTGCTATAAATGTTTCGTTTTCTACGTCAACTACAACATTTACTTTATTATATTCTGCTGGTGGATAAAATATTGCAATAAATCTTTTTACAATAGTATTATACACCTTTTTATGCAATTCTGGCAACTTTTCATAATTTTCATATCCTTGTCCTGTTGGAATTATTGCATAGTGGTCTGTTATTTTGCTGTCATTTACATATTTTGTTTTTACTAAATTTGTTGAATATTTTTCATCTACCATTTTTTTTAATAAATTTTGTACTTCTTCGTCTTTATATCCTCTCATTAATCCATTCAAATTTTTTGATATTTCTTTTGCAACTGCTGTTGATAAAACTCTAGCATCTGTTCTTGGATATGTAACTAATTTTTTCTCATATAAATTTTGAATCACATCTAATGTTTCATCTGGTTTTATTTTGAATCTTTTTGTACATTC
>OGWY01000034.1_pt1 | contig 84905 bp, 74 predicted proteins | sample 1576121 | NCBI WGS metagenome assembly OGWY01 (sample SAMEA3541543, study PRJEB24748) | human gut metagenome | biome: human gut; feature: human-associated habitat; material: faeces | place: China | collected 2012 | reverse complement strand
CAAATATCTTCGTGATAATATTGATAAAGCTAAGTTGGGAGATCCGTCTGGATTTACAGAGTGTATTCAGGCAAATTATGCCGATTAAAAATGGCACATAGGAGTTTTGGTGTTGGGAGGTGAGCACATATATGCAGAGAAAACGCCGTAAGAAAAAACGATTTGGAGTATTTTTGTTTTTGCTTGTAGTTTGTATCGGCATAGGTATAATGTTTGTGCCGTGGGCAATGCAGCCGGAAAATTTCAGAGAGGTAAAGAATAAAATAAATGGTTTTCTCTACAAAGAAGATTTTCCTGACTCTTATAATGCAAAATCGCTGATTTTGGTGGATTGTTCTGATGATGAAATATTTGTTTCAAAAAACGAGAACGAGCCACAAATTCCTGCAAGTTTAGCCAAGCTGTTTGTTATTGAGTATGCGTCAACTTTAGCAGACCTTGATAGTATCGTTGTTGCAGACTATGGTGCTATTTCACTCACGAAACCTGGCTCGTCTGTTGCTCAAATCAAGGAAAAAGAATACTTTTTACACAATCTATTTGCGGCAATGTTAGTACCGTCAGGGAATGACGCAGCTTATGTGGTTGCTGATTATTGTGGAGGATTACTTTCGCCGCAAGCAGAAAGCTGTCAAGAGCGTGTGAGGATTTTCATGGAGAACTTAAACCTGCATTTGCAACAGCAGGGGTACTTAGACACAGTTTTATATGATCCGAGTGGTTTTGATATGGAGGCACTTACCACCACTTTAGATTTGAAAGAAGTAGTATATCGGTTGTTGGAATACTCGTGGTTTAGAGAAATTGTATCTCAAAACACTTATACGGCAACACTGCCTGATGGCAGTACACAAATATGGCAGAATACAAACGCCTTCCTTGATCCGACATCCGAATATTACAACGAAAATGTATGCGGAATTAAGACTGGCTCTCTGTCTGACGACTATAACTTGATTGTGCTTTATCAGCAGCACGGAAAAGAGTTTTTGATATGCAGTTTAGGCTCTCAGTCCGATTCCTCTCGTTATGACGATGTGAATTTTATTCTGAAAACGATTGATGAATCGTATTATCTCACGCAATAAATCTTATGTTGTCCAAGACAAAAAAACTAACCAAGGGGGGTGATAATATCGGACGAATCGTAATAATGGAGTTCAAAGCACAAGACTCAACAGCCTTTGACGATATGCTGGCTTTTGTAAAACAGCACCCTGATTTTGAAAAATTAGAGATTTCATATGAGCCGACATTATCCCTTTCCGGCTTAGAAATCAATTTGAGCCGGCGCAGAGTTATCAATAACGGTCAGGAAATTGAACTGACCGTCAAAGAGTACGATATACTCTGCTTGCTCGCAGCCAATAAAGGTCGTGTTCTTACATACGAGCAGATTTATGATAAGGTGTGGGGCGAAATATCAGCAGGCAATGAAAAGGATACCGTAGGCTTTCACATTCGGAATCTTCGTAAAAAACTTTGTGATACAAACTCTCACTTTTCCATAGATAGTGTTCGTGAGATCGGCTACCGCTTTAACAGTCAGTAAGCAGTCCCTCGTAGTTCATAATGAATTGCGAGGGATTATTCATTTTCTAAGACGGTATGTCGGAATTTGATAAATCCCTGCAAATGTTGATTTTATACGACTGTTAAGAGCAATATCGTGTCTAAACTTGCGACTGGACTTTGCATTTTCTACGAGTTATCTTCGTAATATCTCGACATTATACATTATACTACCCCTATCTACAAAATGAGAGGGCACTGAAAAACATACCATTTTTATTTTGACTTTAATAAAAAAGAAAAAATTCATCAGAGTTTTTATGATTCTGGTGGATTTTTTGTTAGGCGAAATATAAATTGCTTGTCTTTTTCGGATAAAGTTCTTATTTTTCATTCATTAATTTAATTATTCTCTTAAGATTTACTGCAAAGATCGTCATTGCTCCTTGCATTTCCATACAAATAAGACCTGATGATGACGCTACGTCATAACCATGCCGATGTTTTAGTTCGCTGTTCTTAGCTTCTATTTTATAGCGTTCCCGCATTTTTTCTTTGAAATGTTCAGTTTCCTGAAATTTAACCTGTTCACTGTGGGAATCGCAAATGATTGTTTCTGTGTATGTTTTCTTTTTGGCTCCTTCTTTGTAACAGCCATCACGATACGGACAACATTTACATTTTTCAATATCGAAAAAATAGACCATACGTGGGTTTTTGTTTTTTTATCTTTTTTCCTTTTATCGAAATATTTATGAATGGCTAAATGTCCGGCTTTACACTGATACATTCCGGCATCTTTATTAAATTCAAACTCATCTTCCTTTCTTCGGTTACCTTGTGTAATAACCGGATTTAATTTTGCTATCAATTCATAACCACATTCTTTTGCTGCCTCGATATTTTTCTTTTCAGAATAAGCCATATCTCCAATGACTGATTCAATCTGTATCCCAGCAGCTTTACTTTTTTGTACAAGTTTTGGCAGTTCTTTGCCATCTGTTTTTTCGCCGCTGGTGATTGTGGCAGCTGTGATGATCCGTTCTTCTGTCATTGCTATGTGTGTTTTATATCCAAAGAATGAAGTGTCGGCTGTCTTATGACCAGTTTTTGCATCTTCATCCTTTGAAGTTTCTAAATGTTCCATGTCATCAGTGACAGATTCTTCTAGTAGATTTAATTTTTCCTGCACTTTTGGATAACTGCAGATTTCTTCATTTCCTTTTACAACATCAATAAGCTGTTTACAGTATTTTAGTTCTTTTTCTAAAGAATCCTCTGTGTTTTTATCAGGAAATTTTTCTTTCATTGTTTCATCAATCTCATAGATGCTACGGCGCAGATTTTTTGATTGTTCCTGGAGTACTTGACGTGGTGTCTTTTGATTGTATCTTGATTTTGTATGCGTAGCATCCACAATAATGGATTTTGACTTAATAATTCCTTTTTCTAATGCTAACTGAACTGTTTTGGCAATCAGCATATCCAAAAGATTCATATCCTTTAAACGCAGCTTCCGAAATTTTGTCAATGAACTTGGATTTATAACTTCATCTTCTGGAGCCATGTCCAAAAAATATTTAAAAGACATATCGTATTTAGAACGTTCAACCACATCAACATCTGATAAATCATAAATTGATTTTAAAAGCAGATATTTAAACATTCGGATAGGTGGAACTGCATTTCGTCCGTTATCCAGACAATAATTAGCAAGCAATTCATCATAAATAAAGCTAAAATCAACCAATTCTTTTATCTGTCGGAGAAGATTATCTTTTCAGCTTCAACATAATATTCTTCAATATCTTTCCCTGTATACGACTGGTGTCCGGACATATTTATTATCAAAAATTTAGCAGCTCTAAGTTTCAAACTATCGGCCTCGTTTTCTTTATAATGCTCCAACACTTTTTCGAGTTCCGAACGATTATTGCCCGAGAGTGTCAGCACCTTTTCCAACTGTTTTTCTTCAGAGCTTTGGCAACTGAAAAGCAAAACAAGAAAAAGAAAGATGAATGTAGCTTTCATTTTGTTTTATTGTTAGTTTATAATCAAATATTCTTTTTGCAGATGCTATTGCAGTTTGTATTTCTGATATTATTGATGTAATTTCATTAAATGGCCTTGTAAATACATTTGTGTATACTAAAAATGTTGTTAAATTTCCAATCGAAAAATGTGCATCTGCTGTACTTTTTATTATCATTATTCCAGATATTGCAACTACAATATATGCTAAATTAGATACAAATCTTGTACTTGGATTTGTAAGTGATGAATAAAATTGTGATTTTATTCCTACATTTTTTAAACTTTCATTTTTATTTTTAAAATTGTTTTCAAAGTACTGTTCACTATTAAAATTTTTTATTGTCTTAAATCCAGTTAAAGCCTCTTCTGTATATCCATTTATATCTGATACTTTTTCTGCTCTTTTTGAAAATAACTTTGTGGTATTTCTTCCTACAAATCTTGAAATAATATACATTATCGGAGCAATACAAATTAAAATAACTGTCATTACCTTATTTATTTTTATCATTATAATTATAGAAATTATAACCGTAATAATTCCCATTGTTATTTTTGATACAGATTGAATTAATCCATTTGAAACATTTTCTACATCAACAGTAAATCTATTTAGTGTATCTCCATATGGATTTTTATCTAAATATTTTAATCCATATTTTCTTTTTACAGTAGTTAAAAGGTGTTTTGAGTTTTTTTCATCAAACTCTTTATCTGTACTTCTATATATAGCATAATAATCAGCATAATTGTTAGCCGGATCATCCCAAGTCAAAAGAACTCCATCTTTTATAATTTTTGCTTTTATATTAGTCACTGGCTTTGGAGCTATAATATCTATCCATGGACTTGTTGGAGGCAATACCTGTGTCTCGTAAACTTTTTCTTTTAAATTTGTTTTGATATTCAAGCTATTTTTTTGAATCTTATCAAATCCAAAAAATACACTTCCATGAACATTCTCAAAATTTCTATTATACTTTATTTGATCTATAAGTTCATTCTCGTTTCTCCAAGCTTTATTACTTCCGATTTTATAAGCTGCATGACCTATATACAAATGAACATTACTATTCTTAACTTCATTTATCCACCAATTAACTAAAATATCATACTGAGCAACTTTTAAGTTAAAATCCCAATATATTTGTGGAACTATATAATCTATCCATTCATTTTGTATCCACGTTCTTGTATCTGCATATAAAGTATCGTAATTTTCTGCACCCGCTCTTGTTGCCGATCCAGTTGGATCTTTATCATTGTTTCTCCAAACTCCAAAAGGACTTATTCCAAACTTCACATAAGGCTTTGTCTTTTTTATTTTTTTCGATAACTCCATTACAAAAGTATCTGTATTTTTTCTTCTCCAGTCCTCAAGCTTCATTCCTTTTCCATATAGTTTATAAGATTTAGTATCTCCAAAAGGAACAACTTTTTTGTTTTTATCTAACACTGGATATGGATAAAAATAATCATCCATATGAACACCATCTATATTATAATTTTTTACAACATCAACTATAACATCCTCTGTAAACTCCCTAGCTTTTGGATTTCCAGGATCATAATAATATTTACCACCATATTCAATAACCCAGTTAGGATTTTTTTTAGCTATATGATTTTCAGGAATTTTTTCATTATTTTTTAATGTTATTCTATATGGATTAAACCATGCATGAAATTCTAAATTTCTTTTATGAGCTTCTTCTACAAAAAATTCCAAAGGATCATATCCTGGATCTTTACCACTTTCTCCAGTTATATATTTAGACCATGGCTCTTTATTAACTTTTTTATAAAATCTATCTGCTGTAGGTCTCACCTGCATTATTACAGCATTCATATTCAAACTTTTTATTTCATCTAAAATATCAATATACTCTTGCTTTTGTTCTTCAATACTTAATCCTTGTTTAGAAGGCCAGTTTATATTATCAACTGTTGCTATCCAAACTCCTCTGAACTCTCGCTTATTATCTTTACTAAAAACAAAAGAAAAACTTATTAAAAATAAGCAAAGTAAAAAAGTTAATTTTTTCATAGAATCACTCCTATCCCTTTATTATTGAAAACTTACCCTTTAGTTCATCCTTTAAAGTACAGATAAAGTCAATTTTATTTCCCATAATTAAAGGGATAATTATCTCTCTTTTATCAATTGTAACTATTCTTATTATAACTTGTAGTCTATTTCCTTTTCCTACTACTCCTTCTTTCATAGTACATGTATCTATTTCATCAAAAGATAGATTCAATCCTTGACCTAAGATCTTTTTATTTTCACAATCTAAAATTATTTTATATTTAAAAAGATTTTTTAAATGTTTAAATCCTAAAAATAATAGCAATGCAGCTATTCCTATGTATGGTATGCTAAAATTCTTTGTATACCCTATATATCCTTGAAGAGCTCCAATTAATATAAGTGGTACTCCTGTTCCTAACCATACAATCATTTTTTTACCTTCAAGTGTATACTTCTTTAATGGTTTATATTGTACTTTTGTCTTTTCTATTTTTTTTATAAAATCATCATAAAAAAACATTTATCCTCCTCATTTAATAATGAAGAAAAGTAGAGAATATTCTCTACTTTTCTATTCAATTATTATTTAATTATTTTACTAATTCCATTATATCTTCAGGTTTATAATCTAGGTTATGAACAGCATTTATATATCTAACTGTTTTACTTTTTCCTCTTATAACTAAAGTTTGAGTTCTAGCTATATTCCCTTTTCTTTTTACACCTTCTAAAAGATCTCCACTTGTTATTCCTGTTGCTGAGAAAATAACTTCATCATCTTTTACAAGATCATCCATCTTTAAAACATCTCCTACTCTTAGTCCCATCTCTTCACATCTAGACTTTTCATATGCAGATATTTTATCATTTTCTAATGACACACCTTTTACTTCACTTCTTAATTTTAATCTAGCTTGCATGTCTCCACCTAAAGCCTTGATTACAGCGGCTGATATAACACCTTCTGGAGCTCCACCTATACCATAAAGTACATCTACATCTGAATCTACAACTGATGTTAATATTGACCCTGCTACATCTCCATCTGGTAAAGCATAAACTTTAATATTTAAATCTTGTAAATCTTTTATTATAGTTTTATGTCTTGGTTTGTCTAATACTACTACTGTTAACTCATTTAATGGTTTATTTAAAGCTTTGCATATATTATCTATATTTTCCATTAAAGGTTTTGATAAATCAATTACACCTTTTGCTTCAGGTCCTACTATTAATTTTTCCATATACATATCTGGAGCTTTTAAAAAGCTACCTTTATTCCCTACTGCTAAAACAGCAATTGCATTAGCTTGCCCTTGCGCTGTCATTCTTGTTCCTTCAACTGGATCTACAGCAATATCCACTTGTGAATATCTTTCTTTATCAGGAGAATCTATTCCTACCTTTTCACCGATATATAGCATAGGAGCTTCATCAATCTCTCCCTCTCCTATTACAATCTCCCCTTGAATTTTTATCCCATTTAATACAGTTCTCATAGCGTCTACCGCTGCTTGATCTGCTGCCTCCTTATCTCCTCTACCTACCCATTTGTAAGCTGCTAAGGCTGCTGCTTCTGTAACTCTTGCAAACTCTAAAGCTAACTCTCTTTTCATTTTTCCTCCTACTTTGTTTCAATTAATCTATAAATTTTTTCTCCTGGTAAAACCATTTGGAGTTGATTCCTAGCTACTTTTTCTCTGTAAAAGGGATTATTTATATTCTCAATCATTTCATCATATCTAACAATTAAGCTTTCAATCTCTTTTTTTTGTTTAATCTTTATCTCTTGCTCCATTTTTAACTTATCGATTTTAACAAATGATCTAAATATATTTTGTCCTAAAAATGCAAAATGTATAACTAACGGGACTATCCAAAGTAGATTTTTCATTAGTTTTTACCTACCTCTTTTTTCAAAAGTTGTAATTTTTTAGATACCATTCTTTTAGCCACTGGTGATATTTTATCTACAAATAAAATAGCTTCTAAATGGTCATACTCGTGTTGGAAAGCTCTTCCTAAAAGTTCTGTTCCCTCTTCTATTACTTCTTCACCCTTTTCGTTTAAATACTTTATCTTTACTGTCACTGATCTTTTTACAGGTTTATAAATTCCTGGAACACTTAAACATCCTTCATCTATATTTTCAACAGTATCTGATAACTCTATTAATTCTGGATTTATAATTTTTCTTACAATCCCATCTCCAACGTCAATTACAAACATTCTCTTACTTATTCCAACTTGTGGTGCTGCAAGTCCTACTCCATTAGCTTCGTGCATTGTTTCTACCATATTATCTAAAATTTCAAGTATCTCTGGCGTTATTTCTGTTACTGGCTCAGCTACAGTTCTTAAACATTCATTTCCATATATTTTTATGTCGTATAACATGTATTTTCCTCCAATTCTCTTTTTTTTCAATATATATTATATCATATTAGATTAATCGGGTCTACATCAACAACTATTCTATATTTTTTATTCTCTATTTTTTTCAATTTATTTTCTAAAAATATTTTATACTCATTGATTTCTCTTCTGTCCCCTTTTATAAATATATTGCATCTATATCTTCCTTTCACTTTATAAACTAATGATTTCATAGGTCCATAAAGCTCTACTTTCTCATGTTCAATCTCTTTAAATACCAAATGACAATATTCTTCTAATCCATTCTCCTCATTTGAAGATATCCCAATATTTATTATCTTAGAAAATGGCGGATAAAAAAGTATCTCTCTTTTTTCTATCTCTTTTTCATAAAAATTTATATAACTATTTTCCTGAATTTTTTCTATTATATAATTTTCAGGTTGATAAGTCTGAATTATAACTTTCCCCTTTTTCTCTCCTCTTCCAGCTCTTCCCGCTACTTGAGTTATCATTTGATATGTTCTTTCACCTGATCTAAAATCTGGGATACTCATAATTGTATCTGCATTTATTACTCCAACTAAAGTTACATTGGGAAAATGTAATCCTCTAGATATCATTTGAGTTCCAATCATAATATCGTATTTACCACCTAAAAAATCATTATACATATTTTCATAAAAATTTTTTTCTTTTGAAACATCTCCATCAACTCTAATTATATTTACAGGAAATCTTTTTCGAAGCTCCTCTTCTACTCTTTCAACTCCACGTCCGCTAAAGGATATATTTTTACTTCCACACTTAGAACAATGACCTAAAAATCTTTTTGATATGCCACAATAGTTGCACTTTAAGCTGTTATTACTTGCATAATAGTTTAATTTTATAGAACAATGCTCACACTCTTCCATATGTCCACACTCTTGGCATTGAACTAATGTAGAATATCCTTTTCTATTTAGAAGAAGTATTATTTGTTCTTGTCTTAAAAGTGCTCCTCTTATCTCCTCTAAAAGTTTTTCACTGAAAAAGCTATCTTTTTCCTCTTTCATATCCACAATCTCTATCTCTGGTAATTTTGCATCCTTATATCTATGATCTATCTCAAAAAGTTGAAATATCCCTTTTTTAGCATAGTAGTAACTTTCAATCGATGGTGTTGCTGAACCTAAAACTACTTTTGCATTTTCTAATTCAGCTTTTTTTATAGCTACATACTTTGCATTATACCTTGGTGTACTATCTTGTTTATAACTATTTTCGTGCTCTTCATCTACAATAATATATTCGAGATTTTTTACAGGAGCAAAAATTGCTGAACGAACTCCTAAAACAACTCTTTTATCACCTGTATATATGCTATACCACTCTTTAGCTCTTTCTATATTAGATAATCTACTATGAAGTATTGCCACCTCTTCTCCAAATTCTTTTTTAAATCTTTTTACCATTTGAGGAGTTAAAGATATTTCTGGAACCAAAAATATTGATCCTTTTCCATTTTCTAAAGCTCTCTTTATAAGTTGTATATATATCTCAGTTTTTCCCGATCCTGTTACTCCTCTTATTAAAAAATGCCTTTTATTTGAAGTTTCAATACCACTTTTTATTCTCTCTTGCTCTGAATTTAATTTAGTATCTTCTTTATATACCTCTTTTTCAATATCTTTTTTCAATTTCTCTTCATTAAAACTTTTTATTTTTCTTTCAAGTATTAATGTTCCGTTCTTCAAATGATTTTCAATAGTTTTTTTATCAAATTTCTTTTCTAAAGTTGCTTTTCCAATTTCTACTCTCTCTTGAAAATATAATTTCAATTCTAAGTCAGCATCTTCAATACCTTCTTGAAGACCATACCAACTATCTTGAACTTTTAAATAATTATTATTTAGATATTCCTGTATTTTATTTTTTGAGAATCTATCAACCAATGTTTTTTTTCTAACTAAACTCTTTTTCAAAAAATATTCTAAAATCTCATCTTTAATTAAAGTGCCATTAAGATTTTTAGGTCGATAAATATCCTCATACTTTATTTTTACTCCTGAGGGCACTGCTGTAGAAAAAACTTGATCAAAAGGACTCATATAGTAATCTCTTATCCATAACAACAATTTTATAAATTTTTTAGAAAAACTTAACTCTTCATATAATACTTTTTTTATTTTTAAAACTTTAAAAGTATACTCTTTATCTTTTTCTTCTTCAATAATTAGTCCCACTTTATCCTTATTTCTAAAAGATACCAAGACTCTATCTCCAACGTTTATACTCTTTTCATCACTGGCATAAGTATAGAAATCTTTTGTCTTTTCTATATAGACACTATAATATCTCATTACTTTCTCCTAGTTTAATTTTATTTTTATTTTCTTTATATCTACCAATTCTTTTTGTGGTTCAACACTTTGACTTTGAACAACACCTGTTCCTGTTAATTCAACTTCAATATCACTACCCTTAAAAATTTCAATAACCTCTCTGGCACTTAACCCTTTTAGATCTGGCATTATAACTAATTCTTCATTATTTTCTATACTTCTCAAACTTCTTTTTCCCTGAACTCTTATGTTCTCTATCTTTTGTGAATAAATATTTTTTATCTTAGTTACCCTTTTTACAACTTCTCCTAATACTGGAGCTGCTGCTGTTCCGCCATATTTATCATACAAAACATCTCCTTGAGGCTTAAAAAACATAGCTAGTAATATATACTGAGGTTTTTCTACAGGAAAAAATCCCATTACAGATGATAAATATTCATGCTTTACATATCTTCCATGTTCACTATATTGAGCAGTTCCTGTTTTTCCACCTATTCTATAATCATCAACATGAGCTTTTTTTACAGTTCCTTCTAATACAGCTAACTCCATCATCGCTCTCATCTCTTTTGATACTGCTTCTGTTATAATTTTCCCTTTTTGTATAGGTAAATTTCTTCTAACTACTAAACCATCTCTATCTGTTATTTTATCAACTATATATGGTTGATACATTACTCCACCATTTATTACTGCTGAAAAAGCCGTTATCATTTGAATTGGTGTTACGGCAATTCCTTGTCCAAAGGACATTGTACTTTTTTTCAATCCATTCCATCTTTTTACAGATTCTCTTCTAGGTTTTTTTTCATAAGGATAATCAACACCTGTTTTATCATATAATCCAAATCTTTCTAAATATGAGTCAAATTCCTCATTTGTAAATTTATCTCCTATTAATACCATTCCTACGTTACTTGACTTTTTTAATATCTCTTCAGTTGTTAAAATACCTTTTACACTTCTACTACTTTCTCTTATAGTGTGTTTATATTTCGTTATAGTTCCATTTCCAATATCAAAATTAGTATTTCTTCTTATTTTTTTCTCTTGTAAAGCTGCGGCTATTACAAGTGGTTTAAATATAGATCCCGGCTCTACTTGGGATTGAAATATTGGATTGGCTACATTTTTTTTATTTTTTCTAAAAAATGAAGTTGCTAATATTTTACCATTATTTGGATCCATTAAAACAGCATACGCCTCTTCTGAATTTGTTTTTTTAAACTGTTTTTCCATTTCATCATTTAAAATATATTGTAAATCATTATCAACAGTTAAATGAATATTCATACCATCTAAATTAACTTTTGTTCTAGCACTAGAAGTAGGCAATCCGATTCCTAAACTTCTAATACTTGGGATTATTCTAGATATTTTATCCCCTTTTAAATAATTTTCATAAAAAAGTTCTATTCCAAAAATCCCTTCTTTTTCTGTACCTTTCTTAAAACCTATATTTCCAACTAAAAAGAAATATTGATCTGGCTTGTAATATCTTCTTTCTTTTCTTCCACTTAAAAATATAATATTTTTACCTTTTATATTATATTTTTCTAAAATCTCTTCAATCTCTTTTTTCTCTACATCATCTATATTCCTGTTTAATCTTTTATAAACTCTCTCCTCTTTTCCTAGTTTATTTATTGTATTTAACAATGGTCTATAATTATCTCTTATATACTTTTTATTTACTAACTCTTTTAAAGCTTCAGGTGCCTCTAAAGACTTTATAAATCTTTTGGGATCAACTGATAATTCGTACATATTAATACTATATGCTAACCCTTTTCCCTTTGAATCGTATATGTTTCCTCTTTCTCCACCTTCTCTTCTTTCGACATTTATCTGCTTATTTATAGCTTCTTTATAATTGTTTGAATCAAATAATTGTATCTGAATCATTCTAAATATTAAAATAAAAAAACAAAATAAAATTATATCTGAAGCTATAAAAGATCTCAGTATAAAATTATTTTTCATTTTTATTTTTTTCCATTTAAAAAAAACGTATAGATTATATATTAACATTAAAACTACTGCAACTGTTAATAAAAATTTTCTATAATATAAAGAAAGCCCGATACCAAATATCTGTATCAAAAGTAAAAATATTTTTAGTTTCTTATTCAATTCTCCACCCTCTTTTTATTTTTCTTTTAAATATTATATCAAATATTGACAAAATAATGTATAATAAGAATAAAATTCCACAAAAAGGAGTATTTATATGAATGTTTTATTTCTATTGCTTTTTATGACCACTTCAGCCTTTGCACTCAATATTGGAGTTATCGACTCTGAATACATCTTTAGCCAATACAATAAGCGTTTTGAAATGGAAGAAAAACTTGAAAATAAAAGATTAGAGTTAAATTCAGAAATTGAAGGATTAAGACAAAGCTTATTAGAACAAGAGAAGATTATCAAATCAAATTCAAAAATTACAGAAGATGACAAAAAAAAATTATTAGATTTAAAAAAACAATTTCAAGAAAAGATTGAGACTTCTGAACGTGTTTTTCAAGAGGATCAACAAAATTTTATTTATGATATAAAATTCGAAATAGATTCTGTTGCTATTTTAATTGGAAAACAAAAAAATTTAGAAATGGTTATTGAAAAAAGTGCTACAATTTATGGTGGTGTTGACCTAACTGAAGATGTTCTTAATTTTTTAAACAATAAAGAGTCTTATAAACTAGATACAACTAATCTTTTGAAAAAGCAATTGTAAAAAAGGGATAAATTATGCTTAACCCTTTTTTTATTTTACAAAAAATAAAAAAAGCACTCATGTGCTTTAAAAGTTCAAATGGTGGAAACAACTGGACTTGAACCAGTGACCCCCTGCTTGTAAGGCAGGTGCTCTCCCAACTGAGCTATGCTTCCAATGGTACCCCGTAGGGGAATCGAACCCCTGTTTATAGAGTGAAAATCTATTGTCCTTACCACTGAACGAACGGGGCAACTATCGCTGACGCGCTGTTGCTACATAATAATAGTACCATTTTTTTTATTCTTTGTCAATAGTTTTTTATTTTTTTATCTCTTCCCATTCTTTTTCTTTAAATCCTATTAAAACCTTATCTTTTCCTATAAGTAGCGGTCTTTTTACTAACATTCCATTAGTTGAAAGAATATCTAAAAGTTCATCTTCATTATTTTGGGCTACCTTCTCCTTTAAGTTCATCTCTCTATATAGAATGCCACTTGTATTAAAAAACTTTTTTATTGGCTGACCACTTAAAGTAATCCATTTTTTTAACTCCTCTTTTGTTGGATTATTTTCAACAATATGTCTTGACTCAAAATCCACTCCATTTTCTTCTAACCATTTCTTTGCTTTTACACACGTTGAACATTTAGGATAATTTACAAATAAATATTTCATAATTCACCTCTCCTTTTCTTTTTTTATAGCTTAGCACTAAAATAAAAAAAAAGGAAGTATATTCTTCCCTTTTTTCGTATAGTATTATCTATTTAAATATTTTTTTAACTCTTCAGCTTTATTTACTCTTTCCCAAGGTAAATCTAAATCTGTTCTTCCAATATGTCCAAAAGCTGCTAAATCTTGATAATTAAAGTTTCCACTTCTTAACTCTAAATCTCTTTCAATTCCTCTTGGTGTTAAATCAAATACATTTTGAACAGCTTCAGCTAATTTAATTTCATCTACTTTTCCTGTTCCAAACGTTTCCACTTTTACAGATGTTGGCTCAACTACTCCAATAGCATATGATAATTGAACTTCACATTTATCAGCTAAGTCTGCTGCAACAATATTTTTTGCTACCCATCTAGCTGCATATGCAGCTGATCTATCAACCTTTGAAGGATCCTTTCCAGAGAAAGCTCCTCCTCCATGTCTGAAAAATCCACCATAAGTATCAACAATTATTTTTCTTCCAGTTAATCCTGTATCTCCATGTGGTCCTCCAATTACGAATCTTCCAGTTGGATTTATATGATAATTTTTTACTTCTTCTGCATTTAAATTATACGCTTCTAAAACTGGCTTTATTACTAGCTCTTTTACATCTTTATGAATTTGCTCTTGAGTTACATCTGGATTATGTTGAACCGAAACTACAACAGTATCTACTCCTACAACTTTTCCATTCTCATCATAAGCTAATGTAACTTGAGACTTTGCATCTGGTCTTGCCCAAGCTAACTCTTTTGATCTTGTTAATCTTGTTAATTTTACAATTATTTCTCTTGCTAAAACTAACGCTAATGGCATTAACTCCGGTGTTTCTTTTACAGCTCCACCAAACATTATCCCTTGGTCTCCTGCTCCTCCTACATCTACACCCATAGCTATATCAGGAGATTGAGAATGAATTGCATTTAAAACTCCGCAATCTGAATCAAATCCCATTCCTTGTCTATATCCGATTTCATCTATTTTATTTCTAACTATATCTTGTATATCAATATAAGTTGTTGTTGTTATCTCTCCTCCTACAACAACTTGTCCTGTTGTACAGAAAACCTCACAAGCTACTCTTGCTGCTGGATCATTTTTAATACACGCGTCTAATACTGCATCTGATATTTGATCTGCTATTTTATCTGGATGTCCTGGTGATACACACTCCGAAGTAAAGTAAGTTAAATTTTTCATTATTTCCTCCTAAATATTAATCAAAAGAGATAAAAAAAGCCTTTTATCTCTCCAGAAAGATAAAAGGCTTTATGCTCTTATAAGTCATCTTTCTGGAATTAGCACCACACCTCTAAGGTAGGTTGCTGAAACGTCATAGGGCCAGTCCCTCAGTCTCTCTTGATGATTTTGTTTTTTTTGTAACTAAATTATATATTATTTGTATTATTTAGTCAATATTTTTTTATTTTTTCTCTTCAATTAATGTTAAATTAACCATTTTATTAAAGATTGTAGCTATATAATTAAGCTGTGATAATCTATTATTTTTTATAACCTCATCTTTGTCCATTACCATTATAGATTCAAAGTATCTATTGATAATATCTTCAGTTGATAAAAGTACATTTAAGTATCCTATATAATTTTTAGCAACTAACATCTCTTTTGCATCTCTTGCAACTTCTTGAGATTTATCAAATAGTTCTTTCTCTATCTCTTCTTTTAAAAGATTAGGATCTACCATAACTCCCTCAAATCCTTTAGAGATATTTCCAACTCTTTTCATTAATGAAACTAAGTTATTAAAGCTATCCATTTTTGTAAATTCATCAACTGCTTTTATTCTTAATAAAGTATCAACTAAGTTATCAAAACTCTTATCTACAACTGCAGATACAATATCCTTTGAATATCCCATTTCTGTAAATACATTTAGTGCTCTTTGCTTAAAGAACTCCATTACTTCATTTAAAACTTCAGCCTTATCTCTTTTTAATACTCCTGCAGCAGCAAGTGTATCTAAAGCTCTTTCCACTAAAGCCTTTAAAGAGATATTTAAATTTGAATCTAAAACAATATTTACAATACCTAAAGCTGCTCTTCTTAAAGCAAACGGATCTTTAGAACCACTTGGAATTATTCCAACACCAAAACATCCACAAAGAGTATCTATTCTATCAGATATTCCTGCTATAATTCCCTCTACACCTTTTGGTAAAAGATCTCCTTGATATCTTGGGTAATAGTGTTCTTCAATTCCCTTTGCTACTAACTCAGACTCTCCTGATTTTAGTGCATAGTCTGCTCCCATAAATCCTTGAAGTTTTGTAAACTCTTTTTCTCCAATCATGTTAGAAACTAAATCAGCTTTTGCTAGTAAAATTGTTCTATCAATAGTTTCTTTTCTAGTTTCCATTCCTGTAGCTTCTATTAAATAATCTGCTATTTTTTGAGATCTTTCAATTTTGTTATATATAGTTCCTAAATCTTTTTGGAATACAACTTGTTTTAATTTCTCAACATTTTCTACTAGAGGCTTCTTTAAATCTTCGTGGTAGAAGAATCTTGCATCAGCAAGTCTCGCAGATAAAACTTTCTCATTTCCTTTTCTAACTTGTTCAGAATCTTCAATACCATTTCTGATTACAACAAATTTAGGTAAAAGTTTTCCTTCTAAATCTAAAATAGGAAAATATCTTTGGTGAACTTGCATAGAGATAATTAAAACATCTTGAGGAACTTCTAAGAAATCAGAATTAAATGTTCCAACTATTGGATATGGATATTCAACTAAGTTTGCAACCTCTTTTAATAAATCTTCATCTACTAAAACTTGCTCATTAGAATCTTCACATTTTTCTTTTATAAGTTTCTTAATTAAGTTCTTTCTCTCTTCAACATCTATAATTACGTTATTTTCTTTTATTTTTTCAAAATATTCATCAATAGTAGAAACCTCAAAATTACTTCCAAAGAATCTATGTCCTCTAGATGCTCTTCCACTTTTTATTCCTTCTATTTCAAAATTTACTATTTCTCCATCTACTAAAGCTAAGAACCATTGAATCGGTCTAGCAAACTTTAATTTTTTCATTCCCCACTTCATTGATTTAGGGAAGTTTATCTCTAGTACTAATTCTTTTAAAAGATCTGAAAGTAGAGCTTTTGTACATTCACCTTTTAAGAATTTTCTAACTGCTATATACTCACCTTTAGGAGTTTCTATTATCTCTAAATCTGTAGCTTCTACACCTTGAGATTTTGCAAATCCTAATCCTGCTCTTGAAATTTCTCCATTTTCACCAAAAGCAACTTGCTTTGCAGGTCCCATGTTTAAGATATCTAAGTTTTCCTGAGTTTCTGCCAATCCCTCTACTAAAACAACCAGTCTTCTTGGTGTTCCAAAAGTTTTTATTTCATCAAATTTTATTCTTTTTTCATTTAACTTACCTTCTAAGTTCTCTTTCATCTCTTTTAGAGTTTGAACAAGGAATCTTGCAGGTAACTCTTCCATTCCTATTTCAAAAAGTAATCTCACTTTCTATTCCTCCTCTTTTTTCCTTTTACTTTTTTTTCAGTAAAGGGTATCCTAGTTCTTTTCTATTTTGCACAAATACTTCTGCACATCTCTTAGCTAGGTTTCTAACTCTTAAAATATAAGCCATTCTCTCTGTTGTAGAGATTGCTCCTCTTGAGTCTAGAACGTTGAATGTGTGAGAACATTTTAAAACATAGTCATATGCTGGCATTACTAAATTTTCATTTAATGCTCTATCAGCTTCTTTTTCATAATCATCAAACCATCTAAAGTGGCTTTCTAAATCTGCTACTTCAAATGAGTATTTTGAATTTTCATACTCGTACTGATATCTCATATCTCCATATTTAATTCCTGGTGCCCACTCTAAATCATACACATTTTCTTTATTTTGAATATATAATGCTAATCTTTCTAATCCGTATGTTATTTCAACAGGAACAACTTCTAACTCCAATCCTCCAACTTGTTGGAAATATGTAAACTGAGTTACTTCCATTCCATCTAGCCATACTTCCCATCCTAATCCCCATGCTCCTAATGTCGGTGACTCCCAGTCATCTTCAACAAAACGAATATCATGTTTTAAAGGATCTATTCCTAAAACTTTTAGTGATTCTAAATAAAGCTCTTGAATATTATCTGGTGATGGTTTCATTATAACTTGAAATTGGTGGTGTTGATAAACCCTATTTGGATTTTCTCCATATCTACCATCCTTTGGTCTTCTTGATGGCTCAACATATGCTACATTCCATGGCTCTGGTCCTAAAGACATTAAAAATGTATTCGGATTAAATGTTCCAGCTCCTGTTTCTATATCGTATGGATTTCCAATGATACACCCTTTTGAACTCCAATACTGCTGAAGAGCAAATATCATCTCTTGAAATGTCATTTCACTTCCTCCTAATCTTTCTTTTTCCTTTTACTATCTAGTAAGCTATCTACTATTATTAAAATAACTCCTATATTTATCCAAACATCAGCTAGATTAAATACAAATACCCATATACCTCTAAAGTCAATCATATCAATAACAAATCCTCTATAGATTCTATCAATGATATTTCCAATTGCTCCACCTAAAATAAATGAATATCCTAACTTCTCAATAACTGAAAATTTATTTCTATTTTTAAAAAAGTAAAAACCTAATCCAAATATTACTACAATTGTTAAAATAGAGATTATATCAAGTTTTCCTTGAAACATTCCAAAAGCTATTCCTCTATTTTTTACATAAGTTAGATGGAAAAACTCTCCCAAAATTGGGAAAGTTTCTCCTTCTACTAACCAAGTGTCTATTTCATATTTGGATATTTGATCTAAGAATACTAATAAAAATATTATCCCTATATATAACACAGCTCACCTCTTTGAATAATTAATCAACTAGTGCTGATGTACATCTTGGACATACTGTTGGATGCTCTGGATTAGTTCCTAACTCTGTCGAGTATTTCCAACATCTTTCACACTTCTCTCCATCTGCATGCTCAACTTTTACAAATAAAGCTTCTTGCTCCTCACCTTTTACAAATGAATCATCTTTTTCATTAGCAATTACTAATTGAGAAACGATAAATACCTCTTCTAAAATCTCTTTGTTATCTTCTAAGAATCTTGCTAATTCTGCATTATCTGCACTTAAAATAACTTTTGCATCTAAAGAGTTTCCTATTATCTTATTTTCACCTTGTCTTGCTAACTCTAATGTTTTATTAACATCTTTTCTTAACTTTACAATCTCTTCCCACTTTGTATCTAATTCATCATTTAAGTATTGATCATTGTTTACATACCAGTCAGTTAATAATACTGACTCAGAATCCTTTAATGATTCTGGTAAAGTTTCCCAAATCTCTTCAGCTGTAAATGATAGTATCGGTGCTACCATTTTAGTTAATGTTACTAAAACTTCTGACATTACTGTCTGGGCTGCTCTTCTTTCTTTAGAATCAGCTTTTTCAGCATATAATCTATCTTTTATTATATCTAAGTAGAATGCTGACATATCAATTCCTGAGAAATAATGAATTTCTTGGAATAAGTTGTAGAATTCATATTTTTCATATGATTCTGTTACTACTCTTTTTAATCTTTCTAACTTATTTAATGCCCACTTATCAATTTCCATTAAGTCCTCATAAGCTACTGCATCTGTTAACGGATTAAAATCTGCTGAGTTTCCTAATATATATCTAGCTGTATTTCTTACTCTTCTATAAGCTTCTGCCATTTGCTTTAAAATATTATCAGATATTTTGACATCTTCTCTATAATCAACTGATGCACACCATAATCTTAGTATATCTGCTCCATAAACTTTGATTATATCTTGAGGAGCCACAACATTTCCTACAGATTTTGACATTTTCTTACCTTCTCCGTCATTTACAAATCCGTGAGTTAATAACATTTTAAATGGTGCATCTCCTGTTGATCCAACCGATGTTAATAGTGATGTTTGGAACCATCCTCTATGTTGATCTGACCCTTCTAAATATAAGTCAGCCGGTCTGTGTAGTCCCTCTCTAGTCTCTAGAACTGATCTATGAGATACTCCTGAGTCAAACCAAACGTCCATTATATTTGTTTCTTTTCTTAATTCTAATCCTTTTAGATTATACTTAACTAGTAGATCTTCTCCAATTAATTCCTCAGCCGAATATTTTACCCAAGCTGCTGATCCTTCTTTTTTAACAAGTTCAATAACTCTATCTAAAATTTCTCTTTCAAATATCTCTTTTCCTGTTGCTTCATTATAGAATACAGGAATTGGTACTCCCCATGTTCTTTGTCTTGAGATACACCAGTCAGGTCTTGTCTCTAACATAGAACCTATTCTATTTCTTCCCCACTCTGGAACAAATTTAACATCATCTAAAGCTCTTAATGCCTTTTCTCTTAAATCTGAACCTTCACATCTTATAAACCACTGTTCAGTTGCTCTAAAGATTACTGGAGTTTTTGATCTCCAGTCATGAGGGTAAGAGTGCTCAAACTCTTTGTAGCTTAATAAGTGCCCTGTTTCTGTTAAGTGCTCTGCTATAACTTTATTTGCTTTTTTATAGAATAATCCAGCAAATTGTCCAGCTTCCTCTGTTAATACTCCTTTATTATTAATTGGAGAAATGATTGGTAATCCATATCTAACTCCTACAACATAGTCATCTTGACCATGTCCAGGTGCAGTATGTACAACTCCTGTTCCTGCTTCAGCAGTTACATGTGTTCCTAACACTACTTTTCCTGTTCTATCTAAGAATGGATGTTTGTATGTTAAGTTTTCTAAGTCAGCTCCAACAAACTCTTTTACTAGCTCCATTTCTTTTATTCCCATGTCGCTAAATGCCTTATCTGCTAAAACTTTTGCTAAAATTAGATTTCCTTTTTCTGTTTTATATATTCCGTACTCAAACTCTCCATTTAAAGCAATTCCTGTATTTGCAGGTAAAGTCCATGGAGTAGTTGTCCAAATAACTAGATATAATGGTTCTGTCATTTCTAACTTATCCATAATCTCTTTGTTTGCTTCCATCTTTACATAAATAGATGGCGAAACATGATTTTTATACTCAATCTCAGCTTCTGCTAAAGCTGTTTCTGTTACTGGCGACCAGTAAATTGGCTTTAATCCTTTAAAAATATATCCATTTTCATAAAGCTCACCAAATACTTCTAATTGCTTTGCTTCATATTCAGGATTTAAAGTTAAATATGGCTTATCCCACTCTCCTAAAACTCCTAATCTTTGGAATCCTTCTTTTTGAATTTCTACCCATTTTTTAGCATACTCTGTACACTTCTCTCTGATTTCAAGAGGTGACATTTCTTTCATTTTTGCACCTAATTCCTCACTTACCTTTAATTCTATCGGTAATCCATGAGTATCCCATCCTGGAACGTAAGGCACTGTGTATCCAGATAATCTTTTATACTTTAAAATTATATCTTTTAATATTTTATTTAAAGCATGACCTATATGGATTCCACCGTTTGCGTATGGAGGTCCATCGTGAAGTATAAATGTTTTACTTCCCTTTTGTAATCCCTTTTCATAAATTTTTTCATCTTCCCACTTTTTTAAGATGTTTGGTTCCTTCGTTGGTAAGTTTGCCCTCATTTGGAAACTTGTTTTCGGAAGGTTCAACGTTTTCCCGTAATCTTTTTCTTCCATTAGACTTCCTCCTTATATGCATTTAAAGTTATTTTTACTTCAGTACTATTCCCCTCTTCTGAAAAATGTTTTATTACTCCACCATGGTCTTTTATCACCTTATGGACGAAAAACAATCCTAACCCTAAGGTTTGAGGAGAATAACTTATAAATGGTTCGTAAATATCTTCCAATTGTTTAGATGATATTCCAATACCATTATCAATAATTTTCAACTCTATTTTTTCATTAATTTTTCTTTTAGAAAGAATTATATCTATCCTTCTATTGTTTTGTTTATCTAAGAGAGCATTACAAGCATTATCTATAAGCTCTTTTATTACTTTTTTTAATTTTCTTCTACTACCTAAGACACTTCCACTTGTAGCATTAAAAAATGAAATCGAAATATTTTCACTTTTAAATTTTTGGCTATAGTCTGCTATTGTCTCATTTATTATTTTATCTAAACTAACTCGCTCATATTTATCTTCAATTTCTTCAGAATAAATTTTTAATGATTCATTATCCTCTTTAATTCTTGCTAAATACGGCTTAATAGTTGTTAATTCCTCTATTATCTTTTCTCCAGGATTTTCTGAGTCAACACATTTCAATAACTTTTCAACAACTTCTCCTCTTAACTTTAAAAATCTTGTAGCTAACTTTTCAATTGTTAGAACTCTTTCACTTTCTAAAGTATCTAAAATTGTTTCTTTGTTATTTATTCCTATAGAAAAATTCATCGAAAGTAGATTTAATAATTCTAACTCTTCCTGATTAATTCTAATATCCTTTGCGTAATTATCTACTACTACTACACCTGAAAATTTTCCAGCTCCATGAATTGGAAAAATAAAGAAGTTTTTTAATCCGATAGCTTTTAAAACATCATTTCCTAAATCATATTTATATCCAGCATCATTTTTATAGATTATCTTTTGTTCTTTAAATGATTTTGCTAATAAATTATCATTATTTATAGGAACTTTTGTAAATAAAACTAGCTCTTTTAAATTTTTCAATTGAAATTTAAAACCTTTTTTACTTTCCTCTTTTAAACTACGATTTATAGCAACTTCTTCTCCAATTAAATAATCATTCTCTCTACTGTATCTAAAATACATTGCTCTACTATAACCAAGCCCAACTTCTGAAGTAAATCCTGAAACAAGTTTTTTTATAGTTTTAAATGTATCTTGTTCTATATTCATACCCATTAAAAGTTTATCAATAGCTTCAATTCTCTCAATATTTCTAACTAACTCTTTATTTTGAATAGTTAAATCCTCTTGGGCTATATTTAATTTCTCAACCATCTCTTTAAAAGATATTGATAATGTCCTAATCTCACCTTGACCAATAACTTTTATATCATCAACCTTTTCACCCTTTGAAATTTCATCGGCTAAATCAGCTATTTGTGTAAGAGGCATCAATAATTTTCTAAATACTTTACTTGATACTGTAGAACTTATAATCATTATTAAAAGAACTAAAATACCTATATAAATAGATGTCATAAGCTTTTCTTCAGTTAATCTTTCTTTTGATAATGAAAGTATAAAACTTCCTAAATAACTATCATTATAACCTATTAAATTATAAATTCCAACATAATATGATAATCCATTGATTTTTTTGTTCAAATAATAGTTTTTATAATCTTTTTTTAAGATTTCTTTATATGTTCTATTTGAAAAGAAAAACTTAGCTTGAAGTTCATCTTTATCTGGACTATTAGTTACAAAATATACTCTATCTTTTGAACTTAATTCCAATCCATCTGTTAAAGAAGTTAAAAAATCTCTATTTATAGGAATTGAAACTACTAAATAATATGTTGTTGTTTCATTTCCATATGGAATAACGACTCTTCCGTAAATTTTATTATCAACTTGAGCTAAATAATATCCAGTCTCTTCAAACTCCTTTTTACTAGATGTTTCAAGCAATATATGTATATTATCTTCATTTAGTGTCCCTAAATTCCCCTTATTCCCATACTCCCCCAATAGCTCTCCTTCTGAGGAGATAATAGTTATTACAGAGTTATAATAATTTCTAAAATCTTCTTTTAACAAATTATATTTTAGCATCTCTGCTATTTGTTGATTCCCTTCACTAATTCTATATTTTCCAATCTCTTTATAGACATCGTTTCTAATCTCTCCAAAATAAGATTTATAATTTCCCATAAGAAGGTTCATCTTATTTTTAGTTGTGTCTTCAATTCTTTGTTCCATATCTTGGAATGAAGTTAATATTACAACTATTGCGATTAAAATTGATGTCAAAAATATTGCTATATCATTATAAAAAATTATTTTTATTAACAAGGAATCTTTTCTTATTTTCATCCCTTAAAGCCCCTTTTTAGTTAAGCCTACTCTTTCCCTCTCTCTATCTATATCTTTTATTTTAACCTTTATTATTTGACCAACTGAAAGAACTTTACTTGGGTCATCTATAAATTTATCCGATATTTCTGAGATGTGAAGTAATGCATCATTTTTTAATCCTATATCTATAAAAGCACCAAACTTAATTACATTTCTTACTGTACCCTCTAACTCCATACCTGGCTGAAGGTTATCTATATTTAATATATCTGATTTTAATAGCGGTTTTTGAATACTATCTCTTGGGTCTCTTCTTTCTTTAACCAGTGCTTCGTATATGTCTTTTACTGTTTCATATCCATAACTATTTTTCTGAGCAAATGTTTTATAGTCAAATCCTTCTAAAATTTCTTTAGCTTTAACTAAATCCTCTCCATACTCTTTTAAAGAGAGATTAACAGATGATAATATTTCTTCAGCAATTTTATAAGACTCAGGGTGTATTATTGTATTATCTAAAGTATTTTCACCATCAAGAATAATTAAGAAACCAGCCATTTGCTCGTAAGCTTTAGCCCCTAAGCCTTTAACTTTTAATAACTCTTTTCTATTCTTAAAGTTCCCATTCTCTTTTCTATAATCTACAATATTTTTTGCAACACTTTTCTTAATTCCAGAAACATATGAAAGTAGTGCCCAAGAAGCTGTATTTACATTTACTCCAACATTATTTACCACTAACTCTATAACTTCTGTAAGAGATTGATCTAATCTTTTTTGATTAACATCATGTTGGTACATACCTACTCCAATAGATTTTGGATCAATCTTAACTAACTCTGCTAGAGGATCTTGAATTCTTCTTCCAATTGAAATAGCTCCTCTAACTGTTACATCTAAATCAGGAAATTCTTCAACTGCTATTTTAGAAGCTGAATAAATTGATGCTCCTGCTTCGTTTCCAATTAGGTATTTCACATCAGTATCTATAGTTTTTAAAACTTTAGCTACAAAACTTTCTGTCTCTCTTGAAGCAGTTCCATTTCCAATAACAATTATGTCTATGTTATATTTTTTTATGAAATCCTTCATTTTTCTTTCAGCATCTTTTAGCTGATTCTCATGATGCATTTCTTTTACTAAATAAAACACTGTATTTTCTCTAAAAAATCCATTTTTATCTATAACTGCCACTTTACATCCTGTTCTATAACCAGGATCCAAAGCTAAGATATTTTTTTCATGAAGTGGCGGTTGCATTAAAAGATTTTTTAAATTTTCTTTAAATACTACAATAGCCTCATCTTCTGCTTTTTCTGTTAGAATATTTCTAACTTCTCTTTCAATAGAAGGTAAAATCAATCTATCTAAAGCATCAACTATAATTTCTTTGTGTAAAAAGTTTAACTCTTTATTTTTAAAATCTTTTAATAAGTATCTTTCTACACTTTCTCTATCTTTTTCTTCAAAATTTAAAGAAACTGTTAATACTCCCTCATTTTCTCCTCTATTTAAAGCTAAAATTCTATGAGATAAAGCTTTTTTTACAGGTTCAGTATATTCATAATAATCTTTATATATCTGTTTTGTATCAAGCTCTTCTGCTTTTTTACTTTTCTTGGCAACTATAATAGCTTTTTTTAGCATATCTTCTCTTAATCTCTCTCTATACTCTAATGTCTCTGAAAGATTTTGAGCTACAATTAATTTTGCTCCTTCAATAGCTTTTTCTACACTTTCTACCTCTTCATTTACGAATACTAAACTTTCTTTCTCAAGTTCATCTAAGGTTTTTAATTGATAGATTTTTTCAGCTAAAGGTTCTAATCCTTGTTCTTTTGCTACGTCTGCCTTTGTTTTTCTTTTTTTCTTATAAGGAAAATATAAATCTTCTACCATCTGAAGTTTTTCAGCTAAAAGTATTTGATTTTTTAACTCATCTGTTAACTTTCCTTGTTCTTCGATTAATCTAATAACCTCTTCTTTTCTTATTTCTAAGTTTCTTAAGTAAGTTATTAATTCTGATATTTTTAAAATATTTGTTTCATCTAAATTCTCAGTAACTTCTTTTCTATATCTTGCTATAAATGGTACTGTTGATCCTTCATCTAAAAGTTTTATCGTGTTTGCAACTTGTTCAACTTTTAATCCCATTTCTTTTGCAATTCTATTAAAGAGTGTATCCATTAATCCATCTCCTTTTCATAGTTGAATTTACCTTGTATTATACCACATTTTAATAATCAATGTCTAACACAAACAGAAAAAAAGGTGCCTTTACAGGCACCTAAATTCTTAGAATTAGTTTTTCTTTGCAGCTTCGAACTTTGCCCAAACTCCAGCTTTGTCTAATAATGACTTAACTGTTCTTGTAGGTTGTGCTCCGTTCATAAGGAACTTTACAATCTCCTCTTCTTTAAGAGTTACTTTTCCTTCTTCTAATGGATAGTAGTTTCCTAAGTAAGCTACTGCTTTTCCATCTCTTCTTGATAAAGCTTCCATTGCAGCTATTCTGTATACAGGTCTCTTTTTGCTTCCCATTCTAGTTAATCTTAATTTTAACATCTAAAATCACTTCTCCTTTTATATTTCTATTTTTTTATTTTTGGTATTGCCTCTATTTTTCTCTATTTAAAATGGAAACTTCATTCCACCTTTTCTTCCACCCATTCCAGGAAGTTGTGGGAACTTTCCAGTTGAGAACATTTTCATCATTTCTCTCATTTGTTCAAATTGTTTCAGTAGCTTATTAATATCAGCAACTTCTGTTCCACTACCTTTTGCAATTCTTAGTTTACGACTAGCTTTTAATACTTCAGGTTTTTTTCTTTCCTCTCTAGTCATTGATTGAATAATAGCCTCAACTTTTTTCATCTCTTTTTCAGCTGGTGCTAAATCTCCAATTTGTCCCATACCAGGAATCATTTTTAATATATTTCCTAGAGAACCTAATTTTTTTATATTTTGTAATTGCTTTAAGAAATCATCTAAATCAAACTTTTGAGTTCTAATTTTCTCCTCAAGAGATTTGGCATCCTCTTCACCAATTGCCTCTTGTGCCTTTTCAACTAAAGAAACTACATCTCCCATTCCAAGAATTCTTGAAGCTAATCTTTCAGGATGGAATAACTCTAAATCATCAATTTTTTCTCCAGTTCCTACAAATTTAATAGGTTTTCCAACTACAGATTTAACAGATAATGCTGCTCCACCTCTAGTATCTCCATCAAATTTTGTAAGTACAACTCCATCAATACTTAATGCATTATTAAATGATTGAGCAAGATTAACTGCATCTTGTCCTATCATCGCATCAACTACTAGCAGAATTTCTTGAGGTCTCACAACTTTTTTAACCTCTTTTAGCTCTTCCATTAATTTTTCATCTATATGTAATCTTCCAGCAGTATCTATAATTAAATATGTTGCTCCAGCTTCTTTTGCTTTTTCTAAACCTCTTTCACAAATTCCAACAGCATCATTACTTCCAAGTTCAAAGTAAACATCAACACCAACTTGTTGTGCTAAAACCTCTAACTGCTTCATAGCAGCAGGTCTATAAATATCTGCTCCTATTAAGTATGGCTTTTCACCTTGTTTTTTTAAGTATTTTGCTAATTTACCTGCAAAAGTTGTTTTTCCAGCACCTTGAAGTCCCGCAAGCATTACTACTGTAGGATTTTTAGCACTTTTTGTAAGTCTAGAGTTTGTACCACCTAATAACTCTACCAACTCATCATTTACTATTTTTATAAATTGCTGCCCTGGATTAATTCCAGTTAAAACTTCAGCTCCAATAGCTTTTTCTTGAATCTTTGCAACAAAATCTTTAACAACTTTGTAGTTTACATCGGCCTCTAGTAAAGACATTCTAACTTCACGTAAAGCCTCTTTTATATTACTTTCGCTTAGTTTCCCATGACCTCTTACTTTTTTCATTATGTCTTGGAATCTATTTCCTAAATTTTCTAACATGGCCACCCCTACTAAAAGTTTTTTTCGATTATTTCATCCAGTTTTTTAATTGTGAAATCTTTTTTCAGCTCTTTTAACTGTGATAGTAATTCTAAATCTCTTTTATGAAATCCTATCTTTTCTTCATAATCTCTCAAAATTTTTATTCCTCTTCTTATGTTATCATAGACAGCTTGTCTACTTACATTATACTTCTTTCCAATCTCTGTAAGAGATAGGTCTTCCTCGAAGTGCTCTAACAAATATTCTTTTTGTCTATCACTTAAAAGATTTCTATAATAGTCAAGCAGAATAGAGACTTCTAACATCTCATTCAATTCCATAATATCACCAACATATTATATCTATATTTATATTTTTTGTCAAGCATTTTTTCTTTACAAACTTTGAATTTTCTCTAGTTTTTTATATTATTATTAAATAAAAATATAGGCGATTTCTTCCTCAATCTAAAGATTGAAGATATCCTCGCCTAAAAATTATTAAACTACTATGCCTCTATTTTAATCTAAACCTCTTCTATCTGGTAAAGTGATTATAACTCTAGCTCCCATTTTAACCTCTCTATCAACTCTAACCCCATAGCCATAACCATAGTAAAACTCAACTCTTTTATTTACATTTTTTATTCCTACTCCACCCATTCTAATATTTTTTTGTCTATTTTCATTTTCAAATCCTAGCCCATTATCTTCCACAATGAGCTCTATCACCCCATCAAAAACTCTGGTATAAATAAGGATTTTTCCTCTATTCTTAATATTTCTAATCCCATGATATATAGCATTTTCCACAAGAGGTTGTAAAATTATTTTAGGCACTTCCATCCCCTCTAGTTCAATATCTATATCAAATTTATACTCCAGCTTCTCCTCATATCTTTGTTTTTGTATATATAGATACTCTTTAACATGCTCTATCTCCTCTCTTAGAGTTATCATCTCCCTCCCTTCACTCAAAGAGATTCTAAAAAAGTTTGCTAAAGATTTCGTTATTAGAATTACTTTTTTTGTATCTTGGAACTCTGCCATCCATACAATTGTATCTAAAGTATTATATAAAAAATGTGGATTAATCTGACTATATAGAGCATTAATCTCATACTCTCTAAGATAATTAATCTTATCCACCATCTCATTAAAGTGTTTTTCTAAGCTTATAATCTCCTCACTAACATCACCTTTTAAAGATATTTTAGACAGATTATTGGAAAATTTTCGTACATGACTCTCTAACTCTTGAATTGGTTTTGTAATTCTTTTTAATACAAAAGTACTTATGACAACTGTTATTATAAGTGAAATCAAACTACTAAAGATTATAAGTTCAAAAAAATGAAGTTTTAAACTTTTAATCTCCTTTAAAAAAGATACTCCATACAGTATCCAATTAGTGTTTTTTATAGGATGCCTTACAACTATCCTATTCTCTCTTTGATTATATCCCACACCAATATTTTTAAAGGTTTCTAGATACTCTCTTTCGCTCTCTTCACAAGGGATATCTTTATGATACACCACTTTTTCATTTTTATCAAAAATAACTATATCCTCATTTTTTCCCATACCTTTCTCTTGTAAATACTCACGAAGTACCTGATATTTTATATCAATTAATAAAACCCCTAAGTTTTTTCCGACCTCATCACTTATCTCTCTACTTACAGAAACTACCCAATGATCCACATTATCCTGTGAAAATCTCTGCTTTCGTAGTGGATTTAACACTGGCATATGATTTTTTAATGCCTGCACATACCACTCTTCACTCATCATATCACTGGATACCTTCATATCTATCTCTTTTTCATTGGAAATTATAGCTCCATCTTTACGAATTAAAAGAATAGATTTTATATATGGATCTGTTGATAATATGTTTTCTATTATATTTTTAATCTCTATTTTATTAGCGCTCTCTTTTCCCTCTAAATACCTATATACTCGGCTATCTTTTGAGATAATCTCACTTAGAGTTTTAATCTTAGTTATATATAGCTCTATATAGTTTCCTCGCCTTTGAATACCCTCTGTTGTGGCTAAAATATCTTTTTTTATAATCAGACTACTGGAGCTAAAATAAAAAATTCCTCCTAAAAGAAGTACAAGTATTATATTTGTTATTAAAAAATAAAATCCAATTTTTATATTTAGAGGTTTATTTATTTTCATTTTGTATTACCCGCTCTTTATACTGTTTTGGAGTTACTCCATAATATTTTTTAAACTTCATTCCAAAATAATTGACATCTTCAAAACCAATCTGCTCAGCAATCTCATAGTTTTTTAGCTCTGTTGTTAAAAGAAGAATCTTTGCCTTCTCCATTCTTTTTTGTAAAAGATAATCTTGAAATGGTATTCCAAATACTCTTTTAAACATAACACTTAAATATCCTTGACTCAAATCTAACTTTTCAGATAAAACAACCAAAGAAAATTGACTATCACTGTATCTACTCTCCATCATATTTTGAATAAGTTCCCTATAGTTATCTCTTGATTCGTCCCCCTCCTCTCTTTTCAAAATCCTTTGTAAAAGTCTCTCTGTTTCTAGATTTTTCTTGTCCACTTGGAGTAGATAGACAAGTTTTGCAATAATTTCAGAAACATCACTTTTGGATATTGGTTTTAATATATAGTCTTCCACACCAATTTTTATAGCAGTTTGGGCATAATCAAAGTAATTATACCCAGTTATAATGGCTATTTTAGTATTTGGAGCAATCTGTTTTATTTTTTTAGCAGCAGTAAGCCCATCTATTTTAGGCATATTTATATCTAAAAGAACTATCTCTGGTCTAATTTCTTCAAATATTTGAAGAGCCTCCTCACCTGTCTCCGCCTCAAATATCTCTTTAATTCCTAAATTAGACAGATCTATTAAATTCCGAATCCCTCTTCGCATCAATGGTTCATCATCTGCTATTAATAACCTAAACACTCTCTCCCTCCAATTTTTTCCATATTATTTAACCAATGGTATCAAATATCCATACCCTTTTTCTCTCATTTTTTCCACAGGTATAAACTCTAAAGATGCACTATTTATACAGTACCTTTTACCACCTCTATCTCTTGGCCCATCCTCAAACACATGCCCTAAATGAGCCTTTCCACCTCTACTTCTAACCTCTATTCTCTCCATATTATAGCTATTATCCTTATGATAAGTTACCACCTCTGGCACTATCGGTTTTGTAAAGCTAGGCCATCCACATGCTGAATCATACTTATCCTTTGATGAGAATAGAGGCTCTCCACTTGTTATATCCACATACAATCCATCTTCAAAGAAGTTCCAATACTCATTTCTAAAAGCTCTTTCAGTATCTGCATTTTGAGTAACTCCATATTGCTGCTCATTTAATTTTGACTTTAACACATCATCTGATAATCTAGGATATTTTTTTTCATCAACTATTATCTCATCAGCTTTAGATAGGTCTATATGACAGTATCCATTCGGATTTTTTTTCAAATAATCCTGATGATAATCCTCTGCTAAATAAAATCCTTTTAAAGGTTGTAGTTCCACCACAATCTTTTTAGTATAGTTCTTTTGTTGTGTTGCAATCTCTTTTTCCACAATCTCTCTATCTCTCTCATCCACATAGTAAACCCCTGTTCTATACTGTGTTCCTCTATCATTCCCCTGTTTATTTACACTAGTTGGGTCAATTATTTTAAAATAATATTTTAATAGTGTCTCTAGACTAATCTCATTGGAATCATATTTTACATGGACTGTTTCCGCATGTCCAGTTCCTCTATATACAACATCTTCATAGCTTGGATTAACGCTATTCCCATTGGCATATCCTGAGACTACATCCTCTATTCCATGAATTCTTTCCATATAGGCTTCTACACCCCAAAAACATCCACCTGCTAAGTATATCTCTTTAATACTCTTTATATTTTTCTCTTCAGATATAACTCCTTCTTTTATATCTGTACTCTCTGTTTTTTCATCTATATTACTCTCTATTTTTGTTATATTCAACGTATTTTTTTCCACATTTTTCTCTGTTTTTTCTATATATGGTAAAAACATTTTTTCAATCTCATTCTTTGATAGATGTCCTGGAATAACTCTTTCCACTCCGCCCTCTTCATCTAAAACTACAGATGTAGGATACACTCTCACATTAACTAGATTTAAACTCTCCCCTTTCTCATCCAAAAGTACCTTAATATTTTTATACTCCAATGATTTATACCATTTTTTAAAATCCTCACTATTTTTTTCCCCTTTTTTTCCAGGAGATACTATTGTTATAATTTCATACTCTCTCTCCTTTGCGCTCAATTCATCTAACTCCTCCAAACCAGAAAGACAAATTGGACACCAGGAAGCCCAAAACTTGATATATGTCCCCTTTCCACTAGCTCCAAATCTATGTTCTATACCATTTATGTCCTTTAGCTTAATTTTTGAAAAATCCTTTTCCTTTCCATAACTTAAGCTATATCCCATTATAAATAGAGATATCCAAAGTATTTTTTTCAATATCCTCATCATATCTACCTCCTAATTTTTATTATAAAAACAGATTTAAATTATCAGTTAAAAGTAAAATTCCCATGCCAACTATTAGAGCCCCTCCCAATTTTTTTAATAAATTAAGGTGCTTTTTTATACCTATCAGTTTTTTTTCTAGATATTTATATATGTATGAAAATACAACAAAGGGAGTGGCTAATCCTAAAACATATATAGACATCATCATCGCACCATAAACTGGACTTCCTCCTCCACTGGATATAAATAAAATTGATGTTAAAATTGGTCCTACACATGGTGTCCACCCTAAGCTAAATGTAAATCCTAAAAAAAATGTCCCCATAAACCCCTCTTTTTCTGCCACCTCTAAACTCAATAACTTCGTTCTCTCTAAAAGTGGTATTTTAATAATATCCATTTGAATAACCCCAAAACAAATCACTAAAATACCACTGATTATTCTAAATGTATCACTCATTAAAATTTTACCTATAATACCTGCTCCAAACCCAAGTAAAACAAAGCTCATCGAAAGCCCCAATACAAAAAACAGAGTTTTCAGTATGGAACTCCTCCCTCCTCTACTTAACATCCCTATATATACTGGAAGTAAAGGAAATATACAAGGTGAAAAAAATGACAACAACCCTGCAAAGTAAACAACTCCTATAAATAACTCATTATTAATCACTCTATCACACTCCTATAAAATAACTTTTTTGATTTTATCTCTCTTTTGTACTAACTTAATATATTTATAATTATAATTTATTTTTTTTTAATAATTAATAGAATCTCCATATAAAAAACTTAATTTTAATCATTATTTTTAAGGAATAATTTTTTTTAAATCTCAGCTGTGATATAATCATATATATCAAACTTTTGAGGTGATTCAGTGAATTTAAAAACACATATTAAAAATATAATTCTTGAAATAAACAACGACAATAACTTAATCTCTGATGAAGTTATTGAAAACACACCTGAACGAATTGAAACTTTTTATAAAGAGATTTTTTCAGGTCTTCTTTTAAATCCTTATGACTTTTTAAAAAGAACATTTCCAATACAAAATAATGACTTAATCATTGAAAAAAATATTTCTTTTCATTCTATGTGTGAACATCATTTTTTACCTTTTTTTGGTAAAATTTCTGTTGGCTATATCCCTAATAACAAAATTGTTGGCTTTGGAGACATTATAAAAGTTATTGAAGCTTATTGTAAAAGACCACAGTTACAAGAAAGACTTTGCGACGAAATTGCCGAAACAATCTATAAAGGACTTGAGTGTCAAGGAGTATATATTTTAATGGAAGCCGAACATATGTGCATGACTATGAGAGGAGTAAAATCTATTGGTACTAAAGTTACTACAACATCTTCAAAAGGCATTTTCAACACTAATAATAGTTTAAAAACAGAATTTTTAACTTTAGTTAAAAATTAGAGGGAGAATTTTATGGATAAAATATATATTAAAAATTTAGAATTTATAGGAAATCACGGAGTTTTTGCTGAAGAAAAATTTTTACAACAAAAATTTATTATTTCTATTGAAATGGAAACTTGTACTAGAAAAGCTGGTGTCAATGATGATTTAAATCAATCTACACACTATGGATTCGTTTCTGATGATGTGGAAAAAGTTTTCTTTTCAAAATCATTCGACTTAATTGAAGCTCTTGCTGAAGCAATTGCTAAAGAGATTCTTATAAAGTATTCTCTTATTAAAAACGTTACAGTTAAAATAAAAAAACCTTGGGCTCCTATTAAAAAGCATTTTGATTATGTCGCAGTTGAAATTTCGCGTTCTAGAAATATTTCATACCTTTCTATAGGTACTAATATTGGAGATTTAAAATTTAATTTAGATACTGCTATATCTCACATATCAAACCTTGAAAATACTCAAGTAATTAAGGTCAGCAACTTCTTAGAAACTGAACCTTTTGGTGATGTTATACAAGATAACTTTTTAAATGCTTGCCTTAAAATTGAAACTCTTTTTACTCCTGAAGAACTTTTGGAAAAGCTTCTTGACATTGAAATTATAATGGGAAGAGTACGTGAAATAAAATGGGGGCCTAGAGTTATTGATATCGATATCTTACTTTTTAACAATCTAATTGTTGAAGAGGAAAATTTAGCTATCCCTCATCCTTGGATGTGTGAGCGTTCATTTGTTCTAGATCCATTAAATGAAATTGCTCCAAATGTTATTCATCCTTTAGAAAACAAATATATTTCAACATTAAAAAGAATACTTGATAAATCTTTATAGGAGGTTATTATGATTTTTTCATCTCAAGGTAAAACTTTTATTTTAAATAAAGAAACTCTAATTATGGGGATTTTAAATGTTACTCCTGATTCATTTTCTGATGGTGGAAAATTTAATTCTATTGATTTAGCTTTCGAACATGCCAAAACTTTAGTTACTCAAGGAGCTCACATCATTGATATAGGTGGACAATCAACTCGACCTGGACATGAAGAGGTTGATTTAACAACTGAAATAAATAGAGTTATTCCAATTATAAAAAAAATATCAAAAGAGTTAGATTGCATTATATCTATTGACACTTATAGAGCTGAAGTTGCTGAAGCAGCAATTAAAGCTGGTGCTCATATTATCAACGATGTTTGGGGACTTCAAAAAGACAATGGCGAAATGGCTCGAATTGCTGCAAAGTATAATTGTGTTGTCATTGCTATGCATAATCAAGATTCAAAAATTTACGAAGAGGATATCATTCTTTCCATAAAAAAATTCTTTAAAAAAACTTTTGAAATTGCAGAAAAAAATGGACTTAATCCAAATAAAATTATAATCGATCCTGGAATTGGATTTGGAAAAGGTTATGATGAAAATATTGAAGTTTTAAATCGTTTAAAAGAACTTAATTTTATAGCTCCTATTTTATTAGGTGTTTCTAAAAAAGGTTTCATAGGAAAAGATTTAAATCTTAATCCTAACGATAGAGTTGAGGGAACTATTGCTGTTAATACATTAGGCATCCTCAATGGTGCAAAAATAATTCGTGTTCATAATGTTTTAGAGCATAAAAAAGCTTTATCCATTATCGATAAAATTATTTATTATTCTAAAAGTAATTAAACTCAGGAGAGCCTCATCGCTCTCCTAACAATTTATTTAGTAATTGTAAAAATAACTTCCACCTATAAACTCTTTTAATATAGATTCATCTGGTACATATCTATCTGAAATTGTTGTAAAATAACTTAATAATCTTAAAAGTTTTCTAGCTTCATCATAATGTGGGCTACTCATCTTTATTTTAATTAACTCTCTCTCCACAGCTGGTTTTAAAACACCTATTTCATAAGCTAAACTTGTATCAAATATAACATCAGCATTCTCTTGATATGGAAATATATTTTTGCTTTCTCCTTTTCTAACTCTACTCCACATCTCTAAAGTTTCTTCTGCATCAAAATTTCTTGAAATACTATCTCTAACTATTCTTCTCATTTTTCTTACAATACTAGTTTTTATTCTATTATGGGCATCTATATTCAATTGAGTTAAACAACTAATATAAATTTTAAAAATGTGACTTTGAGAAATCCCTTCAATCAAACTATTATTTAAACCATGTATTCCCTCTAGAATTATAATTGTATTTTTAGATATTTTTACTATTTCCCCTTTTTCTTTTCTTTGACCACTTGTAAAGTCATACTTTGGAATCTCTACTTCTCTTTCAAGCATTAAATCTCTCAAGTTTTTATTTAAAAGTTCTATATCAAGAGCTTTTATTGTTTCAAAATCCTTTTTTCCATTTTCGTCAATAGGAATTTGATCTCTATTTACATAATAATCATCTAAAGATATCATTAATGGTCTTATTTCTGAAGCCATTAAATGTAATTTTAACCTGTTACTAAAAGTTGTTTTTCCTGATGAGCTTGGACCAGCTATTGTAACTATTTTTATCTCTCTATCCTCTAATATCTTTTCAGTTATATTAGTTATTTTTTTATCATGAAGAGTTTCATTAACTCTAATTAATTCTATTATATCTCCTTGCAAATTAATCCTATTTAAACTTCCAACACATGAGACTTCCATTATATCATTCCACTTAGAACTTTCTTTATATACTTTAGCTAATTTTCTATCATCAATCATTGGCGGAATTTGAATAACTCCATTTATCTCTTTTGGTGTTTTAAATATAAACCCCTCATCGTATGGATATACCTCAAATAAATCTACATATTCTGTATTTTCATATAATTCCTCTATAAAATAAGTTCTATAATCATCTAATTCATATACAAAAAAAGAGATTATTCCTGTAGTTTCTAAAAGTTCTTTCAAATCCTCACGAATACTTTCTAAATGTTTTTCTGTTATTTCTTCTGAAGTAAATTGAATTTTTTTTATAACTTTTTTTTCTGCTACTATTTCACTCATTCTATTCTCTATTTTTTTTATTTCTTCTTCTGTAATGTAATTTTTTCCATTTATAGTTACATATACCCCATTATTCAAAGAGTTTCTAAATACTACTTGAAACGCTGGATAAATATCATTAATTGCTTTTAATAAAACTAATTTTGATGTTAAATGATATTTTCTACTTTTAAATTTTTCCATAAAATTCCTCCTTTATAAAAATAACTCTAAATTAGTATTTAGTCTAATTTAGAGTTATCCTTTTTATTCTTCTATTTTTTTCTCTTCTTTTCCTATCAAATGACATGCATAAAAATGTCCTGGTGATATTTCTCTTAAAACTGGCGTTGAATTTCCACATTCAGGAATTGCCATACTACATCTTTTCCTAAATCTACACCCTACTCCCGGATTAACTGGTGATGTTATCTCTCCCTTTAATCTCTCTCTACTCATCTTATGTTTTATACTTGGAATAGGTATTGCTGATAATAAAGCTTTTGTATATGGATGTACCGGATTTTTAAATAGCTCTTTTGCGGGAGCTTTTTCTACAAGTTCTCCTAAATACATCACCGCTATATCATCAGAAAAATGTTTTACTACAGATAAATCATGAGTTATAAACATATACGTTAAACCAAACTCCTCTTGTAAATCTTTCATAAGATTTAGTACTTGAGCTTGAATAGAAACATCCAAGGCTGAAACTGGTTCATCACAAACTATAAATTTTGGATTTAGCGCTAATGCTCTAGCTATACCAATTCTTTGTCTTCTTCCACCATCTAGTTCATGAGGATATGTATTTGTCAATCTTTCACTAAGCCCCACTGTTTCCATCAACTTAGCTACTTTTTCTTGTAACTCCTCTTTATTTTTACATTTTTTATGAATTATTAATGGTTCTGCTATTATTTCACTTATAGTCATTCTTGGGTTTAAAGAAGCATATGGATCTTGGAAAATAATTTGCATCTCTTCTCTTAATTTAACCATTTCTGCTTTCCCATAGTCTCTTATATTTTTACCTTCAAATATTATCTCTCCATCAGTTGCTTCAAGAAGTCTTAAAACTACTCTTCCTGTAGTCGATTTTCCACATCCTGATTCTCCTACAACTCCTAGAGTTTTTCCTCTTTCTATTGAAAAAGTAACTCCATCTACAGCATGCAAAAGTCCTTTTGGAGTGTTAAAGTATTTTTTTAAGTTTCTTACCTCTAGTATTTTATCTGCCATTTCTTCCCTCCTGTAGCTCTGGTACATTTATTACCCCTTCGTAAGCTAAACATTTTACTTTATGCCCATTTTCAATTGTTGTTCTTGGACTTCTTTTTGAACACTCCTCTTGTGCATATGGACATCTAGGATGGAATCTACATCCAGATGGTAAATCTGTAGGATCTGGCATCAATCCTTTTATAGGTTTTAATCTAGTTACATCTTCATCTAAACTAGGTATTGAATCAAACAGTCCATGTGTATATGGATGCTTTGGCTTTTCAAATATATCATACAATGTTCCTGATTCTATAATTTCTCCAGCATACATTATCGCTACTTTATCACATACTTGTGCAACTACTCCCAAATCATGAGTTATTAGTAGCATCGATGTTTTTAATTTTTCTTTTAGATCATTCATCAAATCTAAAACTTGAGCTTGTATTGTTACATCTAGAGCTGTTGTAGGTTCATCTGCAATCAATAATTTAGGATTACACGCTAAGGCTATAGCTATTACAACTCTTTGTTTCATTCCACCAGAGAATTGATGAGGATAATCATTTAATCTATTCCCTGGGATTCCAACTAACTCTAACATTTCGCTTGCTTTTTCCATTGCATCCTTCGTTGATAATTTTTCATGAATTTGTATTACTTCTGCAATTTGATCTCCTACAGTCAATACTGGATTTAAAGATGTCATTGGATCTTGGAAAATCATACTTATCTGTCTTCCTCTTATAGCTCTCATATCTTCTTCTGAAATAGTTAACAAATTTCTTCCTTGGAAATTAATCTCACCAGATATAATTTTTCCAGGTGGATTTGGAACTAATCTCATTATTCCTAATGCCGTAGTTGTTTTCCCAGCACCAGTTTCTCCAACTAATCCTAATGTTTCTCCCTCTCCTAACTCTATTTCTAAATCTGTTACTGCCATAACTTTTTCATCATTTGCCTCATAATTTATAGATAAATTTTTTATATTTAATAGTTTTTCCATTTACGTCCATCTCCCCACTGTAATTATTGTTTTAATCTTGGATCTAATGCATCTCTTAGACCATCCCCTAAAAGATTTAAAGATAGTATTGTTATCATTATTGATACACCTGGAAATGTTGTTACCCACCATGCATATCTAAGATATTGTCTTCCTCCAGATAACATTGATCCCCATTCAGGAGCAGGGGGCTGAATTCCTAATCCAATGAAACTTAATCCCGCCGTTGATAATATAGCACCTGCAACACCTAATGTTCCTTGTACAATTACCGGGGCTAATGAATTTGGAATAATATGTCTGCATATTATTCTTGCATCATTTGCTCCAATTGCTCTTGCTGCCTCAATAAACTCTTGATCTCTTATTGATAATACTGAAGCTCTTACTATTCTAGCATATCTTGGAACAGATGATATACTTACAGCAATCATTAGATTTAAAAGATTTGGACCTAATGCTGATACAATAGCTATAGCAAGAAGTATACTAGGTACAGCTAAAAATATATCCATTATTCTCATTATTATATTATCTAATTTTCCACCATAATATCCTGCTACAGCTCCTAAGAAACCTCCAATTGCTATTGCTATACCTACTGCTAATATACCAACTTTTAAAGATACTCTAGCACCATGAACTAATCTAGCAAATATATCTCTTCCAAATTCATCAGTTCCTAACCAATGTTGTGCTGAAGGTGGTTTTAATCTCATTCTTAAATTTTGCTTAATTACAACTTGATCATAATTTGCAATTTGGTCTGCAAATATTGCAAGTAAAACTATTATCACTATTATTACTAAACCTAATAAGGCCATCTTATTTCTCTTTAAATTTTTCCATAATTCTGCCCATTGGCTTCTTTTTTTCCCCACATTTTCATTTTTAATAGTAGCCACTTTTATTCACCCCTTTATTTGTATTGCGATTTTATTCTTGGATCTACATAAGCGTATAGTATATCTACTGCTAAATTTACAACACTAAATGTAACTGCCAAGAAAATTACTGATGCTAAAACTGTTGGCGTGTCTTTTTGTCTAATGGCATCTACCATCATCCTTCCTACACCTGGCCACGAATAAACTGACTCAGTTAAAACAGCTCCACCTAAAAGTCCACCAAATTGTAGTCCTACTACTGTTATTACTGGAATTAAAGCATTTTTTAGAGCATGTTTATTTATAACAACTTTTTCTGCTACTCCTTTAGCTCTTGCTGTTCTTATATAGTCCTGTCTTATAACCTCTAACATAGAAGAACGAGTCATACGAGTAATTATGGCTGCTGATCCTACCCCTAAAGTTACAGATGGAAGTATCAAACTTTTTAATCCATCAAATCCTCCAGAAGGTAACCATCTTAAATTAACTGAGAATGTTAAAATTAACATTAATCCAAGCCAAAAAACGGGCATTGATACTCCTAATAAAGCTCCTATCATACTAACACTATCAATTAATGTATATTGTCTTGTTGCTGATATAATCCCTAGTGGGATTCCTATGCAAACAGCTATAATTATTCCTAAAACTGCTAATATCAATGTATTCGGGAATCTTGAAAAAATTTCTCCAAATACTTCTCTTCCTGTTGTATAAGATTGTCCAAAATTTCCTACTACTGCATTTTTTACAAATCTTAAATATTGAACAATAAAAGGGTCATTTAATCCCATCTCTAATCTTAATTGTGCTACAGCTTCTTTAGGAGCACTTTCTCCTAGGATTAGCTGAGCTGGATCTCCTGGTGTAAATGACATTATTGTAAACACTAAGAATGAAACTCCTAGTAATACAGGTATTAACAATAGTATTCTTTTTACTATATATTTGTACATTGTGTAGCCCCCTTTATTTGCTTTATACTAGAAAGGAAACCTAAATGGTTTCCTTTCTAAAATTTAAATATTTTACTTTGTCTTATAAGTTCCATAAACTTTATGGTGTCCTGCAGGATGCATTTTAAATCCTTGTACAGTTTTTTGTTCTCCAATATTTTGTGTTGGATAAACTAATGTTAATACCGGAACTTCCTCTTGTACTATATCTTGAATTTCATAGTAATAAGTTTTTCTCTCTTCTGGATTAACACTACTTCTTCCTTTTACTAATAATTCGTCAACTTTTGGATTTGAATAGAACGATCTATTACCTGCTCCACCTTTATTTGCAGAGTTAAATAGCGGATCTAATCCGTAATCAGCATCTCCTGTTACAGAAACCCAACCTAGTATATATAAATCGTGATCTCCTCTAGCTGTTCCATCTAAAAATGCTCCCCACTCAAGAGTTTCAATTGTTACGTCAATTCCAACTTGTTTTAATTGATCTTGAGCAATAACAGCTATATCTCTTCTAATTGGATTATCATTTATCCATAACTTTAACTTTAACCCTTTATCATATCCTGCTTCTTTTAATAACTCTTTTGCTTTTTCTGGATTATACTCATATGCTTTTGCATTAGGATTATATCCAAAAACTTTTGGTCCTATTGCTGAATTAGCTGTTTGAGCTGATCCTTGATATACTGCATCTGCTATATCTTGAGTATTTAAAGCATATGCTATTGCTTGTCTTACCTTTTTATCTTTTAAAGAATCTTTCTCCATATTAAATCCTAAATATGTTGTTGATAAAGAAGGCTCTTCAATTAATTCTAATCTCTCGTTATCTCTAACCATATTTTTATCTACAGGATCAATATCAAAAGCTATATCTACCTCTCCTGTTTCTAATCCTATTGTTCTATTCGTTCCTTCAACAATACTTCTAAAGATAACCTTATCTGTTGGAGCCTTTCCTAAATAGTAATCTGGATTAACCTCTAATGTTATTCTATCTCCTGCTTGCCAATTAACAAACTTATATGGTCCTGTTCCTACAGGATGTTGTCCATAAGCTCCACCAGCTTTTTCCACGGCCTCTTTATTTAAAATTCCTGAAGCATTATGTGATAAGTGACTTAATAGTGGTCCAAAAGGAGTTGCTGTTTTTACCCTTACAGTATAGTCGTCTACAACTTCTACTGAATCAACTGCTTTTATTATATGTGAAACCTGCGGTGACGCCTTCATTCTATCCAAAGAAAATTTAACATCATTTGCTGTTAATTCTTTTCCATTATGAAACTTTACACCTTTTCTTAATTTAAACTCTGTTGTTTTATCATCTACTTGACTCCAGCTTTCAGCTAATCCAGGAACTATATTCATATTAGTATCCTGTTTTACTAAAGTATCGTATATTTGTCCTGATACTTTTGCTGATGGCGCATCATTTGTTGCATGTATATCTAATGTTTTTGCATCTGCTCCATTAGCTATAACTAGGGTATTCTTATCAGCTCTTGCCTCTAAATTCAATCCTAAAAAAATTGCTAAAGTACTTAATAAAAGTATTTTTTTCTTCATTTTTCCCCCCTGCATTTCTATTTTATTTTTCAATAATTTAATATTGTTAATAAAATATAACCTTTTATATCGTACAAATCAAATTTATTTAATGAATACGTCCTATTTAAAAAATAAATTTTTTTTATTATTACTAAAAAAAGAAAAAATATTTTTATTTTGTTCTTTTTTTCAGTATTGATTTATTTGATTACACCTGTTATAATATAAAAAACACATATTTTGGAGGAATAAAATGAAAAAAATATTTTTATTAATTACACTTATATTTAGTACTTTAACTTTTTCAAAAGAAGAAGATATTCAAGGAAAATGGATTACTGAAAAAGCTAAAAATGGAAATCAAATCATAGTAGAGTTTCAAAAAATAGACAATAGATATTTTGGAAAAATCATACAACTAACTATCCCAATTTATGAGAAAGGTCACAAATTAGAAGGAAAAACTAAAATAGATTTAGCAAATCCTGATGAAAAACTTAAAACAAGATCATTAGTTGGCATAAATTTCGTTAGTGATTTCACATATAACTCTGAAAAAGATCGTTTTGAAAACGGATTTATTTACAATCCAGAAAATGGAAAAACTTACTATTGTTCAATCTCTTTTAAAGACCCAAATACCCTTATAGTAAAAGGAAGTCTTGATAAATCAGGATTTATTGGATCTAAACAAATATGGTCAAAAATTAAATAACTATAAATAAAACCTCCTAAATATTTAGGAGGTTTTATTTTCTATATGACTAAATTTAATTAAGGTGGCTAATTTTATTTTGCTTTTTTCTCAGATTTTTCTTCGCTTTTCTTTTGCATAGCTAAGTATTTTTCTGGACCATAATAAGCTCTTAAGTACATCTCTTTTAAATCACTCATTAATGGATATCTTGGATTTGCTCCTGTACATTGGTCATCAAATGCATCTTCAACCATTTGATCTAATTTAGATAGGAATTCTTGCTCTGAAATTCCATATTCTGCTATTGTTGACTTTATTCCAATTTCAGCTTTTAATTCTGCTATTTTCTTTCTTAATATTTTAGCTTTCTCTTCTGGAGTTTCATTTCCTTTTGTAAATCCTAAATAGTCAGCTAATTTTGCATAACACTCTTTTGCATGCGGATATTTATATTGTGCAAATCCTGCCATTTTAAATGGTCTATCTGTTGCATTAAATCTAATTACTTCATCAAGTAATAATGCATTTGCTACTCCATGAGGTAAGTGAAATGCTGCTCCTAATTTATGAGCCATTGAGTGACATATTCCTAAGAATGCGTTCGAGAATGCCATTCCAGCCATACAAGATGCATTTGCCATTTTTTCTTTAGCTTTAACTGCTAACGCTCCACCTTTTACTGATTCAGGAAGATATTTAAATGTTAATCTAGTTGCTTCTAATGCTAATGGATTAGTAAATTCAGATGCCATTATTGACACATATGCCTCAATAGCATGAGTTACTACGTCTATTCCCGATGCTGCTGTTAAACCAGCTGGCATTGATAACATCAATTGAGGATCTACTACTGCTACATTTGGTGTAATTTCATAGTCAGCTAATGGATATTTTACTCCTGTCGTATCATCTGTTATAACCGCAAATGGAGTTACTTCTGATCCTGTTCCTGCTGAAGTTGCAACTGCCCAGAACTCTGCTTTTTCTCCCATTTTAGGGAATTTAACTATTCTTTTTCTAATATCCATAAATGTCATAGCTAAATCTTTAAAGTTTACTTTTGGATGCTCATACATAACCCACATAATTTTAGCCGCGTCCATTGCTGAACCTCCACCTAAAGCTATGATTACATCTGGGTTATAGTTTCTCATTAATTCTGCACCTTTTTCAACTACACTTAAAGTTGGATCCGCTTGTACATCTGAGAATACTCTAAAATCTACTCCGATATTTTCTAAAACTGTTGTTATATGATCTGTATATCCTAAAGAAGCTAACTGTTGATCTGTTACAATTACAGCTTTTTTCTTTCCTTTTAATTCTTCTAAAGCCACTGGAAGAGATCCGAATTTGAAGTATACTCTTTCAGGAATTCTAAACCATAGCATATTTTCTCTCCTTTTAGCAACTGTCTTTATGTTTATTAAGTGCTTAACTCCAACGTTTTCAGAAACAGCGTTTCCTCCCCACGATCCACATCCAAGTGTTAATGATGGTGCTAGTTTAAAGTTAAATACATCTCCTATAGCTCCTTGAGCTGCTGGCATATTAATTAATGTTCTTCCTGTTTTCATTGTTTTTCCAAATAAATCAATTTTATCTTTTGCAACTAATTCATCTGCATATAAAACTGATGTATGTCCCATTCCACCAAGCTCTATTAATCTATCTGCTTTCTTTAAAGCGTCTTCAAAATTCTTAGCTTTATACATAGCTAATACTGGTGATAATTTCTCATGTGAAAATGCTTCTTCTAATTCAACTGATTCAACTTCTCCTATAATAACTTTTGTATTTTCTGGAACAGTTACTCCAGCCATTTGAGCTATTTTGTAAGCAGATTGTCCTACAATATCTCCATTTAAATGTCCATCTATTACTATTGTTTTTCTTACTTTATCTACTTCGTCACCTTTTAATATGTAGGCATTTCTTGCTGTAAACTCTTCTTTTACTTTATCGTAAATTGAAGTTGGAATTATTACTGCTTGCTCAGAAGCACAGATAACTCCGTTATCAAAAGTTTTTGATAATAAAATTGAGTTTACCGCCATTTTTATGTGTGCTGTTTCATCTATTATTACCGGTGTATTTCCAGCTCCTACTCCAATTGCAGGTGTTCCTGATGAATAAGCAGCCTTAACCATTCCTGGTCCTCCAGTTGCTAATATTAAATCTGCCATTTTCATAAGATCATTAGATGCTTGAACTGATGGCTCAGCAATCCATCCAATTATATCTTTTGGAGCTCCAGCTTTTACTGCTGCTTCTAAAACTATTTTAGCTGCCTCTATTGTTGCATTTTTTGCTCTTGGGTGTGGAGAAAAAATAATTCCATTTCTTGTTTTTAAAGCTAATAATGCTTTAAATATTGCTGTTGATGTTGGGTTAGTAGTTGGAACTATTCCAGCTATAACTCCAATTGGTTCAGCTATTTTTTCAACTCCATAAGCTGCGTCAACTTCTATTGTTCCACAAGTTTTTGTATCCTTGTATGAGTTATATATATATTCTGAAGCAAAGTGATTTTTTATAACTTTATCTTCAACAATTCCCATTCCAGTTTCTTCAACTGCCATTTTAGCTAATTTTATTCTAGCATTATTTGCAGCTAATGAAGCTTCTCTAAAAATTTCATCTACTTGTTCTTGAGTAAATTTAGAATATTCTTTTTGTGCTAATCTTACTTTTTCTATTGTATTTATTAGTGTCATAAACATCACTCCTGTGTGAATTTTTATTTTTATAATGCTAGTATACTTGTGTTTTAGTGTTTTTTAAAATTTTTTTTCGATAATTTTTCTAATTTTTAACCGTCAATTTTTGATCATTTTTATTTTTTAGACTCATTATTCAAATTTTTGTTACTTTTATTAGATTTTTTTACTTTATTGAGGTATATTCTATTAAGCTTTATTTTTGTAGGGGAGATGATAAATTTTATGAAAGAAAACTATTTAAAAAATATATCTTTAAAAAATTTAGATTTATCTGATAATTTCAAAAATTTTTTAATCAATAATTTAAATTTTGATCAATTAATAGCCGTAATAAATTTTAATGGCCATTTTTTAGTTATAGCGGGCGCAGGTTCTGGAAAGACAAGAACCATTATATATAGAGCTCTTCTTTTAATTGAACTTAAAATACCTTCTAAAAACATTTTAATTATAACTTTTACTAGAAAAGCTATTAATGAAATAAAAACAAGAATCAGTTCTTTTTTACCTGATTCAAATATTTGTATTGAAACTTTTCATTCTTTAGCATATAAATATTTAAAAAAATATAGTCAAAATAAATGTTTTAAAATTCTTACTACAGATGATGCTTTAGTTTTAGCTAAAAAAACTCCTCTTTATGACAATATTTTAAAAAAATTTTCTAAAGATATTTTAATAAAAATTATCTCTTTAACCTCTTCCTCTATTTTAAAAGAATATTATTTTAAAAAACTAGATGAAAAATCTAAAACTTTAATTATAAATTTTTTAAATAATTTTGAATTATTAAAAAAAACAGAAAATTTCTATTCTTTTAATGATCTACTTATTCAATTTTATAAACTATTAAGCCTAAATTTAATTATTATCGATTTTCAATATATTATGGTTGACGAATATCAAGATACTGATAATTTACAAGTTCATATTTTAAAATTACTAGCTAAAAATTCTAATCTCATGGTTGTTGGGGATGACTATCAAAGTATTTATGGTTTTAAAGGAACTTCCATGGAAAATATTCTAAATTTTTCTAATGAATTTCCCAATGTTAAAACTATTATTTTAAAAGAAAACTATCGAAGTACCAATCCTATTTTACATTTATCAAATGAATTTTCTAAAAAATTAAAATATTGTTTTAGAAAATCACTTATAACTAAAGATAGCTCTTTAAAAAAACCTAATCTAAATATTTTTAAAAATCATTTTAATGAAATTTCATTTATTTTTGATAAAATCAAAGATATCTTAGAGTTGAATCCAATTGCTACGATTGGAATTCTTTTTAGAAACTTTATTTACATGGAAGAGTTTATCAAATTCTTTGAATCTTCTAATATTAAATTTAATGTTGCTTCTAATCCGTTTTTAGAAAATATTTTTAAACATAAATTTCATAATACAAATATAACTCTCTCATTTTTAACCATACATAGTTCTAAAGGATTAGAATGGGATTATGTATTTATTCCTCTTCTTTTAGAAGGTATCATTCCAAGTTCAATAGGTGATGCTCTTAATATAGAGGAGGAAAAAAGACTTTTTTATGTAGCTTTAACTCGAGCTAAAAAAGAACTCTTTTTGTCTTATCCTTTATCTTTTTATGGTGACTTTGGATTGTTTAAAACTCCATCTCAATTTATAGAAAATATTGATTCTAGCTTTTTTAATATAAAAAGAGGATAGTTTAAAAAACTACCCTCTTTTAAAATCAATTATAAATTTTTCTATACCTATATTTTCTTCTATTCCACCATTTTTTATTAAAAATTCAATTTTCAATAATTTTTCTATTTTTTTTAATAAAAACTGTTCATTAAATAAAGACATATATTTTAATTTTAAAAAAATAGGATATTCTCTAATATATCCTCTATTATTCTTAAAATATTTTTTTAACTTTTCATATGTATTTCCTTTAAAGTCATTATATGAAATATTTTCTCTTAAATCTCCACTTTTCTTTACCCCTACTAATTTTAATGCTAAACTTAACTCTTCTGAAATTAAATATAAAAATAACATATACTCTTTACTTTTTTTTAAATAATCTAGTAATACTTCCATATTATCTTCAATCATAAAATCTTCAACTAATTTTTTTAAATTATACTCATCACTTACTGATAAAATAGGTAAAATTTTTTCTAATATAAATGTTTTTCCATCTAAAAAACTCTTTATTTTCTCTACTTCGTTCTTTACTTTAAAAAAATCATCACCTAAAATTTCTGCTAATTTTTCGGCCTCATACTCAGATATTTCTAACTCTTTTTCTATAAAAAAGTGTATACCCTTTTTCTCTAAAGCTTTTCTTGCTACAATTACTTTCCCTAATTTCTCTGCATTTGTTAAAACCTTTTTTCCAACCTCATTTATTGCTTTACCATAATCATTTAACTCTTCTTCATAAATAACTACAACCTCTTTTTTTGTGAGATCATATTCTCCAACTATTTTTAGTAATTGATCTAACTTTTTACTTTTTTCAGCTCTTTTTAAAACTACTAACTCCTTTGGAGCAAACATAGAGTTTATTGAAATACTTTCTAAAAAATTATCTTCCTCATTTTGAGAAGCATCATAGACTTTCAGTGGAATACTAGGATTTGACTTTTTTATTTTTTCCATTAACTCTTCATATTTTAACGGAAGTGGAGTGTCCCCATAAACAAAATAAAACATATCTATCTCCCTTTTCTTTTTTTATATATTATAACACAAAAAATAAAAGAGAGTATACGAACTCTCTTTATATTCTTTAATTTTTTTTACTTAAAATTTTAGATGCATTTAAAACAGCTAATACCGATACTCCTACATCTGCAAAAATAGCTAACCATAGATTTGCAATTCCTAAAACTCCTAAAATCATAACTACTATTTTTACTCCTAAAGCAAACCCTACATTTTCTAATACAACTTGATTATTTTTTTGTCCTAAATGTAAAGCCTCTATTATTTTATAAGGATCATCATTCATTAAAACTATATCTGAACTTTCTATTGCAATATCACTTCCTAATTTCCCCATAGAAATTCCGATATCAGCCATAGCTAATACTGGAGCATCGTTTATTCCATCTCCCACAAATATAGTTCCTTTTTTACTTTTACTTTTTATCTCTTCTAACTTACTGACTTTATCTTGAGGAAGAAGATTCGTACATACTTTATCTTCATCTATTCCTAAAATCTCTCCAATATGTTTACCTGTTTTTTTATTATCTCCAGTTAACATATACACATCAATACCCTGTGATTTTAACTCATCTATTGTCTTTCTTGAATTTTCTTTTATTTCATCTTCTACAAAAATTCTTCCAATAAATTCAGAATCTACAGCAACATAAACTACTGTTCCAAAAGCTTCTGGTAATTCAACATTGATATTATGACTTTCCAAGAATTTTCTACTTCCTACTAAAATCTCTTTTCCAGAATAAAGAGCATTTACTCCATATCCAGCTTTTTCATTGTGTCCTTGTATATCCCATTCTGAAATTTCAACATCTCCGTAATTTAATATAGCTTTTCCTATAGGATGGTTTGAATAAAATTCACCTGCCTTAGCATATTCCATTAGACGTTTTTCTGATCCCTTTATAACTTCAATCTTTGTTACTTTGAAACTTCCCTTTGTTAAAGTACCTGTTTTATCAAATACAACTATATCTATATTTTTTAATCTTTCTAAATAATTTCCACCTTTTATCAATATTCCATCTTTTGATCCTTTTCCAATAGAACTAAAGAATGTTAAAGGTACTGATAAAACCAATGCACATGGACAAGAGATTACTAAAAATATAAGTGCTCTACTAAACCATAATTTAAAATTACCATCGTAAAACACTGGAACTCCAACTCCTATTAAAATAGCCATAAGAACAACTAATGGTGTATAATATCTTGCAAATTTTGTTATAAATTTTTCAGCATGTGCTTTTTTACTTCCAGCACTTTGAACCATATCTATTATTCTACTTACAGTAGATTGAGAATATACTTTTGTTGTTTTTACTTCAATAGTACCATTTATATTTATAGATCCACTTAATATTTCACTTCCTACTTCACCTATAACTGGAACCGATTCTCCTGTTAAAGCTGATTTATCTAATGTTGTTGTTCCTAATACAATAACTCCATCCAAAGGAACTCTTTCTCCAGGTTTTACAATTAATATATCTCCAACTTTTACTTTTGAAGGATTCATCATTTCTATAGTACCATTTTTATCTTTTACATTTGCAAACTCTGGTTTTATACTCATTAATTTTTCTATAGATTTTTTTGAATTATTAACTGCCATATCTTGGAAGAATTCACCTATTTTATAGAAAATCATAACACCTGCAGCTTCTCCAAAATCACCTAAAGCTAAAGCTCCAACTGTAGCTATACTCATTAAAAAATTCTCATCTAAAAATTTTCCTCTTTTCAAGTTTTTTAAAGCATTTAGCAATATATCATATCCTGATAGTCCATATGCTATAATCAAAATTATATCTTTTTGTAAACTCTTTGGTAATGTTAGTCCAACAACAAAAAGAGTAATTCCAATCGTTAGAATAATTAAATCTAATTTTGAAATTAATTCGTTGCTGTGAGAATGATTATGTTCATGAGTGTCATCACTTTCATTTAAATTAATATCATCACTTTTTACTTTTTTAAAATATGTTCCTGGTTCTACTTTATCTGCAATTTTATTTAATTTTTCAATAAGTTCATCCTCATTTACCTCTTCTTTCAGTGTAAACTTCAATTTTTTTGTATAAAAATCAACATTAACACCTTCTAATTCAGATAATTTATCCAATTCATATTGAATTTTTGATGCACAACCTCCACAGTGGAGATTTTCAATCTCATACTCTTTTTTCATTCTTTCATCTCCTTATACGATATACCTATACCCCCTATATCTATGAATCTAAAATACCATAATTTACTATTTTTGTCAAAAATTTTTTGAATATTTTTCTCTTAAAGTGTATAATATAGATTATTGAAAATAAGGAGTTTAATATGAAATACCTAAAAAATGATATTTTAAATATTTTTAAAGATAGTATCAATAACAATGACTTTATAAAAGGAGTTTTTTCAAATCCTACAAAAGAAAGTTCTTATAAAAAAATAAATTTAAAACCTGTTCAAATAAAAGGAGATTTTTTTATACAATTTGAAAGTTTTATAAATAATAAAGCTTTTCATAAAAATGAAATCTTAGTAGATACTTTTAAAATTTTAGATGAAATTATTGATACATTTAAACAAATTTTAATAGTTACATCTAATCAAGAGATTCAAGTTTTACAAAATAAAAAAGGTTTTTCTATAAAAAGAAAAAATACTGAAAGCAAAACATTAGAACTTTCACACAATAAACAAAAAAATTATATTTTACAAGATAACACACCTATTCCATTTTTAATTAGACTTGGAGTTATGTCTGAAGCTGGAAAAGTTAGTAAAGAAAAATTTAATAAATTTAGACAAATAAATAGATATTTAGAATTTATTGAAGATACACTAAAAGAGTTACAAGAAAAAAAACTTATTGGTAATTCAATGAAAATAATTGACTTTGGATGTGGTAAATCATACTTAACTTTTGCTTTGTATCATTATTTAAAAAATATTAAAAATTTAAATATTGATGTTATCGGCTTAGATTTAAAAGAAGATGTTATTAACCATTGCAATACCATTGCTAAAGATTTAAACTTTAATAAGTTACAATTTTTGAAAGGAGATATTAAAGATTTTGATATTTTTAAAGATGTTGACTTAATATTCTCATTACATGCTTGTAATAATGCTACTGACTACTCTATTCTTAAAGGATTAGAATTAGGTGCTAAAGCTATTTTAGCTGTACCTTGCTGTCAGTCAGAAATAAATCAAAAAATAGACAAATCCCCAACAACAGAATTAAAAGGAGTTCTATCTCCTTTTGGAAATCACGGTATTTTACAAGAACGATTTAGTTCTTTAGCTACAGATGCTCTAAGAGCTCTTTCTTTAGAACTTTGTGGTTATAATACAAAAGTTATGGAATTCATAGATATGGAGCATACTCCTAAAAATATTTTAATCAAGGCTATTTTAGGTTCTCCTTCAGAAGAGAAACTAGAAGAAAAAAGAAAAGAATATGATAGATACTTACAATTTTTAGGTGTTAATCCACTTTTAGATAGTTTACTTAAAAATTATTTTAAAAAATAATATATCAGGAGATGATTTTTATGAACAAATTACTGCAAGACAAAATTTTTAGAGAACTTCTAAAGTTTCATTCTCAGGGAGATATCTTTGAAGAAAAGGAGATTATAACTCTTGGATGTATGGCTAATGGAAGCACAAAAGAACTACAAAAAAAAATCTTAACAACAATTGACTTACAGAATCTTTTTCAAGACTATTCTTTAAATGAAATAAATGAAAATGCCTCTATCTTAGCAGATAAAGATCTTATAAAAATTAATCGAGTAACTACTACTGCAAATAAAAATTATTTAGAACTTTTAGAACCTTTAGTTTCATTAGAAGATTTTTTAGATGAAATTTAAACTAATAAAGCAGATGGTCTATAACCATCTGCTTTTTAAGTTTCTAATAAATATAAAAAACCTCCAATTAATAAAGCTGGAATTACATTATATAAAGTAACTAGTAAAGCTGATTTTTTACTTAAAGCTAACAATGGAAATAAAGCATCCCCATCATTACAAATCGCATTGGCAACTAGAGCCGAGAAAGGAATCCCTCCTGATATATATATAGCGGCTAATAATATTTGAGGTCCACAACCTGGTATTAACCCGATAATGACTGCCCCGACTACTACTAAAAAACCCTTATTTTCTAAAAATAGTTTTAATCCTTCAACTCCACCTATATATCTTAATAATATCTCATACCCTAAAAATGCCACAAAAACCCAACTTACTAAAAATGCCACTTCTTCTGCTGTATGTATTAAAGTTTCTTTTATTGATCCCAATTTACTTTCTGTTTTATCGAAGTTACTACCCTGTATTCCTTTTCTACTTAATAAGGTATATAAAATACATAAAACTGTTCCTATACTACCACTTATATTCATATATTCAATTATAAAATGATTTTCATGTGTATGAGCATCTAATAAATGCTCCAAAGCAAAAGGAAAAGAGATTATTACCAAAAGCCAAAATATTTTATACCATATATTATGAGTAATTAAATATACATATTTAAAATCTGTTCTTCTATGTAAAACTTTATCAACTATATCTCCTTGTTTATGAGCTATATGTTTATGATATTTATGTCCACTTTCTTCATTTACATATTCCTTCCCTTTTTCCATTTGGTTATTTTTATTTATAACTATGTTTTCACCAATCTTAAAATAATCTATAAATAAACCACAAATTACTCCAGTTATCCCACTTATTATTAATACTTTAAAGTATGCAGTTATATCTCCTACAATTAAAATAAAGGCAGCATCTCCCATTGTTGTTATAAAAGCTGCAACTAAGCTTCCAAAAGTCACTTTTCCTAAAATATACATTGGAACTACAACTATTGCCCCTCCACAACCTGGAACTAACCCTAATAACGCTGAAAAATAAACTTGATTTTTCCTATCTTTTTCTAATAGTTTTATTATTATTCCATTAAATTTATAATCTATTAAACCAATTAATAATAAAGATATTGATACAAAAACACCAACTTTATAAAAAACCTCTACAGTAACATTATAAAAAAGATAAATCCACTCCATTCTTTCACCTCGTATTACAAATTCTTATTATCTAATCTTGTTATACTTAGTTTTTCTCTTATTCTTTTTTATAAAAAAACCAGTGCTCTCACACTGGTTTTAGTTTTACATTCTCTCTAATGTATTTATTCCTAAAAGATTCAACCCTTCTTTTAATACTGCTGCTGTTCTTTCAGCTAATAACAATCTTGAATATAAAATTTCATCCTCTTGGTTTAATATTGGACATGCATTATAGAAGCTATTGAATTTTTTTGATAATTCAAATAAATAATCAGCTATTAAATTTGGTCTGCAACTATCAGCTGCTTTCAATATAACTCCTGGGAATTGTGTTAAATGATGAGCTAAAGTTCTTTCTGTTTTATCTACAAACTTTATTGTAATCTCCTCTTTAACCTCTTTATTCTGCTCTTTTGCTCTTCTTAATATAGATTTAATTCTTGCATAAGAGTATTGTAAATATGGTGCTGTATTTCCTTCAAAACTTAGAATTTTATCCCATTCAAAAATAACTGCTGTTTGTCTATTTTGTGATAAATCAGCATACTTTATAGCTCCAGTTCCTACAACTTCTGCTATGTTATCTTTTTCTTCTTCTGATAATTCTGGATTCTTCTCATTCACAATTTCATAAGCTCTTCTCTTACCTTCATCTAAAAGTTCCTCTAATCTAATTACATTTCCTTTTCTAGTAGAGAATACACCATCAGCAAATCTCATTATTCCAAACCAAACATGTTGCTTTTCAACATTCCATCCTAACATATCTGTAATTCTAAAGAACTGTCTAAAGTGATCCTGCTGTCTTTCATCAGTTACATATATTAATTTATTTACATTATAATTAGCTAATCTAAATTTAACAGTTGCTATATCTGAAGTTGCATATAAAAATGCTCCATCTTTCTTTTGAACAATACAAGGGTGTAGTTTCTCTTCTTCTGGGAAAAATACAACTTTTGCTCCTTGATCTTCAACTGCTATTTTCTTATTTTCTAACTCTTCAACTACTCCTGGCATTAAATCATGATAAAAAGATTCACCATAATATGTATCAAAGTTTATTCCCATTCTATTATATAACTTTGCATACTCATCTAAAGAAACTTTTATAAACTCTTGCCATAATCTATAATTTTCCTTATCACCATCTTGAAGTTTTTTTAACTCTTCTCTAGCTTGATCTTCAAGTTCTGGATTTTCCTCACTTTGTCTTGTAAACTCAACATAAACTCTTTCTAACTCCTCAATGGCATTTTCTTTATAAGCCTCTTGATTAAGCCAGTTTCTGTATCCTATTATCAGTTTTCCAAATTGAGTTCCCCAATCTCCAATGTGGTTGTCTGCCACAACATTATAACCTAAATACTTATACATTCTTTTAATCGAATCTCCGATTATAGTTGATCTTAAGTGACCAATATGCATTCTTTTTGCTATATTCGGCGAAGAGTAATCTATTATTACATCTCCTTCTATATTAAGTCCTTTAAATTCATAATCTTCTTTTGAAATCTTTTTAACTAAATCTCCTAAATATGAATCTTTTAAAAATATATTTAAAAATCCTGGTCCTGCAATCTCTATTTTATCAATTACACTATTTTCAACTATGTTATTTACAACATTCTCAGCAATAGCTCTTGGATTACCACCAATTATTTTAGAATTCATCATAGCAAAATTTGATTGAAAATCTCCAAATTTTTCATTTGTTGCTACAGTTATCTCTATTGGTTTTAAATCTTTATCTGGATAAAGATTATTTACTGTTTCTAATAAAATTATTTCTATTTGTTTTTCAATAGTTAACATTTATTCTCCTTTCATCGTGAAATAAAAAAAAGGACTCGAAAGTCCTAAAAAGAATAACTCCAGTCTACCGCCTTCCTTACGGTTTTGGTCGCCATTTCTTATAAGTGGTAACCAGATATTATCTATACACAGGGTCCGTGAAACAAGGGTTTCCGTGACTTTTCTGAACTATAAATAACAGCGCCAATCCCAATAGCGACCTTAGGCCCAAAACCTCCAGATAATAGCGAGTAGACCAGAAATATTTATTCTTAAGACAATTATATCACTTCTATATTATTTTTTCAATTAAAAAATCCTTATGAATAGTATATTTTTTATAACTAAACTATTTCTGAATTATATGTTGAATCTAAATAAAGCTCTTCTAATTGCTTATCATCAACTTTACTTGGTGCTTCTGTCATTAAACATTGACCTTTATTTGTTTTAGGGAATGGGATTACATCTCTTATTGATTGCTCTTTTAACATTACCATTAACCATCTATCAATACCAAAAGCTAATCCTCCATGTGGTGGTGCTCCATATTTAAATGCATCCACAAAGAATCCAAACTTCTCTTGTGCTTCTTCTTTAGATAAACCTAACTTTTCAAATACTTTACTTTGAATTTCAGGATTAAATATTCTTATTGATCCTCCACCAATTTCAGATCCATTTAATACTAAATCGTATGAGTTAGTTCTAACTTCATCCATTTCTCCATCTAAGAATAACTGCATATCTTCAGCCTTTATTGATGTGAATGGGTGATGTTGAGCCTTATATCTTTGCTCTTCTTCATCATATTCGAACATAGGGAAATCTACTACCCATAAGAATTTAAATTCATCATTATTAATCAATCCTAATTCTTTTCCTAACTTTAATCTTACAGCACCTAAAGCTCCATACACAACTTTTGCTCTATCTGCCACAATCATTATTACATCTCCAACTTTTGCTTCAGTTCTAGCTATGATTGCATTCATCTCTTCTTCAGTAAAGAACTTAGCTATTGGAGAATTAACTCCCTCTTCTGTTAACTTTATCCAAGCCATTCCTTTTGCACCAAAATATGTTTTTGCATAATCTTCATATTCAGTTAAAATTTTTCTTGAGAATTGCTCTGCAACTCCTGGAGCTACAACTGCTTTAACGATTCCACCAGCTTCTACTGCACTTTTAAAACCTTTGAATCCACAAGTTGCCATTATATCTGTTAAATCTTTTAATTCAACACCAAATCTTGTATCAGGTTTATCTGAACCAAATCTTTCCATAGCTTCTGCATAAGGCATTCTTGGGAATTCGTAATCAGCTGATTCTCCTGTTACATTTTTAAATACTCTTTTAGCTAATCCCTCTATCTCATTCATAATATCTTTTTGCTCTATGAAAGACATTTCGATATCTAACTGAGTAAACTCAGGTTGTCTATCAGCTCTTAAATCTTCATCTCTAAAACATTTAGCAATTTGGAAATATTTTTCTACTCCAGAAATCATTAATAATTGCTTAAATAATTGAGGTGATTGTGGTAAAGCATAGAAATCTCCTGGATTAATTCTACTTGGAACTAAGAAATCTCTTGCTCCCTCTGGTGTTGACTTTGTTAAAATTGGAGTATCTACGTCTAAGAATCCTTTTTCATCCATATAGTTTCTTATTGACATAATCATTTTATGTCTCATTTTTAGATTTCTAGTCATTTGAGATCTTCTTAAATCTAAATATCTATATTTTAATCTTATATTTTCGCTTAAATTTTCATCTCCAGATATTTGGAATGGTAAAACATCACAGTTATTTAAAACTTCTAAATCTGTTACAAATACCTCAATATCACCAGTAGGAATATTAGCATTTTTGCTTTGTCTTTCTTTTACAACACCTACAACTTTTATAACTGATTCATTTTTTAATTTTTGTGCTCTTTCTACAACTGAAACTTCTGCTACATCTGTATGGAAAACTATTTGTGTTTTTCCCTCTCTATCTCTTAAATCGATAAATGTTAATCCACCTAAGTCTCTTTTTGTATCAACCCATCCAGATAAAGTAACTGTTTCACCAATATTTGAAGCTCTTAATTCCCCTAAGTTATGAGTTCTATAATACGTCATCGCTTTTCTCCTTCTATTATTTTAATATATTTTTTATATTTTCTATACTTACTTCTTCTTGAGTTCTATTGATGAAATCTTTTAGCATAACAACACCTTTATTCATCTCATCCTCACCTATTATAATAACATTTTTTGCTCCAACTCTATCAGCTTTTTTCATATGAGCTTTCATTCCTTTTGAAGCATAATCTATTACAACTGATTTTCCAAAAAGTCTTAAATCATTAGCCAACTTAAATGCAGAATCCATAGTAGCTTCTCCTAGCCAAGCTATATATACATCTAACTCTCTTTTTGGGAAATCCTCACCTAAAAGCATCATGATTCTTTCAACTCCTGCTGCAAATCCAAATGCAGGTATCTCTTTATCTCCAAGTTGCTTTAGAAGATTATCATATCTTCCTCCACCTAAAACAGTTCCTTGTGATCCTAATTTATTTGTTACAATCTCATAAACCGTGCTTGAATAATAATCTAATCCTCTAACTAATCTTGGATCCTCTTTATACTTTACATTAAATAATGTTAAATATTTTTTTACTGTTTCATAGTGTGCTTTTTCTTCTACTGATAAAGAGTCTGTTATAATTGGTGCATCAGCTGTTAACTCTTTACATTTATCTACTTTACAATCTAAAACTCTAAGTGGATTTTTCTCCATTCTCATTTTACAATCATCACAAAGCTCTTCTCTCATTGGTTCTAAAAAGTTTAAAAGAGTTTCTCTATATCTCTGTCTACTTTCTTTTTCTCCCACAGAATTTATAGTTACTTCTAAATCAGTAACTCCGATTTTACTTAAAAAAGAATATCCCATTGCAATTACTTCTGCATCTAAAATCGGTGAGCTTTCACCTAAAACTTCTACACCTATTTGATTGAACTCTCTTTGTCTTCCTGCTTGAGGTCTTTCATATCTAAACATAGACCCTGCATAAAAATATCTTGAAACTTCCTCTTTCGCGTATATCTTATTTTCTAAATAGCATCTTACAACAGCTGCTGTTCCTTCTGGTCTTAAAGTGATACTTCTTTCTCCTCTATCTTGAAAAGTATACATCTCTTTTTCAACGATATCTGTTCCCTCTCCTACTCCTCTTTTAAAAAGGTCTGTTTCTTCAAATATAGGAGTTTTTATCATTGAGTATCCATAATTCCCAAAAAACTCTTGAGCTGTCCTCGTTATATAGTCATACTTTATTCCTTCATCTCCAAATATATCTTTAGTTCCTCTAACCGCTTTAATTAGCTTCATTTTATCACCTCAATTATTTTAATTTCCATAATTTTTCTAATTTTTCTTCAATTAGTTTTTCGTTTCTATTATTTCCTGGAATATAATATTTTTTTCTATTTGCTCTATATTTTTGCTCTACAAAATTATTTTCATAATTATGAGGATATTTATATCCTACTGCTCCAGTCCCTATATGTATTGGAACAGATTCTAGATCTCCATTCTCTATATCTTTTAAAGCTTTATCTATTGCCATATAGCTTGAATTGCTTTTTGTTGATATTGCTAAATAAATAACTGCCTGAGATAAAATTATCCTTATTTCTGGCATTCCTATTTTTTCACTTGCATTCATAGCACTATTTGCTATTAACATAGCTTCTGGATTAGCCATACCAATGTCTTCACTTGCATGGATAAATATTCTTCTTGCTATATATCGTGGATCCTCTCCACCATGAAGAAGTCTTGCTAACCAATATACTGCTGAGTCTGGATCGCTTCCTCTTATACTTTTTATCATAGCTGAAATTATATTATATTTATCCTCTTCCTTATGATAAGAGGCTTTTCTTTCTCTGAAAATATCTATTATCTCTTCTTTAGAGTATCCCATACAACTATTTTTATATAATTCTAAGTAATTTAAAGCTACTCTACTATCTCCTTGAGAGATATCTAAAATAACATCTCTAATTTCTTCAGGAAGTTGTAAATTTAATAAATTTTCACCTTTTATTAAAATTTCTCTTATATTATCTCTTGTTAAAGGTTTAAATTCAAAAATTAAACACCTTGATAATAGTGCATTATTTAGACTATGATAAGGATTTTCAGTAGTAGCTCCAACTAAAATTAATATTCCTGACTCTGTATAAGACAATAACGCATCTTGTTGAGTTTTATTAAATCTATGAATTTCATCTAAAAATAAAATTGTTCTTTTCCCATATAACTCTAAATTTCTTTTAGCTTTTTCTACAATCTCTCTTAAATCATTTAAACTTGCTACTGTCGCATTTAAAGTCTCAAAATTATAGTTTAACTCTTTAGATATTATTTCACCTAATGAACTTTTTCCAGAGCCTGATGGTCCATATAAAATCATATTAGATAAAGATTTACCCTCTATTATTTTTCTAAGAACACCATTTTTTCCTAGAAGTTTTTCTTGCCCTTTAAAATCTACAAACTTCTGAGGCCTTAAACGAGTTGATAGAGGTTTTGCATCTTCAAAATTTCCACCAAATATACTTTGCATTCAATCACAACCTATTTTTTAAAATAAAAAAGCGTATTGTGTACCCCAACACGCCTTTAACTCTTTTAACTATTTTACTAGATACAGAAGAAGTGCTGAAAGTATGAATAAAAATGCTACTACTTCAGTTGCTCTGGCTAGTGGTCCTCCATCTTTTGAAACTCCAAATACTGTATTTGAACCTCCCATTCCCATGCTACCTGACATACCATGGCTTCTATCTGGTTGAACAAGAACTAATATTATTAAAGCTACAGCAAAAATAAATAAAAACAATGTTAAAAGTGTCTCCATAACTTTACTCCTCCCAAATTTCGTCTTTTATCTTATACATTATTATAATATATATATTGATAAAATAAAAGAAAAAATTATAGAAGTTTTGCTGCTAACTCAGCTAATGCTGAACGTTCACCTTTTTTCAAAGTAACATGTCCTACTATACTTTCATTTTTTAGTTTTTCTGATAAATATGTAAGCCCATTTGTATCTGAATCTAAATACGGGCTATCTATTTGATCTGGATCTCCTGTTAATACTATCTTTGTATTTTCTCCTGCTCTTGTTATTATAGTTTTTACTTCGAGAGGAGTTAAGTTTTGTGCTTCATCTATTATTATATATCCATTAGGAATACTTCTACCTCTTATATAGGTAAGAGCTTCTATTTTTAAAAGTCCCATAGTTTGAAGCCCTAAAATTACTTTCTCTCCAGTTTTTTCACCTTTTTCTCCAGCTAAATAATCTATATTATCATATATAGGCTGCATCCAAGGTCTTAATTTTTCCTCTTCACTTCCTGGCAGATATCCTAAATCTTTTCCCATTGGAATTATTGGACGAGCTATAAGTAATCTTTTATATTTACCCCTTTCAACAACTTGTTCTAATCCTGCTGCTATAGCCAATAGAGTTTTTCCAGTTCCAGCTCTTCCTACTAATGTTACAACTTTTATATTTTCATCCATTAAAAGTTCCATTGCGTATTCTTGCTCATCGTTTCTTGCTCTTGCACCCCAAGCTGATATTTGTCCTTCTAAATTTCTTCTAATTTTTCCACCTATATATCTTCCAAAAGTTTTTTCTTCTCCACATTTAAATTTAATAAACATATTTTCTGTAAAATGATACTCTTTTCCTAACTCCCAAACATTTATTTTTCCAGCTTTATCAAATTTGTTATAAATATCTCTTGAAACTTCAATCTCTTCATAACCATCATACAACGTCGTATAATCCGTTCTATCTGTTTCATAATCTTGAACTTCTAATCCTAAAGAATCTGCCTTAATTCTCATATTTATATCTTTAGTTATTAAAATTACTTTCATATCTGGATTTTTATTTTTAATTCCGAGAGTTGTTGCAATTATCATATTATCCATCGAGTCTTTTTTTAATACTGGTGGTAATAAATTTAAATCACTTTCTATCTCTACTCTGAAAAAAATCTTTTTCTCTAGCTCTACCCCTTTTGCAATACACCCTTTTTTTCTTATGGTATCAAGCTCTCTAGCTGCTAAACGAGCCTGTATTGCTGTCGTACTATTTCTCTTTAAATTATCTATCTCCTCTATTACATATATAGGAACAACAACTTCATTATCTTCAAAACTATAAATACTACGATGGTCATGTATTAAAACATTAGTGTCTAGAACATAGATTTTTCTCATAAAATCATCCCCTTAATTGAATTTTTTTTAAAACTCCCTTAATTGCCTCTTCTAAAGTAGAATAACTATTTAACTCATCTTTACTTATCATAGAATCTATTTCCTTTTTACTGTATCCTAAAGAATCTAATGCCATATATAGCTCTTCTTCAATCGCATTATTTAGCATATCTCCTGATGGATCTTCCATAGACATTAAATTTAATGTTTTAATCTTATTATTTAAATCTATAATTATTTGCTTTGATTTTTTTTCTCCTAATTTTGGAACTCTTTTTAACGTCTTAAAATCTTCTGTTAAAACAATCTCTCTAATATTGTCTATTGAAAATGTTGACATTATAGAAAGGGCTAATGATAATCCTATCCCACTGATTCCTATTAACATCTCAAAAAGAACTCTTTCTCTCTCCTGTAAAAATCCTACTAATTTAAATGCATCTTCTTTTATTACATTATATATATATAGCTCTTTTTTCTCTCCCACCTGTACTTGATCATAAGTTTTTAAAGTTATGTAAACCCTATACCCTACTCCATTTACATCCACTGCTAAATATTCTGGTTTTTTTATTTTTATTACTCCATTTAAATATTCAAACATTATTTTATCTCTCTCCTTTTAATGCTTTTTTTAAGTATTTACTTGTATAACCTTTTTTAGAAGAAGCTATTTTTTCTGGAGTTCCTGTTAAAATAACTTTTCCTCCACCATCTCCACCTTCAGGTCCTATATCGATTATGTAATCAGCATTTTTTATTACATCTAAATTATGCTCTATAATTATAACTGTATTTCCTTTTTCCACTAATCTATTAATTACTTCTAAAAGTTTTCTTATATCTTCAAAATGTAATCCTGTTGTTGGCTCATCTAAAATATATACAGTTTTTCCTTTTGATACTTTAGATAATTCACTTGCTAATTTTATTCTTTGAGCTTCTCCTCCAGATAGCGTTGTAGCAGGTTGACCTAATTTTATATAATCTAATCCTACATCTACTAATACCTTCAGCTTTCTTTCTAATGTTGGTATTGTTTTGAAGAAATCATAAGCCTCTCCCACACTCATGTCCAATACATCTGAAATATTTTTTCCTTTGTAGTAAACTTCCAGTGTTTCCCTATTATATCTTTTTCCTCTACATACCTCACATTCAACATAAACATCAGGTAAAAAATTCATTTCTATTTTGATTATTCCAGCACCCTGACATGCTTCACATCGTCCACCTTTTACATTAAAAGAAAAACGACCTTTTGAGTACCCCTTAGCTTTTGCATCTTTTGTTTGAGAGAAAATATCTCTAATATCATCAAATACTTTTGTATACGTAGCTGGATTTGATCTTGGAGTTCTTCCAATAGGACTTTGATCTATATCTATAACTTTATCTAAACTTTCTAATCCTTCAATAGAAGAATATTCTAATGGATAAAGCTTACCTTTATTTAATTTATTAAATAAAATTGGATAAAGAGTTTGATTTATTAATGTTGATTTTCCACTTCCACTTACTCCTGTTACAACAGTTAAAACACCTAAAGGTATATCTACATCTACATTCTTTAAATTATTCCCCTTTGCTCCTTTTAAAGTTATATACCCTTTGGACTCTCTTCTATTTTCTGGTACAGTTATACCTATTTCACCTTTTAAGTATCTCCCTGTCATTGAAGTCTCATTATCCATAACTTCTTGTGGTGTTCCTACAGCTACAATTTCCCCACCAAACACTCCTGCTCCCGGTCCCATATCTAAAATATAATCAGCTTGATGCATTGTATCTTCATCATGTTCAACAACAATAAGTGTGTTTCCTAACTCTTTCAATCTATTTAAAGTAGCTAAAAGTTTATCATTATCTCTTTGATGTAATCCAATACTTGGTTCATCTAAAACATACAATACACCTGTTAGCCCTGATCCAATTTGAGTTGCCAATCTAATTCTTTGTGACTCTCCTCCAGATAATGTTTTTGTCTCTCTAGCTAAACTCAAATAATCTAATCCCACATTTATCATAAACGATATTCTTTCTTTTATCTCTTTTAAGATTTCTGCTGCTATTTGTTTCTCTTTTTCTGTTAACTCTATATTTTCAAAAAAATTTAAAGCATCTTTTATACTTAGTTCTGTTATCTCAATTATATTTTTATTATAAACAGTTACAGCTAAAACTTCCGGCTTTAATCTTTTTCCATGACACACCTTACATATTCTTTCTATCATAAATCTATTTTCTATCTCTTCTCTAGAGCTCTCTGAAAACGATTCATTATATCTTCTTTCTAAATTCTTTACAATTCCTTCAAAATCCTTTTCTCCATGAAAACTAAACTCTTTTGATGTATAGTCCACTCTAAATTTCTCTCCATCAGTTCCATAAAAAATTATATCCATCTCTTTTTTAGTTAAATCTTTTACTGGTTTATCTAAATCAATTTTATATTTTTTTGCCATAGATTCAAATATTGTCCATGTATAACCCTTTTTAGCTGATGCTGCTCCTGGAACATATAATCCACCTTTTAATATTGATAAATTTTCATCCTCTATTAGTCTACTTTCATCAATTTCTAATTTTTTCCCTATTCCTTTGCATTCAGGACAAGCTCCAAAAGGAGCATTAAAAGAGAATAGTCTGGGATTTAAATCTGGAATACTTACATTTTCATGATCTGGACATGAAAAATTTTCACTATATAGTTGTTCTCCATCTCCCCAGTTTATTATTATTTTTCCTTCTGATAGTTCTATCCCTTGCTCTATACTTTGAGTTAATCTTGATTTAAACTCCTCATCTTCCTTATCTACAACAATTCTATCTACAACAACTTCAATATTATGCTTTTTGTTTTTATCTAAGTTTATCTCCTCTTCAATATAAAGAATTTCACCATTAACTCTTGCTCTTACAAATCCCTTTTTTACAAGATTTAAAAATAGATTTTTGTGTGTTCCTTTTTTATCTTTAACAACAGGACTTAAAATCATTAGTCTGTCACCATTATTAAATTTTTCATATACATTTTCTACAATTTCATCAACACTTTGTCTCTCTACTAATTTTCCACATATTGGACAATGTGCTTTACCTATATGTGCAAATAATAATCTCATATAATCATATATCTCTGTTACTGTCCCTACTGTTGATCTTGGATTTTTATTTGTTGTTTTTTGTTCAATTGAAATAGCCGGTGCTAACCCTTCTATGCTATCTACCTCTGGCTTTTTCATTTGTCCAATGAATTGTCTTGCATAAGCCGATAAACTTTCTACATATCTTCTTTGTCCTTCTGAATAAATAGTATCAAACGCTAAAGATGACTTTCCACTTCCACTTACTCCTGTTACAACAACAAATTTATACTTTGGAATTTCTATATCAAAATTTTTAAGATTATGTTCTCTAGCACCTTTTATAATTATTTTGTCTAACATTTTTCCTCCTTACTAAAAGACCCTCTTAATCAATATAAGAGGGCTAAACTTTTTAATAATATTCAATTAGTCCATTTTCATAAAAACTAAAATAAGATTCATCACTAACAATAATATGATCTAATAACTTTATATCTACCTTTTCTAGTAACTCTTGCATTTCTAATGTTAATTCAATATCTTTCTTCGAGGGTGTTAAATTTCCACTTGGATGATTGTGAGCAAATATTATTCCTTTAGCTCTATTATCAATTGCTCTCTCCATTATTTTTCTAGGATAAACTACACTTCTATCAATTGTTCCCTTAAACAAAATCTCATCACAAACAATTTTATTATCACTACTTAGGTAAATTACTTTAAATTCTTCACTTTTCAAAGTACCAACATCGTCTTTCAAATAATTTACTAAATCATTTTTCCCCTTTAAAGTTGTTAAATCAGCATTTTTTACATTCTTAAAATAATGATTAGATATAGTTTCACCAATTACTTTTAAATATAAAGCCGTTTCTAAACCAATACCTTCGACTTCCTTCAAATCATTTAACTCAGCATTTATTACTTTATCTATGCTTTTAAACTTTGACAATAAATTCTTTGCAATACCTTTACAATCTTTTAATTTTATTGAATAAGTTAACAGTAGCTCTAAAATTTCATAATCCTCTAAACCTTTATATCCAACTTTTAAATACTTCTCTCGTAATCTCTTTCGGTGTCCTTGCATTTGGTTTTTTTCCAAAATAATCACCCCTTATTACTTTATTGAAATATTTCATAAACCTCATCTTTTGTTTTCATTATTTTAGGAATTTCTACTGCTGCTTTCAAAATAGGATACGCCAAAACTGCTCCAGTTCCTTCTCCTAAACGCATCTCCATATGTAAAAATGTTTTTAAATCTAGTGCTGTCATAACGACTTTCATTCCTGGTTCTTCACTCATATGAGTTCCTATTAGGTAATCTTTTACCTTTGGTTCTATTCTAGTTGCAACTAATGCTGCTACTGCTGATATAAAACCATCTATTAGCATAGGCTTTCTCTCTAATGCTGCACCTAAGTAAAGTCCAACCATACATGCTATATCAAGTCCACCAACGCATCTTAAAACTTCTATTGGCTCCTTATTAAATAAATCATATTTCAGACAAGCATCTTTTATCACATCTTTTTTTCGTCTTAATCCCTCATCTGAAAGTCCTGCACCACAACCTACAACTTTTTCTATATCCTCTTTTGTTAAAGCGTATAATATAGCTGAACTTGTTGTTGTATTAGCTATTCCCATCTCTCCATTAGAGAAGAAATCATACTCTTTTTTTTCTTTTATTATTTCTACTCCAACTAAGATTGCTTTTATTACCTCATCTAAACTCATAGCAGGTTCCTTACTAAAATTTTTAGTTCCATAAGCTATTTTTTTTACGTATAAGTTTTCATAGTTTCTTGGAATGTCTCCTTTTATTCCAATATCTATCAAATTTAGAGGTATTCCTAAACTTTTACATAAAATTCCAATAGCTGCAAAAGAACTTAACATTGCTTCTGAAACTATTCTTGTATATTCTATTGGACAAGATGATACTCCTTCTTCTATAACTCCATTATCAGACGATGCTATAAAATGACATCCAGCTTTTAGTTCATTTAAGGGTTGGCCTGTTATTCCCGCTACTTTCATTGCTAAATCTTCTAAAACACCTAAACTTTTCTCAGGTTTCATTCTAGAATCTAATATTTTTTTACACTCTTTTATAGCTTCTGTATCAACACCAATTATATCATTTTGAATCTTTTTTATTCTGTCCAATTTTAGCCCCCTATATTTAATCCCTTTAATATGGGATATCCTTCAGAAAATTCAATTATAACTATACCACCATTTTCTACACTAAACTTCCAATAAGATTCTAATCCATTAGAAAAATAATGACTTAAAATAGTATTAATTACTCCCCAGTGAGTAACTAATACTGTTGTTCCATCTAAATCAACTTTCTTCTCTATAAAATTAATAGCTCTTTTTTGAAGCTCTAAAACACTTTCGCCAGTTATATAATTATAATTTTCCCAATTACTTTGACTCTTTTTTAACTCCTCTGGATATTTGTCCAAAAGTTCTTTATAACTATGTCCTTCAAATATTCCAAAATTTAGTTCACGTAATTCTTGATCAATTAAGATTTCTAATTTTTTATAATTTACAATCTCTGCTGTGTCTATTGCTCTTCTTAAATCGCTTGCATATATCTTTTCATAATTTATATTTTTTAAAATTTCCCTAGTTTTTTCTGCCTGCTCTTTTCCTTTTTCTGTTAATTCTGGATCTAAAATTCCATAGTAAACCCCTTCAATATTTAATTTTGATTCACCATGCCTAACTAAAATAATTTTCCCCATCAATCTCACCTATAAAGTTACATACATTAAAACTAATGAAAGTACTGAAGATAACTCTAACAATGCTCCTAAAGTATCTCCAGTTATACCACCTATTTTTTTTGTCATTAACTTCCCAAATAAAAACCCACAAACAATTAGTATATTTAAAACAATAAATAAACTTATAAAAGGTAACATAAAATACTGAGCTATTCCATATAATATAGCTGTAACAGTGACATAAGATATTAATAATCCCATCTTATCAGTGTTATCAACAAAAGTTTTACCCATTCCAGTGGCTCTTGCATAAGGCTCAAAAGCACAGTTAACTACACTATTTATTCTAGCTAATATAGGTACAATAAGCATTATTACACCTTGATTTACTCCAAACAATTCCGATGTTTCTACTAAGAAAGCAACCTTAAATATAAAGTAAAGTATTAAAACCAAAACACCATTTGTTCCAACTCTAGAGTCTTTCATAATCTCTAACATTTTTTGTTTACTTCTATAGCTAAATATTCCATCAAAAGTATCCGCTAGACCATCTAAATGCAATCCACCAGTTACTATAACATCAAGGGTAACTAAGATTATTGCCATTAAAATAGGCGATGGAATAAATGTTTCTAAAACCATTGCCACAGCTAAGTTTATAATACCTATCACTAATCCTACTATTGGAAACCATTTCATTCCTTTTCCTAAAGCTTTCGAATCAAAAGTTTTTCCTCCTGGAAATGGTAATCTTGTCATAAATTTAAAAAGTAAAGCTAAACCTTTCATTTTCTCCTCCAAACTCTATTTTAATTTTAACTCTAATCCAGAAACTATTAAATACGCTTCATGGCATTCTTTTGCAACCAATTGATTTATTCTACCGCCTATATCTCTAAAATATCTTCCTAAAGCATACGGAGGAACTAATCCCATTCCAACTTCATTAGAAACTACAACCATATCTAATGAACTATTTTTTATAAAATCTATTAATTTTTGAACTTCATTTTCAATCTCTTCTTCAATCTCTTTAACAATATCTTGAGTTATTTTATCCCAGTTAATATCTCTATCCATAATCATAATATTTGTGACTAAATTTGTTAAACAATCTAGTAATACAACTCCATTTAACTCTTTATATTCTTCTAAAATTTTATAAAGATTTTTATATGCCTCTATTGTTATCCAATTTTCTCCTCTTTGAATTTTGTGTAGTCTTACTCTTTCCTTCATCTCTTCATCAAAGGATATCGCTGTAGCCACATAAATCTTCTCCTTATTCAATTGAAAAACTTTTTTTTCAGCAAATGAACTTTTCCCACTTCTTGCTCCACCAGTTACATAAATTATTTTCCCCAAGCATCTCACCTTTTATCCCTTTATAATACTTTAATAGTATCACAATCTAATCAAAACTTCAACATAACGAAAAAGAGTGCTTAAATATATTAAGCACTCTAACTTTTTACTATTATTTTTGGAAATGTCTCTCTAATAATCCTAAGAAAGCTCTTCCATGTCTAGCTTCATCTTTAGCCATTTCATGAACTGTATCGTGAATTGCATCGAATCCTAATTGTTTAGCTCTCTTAGCAATATCGAATTTTCCTGAAGTTGCTCCGTACTCAGCTTCTACTCTTCTCTTTAAATTCTCTTCTGTAGAATCAGTTACAACTTCTCCTAATAACTCTGCAAATCTTGCAGCGTGACCAGCTTCTTCAAAAGCTATTCTTGTATAAGCTTCTGCTACTTCTGGATATCCTTCTCTATCTGCTACTCTAGCCATTGCTAAGTACATTCCAACTTCCATACACTCTCCGTTGAAGTTTGCTCTTAATCCTTCGATGATCTCTTCATCTCCGCAAGCTAATCCTTCTCCTACTTTGTGCTCAGTTGCCCAAACTCTTCCTGCAGTTTCATCATAAGCAACACATTTATCTAATCCTACCTTACATAAAGGGCAAGCTCCTAAAGCCTCTTCAAATACTTCTCCACATACTGTACATTTTACTTTTGCCATTTTAAATCCTCCTCGATTATTTTCTGTCTATATTTTATTTTTTTTATATTTTTTTAAATTGGTACAATTACTTTTTTGTAATTGTTACAATTCTGTTCACAAGAATAATATACACCTTTTTTGTGGATATGTCAAACTTTTTTTATTTATTTTTAAAAAAAAGAAAATTATAAAATATCAGTAGTCATATAGAATACTCACTCTAATATTTATCAAAATTTAATTTATTTTAAATTTTAAAATATTTATAAATAAGGAGGTTTTTATGTTAGTTCGAGTGTTAAGCTCAAGTTATTTAGGAATTGAACCATTTTTAGTTGAAGTCGAAGTTGATGTGACTAATGGTCTTCCTATTTTTAATATAGTTGGCTTAGGTGATGCAACTATATCAGAAAGTCGAGATCGGATAAGGTCAGGAATTAAAAATATGGGTTACTTATTAGATCCTAGAAGAATTGTTGTTAATTTGACTCCTGCTAACATAAGAAAAAAAGGATCACACTTTGATTTACCTATTGCCATTGGAATAATGGTTGGAATGAAATTTCTTTCTGATTATAAAGGTATTTTGAGAGAATATCTACTGATGGGTGAACTTTCTTTAACTGGAGAAGTTAGAAGATCTGAAGGCATAATTAGCGGTGTTTTATTGGCTAAAAGTAAAGGGTTTAAAGGAGTTATTATTCCTGAAGAAAATTTAGAAGAGGCTTCAATTATAAAAGATATTGATATTATTGCTGTTAAAAATCTTAGAGATGTTGTTAAATTTATAGAAGAAGGTATTACTCGTAGTAAAAGAGTTGTAAATACAATAAAAAACTTTGAATATACTTTAGATATGTGGGATGTTAAAGGGCAAATAAGAGCTAAAAGAGCACTTGAAATTGCTGCTGCTGGAGGGCATAATATAATAATGATTGGAGCTCCTGGAAGTGGTAAATCTATGTTAGCTAAAAGATTAACCGGCATACTACCACCTATGTCAGAGAGTGAAATTATTGAAACTACTAAAATTTATAGTATTGCTGGTGAACTCAGTGAGAGAGTTCCTATCATCATTAATCGACCATTTAGAGACCCTCATCATACATCTACAACATCCTCTATAATCGGAGGTGGTAGAACACCTAAACCAGGTGAAATAAGTTTAGCTAATAATGGTGTATTATTTTTAGATGAATTTACAGAGTTTGATAGAGTCGTTATTGAAAGTTTAAGAGAACCTTTAGAAGAAAAAAGGATATCTATAACACGAAGCTTAGGAAAAATGGAATTTCCTGCCAAATTAATCTTTATTGCTGCGTGTAATCCATGTTTTTGTGGAAATGGATTTGATGAAGAGTTATGTACATGTACACCTTATGACATTAGAAGGTATACAAAAAAACTTTCAGGTCCTATCATTGATAGAATTGATTTATATGTTGAAATTTATAGGCTCAATGATAAAGAGATTTTAGATGAAGATCGAGGTGATACTTCTCAAATTATCAGAGATCGAGTTATGAAAGCTAGAGAACTCCAAAATATACGCTTTGATAATAATAAACTTAATCGTGATATGAATAATAACGAAGTTGAAAAATATTGTTCTTTAAATAATGAATGTGAACAAATAATTAGAACAGCTATTAGAAATTTAAATTTATCCATGAGAACGTATCATAAAATTTTAAAAGTTGCTAGAACAATTGCAGATTTAGGGGACTCTTCTAATATTGAAAAGCATCACTTGCTAGAAGCCATTAATTTTAGAAAAAATTAATTAATAATAAAAAAGGAGAAGCAATTTTTTAGAACCACTTCTCCTTTTTAAAGTTATTATCTATTTTTTTCAACTACTACTTTTGCTAAAACACCGTTAATAAACTCATGTGATTTCTCATCACCATATTTTTTTGCTAATTCTACAACCTCGTTAACAACTATCTCAGCTGGAACATCCTCAAATAAAACCTCATATGTCGCTATTTTTAAAAGTGCTTTTTCAACATTTCCTATTCTTTCTAAGCTCCAACCAGTAATATTATTTTTTAATGTTTCTGTAATTTTCTCATCATTTAAAGCCATTCCATTAGAGTATTTTTCAATAAACTCTTTTTCATTTGTATTTAAATTAGTTTCATCTCTTAACATATAACTTGCTAAAGTTTCATCTATCTTTACTTCAGTTAACTCCGATTCAAAAACTATTTTAAATAACTCTTCTCTTGCTACTCTTCTACTCATTATTGTTTCCTTTCTAATCCTTTAATCTATTTAATATTTGTTTTTTTAACTTGTCTTGAAAATCTCTATCTCCTAATTTAAATCCAATAAATGCCAAAAATAATATAAAAATAGTTTTTAGCATCCCATACTCAACTAAAAGAACTCCTATCACTAACCCTAAGATGGCATATAGATATTTCTTAAAATTAAGAATAAAATTTTCAATAATCTTTTCCAACATCATATCTGCTCCTCCTATTCAATTGAGTCTCTTCTAGGTGATAATCTAGAAATTTTTACCTCTATATAATCAACTTTTAAATCTAACTTTTGTTCTAAATTAGTTTTTATCAAATTTTGTATATCTACTGTTTTTGACGATAGATTATTATTTGATATCATATCTAAATTTAATTTAACAAAATATTTGCTTCCTCTATTTCCACACTCTATTTTTAAACCTTTTATATCACTATCTTTTGACAAAATCTCTCTTATTAAATTTTTTACTGTATCTGTTGAAATATGAACTGATCCGTGTTCATTTTTTATAACATAATCTTTTTCTTTGGAAAAATTAGATAATAATTTTAATATTGATATACACATATATATTAAGCATATATTAAAAATAACAACTTTAAATATAAGTGAGCTTGTGTCTATTGTTGAAAAATATTGTGGCATTGTTATATACCCTATTCCTGTTACAGCTATAGTAAATATTCCTATCCATGCAAAGAAAAATATTAACTTTTTTATCAATAAACTCACCCCTGTAAAGAAAGATTAGAGGCGTAATAAAACGCCTCTCTCATATTTTAATTATACAATCTCTATATCCTCATGCTTTTCTTCGTACTCATCTGTTAAAATTTTTACATCCTGTACAAATACATTCACTTCTACAACTTTTAATCCAGTCATTGTACTCACTGCTGTTAAAACATTTTTTTGAACATTTTGAGCAACCTCAGAGATCTGATATCCATACTCAACTATAATATATATCTCTACACTGCACTCTTTTTCTCCAACTTCTACTTTAACCCCATTTGTAAGTCTCTTTTTCCCTAGCATTTTACTAACTTCATCTGCTACTCCACCTGCTAATTTATAAACTCCAGAAACATCTTGTGCTGCCTTTGCTGATATCGTCTTTACAACATCATCTGCTATTTTTATATTTCCTAACTCGTTCATAAAAACACCTCCGTAGATATTATACATATATTATTACATTTATTTAAAGTTTTTCCTAGCTATTATTTAATTTTTTTCAAAATTTTCTTCAATAAACTTCGTTGTAACTTTTCCTGCTCTGTATACCTTATTATCTAGCACCTCTAAATGGAATGGAATTGTTGTATCAATTCCCTCTATAATAAATTCATTTAATGCTCTTTTCATCTTTTCTATAGCTTCTTCTCTAGTGATTCCATGGACAATAAGCTTTCCAATCATAGAATCATAATATGGAGAAATTTCATATCCTTGATATGAGTGTGAATCTACTCTAACTCCAGGTCCTCCAGGAACAATATAAGTTTCTAATTTTCCTGGTGATGGTAAAAATCCTGCTGTTGTATCTTCAGCATTTATTCTACATTCAATTGCATGCCCAAATAATACAACATCTTCTTGAGATATGTTTATTCTCTCTCCTTCTGCAACTTTGATTTGTAATTTAATAATATCTATTCCAGTTACCATCTCAGTCACAGTATGTTCAACTTGAACTCTTGTATTCATTTCCATAAAATAGAAGTTATCATCTTTATCAACTAAAAATTCTAAAGTACCTGCTGAATCATAATTAATTGATTTTGCTAATTTTACAGCAGCCTCACCCATTGCTTTTCTAACTTTTGATGGTAATTTATACGATGGTGCTTCCTCTATTAATTTTTGATGTCTTCTTTGAATAGAACAATCTCTTTCTCCCAAGTGAATAACATTTCCATGTTTATCTCCCATAATTTGAATTTCAACGTGTCTTGGATTTTCAACAAACTTCTCTATATAAACATCTGGATTTCCAAACGCAGACTCTGCTTCTGTTTGAGCAGCAATGATTTTGCTTTCTAACTCTTCTGGAGTTCTAGCTAATCTCATACCTTTTCCTCCACCACCTGCAGTAGCTTTTATCATTACTGGATATCCTATTCTTTCTTCTACTTCTTTTCTAGCTTCCTCTATACTTCTTATAATTCCTGTTCCATTTGTTAATGGTACATCATTTTCTATTGCAGTTTTTCTAGCTGTAGCTTTATCCCCCATGCTTTCAATAGCTTCTGGACTTGGTCCAATAAATGTTATGTTATGAGTTTGGCATATTCTTGCAAATCTAGCATTTTCAGATAAAAATCCATATCCAGGATGTATTGCATTTGCTCCTGTTATCTCTGCTGCCGCTAATATATTAGGTATTTTTAAATATGACTCTGTACTTAAAGGTCCCCCTATACAAACTGCTTCATCTGCTAATCTAACGTGTAAACTATCTTTATCTGCTTCTGAATAAACAGCAACTGTTTTTATTCCTAACTCTCTTGCTGCTCTTATTATTCTAACAGCGATTTCACCTCTATTAGCAATCAATATCTTTTTAAACATAAAATCCTCCCAATTATCTTGCTGTGGCCTTTACTTTTAATAACACTTTACCGTAGTCAACTACGCCTCCATCTTCTACAGTTATCTCCATTACTTCTCCTCCTACTGTAGATTTTAAAGGTGTTTTTAATCCCATTACATAAATATAACCAAGATCTTGTCCTACTTTAATTTTATCACCTATTTTAACTACATCTTTATAGAAATATTTTCCTATTCCTGTAGAGACTACAGTTTTTATATTCTCCTCTTTTTTACCTGTCTCTTTCGCAGGTTGTGGAGTTTCTTTAGGCATTACAACTTTTGGCTGTGGAGATTTTTTTATTTTTATTTTTAAATTTTCATTTTCCTCATAACTAATTTCAGTTAATCCACATTCACTTAAAACATTAATTAAATCTTCAATTTGAAACTCTTCTTTTTTCATAAGTTCCTCCATCAGTTTTTATCACTTATTTTAACATAATTTAAAAAATCATTCAAGATTACATTACAAGTGTAATTTTATCTTATAACTACACTTTTTTCTCCTAATAACTCCTCTATTTTTTTTATTAATCTAGGAGTTATTTCAATCGTTAGTTTTGAGTTTTTTATCTCTTTATTCCCATTAATATCTATAGCAAAACTTAAAGGAACTTCTCCTTTACTATCTAAAAGTATCTCTTTTAATCTATTGTACTTGTCTTTAGATTTTTCATTAATTAATATATATATTCTATTTCTTTTATTAAACTCTATTGAATTTAAAGCTTTCATATTTTTCACAACTAATTTTTTATTTTCGTTTCCATTAAAATAATCAACTTGAATGCTTCCATCTATTACTACAGCTTTACCTTCAAGCTCTATATTTAAATAATCTTTATATTCTCTTGGAAAAATAATTCCAGAAATTTGATCATAATAATCTTCAATAACAAAGGTACACATAGGTTCTTTTGTTTTTTTTGTTAATATTTTTTTCACATCCCTTAGTATACCATAAGTTTTAATTATATGCAGGGAATTTTCTAATTTTATTTCTGAAATTTTGTTCATTTTATACGTTTTTATTAGCCAATCATACTTATCTAAAGGATGTGCACTATAATAAAAACCTAAAAATTCTTTTTCTTTTTCCAATTTTTCATCTGGAGTAAAGTCTGTTACATCAGGTAAAACAAAATTTACCATCTCTGATTTCGCTCCTCCAAAAAGATTCATCTGTTGAATATCATCTTCTTTTATTTTTTTATTAGCATAGTCGATAACTTTCTCAATTGATTCTATTTTTTGCTTACGATTTCCAGGAAGTGAATCTAAAGCTCCAGAATAAACCAGTGCTTCTATATTTTTTTTATTAAGTCCCTGTCCTCTCAATCTATAAATAAAATCTTCATATCTTAAATAATTTCCATTTTTTTCAAATTCAGCTTGAATTTTTTGAGCTAAACTTTCTCCTACATTCTTTATAGCTGCTAGAGAGAATCTAATTCCACCATTTTCTACAGTAAATTTAGATACTGGATTATTAACATCCGATAACTTTAGCTCTAATTTATGTGCTTTTGCATCCTCTATATAAAATGCAACATTCTCTACATTACTTTTTTCAGATGTCATTATTGAAGCATAATACTCCTCAGGATAAAAATGTTTAAAATATGCTGTCCAATAGGCTATTAAGGCATAAGCTGCTGAATGGGATTTATTAAATCCATATCCTGCAAACTTATCTATTAAGTCAAATATCTCTTCTGCTTTTTCTTTAGAATATCCATTATTTATAGATCTTTTAACAAACTTTTCTCTATTTTCATCCATTATAGAAGCTTGTTTTTTTCCCATTGCTCTTCTTAAAAGATCAGCTTCCCCTAAAGAATAACTAGCCATTATATTAGCTATTTTCATTACTTGTTCTTGATATAAAATAACACCATATGTCTCTTTTAAAACTTTTTCTAAAGTTGGATGGGGATATTTTATCTCCTCTAATCCATTTTTACAATTTATAAAACTCTCAACCATTCCAGATCCTAATGGTCCCGGACGATAAAGAGCCAATAGTGCTATTACATCTTCAAATCTATTAGGTTTTAATTGAACCAATATTTTTCTTATCCCTATTGATTCTAGTTGAAACACTCCTAAACTATCTCCTGATGAAAGCATTTCATATACTGAAGTTTCATTTAATGAAATTTCTTCTAACTTTATATTTTTTCCTTTGCTCTCCTTAATATACTCAATAGTCCTCTGAATATTAGTTAAATTTCTAAGTCCTAGAAAATCCATTTTAAGCAAACCTAACTCTTCTAGTTCTTTCATTTGATACTGTGTCGAAATTTTATGATCCTTATTGTCACTATATAAGGGAACTACTTCCATTAATGGATCTTTAGTTATCACAACTCCAGCAGCATGAATAGATGCATGTCTCACTTTATTTTCTAATCTTTGAGACAGATTTACTAGATTTCTAATTTCATTATCCTCTGTATATAATTCTCTTAATTCTGAGTTCTCTTTCAATGCTTCTTCTAGTGTTGAAAATGCAGGTATTAGTTTTGCTATTTTATCAACTTTAGCTAAGTTCACATCTAATACTCTTCCAACATCTCTTAGAGCCGCTCTAGCTTTCATTCTACCAAATGTAATTATTTGTGCTACTTTATCTTCTCCATATTTTTTAGTAACATATTCAATTACTTCTTCTCTTCTTTCTTGACAAATATCTATATCTATATCTGGCATAGAAATTCTTTCTGGATTTAAAAATCTTTCAAAAATTAGATTGTATTTTATTGGATCTAAATCTGTTATTTTTAAAGCATAAGCAACTAGACTTCCTGCCGCAGATCCTCTTCCAGGTCCAATTGGTATATTTTTTCCTTTTGCATAAGAGATAAAATCCCATACAACTATAAAGTATTCCTCATAACCCATTTTCAAAATAACCTCTAATTCATACTCTACTCTTTTTAAAAGTTCCTCACTTAAACCACTTGGATATCTCTGAGATAATCCTTTATATACAATTTTTCTTAAAAACTCTCCTGGTGTTTTTACACAATTTGGGATTTCATACTTTGGAAATTTCAACTCCCCAAACTCTAAATTTAAATTGCATTTCTCCGCTATCTCTTCAGTTATATCAATCGCGTCAATAAATTCTTCACCTAAAGAATTTATAATTTCCATTCTACTTTTTAAAAATAACTCTTTAGTTTCAATTTTCATTCTATTTGTATCTGAAACCTTAGCTCCAGTTTGAATACAAATAACTAAGTCTTGTAGTACATGATCTCCTTCATAAACATAATGCGTATCATTTGTTGCTACACATTTTAATTCATGTTTTTTAGAATATCTTTGTAACTCTTTATTCAATTCTCTTTGACCTTCAACTCCATTACCTTGAACCTCTAAATAAAAATTTTCTTTACCAAAGATTTCTATATAACTCGTTATTTTTTCATCTATTATTTTTTCTTTTTCATTTTCAAGAATTGCTCTTGAAACTTCTCCTTGCATACATGCTGATAAAGCTATGATCCCTTCACTATGCTTCTTTAAAAACTCTTTATCCACACGAGGTCTATAATAAAATCCTTTCAAAAATCCTACTGAAGATATTTTCAAAAGATTTTTATAACCAGTTAGATTTTTAGCTAAAAGTATCAAATGAAAATTTCTTCCCTCTTTTTTTTCCATTTCAAATTCTGATACATATGCTTCAATACCAATAATCGGTTTGATACCTTTCTTCATAGCACATTTATAAAACTCTATAGCTCCATACATATTCCCATGATCTGTAATAGCTATTGCTTTCATATTTAAACTTTTAGCTCTTTCTAAATACTCCTCTATTCTTCCAACCCCATCTAGGAGACTGTACTCTGTGTGTAAATGTAAATGAACAAAGTTTTTATTCATCTGCTCCTCCTCTTAATGGTCTTTCTACTTTAAAATTTTTATAAAAAACAGCAGTTCCAACTAAATATAAAACTACTGTTAGATAGTATGGAAAATTATATGATATATTTTCCATTAAATACCCTGCTATAATCATACTTATCGCTCTTGTTACATTAGATGACATAGACACTACACTACTCATCAACGCTCTATTTTCATAATCTACAGTCTCCAAAGATATATTTTGAATAAGTGGCTGATTTAAATTCATCAAAGTTGATCTCAATAAAAATGAAACTCCTAATATAAATATACTTTGAGGAAATGCAATTGAGATTAAAAATGGAATTGATAGCAGCTGACATATTACAACGGTATTCTCTCTTCCTAATACTTTGGAAATATATGGAACTAATAAACCTCCTATAACTAATCCCAATTGAGATAACCCCATAATAATCCCCACTTTTTCATTATCTATATTTAAAGAAAATTTTAAATATACACTAAAAAATGGAATTACCAATCCTGCTCCAAAACCTATAATTGTATTATAAATAACAAATTTTAAAGCTTGGCCACTCATAACCTCTTTAAAGCCTTTGAAAAAATCTTTGCTTTTCTTATTTTTTATTATCTCTCTATCTTTCAATCCATTTAAAGGATAAAAACTAAATAAAATTAAAAAAGCACAAAATAAATAAACCAATGGAATTGATTTTTCTACTGCAAAAATTTTTCCAAAAGTTTTAATCAATCTTCCAGCACCATAACTAGCACAAACAGTCCCTAAACTCTGACTCACAAAATTCTTACTAAAAACCTTCACTCTCTCTTTTTCCGATGAATTTTCAATTAAAAGTACTCCTATTGAAGAAAATGGAAATCCATATCCTATCCCCATTATTCCAGAAAATAATTTGATTAAAAATGGATTTATTAAAAAACTTACTCCTAAAATTCCAATACTCATTAAAATTAGTCCCAATGAAATTGTTTTTTTAAAACCAAGTTTTGAACTTAAATAAGCATTTAACATTGATCCTAATGCAATTGATACACTCCCAATTGAGAGTACTTGTCCTACTATCCCTTCACCAAAACCTAAATTTTTAACATGTATTCCTGTAAAAACATTGAATACACCTGAAACTATAGCTGTTGTTATTACATTTATCAAAATAATTCTATCTATTTGTTTCAACTTTATCTCCCCCTAAAATTGACCTAATATATTATACAATATAAATTTATAAAAAAAAATACTTCTAAATATTTATTAGAAGTACAAAAAAATGAAACGACCTTCCGGGGGGGATAGAAGGTCGTCTACAGGGGGGGATTAAATAATACTTTTGTAAGTATAAAATCTTCTTATAATTAAAAAATTATTTCTAACTTTCTAATTATGTTTTTTTGACGTAAAGTTTTTTAAAAAAGTTTTATTTTTTTTCAAAAATATCTATATTTACTTCAACTGTAGTTTTTAATTTGTCTAATGCAAATAATTTTTCAACACCCTTTTGTGGGCTTCTCCATCTATAAGGAGTCATATTAAATAGATTTTCTATACTTTCTTTTTCTAAAATCTCCGTTTCATACTTTAAATTTACAGTTTCTAAATGCTTAAATATTTTTAAATCCTCTACAGGAGAGTAGAACTCTTTTCTTACAGATTCGTAAACTACCTCTTTTAATTGTAATAGATGATTTTCACCTGTTGAAACAACTATTAATTTTCCACCCTTTTTTAAAGTTCTCATATTTTCTTCTGGTATTATTTTAGCAAACATACAGATTATAAAATCTAATGATTCATCCTCGATTGGTAAAGAACTTGCACTTGCTACAATCCACTCTATATTTTTATATGACTTTGCTGCTGAAATAACAGCCTCTTTTGAAATATCTATTCCTACAATATTACTATTTATATTTAACGTATCTAACTTTTCTTTTAATCTATTTGTATAATATCCCTCTCCACAACCTATATCTAGTATATTTAACTCTTTTTTATTATCTAAGTAATTTTCAACAATTTGATTAACACCATCAGATATTCCTTTGTAATAACCTTTCTCCAAATAATTTTTTCTACTTAGTACCATTTCTTTATTGTCACCAGGAATTTTACTATTTTTCTGACTAGATAATAATAAATTTACATGACCATATTTTGAAATATCAAAGTTATGATTTCCCTCACATATATATTTTCTTTCTATTCTTGTCATTTTTTTATTGCAAACTGGACAAATTATCATTTTATCTACCTCACTATTTTTTCTCTTCTATATATTATATCACATATTTTATGTTATAATATGTTAAAAAATATTGGTGGTGATTAATTTATGTATGAAAATTTTTTTAATGATTTTATCGTTAATTTTTATGAAAAAATTGAAGATGAATTCGAAATATTAATGAAAAAAGAAAAAACTAAAAAATTATCTGTTGGAAATTTAGAAATAGATGTTATAGATTACTTAGATGATAGTAAAACACCTATTATCGAAACCATAAAAGATGGAGAAACTGGAGTTGAAATTTTTCTTAAGAACAAGGAACAAATTCCGTCTCCATACAGTGTAGAAGAAATCTATCATCCATTTTCTTTAGCTGTTTTAGTTGATAAATTAATAAAAAAAAGTAAATACGTGGATATTTTAGAAAATTTTTATGTACAATCAGAAGAGTTAGCAAAAGATTTTTTAAAGAAACAACAATTAGATTCAATAGATATTGTAGCAGAAGGTTTCGAAATTTTTGCTATTTCTAAAGCTACAGGTACATATAAAATTGCTGAAGGCGTTGTCACAGAAATTCTTTTAATAAATGACAGAGTTTTTGTAAATATAAAAAATGAAGATAACGAAGTAATTACTGCTCACGTTGTTGAATGTAACGCTGCAGATTTAGCAATGCTTTTAAATAATCTTTTAAATAAACAATAACTAAAAAAATGGCGGTAGTTTCTACCGCCATTAATATATAATTTGAAAATCTTTAAATTCTGATTTATCCAATATATCTTCATCTATTTCACTAACGTGACTCATAGAAGAACCTATCTTTAAATATTTTTTAAAATTATCTATTACTTTTTCATCTCCCTGAGCAAAAACTTCTACATTATCATTTGATAAGTTTTTTACACTGCCAGTAATTCCAAGTCTTGTTGCATTTAAATATGCTGTTATTCTATAACCTACTCCTTGAACTTCACCCTTAATTATAAAATGATATGTTTTCATTTTTACCTCCAAACCAGATATTTATCTAGATAAAATTTCAACAATTTTTAATATTACTTTTACTGATTGTTCCATTGATTCTATTGGAATAAATTCAAATTTACCATGAAAGTTGTGCCCACCTGTGAATATATTTGGACAAGGTAGTCCTTTAAATGATAGTCTTGCTCCGTCAGTTCCACCTCTAATTGGCTTTATTATTGGTTTTACCCCAACTTCTATCATTGCATTTTTAGCTAAATCTACGATATGATAAACTGGTTCTATCATCTCTCTCATATTGTAATAGCTATCTTTTAATGTTAAAATTATCTCTGCATCTTTATATTTTCCTTGAAGATATTTTACAGCATTTTCAATTAGTTCCTTCTTTTCTAAGAACTTCTCTTTTGAATGATCTCTTATTATGTAATCTATCTCTGTTGTTTCTATTGTTCCTTTGAAGTTAGTTAATAAAAAGAATCCTTCATACCCTTCTGTATATTCAGGTCTTTCATTAGCTGGCAACATATCATTTAGTTCCATTGCTAATAACATCGCATTTATCATCTTATTTTTTGAAGCTCCCGGATGAATATCTCTTCCTTTGATTACTATATTTGCTGATGCAGCATTGAAGTTTTCAAACTCTAATTCTCCAACTTCTCCTCCATCAATTGTATAAGCAAACTTTGCTCCAAACTTTTCTACATCAAATAGATTGGCACCTCTTCCTATCTCTTCATCAGGAGTTATTCCTATTTTAATTTCTCCATGCTCAATAGTTGGATTCTCTTTTAAATATTTTAATGCTGTCATTATTTCAACTATACCAGCTTTATCATCTGCTCCTAAAAGCGTTGTTCCATCTGTTACAATTAATCTCTGATTTACATATTTTTTTAATTCTGGAAAATCTTTTACTGTCATTGATATATTTAAATCACTATTTAGTATAATATCATTACCAGCATAGTTATCTATAATTCTTGGCTTTATATCTTTACCATTAAATGATGGTGCTGTATCCATATGCGCTATAAATCCTATTGTTGGAATATCTTTTTGTGTATTTGATGGTAGTGTCCCCATAATATATCCATTTTCATCTAATGATATATCTATTAAACCAATCTCTTCTAAATCTTTAACTATAACTTTAGCTAAATTCCATTGAATCTCACTACTTGGACACGATTGACTTTTTGAATCTGATGTCGTATCAATTTTAACATATTGTAAAAACTTCTCTACTAAAAAACTCATTTTTCCTCCCAAAATTTACTTAAAATTATTTAACCCACCTATAAATTAACATAATTTGTTTGAAAAAAATAGTCTATTTTGCAAATTTATCAAAAATATGTTAACATCTTATGTAAAATAAATTTTGTGAGGTTTAAATTTGAGATTAGAAAAATATTTAGTTCAATGTGGCGTTGCTAGTAGAAAAAAAATTAAAACTGCAATTGCTCAAGGAAGAGTTACTGTTAATGGAAATATTGAAGTTAACGATGCTACTGATGTTGAATGGGGAGAAGATATTATTACTTTTGATGGAATAATTCCAGAAAAAAAACAGTTAAAATACTATATTATGTATAAAACAGCAGGATATATAACTGCCATGGAAGATGAAAATAAAAAAACTGTTGCTGAACTTTTACCTGAATATATTGATAAAAATTCTGTTTTCCCTGTAGGACGACTTGATCGTGATACTGAAGGGGTTTTATTATTTACAAGTGATGGTGATTTAAGTCACGCTATGGCTCATCCAGATAGAAATATGGAAAAAACATACTATGTTGAACTAGATAAAGAAATTTCCCATGAGGATATCATTGCATTAGAGCAAGGTGTCGTTCTAGATACTAACTATACTGCTCTTCCAGGTAAAGTAGAGTATTTAAATGCTAAAAGTATTCATTTAACTATCACAGAAGGAAAATATCACCAAGTGAAAAAAATGTTAAAAGCTGTTAAAAATAAAGTTATCTACCTTAAGAGAGTAAAGTTTGGTAATCTAACTCTTGATGGAATGGTTCCTGGTGAAGTTAAAGAGATTAAAAGAGAAGATATTATTATATAAAAAAGATGCTGAAAAATTTTTCAGCATCTTTTTTTATCCTATTACTAAATATGTTACAAAAGTAGAAAGAGCTAATATAAATCCTATTGCTGATTCATAAGGAATTAATTTTAATCTTTCTTCTAATTTTGTATTACTAGCTCCACCTGTACTATGGAAAAATGATCCGTGTGGTAGATGATCTAAAACTGTAGCTCCCGAGTTTACCATAGCAGCTCCCCAAACAGCACTTACTCCAGCTGCTAATATTACTCCTGAAAATGTTGCTGATGCTATTGTTGCTCCAGCTGTTGTTGATGCTGTTGCTCCAGACATTAATGCTCCTGCTATTGGTGCTATCAATTGTTCACTAATATTTGCTTTTCCTAAAACTGATAGTATAACATCTTTTAATGTTGAGTTTTTTATTATTCCAGCAACTGTTCCAGTTCCTATTAAAAGAATGGCTACTCCTGACATCTTTTGTAACCCATATTCCATAGACTCTTTTAACTTTGAAGTTTTACCCATCGCCACAATTCCAACTAGTCCACCAACTGGTAATGCTATTAAAGGATCTATATTGATTCCTGCTATTGGTCTTAAAGCCAGTAAACTTATAGTTACAATTGGACCTATTATGCTTCCAAAAAAACTTGGTAAATTTTCTCCACTACTTTGTTCAATTTCACTTTCTAAAACTTTTTCACCCTTTTCAACTAAAAGTTTAGCTATTAAAATTGTTGCAAATAATCCAACTATTGCCGGAATTATATTTACCCACATAACTGATGGAAGAGGTGCTCCAAAATTTTCCGCAGCTGCTATTGTATTTGGATTTGGTGATATTATATTTCCAGATTTTCCTCCACCTATCATTGCACATAACATTGCCATTTTAGATATTTTTAATCTTTTTGCTATAGCTAAAGCTATTGGTGATACAGTTATTACTGCTACATCTATAAATACTCCTATTGCTGTTAAAATAAGTGCTGATAAAGCTAACGCAAATATTGCTCTCTTTTCTCCTAAAGTATCTATTATTGTTTCAGCTATTTTTGTAGCTGCTTCTGTTTTTATTAGTATTCCTGCTAAGATACCCGCTGTTAAAATTCTAACTATTGCTGGTGTTACATCCTTTACTCCACTAACCATTAAATTTACTGTTTCTGGAAGAGATACTCCTCCCGCCAACCCTCCTATTATAGCACCTAAAATTAAACTATAAGCTGGATTAGCTTTTCTCATTATCAATATTATAGCTATTATTAATCCCAATACTGCTCCAAATGCTGTCATTTCTTGCCTCCTATTTTATTTTGAGTATTTTTTCTCACAAACTTTTATCAATCTAAATATTTCTTCAGTATTTCCTTTTACAAACTTTTCAGCCGTCTCTTTTTTCATAGCTTCCTCTAAAGT
>OGWY01000033.1_pt1 | contig 85351 bp, 76 predicted proteins | sample 1576121 | NCBI WGS metagenome assembly OGWY01 (sample SAMEA3541543, study PRJEB24748) | human gut metagenome | biome: human gut; feature: human-associated habitat; material: faeces | place: China | collected 2012 | reverse complement strand
TGTAACGCAGCGGGTAGACGAGTGGAATTCCAAGATAAGCCATCCGACTTTGACATTTATTCACTTGAGAAAAAATTGGTAGATATGCAAAGATTAGGATTTCCAGGTATAGAAAAATTAAGAGAAGATTTAGAGAAGGTAAATAAAAATATAGGTATTATATTTGAAAATTATTTAGAAAATCATCAAGATATATTAGAGACGCTTGATGAAAAATTAAAAGATTTCGATATGGTAAAGGATATTATGGATACTATAATAGATGAAGGTAGAGTTATAGATGGGTTTGATGTAAAAGATTTATATAGGATAGTTGCAGAGGGAGAGAAAAGATTTAAAAATAAAATAGCTCCTGGATATGGAGATGAAAAAAATAAACAAGGTTTAAATAAGTATAATGATTTAATAATTTGGAAAGAGATTATAAGATTTTGTAAAGAAACTAAAAAAAATTTAATATATATAACAGGTGATAAAAAAGAATGGGATCAAGTAACAGATAATCAAGAAAAAGAGTTTCCTAAAAATATGTTAAATGAGTTTCAAAGCCAAACTTTACAAAATATGTTAGGACTAAATTTTGAGGAGTTTATAGAAAGTTTTTGTGTAAGTGAAGATATTCCAAAACCCAATGGCTTAAATTATATTATGGAATTAAGAGGTAGTGAAGATATAGAAAATCTACAAGATGAAATAGTAGAGAAAATAGAATCAAAAATTATTGATAGTGGAGAAAGTTATGTTGATACAAATACTCTTAGTAATTATGATGGAAGTTATTTTGAAATAAGTGAGATAGAAGAGATTGAACTTTTAGATTATTTAATAAAAGTTGAAGGATGTACAATAGAATATTTTTTAAATTTTGATATAAAGGTTAAAGGTGAATCAAGAAACTATCTAGGAAAGGATGAAGGAGAAATAATTTATTCAGAAAAAAGATTTCACTGTCTACAAGGAGAAGCAAGAGTATACCTAGTACGAGAAATTGAATATTATTTAGAGATAGAAGATACAGAGTTTGATGATATAAAGATACAAATTAATTCTTTGGAAGAGTATGATGCTTACTCTGAGGATGATTTATGTGTTTCTTGTGGTGAAAGAGGTGCAGTTTATAAATTTAATGGAAAAGGACTAATTTGTGAAGAGTGTATGGTGTCTGATGAAGAAGGTAATATTTGTCCAAGATGTGGAGAAAAATATGATTATGATGATATGGCTGGTGATGGTTTTTGTAAGGAATGCAGTTATCAAATAGATTAAAATCTCTGTATAACATAGTTTTGTGATTGATCGTAGGTTATTTTATTGAAATAAAATAATTTTTTGATAACTATTTGACAGTTCTAAAAGAGTATGATAATTTGTAAAAAGTTATGAAGTGATAAAATTAAGAATTATTAAGGAGGAAAATGAGTTATGAATCATCAAAAGCAAATAATAAAAAAATTAAATGAAATTAAAAATTTTTCTTTTAAAGAAAAATGTCGAATTTTTAAAGAAATATTTAAAATAGAAAATGGTCTCTTTAAGTCAAAAACATCTTTAAACAACTTCATTGAAATGCTCTTAAACCTTTTAGAAGATAGAGATAATGAAATAATAAAGAATGAAAGTTTTTCTAAAATTGATAATTATGAAGAAATCTTTTATCTAATTCATTTCGAAAAAGGTTTTGATAAAGAGTTGGGTATAAGCAAGTTTCACTACGGAAATAAGGAGTTAGCAAAAAAATGGAAAAAAAATATGATGAAGAAATATCATTATGATGCTTTAATAAACATTGACCTTGATGAAACTAGGAAAGTAGTTTTAGGGCAAAATATCAATAAAATTTTTAAAAGAATGGTAGGTGAATCGTAATGTCTAATAGCTTAGTACTTCAAAATTATACTTTAGAAAGTTTGATTCAAAGAGATGATATAAGGTCGACTAGACAAGCTATCTTAAATCAATTAAATAGTGGTAATATAACTGGTATTTTAAATGCTTTTTTAAGCAATACATTAGTTACAGAGTTTGGTTTCGTTTACTTTAAGGTTAAAGGATTAAATAATATTTTGAGAACTTCTGTTTCAGGGTTAGAAAGAGCTTATGTTTATCAAGGCGTTCCAGGACAATTTTCACCCTCTGAAATAATTAGTTTTAATGGTGACGATTATATCTCTCGTTATGAACTTATAAAGTTAATAGAGTATAGGCTTGATAATGTCCCTAGTGCTAAAACAAAGCTATATCTTGAAATAGTTAAAGATATTTATAATAGAGTGGTCACTTATCCAGATTTTGCTAACTTAAAAAATGCATTTATTGAAAAGGTACAAGAAAAAAGAAGTAGTTTAAAAGCAGCTAGAATGGCTGAGTATAATATTACGAATTGTGAATTTACAAATGCTATCATAAATCGAGATAATATTATGGAATATGAATTTGCTCATCTTGATGCTGTAGCACATAATCCTTTTATAGCTTTAAATATAGATAATGGTGTTATAATTCATAAAGATATTCATAAAGATATGACTAAAAAAGGATTAAACACAGCACAAGATATTTATAACTATTGTATAGAGCATGGATATTTTGTGTATTGGGCCAAAGTATAAATAAGATTTTAAGTAATAGCTTGAGTTAGTGTTACATCACTTCTACAATTAAAGTAATGGTTGCAATACTTAAGTAGCCGTGCCTATTTTGTTTAGCAAGCTATTCTCCCTACTTTAAACTGTAGGTTAACCTAGAATTAAAATTAGGGAATAGTAAAGATAGCAGTAACTAAAAACTAAAGGATTCAAGCTCTTTAGCTTTGATTATATTAGTATTAGATTAGGTTCGCAAAAAATAATAAGAACCTCTGGGAAGATAGAGGTTCTTATCTGGGGGTTAAATTATTTATTACATTTAACACTTATTATAATATTTAGGCCACAGGTTTTATAAAAAAGTTTTAAGATTTATAAAAATATTTTTAAAATAATATTCCTTTTTATTTTGTAAAACTTAAGTATTCATTTAAACTTTCGATTATACAATTATAAAAGAAGTCATAGGCTTCCTTATAATCTCCATAATAACTTTTATCAAGTGCTTGATAGTACTCTAATCTATCAGTAGCTAAAATAGTTATAGGAGGATATCCAAGTTTTAGAAGCTCTAAATTAGTTAGTAATCTTGAAGTTCTACCATTCCCATCAATGAAAGGGTGGATATTAATAAATTTACAAGTAAATTCAATAATTCTGTTAATAGTAACAGGTTCAGAAGCGTACCAAGTCAATAAATCATTCATTTCTTGAGGAATTAAATGAGAACTGGTAACATCGTGAGTAGCACCACCAATTCTAACGTCAACACTTCTATATTTTCCTGCATTAGCTCTATCAATTCCATCTAAAATAATAGCATGAATAGATTTTATAACATATTCAGATAAAGTTACTTTTTTTAAATCTTCAATAAAAAACAAAGCTTCAGCATGATTTTTTACTTCTAAATGTTCTTTTAAAGTTTTTTTTGCAACAGTAATTCCAGTTTCAATAATAACTCTAGTTTCCATTTCAGTAAGAGTATTTCCTTCGATAGCATTTGAGTTATATGTATTTTTAATTATATAATTTTCTTTTATTCTTTTTATTTCACCTTGATTAAGAGGTCTTCTATGATCTAGTTCACTTTTTAATGTATAAATTTTCTCCAATTTATTATTCATGATAACACCTCACTTTTAATAATTATAGTAGTATTATATTATTTAATTCATTTAAATACAATCTTAGAATAATTATAACGTATTTATTTCATGAAGTTGACTATTCTAAGAAATTAGATTAAACTATGTATAGCGGATTTTAATGAAAAAAATTAATTATAGGTGGGGTTATAATCATCTAAAAAATGAGAAAAATGGGGGGATTATGCTAGTTAAATGTACAATAAAATGTGAAGTTTGTGGGAGTACTATATGTACTAAAACTCAAGTTGGATGGCTTAAAAAACATCCAATAAGAATTCATTGTCCAGAATGTAACATATTAATATCTGGAGATGTTATTCAAAATCAAGAAATGAGAAAGGTTGAGATTGTATTTAAAAATGCTCAAAAAATATCAAGCGTAGAGAAAACAAAATATTTTATAGAAATTTCTGGAGAGTTATTAACATCAAAAATAAGAGAATTTCAAAATACAGATATAATATCATTCAGTCCATATATAAAATCATTATTATCAACTATTACGGAAAAAGATGAAGAATTTGGAAGAAGTATTGAGGAATTTAAAAAGAATATTAATACATTTTTATATTTTATAGAAAATGAGTGGCCATTAATAAGAAGGATAAATGAATTATGGATGCTCAAAAAATATAAATATTTATCTAAAGAATTAGGGAAGTTTTTAGATAAAGAATGTTTTCCAGTTTATAAAGAGAATCAATTAGAATATCTTAGAGCAAAACATCAACTTTTTTTTATGTTCTTTAGCCCAATTATGTCAAAAAATTTTTTTGAAGAGACAACAGTAACTATACATAACGGAATAACAGAATTATCAAGAAAAGAAAATTATAAAGAGTTAACAAAATATTTTGTTGATGAAACACTTTTGGATATATATGAACAAAGAACGTTTTCTATATTAAGTTCTTTTGTGGAAAAATTTCAATTTTTTATTCCAGCTTTGGGATTAGAAAATAGATTTTATAATTTGGAGATGGATGGAACAACGGTTGTTTCATTTGAAGATATAAAACATTTTTATTTAGACTGTTTTGAAGCTATTGGCGAGATTCTTCCAATTGTAATAGCTTACAATAATCTTTTATATAGAAACAATTTCAAACAAATGAAAGAATTAAAAGGATTTGAAGGAATAAAAGAAATAGATGACTACATTGGAAAAATGAAAAATAAGGGAAATAAAGTGCTGTTTTGTAAAAGCGATGAATTATTTGACTCGATACTTGATTTGGAAGAAGATAATGGATTAAGAAATGCTATAGGACATGGAAGTTATACATATGATGGAGTTAATCAGATAATTAATTATTATGATAGCGAAAGAAAAAGAGGTGAACCGAAAAAGATTTATTTGGTTGAGTTTATTCAAAAAACATTAAAACAATTCAGAGCTATCATTGTTTTGATGGAGTTGATATATCAAACGAGGAAAAGTGATTATGTATTTAAAGGGATAAAGTCAGTTAATCCAGAAGTATTTTTAAAAAAAATGAGTAAATCGAATATTTCTTTCTTTAAACAAGATTTAAATAAATATCATAATGATCTAAAGGAATATGTAGAAAATTATATAAATGAAAATATAAAAAATAAAAGAAAAAAAATAGGCCGAAATGACTTATGTTTTTGTAATTCTGGAAAAAAATATAAAAAATGTTGTGGAAAATAAAAATAGAGGATAAAACTAAAATAGATCCTATGTCAAAGACATATTAAAAAAGAAAGTTAAATATTTAAAAGCTGATTCTTGTATTGTACAGGAGTAAGCTTTTTTAGTTTACATTGATAATGATAATTATTGTAGTAATTAATATAGGTTTTCTAACTCAGGTAAAGTTTCGCAGGTTTTATATGCGATTTCAGCGTTCATATATCCCAAAAATGATTCTTGAGGAGCATTACTTCAACAATTACCGTGTCTTGACATTGATTGAGTGATATTTAAAGATTTAAGTAACTTTTGGAAATTTGGACTTGTATGATTAGAATGAATAAACGTATCTTTTGATAGCATTGCTTCAGTGTGCATACTAAATTTTTAATGGCGTCTAGCTTGATATCCCAACAATATCAATATCAAAATTAATCTCGTCACAAATTAATCTTGAAATTTTTTCTTTTTTATATTCTGAAATGAAATGTATTTTAAAGTCGTTAAAATATGTTATTGCTTGTTCACTTACTCTAATGACGTATTTATTTTTAGATAACTGTTCAATTTTGATTTTTGTAAATTTTATTTTACTCATAAAAATCACCCCTTAAATATTATTATACAAAAAAAAGGCCCTACAAGATAGACTTGCTTTTTTTTGTCCATTTTATAATCTTTACTGAGTTCAATTGTGAAATATCCCTCTGTATCGCATAGGTTACACGTAGGTTACAAAATGATTTGTTAAATGTTGAAAACCCATATATTTACTAAAGGCAATGAGATTTCATTATGACCGTCCATATCGTAGTGGCATATTAATTTTTTCATATTTCCTCCTTTTGATTTTATTGTGTTTTTATAAATTTAAAATTTTTGGTAAAAAAAAATAGAGTATCATAAACATAATACCCTCTTTAATAAAATTTATCAATTAGATTTTTTATTTAATTTAATTACTATTAAGTGTGTTAAAAATTTTTTAAATGAAGAAAAAAGCCAAGAATTAAGGTTAAAATTCCTATAAATACTCCAATTAAATCATCAAAATCAATTTTTTTCATTTTAGAACTCTCCCGATAAATTTATTAAAATTATTATTAAAAAATTTACAATATATATTTTAATATCACTACTCCTAATTAAAGCATTTTAGAGCTGATATTGTTATTCTATTATAGAGGAGATAACCTTATTTGGATTAATTTATACACTAAAACTTTAAATACAAACATATAAGATAAAAGAATATACACAAAAGTAAAAAATAATAAGAACCTCTAGTGAGATAGAGGTTCTTATTTTAGGATATTAAATTATTTGTTAATTTGAAATTGTCCCATCATTCCGTCCTCTTCGTGCTCTAAGATATGACAATGATAAACAGTTATTCCATCAGTTGTATATGTTATTAATATTTTTACACTGTCTCCAGCATTTAAATTTACAGTATCTTTCCACCCTTGTTCATTTAAAGGAGGGGTTTTTCCGTTTCTTTCAATCACTCTAAATTGAGCTCCATGAACATGGAAAGGATGAGGCATATCCATCATTTTTGAACCATTTTTTATCTCCCAAATCTCTTGAGTACCTTTTTGTACCTCAAAATTAAGCTTCTCCATATTATAAGGAGTGTTATTTATGGTGTTACCTTTAGAGGTTGTTTTTAAAGAAAATGTTCTTGTTTTTAAGCTATTTAAATTTTTTGTAATTTCTGGAACTTCCACTAAGGTTTTAGGAATTGAAGTTAAACCAGTTTTTTTATTTTTTCTAAGTTCTAAAGCTTGTTTTCCATTGATATAAAGATATGATTTGTTATTTAATTCGTTTGAATCAATTAAAATTTCGCCTCTTTCTCCTGGAGCTAAAGTTAATTTTTTCATAGAGATAGGACTACTTAATAATCCACCATCACTTGCAATTTGATAAAACTCCTTACCATCTAAATCTATATCATAGTTAGTAGCATTACTTCCATTTACAACTCTCAATCTAGTTAAACCATTTAGAATATCAATATATGGAGATATTATTCCATTTATCATTAAAGAACCACCACTTTTTCCATGGATTTTTTCCATATGTGTAGTTGAGTAAGTAAGTTGGCCATCTACAGTAAGTTTTTTATCTTGTATAACAATTGGAAAATCGTCAACGCCATAAGTTTTTGGAATATTTAAATTCTCTGATATGTCATCTTCCAGATAGATAAGCCCAGCGAGTCCTTTATAAACTTGTGAAGCAGTTTTATGCATAGGATGTGGATGGAACCATAGTGTAGCTGCTGGTTGATTTAAAATAAACTCAACACTCTTTTGTGTATTTGGTTGAATATCAGCATTATGAACTCCATCAACGTCTTGAGACAGAATTCCACCGTGCCAATGAACAGTTGTTTCTTCAGATAAACTATTTTTTATATTTACTTTTGTTTTTTCACCCTTTTTTAAAGATAATACAGGGCCTAGAATAGGACCATTATATCCATAAGTTTCAGTAAATTTTCCATCAATAAACTCCCACTTACCTTTTGTTACATTTAAATCAAAATTTCTTACACCGTCTTTAACTTCTCCTTTTAGAAGAGGAGGTATAAGCAGTGGTTTTTGAAACTCTATAGTAAGAGATGTTTGGTTAAAAGTTGTATTATGATTATGTCCAGAAGAGTGACTTGTACTTCCAAGTACTTGATTGGACGTATCTGCTAAACTTCCAAGAACAATAATACCAATTAAAATTTTATTCATTAATTTTCCTCCAAATTATACTTTTTTTATATATTATTATATTAAAGGAGTTTTGTTACCAAATTATGTCAAAAAAGTGAATATATTAAAATTTTCTACTAAACTCTTAAAAGTGAAATTACATATATTTATACTTAAAATAAGGACTATACATGGAATAATAGTGTAAAATAAGTACTAAAAATAAAAATCACATTTTTAAAAACAAAAGTCTATAAAAATGACTTTCTAATTTTAAGTTTAAGAGGTATCTTTAAAAATTACCTAATTAGTATATAGGTTGTTAAAAAATGTAATGTGAAGTGATATAATAGGTAATAAAGCCCTTGAAAATATTGTATTACAAAAGGTTTTATATTATTAAAATAGTTAGAAAAAGAGGTGGATTATGAGGATTTTTATATCAATTTTGGTAAATATATTAATAGTTTTATATCTTTTGAAAACTTCAGGAGCAGGATATAATTTATTGGAGTTAATAAATGGAATAATTTTTACTTTTAGTTTTGGATTTGGAGTTCCAGTAATTATAAGTGGTATTTTAGCGGTTCTAATTTTATTAACTCCAGGAATTGTAGTATACTTTTTATGGAACTATTTAAAGAAAATTTCTAAATAAAAACTACACTATTTTTATATAAAAAAATCATTGAAAAAATCTGTAAATTATGTAATAATACTAGATATAGTGAAAATAAAAGTAGAACTACACAAGATATTGTGTTTGGGAGGCGTAGGATGATAAAGGTATTTGGAAAAGAAGATTGTAGCAAATGTGAGACTTTAAAGAAAATTTTAGATGATAAAGGTCTTGAATATGAGTATACTCAGGATTTAAAAACGCTTATGATCGTAGCAAGTAAGGCTAGAATTATGAGTGCACCTGTTGTTGAAAAAGATGGAAAATACTATTCTATGGAAAGCTTCTTAGAGGTTTTATAAATGAGACAGGTTATAAATAGAGCTGGAATAAGAGAAAATTTAGATATAACAAAAATAAGAGAGAAACTTTTAAGAGCTTGTGATAACTTAGAAGTTAATATGGTTGAGTTAGAAAGTCATATAGAATCAATATATGCAGAGAATATAACAACAAAAAAAATTCAAGAATCTTTAATAAACCAAGCTGTTTCTATGACAAGTTTTGAAGAGAGTGACTGGACATATGTTGCAGGAAGACTTTTAATGATGGAAACAGAAAGAGAGGTTTTTCATAAAAGAGGTTTCTCTTATGGTGAGTTTTATAAAAGTATAAAAACTTTAGTAGAGATTGGAATTTATGATAATAGACTTTTAGATTATACTGTAGAAGAGATTGAAGAGTTAGAGGCAACTATGGATATCTCTAGAGATATGATGTATGACTATGCAGGAGCAAATATGTTTGTAAATAGATATTTGCTAAAGTATGATGGTAAAATTTATGAGTTACCTCAAGAGGTATTTATGTGTATAGCTATGCTTTTAGCTATAAATGAAGAAGATAAAGTTTCTGTGGCAAAAAGATTTTATGAAGCATTATCACTAAAAAAAATATCTCTAGCTACTCCAATTTTAGCTAATTTAAGAGTACCAAATGGAAATCTATCATCATGCTTCATAACAGCTATGGATGATAATATAGAATCTATTTTCTACAACGTGGATACAGTTGCAAAAATTAGTAAAAATGGTGGAGGAGTAGGATTAAATATTTCTAGAATAAGAGCAAAGAACTCTATGGTAAATGGATATTATAATGCTAGTGGAGGAGTTGTTCCTTGGATAAAAATTGTAAATGACACAGCAGTAGCTGTAAATCAACAGGGAAGAAGAGCTGGAGCGGTAACAGTGGCTTTAGATTCATGGCATCTAGATATTGAAACATTCTTAGAACTTCAAACAGAAAATGGAGATCAAAGAGGAAAGGCATATGATATCTATCCTCAAGTTGTTCTTTCAGATCTTTTTATGAAAAGAGTAGAAGAGGACTTACCGTGGACTTTAGTTGATCCATATGAAATCAGAAAAAAATATGGTGTTGAACTATGTGAAGTTTATGGAGAGAAATTTGAAGAGTTATATTTAACTATAGAAAAGGATGAAAACTTACAATTAAGAAAAGTTATAAAGGCTAGAGAGTTATTTAAAGAGATTATGAAAGTTCAAATAGAAACTGGAATGCCTTATATTTTCTTTAAGGATAGAGCAAACCTAATGAACCACAATAGCCATGTGGGAATGATAGGAAATGGAAATCTATGTATGGAGAGTTTCTCTAATTTCTCACCAAGTGTAAATTTTAAAGAGGAAACTGTTGGAGAGAATGGAGTTAGAAAGACTAAATTAGGTGAGGTTCATACTTGTAACTTAGTTTCTATGAACTTAGCGGAGTTAGAAAGAGATGAATTAGAAAATATTGTAGATATATCTGTTAGAATTCTTGATAACACGATTGATTTAACAAGAACTCCTATAAAAGAATCAGATAAACATAATTTAGCCTATAGAACAATTGGTGTTGGAGCTATGGGACTTGCAGATTATTTAGCAAGAGAGTTTATGATATATGATGAGTCATTAGAAGAGATAGATGAGCTATTCCAAGAGATAGCTATGTATAGTATAAAATCTTCAGCTCTTTTAGCAAAAGAGAGAGGAACGTATCCAATGTTTAAAGGTTCTTTATGGGATCAAGGAATATTTTTCCAAAAAAATAAAGATTGGTATATGGAGAATTCAAAGTTTGGAAAAGAGTGGGAAGAGGTATTTAATTTAGTTAAGATGTATGGATTAAGAAATGGTGAGTTAACAGCAGTTGCACCAAATACATCAACATCTTTACTTATGGGATCGACAGCATCTGTAAACCCTACGTTCTCTAGATTCTATATAGAGAAGAATCAAAAGGGAGCTGTTCCAAGAGTTGTTAAACATCTTAAAGATAGAGCTTGGTTCTATCCAGAGTTTAAAAATGTAAATCCTCAAACATATGTAAAAATAATGAGTAGAATAGGAAAATGGATAACTCAAGGAGTTTCTATGGAGCTTATTTTTGATTTAAATAAAGATATTAAAGCTAAAGATATATATGATACTTTCATGACAGCATGGAAAGAGGGATGTAAATCAGTTTATTATATAAGAACAATTCAAAGAAATACAAATATAATAAATGAAAAAGAGGAGTGTGAAAGCTGCAGTGGATAGAAAAAAACTTTTTAATCCTCTAGGAGATGATTCTTTATCAGAAAGAAAAGTGATAAAGGGAGATAGTACAAATATATTTAATTTGAATAATGTTAAATATCAATGGGCAAATCATCTTTATAGAACAATGATGGGGAACTTTTGGATTCCAGAAAAAATAGATTTAACTCAAGATAAAAATGATTATAAAAATTTAACTGATGAAGAGAAGGAAGCTTATGATGGAATACTTTCATTTCTAATATTTTTAGATAGTATTCAAACAAATAATATTCCAAATGTTTCAGATTATATAACTGCTCCAGAGATAAATTTAATTTTATCAATACAGACTTTCCAAGAAGCTATTCACTCTCAGTCATACCAGTATATAATTGAATCTATTCTACCAAAGGAGATTAGAAACTCGATATATGATAAATGGAGAGAGGATAAAGTTCTATTTGAAAGAAATAGCTATATAGCAAAAATATATCAAAGTTTCTTAGAAAATCCTAGTGATGAAAACTTTGCAAGAGTTATAATAGCTGACTATCTTTTAGAAGCTATATATTTTTACAATGGATTTAACTTCTTCTATCTTTTAGCAAGTAGAAATAGAATGATGGGAACTTCTGATATAATAAAGCTTATTAATAGAGATGAGCTTTCACATGTAGTTATATTCCAGCAGTTAATAAGAGAGATTAAAAACGAAAATAAAGATTTCTTTAATGATGAATTAATATATGATATGTTTAAAAAAGCTGTGGAGCAAGAGATTAGTTGGACAAATCATATAATAGGAAATGGAATATTAGGTATAACAGAGGATACAACAGAGAGATATACAAAGTGGTTAGCTAACGAAAGATTAAAAGCTATAGGACTAAACCCAATCTATGAAGGATATGAAAAAAATCCTTATAGACATTTAGAAAAATTTGCTGATACAGAGGGAGAAGGAAACGTAAAAGCTAACTTCTTCGAAGGAACAGTTACTAGTTATAATATGAGTTCATCTGTAGAGGGATGGGACGAATTTTAAAAGTAATATAAATAAAAAACGGTAGAAAAAATAATTTTCTACCATTTTTTTATTTCCTATTTTTTAGTTAAAATCAATCTATTATTTTAATATAGGCCAATATCCTTTATTAGCTTCGATTAAATCATCTAAAATAGCTTTTGCAACAGATGCACTTGGAACTGTTTTAGACATAGTAAGAGCTTGCCATAACTTTTGATAAGACCCTTCTATCCAAGCTTCAACAGTTAGTTTCTCAACAGAAACTTGCTGTTCCATAAGCCCTTTTTGGAATTGTGGAATTGCTCCAACAACTAGTGGCTCAGGGCCAGCATTTCCAACAATACAAGGGATTTCAACCATAGCAGTAGGATCAAAGTTAACTATAGCACCATTATTTTCAACGATTAAAAGCATCTTCTCTTTTGTATTAAAAGCGATAGCTCTAGCAAGGTCAACTATGTAAGAAGCATGCTCATCGATATGAAGCTCTGTATTATTTGAAGTTTTATTTTTTACAATCTTATCACATTCACCAAAAACAAATTTCTCTCTTCCATCCATAACTTCATTAGCTCTTGTATACTCTTTATTTGAATGTTCAACAACATAATCAGGGAATAGATAGTATTTTAAATATGTATTAGGTAAAGTTGTAGGATCTACAGCAAATACATCTTTTGCTTTGGCAAATGTATCACACCAGCTAGCATCTGTATGTTGGCTATCACCTTTTTTCTCCACATACCCATATTTAGCTACGTGTTCTTTTAAGGCAGGCATTAAATCATTTCCAGCTTTATCTTTTATAGATTTCCACCAACCAAAGTGGTTTAATCCGTAGTACATAATATCCATATCTTTTCTAGAATCTAAACCTAAAATTTCAGCCATTCTAACTTCAATTCCAATAGGCATATCACAAATATTTAAAACTTTAGAATTTGGCTTTAATCTTCTAGTAGCCTCAGCAACTATAGCAGCAGGATTAGAATAATTTAGCATCCAAGCATTAGGAGAGTATTTTTCCATATGGTCAATTAACTCAATAACTCCTCCAATTGATCTCATACCATAAGCAACTCCTCCAGGACCACAAGTTTCTTGTCCAACTACTCCATGTTTTAATGGTATTTTTTCATCTAACTCTCTCATTGGATATTTTCCAACTCTAATATGAGCCATAACAAAATCTATATCTGTGAAAGCTTCTTCTGGTTTTGTACTGTAGCTAAACTCTATTTCAGGAGCTCTTTCTTTTAAAAGAATAGCACAAGCATCTCCTATTTTGGCCTGTCTTTTGGCATCATTATCATACATTTTAATCTGTCTAATTGGGAATTTTTCAAGATTGTCCAACAGCATTAAAATTATTCCAGGAGTAAATGTACTTCCTCCACCAGCAATTAAAATCGAAAACTTTTTCATAATAAATCCTCCTATGCGTTAATTAAATTTTTTTCTGAATCTATATTTTCTAAATCTTTATTCATTAAATCTTCGAAGCAGTCCCTAACTTGTGGAACTGATAGTCCTACAATAATCTGAAGAGCATTACCTTTTCTAACAACACCGTGAGCTCCAGCTCCTTTAAATACAGAGTCACCTTTAACTAATGTTTCATCAAAAACAGTAACTCTAAGTCGAGTGGCACAGTTATTAACAGTTTCAATATTTTGAGCTCCTCCTAGGCCTTGTAAGAAAGTATAAGCTTGATCAAAATATGCGTTTTCAACAACAACATTTCCATTTTTTGCATCTTTTTTATTTTTAAAGTCCTCTTTAGTATAAAGTTTTACCTCTTCATCCTCATCCTCTCTACCAGGAGTTTTTAATTTGAATTTTTCGATACAGTATTTAAAAACAAAGTAGTATATAGGAATAAAAGCCATTCCAACACCAATTTGTGCAATCATAACACCAGTGTGATTTTTAAAAAGTGGTATCCAGTTAATAGCAGCAATCTCTATAAGTCCAGATCCCATATTTCCAACAACACCAAAAGCATACATAACTGCAGCCATAGAAGCAGCTAAAACCGCATGGATAGCAAATAGAAATGGTGCAATAAACAGGAATGTAAATTCTAAAGGTTCAGTAATTCCCACTAAAACTGCTGTAAGAGCAGCTGGAATTAAAAGTCCAGAAACTATTTTTTTCTTTTCAGGTCGAGCAGTTTTATAGATAGCTAGTGCTATACCGATTGCTCCAAATATTTTACTATTACCATGTAGTGCAAATCCACCTTGGGGGAAAAGCTCTTTTAAAGGTAAAGTTGAGTTAGCAAAGTTAGAAAGATTTTGTGCCCAGAAAACTTGGATTCCATTGTCAACAACTGCAGGTCCAAAGATGAAAGGGCCATAAACAAAGTGATGAAGCCCAGTAGGAATTAGAATTCTTTCAAGTAAAGTGTATAACCAAACCCCAAAAGTTCCAGAAGAAATCATTAATGTTTGTAAAGATGAGATACCCATCTGTACTTTAGGCCATACCAAACATGTTACGTATGCAGCGGGAATCATAGCTAAGAAAGCAATCATTCCAACAAGTGCACTTCCTTGAAATATTCCTAAAAAATCAGGAAGCTTTGTATCAAAGAATCTATTATGTATATATATAGTAAGGCCTGATATTGCAATTGCTCCAACAATACTTGTGTCTAAAGTTTTAATTCCAGCTATTGTAGTTAACCCACTAACTCCCCCAATGTTTTGAGTAAAATCTACTCCAAAACTTGGCCCCCAAAAAGTTAAAATGGCATTAATAAAATAGTTAAAAGTTAAATATGTAACTAATACAGATAGACATGCACGAGGATGAGCTTTTTTTGCTAATCCTATTGGAAGTCCAACAGCAAATATAAGTGGAAGTTGTCTAAATACAGTCCATCCTCCCTCTTCAATAATATAAACAAGTTTGTAGAATAATCCATCTGGATTCGCCAAAGAACCTACGAAATCTGGATTTTTTAAAATAATTGTAAGAGCTACTGTTAATCCTGCAAAAGGAAAAAGTAGTACTGGTGCAAAAAGTGCTCCACCAAGTCTTTGAAAGAATTTTAACATCTTGTTACCTCCCAATTTTTTTCTAGGATCCTCTATTATTCGAAGTATACAATAGAAAAAGTTCTAAATCAATACTTTGAATCTTAAAAACACACATTACTATAAACGTAACATGTTACGTCAAAAGAATAAAAATATAGAAAATGTTTTGTAAATATAGAGAATTTAGATATAATGTAAAAAAATAAGAGATAAGGGAGAGGAAAAATCTGTGAAGATAACAATAAAAGAGATTGCAGAGGATGCAGGGGTTTCTGTATCTACAGTTTCAAGAGTAATATCTAATAATCCCAAAATAAGTGAAGCTACAAAATTGAGAGTGAGAGAGGCGATTGAAAGATTAAATTATAAACCAAATATAATGGCAAGAGGGTTAGTAAAAAGAAAAACAGGAATTTTAGGTATTATAATGCCAAAGGAAACAGCAACACTTTTTAGCAGTCCATTCTTTATAGAGGTTATGCAAGGGATTAGCTTAAAAGGAAAAGAGAGAGATTACTATATTATGTATGACTTTTGTAAAAATGAGAAAGAGGAGTATGAAGGAACAAAAAAGTTAGTTGAAAGTGGCCTAGTTGATGGAATTTGTCTTATGTCAACACGTAAAAACGATAAAAGTATTCAATATTTAAAAGAAACAAAATTTCCTTTTGTTATAATAGGTGAGCCTGAGGAAAAAGATGGTGTTTTGTGGGTAGATAACAATAATTTAAAAGCAACATATGATATGGTAAAAAAAATTATTCATAAAAATGTTAAAAAAATAATTTTTGTAGGTGGAGATAAAAATTTAACAGTTACAATAAATAGAGTGGCTGGTTTTGAAAAAGCATGTAAAGAATTAAAATTAGATTACTCTATGTATCTAGGAAAAGATTTTTCAAGAGGAGAGGGATATAGATTAGCAGAAAAAATATTTTCAGAACAAAAATGTGAGAATTTTATAATTTCAGATGATAATCTTTTAAAAGGATTTTTAGAATATTTAGAAAAAAATAGTATAGAGAATACAAATATAGGAAGTTTTAATAAAGCAAATATAAAAGAAATCTGGAAAGATAAAATTTTTCTTCTTGATATAAAACCTGAAAAATTAGGAATGGAAGCAGTGGACCTTTTAGTTAATTGTATTCAAGATAAATTAGAGAGTTGTAATAAAATAGTAGATATAGAATTGAATTAAAAGTTGTAAAAAAGGTTGTAGCAACTTTTTTACAACTTTTTTGTATTATATATAGACAAATTTGAAATTAGATGCTACAATACACAAAAAAGAGCAAACGTTTGCACAAAATGTAAAAATGTTAATATTCTAAAGATATATTAAGGAGAGATTAAAATGTGGTGGAAAGAGTTAATAGGATATCAGATTTATCCGAGAAGTTTTAAAGATTCTAATGGAGATGGGATAGGAGACTTAAAAGGGATAATAGAAAAGTTAGATTATTTAAAAGATTTAGGAATAGATCTTATTTGGGTTTCACCATTTTTTAAAAGTCCAAATGATGATAATGGTTATGATATAAGTGATTATAGAGATATTTTAGAAGAGTTTGGAACTATGGAAGATTTTGACAATCTTTTATCAGAAACTCATAAAAGAGGAATGAAGCTAATAATAGATCTTGTAATAAATCACACAAGTGATGAGCATCCATGGTTTATTGAAGCAAGAGAGTCAAAAGATAGCCTTAAGAGAGATTGGTATATTTGGAGAGAGGGAAAAGATAACGAAGAACCAAATAACTGGGAAAGTATTTTCAAAGGATCAGCTTGGGAAAAGTGTGAAAAAACAGATGAATACTACTTACATCTTTTTTCTAAAAAACAACCTGATTTAAATTGGGAAAATGAAGAGATGAGAAGAGAGATTTATAATATGATGAATTGGTGGTTAGATAAAGGAATTGATGGATTTAGAGTTGATGCTATAAGCCATATTAAAAAAGTTGATGGATTCCCTGATATGCCAAATCCTGATGGAAAAAAATATGTAGATTCTTTTGATATGCATATGAATATAGATGGAATTCAAAAATATCTAAAAGAATTAAAAGAAGAAACTTTCGCAAAATATGATATAGTAACTGTTGGAGAAGCTAATGGGGTAGATGCTGAAAACGCTGATGAATGGGTTGGAAGTGAAAATGGAAAATTCAATATGATATTTCAATTTGAACATCTAAAGTTATGGGATTATGAAGGAGACACTGAGTTTTGTCCAAAAGCCTATAAAGATGTTTTAAATAAGTGGCAAGTAGCTTTAGAAAATAAAGGATGGAATGCTCTTTTTATTGAAAATCATGATATTCCAAGAAGTACATCAACATGGGGAAATGATGGAGAATACTGGTTAGAATCAGCAAAATCTTTTGCAACAACATATTTTTTACAAAAAGGAACTCCATTCATCTATCAAGGACAAGAGATTGGAATGACAAATACAGTATTTAATTCTCTTTCAGAGTTTCAAGATGTGAAAAGTGTGAATGAGGGAAAAGAGAAGTTAGAAGCAGGAATGTGTGAGAAGATAGTTTTAGAAATTTTATCAAATACATCTAGAGATAATGCTAGAACTCCTATGCAATGGGATGATAGTTTAAATGCTGGATTTACAACAGGAAACCCGTGGTTAAAAGTAAATAGTAATTACAAAAATATAAATGTACAAAATCAAATAAAAGATGAAAATTCAATATATAATCACTATAAAAAATTGATATCTTTAAAGAAAAGTAGTAAAACCTTAATTCATGGAGAGTTTAAATTAGTTTTAGAGGATGACAAACATATATTTGCTTACTTAAGAGAGTTAGATAATGAAAGATATCTTATATTATCAAACCTAAGTGAAAATGAAAAAAAATTAAACCTATCAGAATTTAATATAAAAAATGAGGATATAGTACTATCAAATTATAAAATTATAGAAAAGGATTTAAAAGAGTTTATAGTTAGACCGTTTGAAAGTGTAGTATATAAAATTTAATATATATAGGGGAGAGGTTAAAATGAAAAAGAAAAGTTTAATATCATTTGATTTTTGGCAAAAATTAGGAAAAGCTTTAATTGTTGTAATAGCAGTAATGCCTGCAGCAGGACTTATGGTTTCTATTGGTAAACTTCTTGGAACAAGTGGATTATCTATGGTTGGAAGAATTATAGAGGATATGGGATGGGGAGTAATAGTAAATCTAAATATACTTTTTGCAGCGGCAATTGGTGGTTCGTGGGCAAAAGAAAAAGCTGGTGGAGCTTTTGCAGGAGTAATAGCTTTTATACTAACAAATAGAATAACGGGGGCTATATTTGGAATAAATGGAGCGATGTTAAATAATCCAGAAGCGGTTATTACATCGTTAACAGGACAAGAACTATTAGTAAAAAATTATTTTACGATGATTATGGGAGCTCCAGCTTTAAATATGGGAGTTTTCGTAGGAATACTTTCAGGATTTTTAGGAGCAGTACTGTTTAATAAATACCAAAATTTTGATAAACTACCAAAGTCTTTAGCGTTTTTTAATGGAAAAAGATTTGTACCATTTGTAGTAATATTTGGATCATTTGTTATGGCTACTGTTTTATCTTTAATCTGGCCTTTTGTTCAGTGGGGATTAAATAGCTTTGGTGAATGGATTGCAACTTCTAGAAATACAGCACCAGTAATAGCACCATTTATATATGGAGCTTTAGAAAGATTATTATTACCATTTGGATTACATCATATGCTAACAATTCCTATGAATTATACAGAGCTAGGTGGAACATACCAAGTTTTAACAGGAACTGCAGTAGGAAGTACAATCGCTGGTCAAGATCCAATTTGGTTAGCTTGGATAACTGATTTAAATAACTTAAAAGCAGCAGGAGATATGACGGGATATAAAAATCTTTTAGATACGGTTGTTCCAGCTAGATTTAAAGCTGGTCAAGTGATATTATCAACAGCTTCACTTTTAGGAATCGGATTAGCGATGCTAAATAATGTTGATAGTGATAAAAAAACACAATACAAAACAATATTTATATCATCGATGCTAGCTGTATTCTTAACAGGAGTAACAGAACCAATTGAGTTTATGTTTATGTTTGTGGCACCAGTTTTATATGTAGCTTATGCAATTTTAACAGGACTTGCTTTTGCTTTAGTAGATATAATATCTTTAAGAGTTCACTCTTTTGGATTCTTAGAACTACTTTCTCGTATACCTTTAATGATGAAAGCTGGATTATATAAAGATTTAATAAACTTTGTAATAGTAAGTGGAGGATTTTTCTTTGCAAACTACTGGTTATTTAATTTAATTATAAAAAAATATGATTTGCCAACTCCAGGAAGAAGAGGAAATTATATTGATGAAGAGGAAGATAGTAGTGAGGAAAAAGTAAAAACAAATGGTAAACAAGAAGAGATTCCAGTTAGAATAATTGAGCTTCTTGGTGGAAGTGAAAATATAGTTGATGTAGATGCATGTATGACAAGACTTAGAGTTACTGTAAAAGATGCAGATGTAGTAGGAGATAAAAATATGTGGAAAAAAACTGGTTCTATAGGACTAATAATAAAAGACTGTGGAGTTCAAGCCATATATGGACCAAAAGCAGATATACTAAAATGTAAAATAATTGATATATTAGGGAGATAAATTTTAAATGAAACTATTAACACTAAACTGTCACTCTTGGCAAGAGAAAGACCAATTGGAGAAAATGAAGTATCTAGCTAAGGTAATATTTGAAGAGAATTATGAGGTAGTTGCTTTACAAGAGGTAAATCAATTAATAGAAGACAAGATTTTATATGATGATATAAGAGAGGGAAACTTTATAGATATTTTGTGCAAGGAGCTAAAAAAATTAGGGGTTGAGTATAGCTACCGTTGGGATTATCATCATGTAGGATACGATGTTTTTCATGAAGGAACTGGGATTCTTTTTAAAGGGGAGTTAAAAGAAAGTTTAGGAAAGTTTATAGGAAAAACTAAAGATACAAACTTTTGGAAAACAAGAAAATTTACAATGATATCTAAATTAGTTGGAGATGTTGTAATAGATTTTTATAGTTGTCACATGGGGTGGTGGAAAGATAGCGATAATCCTTTTGAAGAACAGTTAGATGAATTAATAGAGTTTGCTAATAAAAGAGGAAATATATACTTTTTAATGGGAGATTTTAATAATGATGCTAATATTAGAGGAGAGGGATACGACTATTTATTGACAAAAGGAGTTAAAGATACATATTTAGAAGCTGTAAAAAAAGATGATGGAATAACTGTACCAGGTGTTATTGCTGGTTGGGAGGGGAAGTGTAGTAATCCTAAAAGAATAGATTTTATTTTTACAAATAGCGAGAGTGAAATAAAATCTAGCGAGGTTATTTTTAATGGAAAAAATAAAGAGATTATATCAGATCACTTTGGGGTAGCGATAGAGATATAAAAATAAAAGGATTGAGCTAAAGAAGTAGCTCAATCCTTTTTCTATTTACTTTTCTATTTAGCAGTAGGTTTAACTTTTTTTAAGAAGTTATAGAAAACAAATACTATAATTCCTGTTGTAACATAAAGTTGAATACCAGCAATATTTCTAACAATGTTAGAATACTCAGGTAGATTTATACTAGTTAAGTAAGCACTCATTCTAAAAGATGCTACAGTTCCAACTGCCATAGGGAAGGTAGTTCCCGCAAAACCAGGGTGGAAGTTAAAGCTAAAGAATTTAGGAATACTTAATAGTATTGAAATAAGTGTTACAAAAACAATTCCATATAGGAAGAATGCAATATACATATTAGGTTCTTTAACTACATTTAAGTAACCAATAGCACAAAGGCTTGATGGTGCTAATAGTATAGCTTTTGTATGATAAACCATGTCAGGTAAAGGTTTTATAATTAATCTTCTAATCATAAATGGAATTATTGTGAAGAATACCAACACTCCATAAACTAAAACCCATTTAGAAATAACAGGCTCATCCATAGCTCCACCTACAACAATAGAAACCATGATTCCATTATAAGTTACAAACCAACTTGGAACAAAGGTATCAATGTTAAAGTTTTTAATAACATTTCTATAAGTGAAAATACAAATAGCAAAAGCATGGAAAAATACACCGAAAAGCCAAAGATTTTTTCCTAAAAAAGGACTGTATGGAAGCAAAAATGCTCCAATAATCATAGCTAACATAGAGTAAGTACCGTATAAACTAGCAGGAATAGTGTTGCTATATTCCGCTAGAAAGGCCTCTTTATGTCTAAAAATCTTTATAGTTGCTAAAATAAATACTACAATACCAATAATCATGAAGATATTTCTAAGGTAAGTAAAATTTAGTAATAAAAAGGCATTGGCAAGAGTGCACGCCCCAACAGTTGTAGCAATAGCCCCAACAGGGAAACGCTCTAACCTATCAATTGTCTCTTTAATCATTATAATCTCCTTATATTTTATTTTTTATACTCAAATTCAAGTTCAGAATTTATATTGAAGAAATCAGAGTAATCAATTTTAAAAATTGATTTTTTAATTTTTGAGATATCAATATTAAGTCTGATTAATTGTGTTAAAACACCTGTGTATGAAAGGTCTCCTTGAATAATAGCTCCATAAATTTTTCCGTTTTTATGAGCAATTTTTTTGTAGACACCATCTCTTTCTCTAAGAGAATCAATAATCATTCCCTCTGTTTTTTCGTAAATATGTAAGCAACCTAAAGATAAAGTTGGAATATCAAAGAAGTTCATAGTTGACTTAGCAAAGAAAAAATCATCCATAACTCTAGTTTTTCCTGCCATATTTGAAGTAGCAGCTATTCCCTCTTTTACTGCAACAGACCAGATAGTACCATTGCCACTAATATCTCCAGCTCCATATACATCCTTAACATTAGTTTCACCTTTTTCATTAAAAAGAAGACCAACTTTATTGTATTCTATTGATGTATTTTCTAAAAACTCCACATTTGGCTTTACTCCAGCACAAACAATAACTAAATCAGCTAAAAGTTCAACATCTCTACCATCATCTATTAAACTTAAAGAGTTAATTAAATTAGGGTTATTTGGATTTACATTTAATTTTGTAACTTTTGAGTCAAAGAATAATTTTACACCATGCTCAACTAATTTTTTTTCATAAGTTATAGATGCTTCTTTATCAAGTTGTAATGGTAATAATCTATCAGACATCTCAATTAAAGATAGATTAGCATGAACATTTTTATTATGAATTAGTCCACTAATTGCATCCATACCAATTAAACCAGCACCAATGACCACGATATTTTTTGCTTTTTTAGAAATCTTTATAATTTTATTGCAGTCATCTAAAGATTTTAATCCTACAACATTTTCTTTTCCATTTATATTCTCAATAGGTGGGAAAAATGGTCTAGATCCAGAAGCGATTAAAACTTTATCGTATGAAACTACTTCATTATTATCTAAAGTGATAGTTTTTTCCTTTTCATTTAAAGAGATAACCTCTCTTCCTTTAATCCAGTTTATATTGTTTTTTTCAAAGAAATCTTTATCTACAAAGTTGATACCATCGATATCTCTCATTCCACCAATATAGTGGTGAAGAATACATCTTGAGTAGATGTCAGTATCTTTAGAGATTAGTGTAATATCTGCATTTTTGTCCAAAGATCTTAAGTTTTCTGCTCCATTAATTCCAGCTGCAGAAGCTCCAATTATAACATATTTCATTATTCTACCTCCTCAAGAGTAATTGCAGCCATAGGACATTTAGCAACACATTGTGGTCCGTTAGGATCATGACTACACATATCACATTTCATAATCTCTTTTTTAGTTGCTTTATCCTCTTTTAAAGTTCCATATGGGCACGCCATAATACACATATAACAACTAGCACATTTGTTTTTATCGTAAGTAACATATCCTGTTTCAGAATCTTTTCTCATAGCTCCACTCATACAAGTATAAACACACTCAGGAAGATCACAATTTCTACAAAAGATTGGAGAAAATTTAAAATCACTACTTAAGACAACTCTATTTCTAGAGTCAGCAGAATCGTGAGAAACTAAGCAGGCACTAACGCAAGTTAAGCAACCGATACATTTACTTCTATCTATTTTTATTCTTTTCAATTTAATCTCTCCTTTATCTTTAGATTTTTTCAATAGAAACTGGAGCATATTTATATGAAGGCTCCTTAGAATATGGATCATATATAGAAAGTGTTAAATTATTTGTTTCTATATAGTGAATAGGTGCGTATAAAACATCATGAGGTAAATTATCAGTAGTTAATGCTAAGAATTTACTACTTCTACCATTTATAGATTTAACTAAAACTTCATCTTGTGATTCAATACCTAACTCTTCACCAAGAGTCTTAGAGATATAGATATATGAATTATCTGAAGTTGAGTCATTAACATACGTGATCTCTTTCGTTCTAGTTTGAGTATGCCACTGTCCAACAGTTCCTCTTCCTGTATTTAGAACGTAAGGATAAGTTTCATTTGTAGGTACAGGATTTTCTGCTACATCTTCAAATACAAATTTAACCTTTTTACTAGGTGTATAGTATTCACCATTTTCAAATAGTCTTCTTTCGTTATCAACTAAAGTTTCACCCTCTCTAAATGGCCACTGAACACCATATCCATTTTCTAAAAGTTTATAGCTAACTCCAGTCATATCGCAAGGAGTATCCTTTGTAACTTTAACCATTTTATTGAAAACTGCTTCAGGAGTTTCCCATCCATCTAAAAGTGTTCCCATACCTAAAGCTTTTCCTACATTATATATAACTTCAAAATCACTAAAAGATCCTTCAGGCTTAGGAATAACAGGATTCAATTTAGATATTCTTCTTTCTGTATTGATAAGTGTTCCCTCTTTTTCTATTCCAGAAACTACTGGCAAGAAAAGATCAGCAAGTTCAGAGCTATCTGTATTTGGATACAGATCTTGTACAACAAAAAGGTCCAACTTCTCAATAGCTTCTGCGAATTGAGTGTTGTTAGTCCAAGAGTGTCTAGGATTTGTACAAAGAATCCATAGAGCTTTAATCTCACCAGAAACTATTTTTTCAATTATTACATTGTAAGGAAGAGTAGGTTTTGTTGGGAAAATAGCAGGATCTAATCCTAAAGCATCTCCAACAATTTTTCTTTTAGCCTCATCAGTGTACTCTCCACCACCATATAATCCAGTTGTATTACTGAAAAGACGTGATCCCATAGCATTACATTGTCCTGTTATAGAGTTAGCTCCAGTTCCAGGTCTACCCATATTTCCAGTCATAACAGCTAAGTTAATTATACCTTGAGCGGTTCTAACAGCTTGATAGCTTTGGTTTATTCCCATAGTCCACCAGAAAGAAACAGCATCTCCTTCATGAATAAGTTTAGCTAAAGTTAAAAATTCATCTTTAGTTATTCCTACTTTTTCTTCTATGTCATCAATAGAGAACTTTGAAACATGTTCTTTAAAGGCATCGAAATTTTCAGAATATTTTTCAATATAATTATTATCAATCCAGTTATTTTCAATTAAATAGTTAGCAATTGTATAGTATAAAACAATATCACTTTTAGGTTTTATACAGAAGAAGTAGTCAGCATTTTGAGCTGTTTCACTGCATCTAACATCAATAACAATAACTTTCTTATTTTTATTTTTACGTACTCTATCCCAAATGATAGGGTGAGCTACTACAGGGTTAGCTCCAGTAAAAATAATAGTGTCAGAAAGTTCTAAATCATTTAGTGTATAAGGAGGCGCATCAAATCCAAAACTTTGTTTATGTGCAACAACAGATGTAGCCATACAAAGTCTAGTATTTCCATCAAGTTGTCCACCTACAAAGTTTCTAAAAACATGACCAACTAAAGCCATCTCTTCTAAAGCTAATTGACCAGTACTTATGCAGGCTACGCTTTCTTTTCCGTGCTTTTCAACGATATCTTTTAACTTATCGCTAAAAAAACTATAAGCTCTCTCCCAAGAGATTTCCTCTCTTCCATTTTCAGTTTTTAATAGTGGGTTTTTAGGAAAATCATCTGATGTAAGTTGTTTATCAAGATTTAAACCTTTGATACAACTAAATCCTTTATTAACAGGATATTTTTCAGTGGGAATAACTTTTTTAATTTTATTGTCTTCAACGTAGAAATCCATGTTACATGCTAATGAACAGTAGTTGCAAGTTGTTTGAATTTTATTCATATTCTCTCCTCCTTGGTATACAAGTATTATATACATATTATAATACTTATTAATAAAAAATAGTAGTGTGACTTTAGTCACACTACTATAAAAAAGGTTAAAATTAATTCTAAAAATGTTTAAAAATTATTGTGTAATAAGTTCTAGTTCAACAGGAATAAACTGTGGAACTGTTTCCTTTTTTACAATTTTATCAGCCGCTTCAATTCCTTTAGCACCAATCTCTGCTGGTTTTTGAGCAACAGTTGCAGCAAGTTTACCCTCTTTAACAGCTTTCACTGCATCTTCAGTGGCATCAAAACCAACGATTATAACATCAGTTTTTCCAGATGCTTCAATAGCTTTTAGAGCTCCAAGGGCCATCTCATCATTATGAGCAAAAACAGCATTAACTTCAGGTTGTGCTTGTAAAATATTTTCCATAACATTAAGTCCTTTAGTTCTGTCAAAGTCAGCAGCTTGTTTTGCAACTATATCTAATTTATTCTGAGCAGCCTTGTTAAATCCTTCTCCTCTATCACGAGCAGCAGTTGTACCAGGGATTCCTTCTAACTCTACAACTTTATTATTTTTTCCATTTAATTTTTCAACTATGAAGTTTCCAGCTAATTCTCCACCAGCAACGTTGTCAGAAGCGATGTGAGTAACTACTTTTCCACCATTAGACGCTCTATCTAAAGTAATTACTGGAACTTTATTACGGTTAGCAGCTTTAACAGCTGATACAACAGCATCAGAATCAGTTGGATTTATTAAAAGAACATCTATTCCTTTAACAAGAAGATCTTCAACATTTCCTAACTCCTTAGAAGGATCATTTTGAGAGTCTAAAACAACAATTTCGTGCCCCATCTCTTTTGCTTTAGAAACAGCTCCCTCTTTTAAAGTAACGAAGAAAGGATTGTCTTGTGTAGAAACAACTAATCCTACCTTAGCAGCTTCAGCAATTGTCCCCATACCTAAAGCAAGAACCATAAGTCCTAAAAATCTTAATTTGTTTTTCATAATTATTACACCACCCATAAAATTTATTTAGAAGATTTTTTATCAATTAAAACAGCTATAAGAATTACTAAAGCTTTAACCATCATCTGATAGTAAGATGATACGTTTAAAAGGTTTAAAGCGTTTCCTAAAACACCAATAATAATTGCTCCAAGAGCAGTTCCTGCAATAGTACCAACTCCACCAGCAAGAGATGTTCCACCTAGAACAACTGCAGCAATGGCATCAAGTTCATATCCAGATCCAGCAGTAGGTTGAGCAGAACCAAGTCTAGAAGTAACAATAACTCCAGCTAAAGCTGAAAGAGCTCCACAAACACCATAAACTAAAGTTTTATATTTAGATGTATTTACTCCTGAAAGTTTAGTAGCTTCTTCATTTCCACCAATAGCATAGATATATCTACCAAATTTGATATTATTTAGTATATAGTATCCAGCTATGAAAAGAGCAATCATAATATATATTGGGATAGGAATATCAAAGAAATAACCTCCACCAATATTATCAAAGAAATCTCCACCATCTCTTACAGGGATTGGCTTACCATCAGTGAAAACTAAAGTGGCTCCCCTTAAAAGAGTCATAGTAACTAAAGTAACTATAAATGGCTGAAGTTTAGCATATGATATAAGTAAACCGTTAAAAATTCCAAAAAGTCCACCAATAATAACAGCTATAACAATAGCTAAAATTGGATTTACACCATTAGCTATTAAACTTGCTCCAAAAGCTCCAGTTAAAGCTAAAATAGAACCAATAGAAAGATCGATTCCACCAGTTAAAATAACTAAAGTCATTCCAATTGCAATAACTGAGTTTATAGATGTTTGTCTTAAAACGTTTAAGATATTATTAACTGATAAAAACCTTGGGTTTAAAAATGAAACTATTATAGAGAAAACAATTAAACCGATTAGAGGCTTATTGTTATATATTTTTTTTAACATTATTTATTCAACTCCTACTGCATATCTCATTATTTTTTCTTGAGTGAACTCATCTTTAGATAGAGTTCCACTTATTTTGTGTTCATGGATAACCATAATTCTATCACTTAGTCCCATTACTTCTGGCATTTCAGAAGATATCATAATAATACTAAGACCTTTTTTCTTTAGCTCGTTAATAACATCGTAGATTTCTTTTTTAGCACCAACATCTACTCCTCTAGTTGGCTCATCTAAAATCAGAATTTTAGGATTAGTTAAAAGAGCTTTTGCAATAGCTACTTTTTGTTGGTTTCCACCACTTAAGTTTTTAATAATTTGATTAGGTGAAGGAGTTTTTACTCCAAATTTTTCAATATATTCATCAACAGATTTGTTTTCAGCATTTTTATTTAAACCTAATCTACTTGAGAAGAATTTTAAAGATGATAGAGTCATATTTTCTTTAACACTTAATCCTAATACTAACCCATCTCCTTTTCTGTCTTCTGAAACGTAGGCAATTCCATGGTTAACACCAGATTCAGGAGAAGTAATAGAAACATCTTGTCCCTCTATAAAAACTTTACCAGAAGATTTTTTATAATATCCATATATAGTTTTTACAAGCTCACTTCTTCCAGCTCCCATAAGACCAGCAATACCTAAAATTTCTCCTTTTTTTAAAGCAAAAGATGCATCTTTTACATATTTACCACAAAGGTTTTCAACTCTTAAAACTTCATCACCAGGAGTTACAGAAACATTAGGAAACTGTTCACTTAAAGTTCTTCCAACCATTTTTTCAATAATATAGTTTTCATCAATATCTTTAACTTCAGCTTCAGAGATAAATTTACCATCTCTTAAAACAGTTATATCATCACAAATAGCAGGAATCTCTTTTAATCTATGAGAGATATATATGATACTTTTTCCTTCTGATGTAAGCTCTTTAATAACTTTGAAAAGACTTTCAGTTTCCTTATCAGTTAGTGCATCTGTAGGTTCGTCCATAACAATTAGTTTAGCGTTTTGTGAAAGAGCTTTAGCAATTTCAACCATTTGCATTTTACCGATTGTTAAGTCTTTTATTAAAGTTTTTTCACTGTCTTCAACATTAAGAAGATCTAAAATTGATCTAGCTTCTCTATGCATAAGAGTCCAATCTATTTTTCCAAAACTATTTGTAAGTTCTCTTCCTAAAAATATATTCTCAGTTATACTCATGTGTTGAATTAAATTTAGCTCTTGGTGAATAATAGCAATACCAGCTTCTTGAGAATCTTTAGTTCCTTTAAAAGTAACTTCATGTCCATGATAGAAAACAGTCCCTGAATCTTTACTATAGATACCAGTCATTATTTTCATAAGTGTTGACTTTCCAGCACCATTTTCTCCCATTAAAGCCATAACTCTTCCTTTGTAAGCATTTAAACAAGCACCATCTAGTGCTTTAACACCTGGGAAAGATTTACAGATATCTTTCATTTGTAAAACAATTTCTTTATTCATTTAGAAAACTACTCCTGACTTTAAAATAATATTTGCATATGGAGTACATTCTCCAGTTCTAACAATTGCTTCACTTTCTTTTGTGATCTCTTTAAACTCTGTGTGAGAAACTTCAACAACTTTTGGATTCATTCCATTTTTTACAAAAGTTTCTAAAATTTCATTATAAACTTTAGGGTTAATAGTTTTAATTTCAGAGGCTAGAACAATCTCTTCAACCATCATTTCACTTAAAATAGCATCTAAAGTTTTGATAAAACTAGGGTATCCAGCTTCAATAGCTAAATCTATTCTTTTTACACCTTTTGGGAATGGAAGGCCAGCATCACAAAGTGTAATGTGAGATGTATGACCTATTTTAGCAATCTCATAAGAAAGTTCACTATTTAAAAGTTTTCCTTTTTTCATAATTTATTCTCCTTTAAAATTTAATACTTCTTCAAGAGTTGGTATCGATGTTTGAGCACCAATTCTAGTAACAGATATAGCAGCAACCTTAGTTCCTCTATCAATAGCTTCTTCAAAAGTTAGATCAGAAGCAAGTCCATTTACAAAACCACCAATAAAACTATCTCCAGCAGCAGTTGTATCAATTGCTTTAACTTTGTAAGCTGGGAATGATCTTCTCTCTGTTTTACTTATAAACATACATCCCTTACTTCCTAAAGTAACGATAAGTCCTTTAACACCTTTGTCTAAAAGTATGTTAGCAGCATTTATTACACTGTCTTCATCAGTAACAGGTATTCCAGATAAAATCTCTAACTCTGTTTCATTTGGAATTATATAATCAGAATTTGAAATAATCTCTTCATCCAATTTATTAGCAGGAGCCGGATTTAAAATAGTTGTTTTTCCAAGCTCTTTAGCTTTTTTTAATGAATATTTAACTGTTTCCATTGGGATTTCAAGTTGAGTAACAAGAATATCGCAATTTTTAATAGTATCTAAATGTCTATCTATATAAGAATTATCAACTTCATAATTAGCTCCAGGAACAACAATAATTCTATTTTGTCCATTATCCTCTACGATAATTTTAGCAATACCAGTCGCTTCATCACAATACTCGATATTAGAAACATCTACTCCATCTTTTTTCATAGAATCTAGAAGAATATTTCCCATACCCTCTTTTCCTATTTTTCCTAGCATAGAAACTGGAGATTTCATCTTCCCCATAGCAACAGCTTGGTTAGCTCCTTTTCCACCAGGGATTTGCATGAATTTCTTACCTAAAAGAGTTTCACCACCACGAGGTGCTCTTTCGCAAATTGTAACTAAATCCATGTTAATGCTTCCAACAACAACAATTTTTTTCATGTTAAAATCTCCTTAAAAAATAATTAATGTGATTAAATAGTGTACACAATAAGTTTAAAAAATACTCGATACCTTTAATTTAGCACACTAAAAAAGTAATGTCAATAAAATAAAAACTGAAACTTTGTGAAAAGTTTCAGCAATTATTAGTATTATTTAGTTGGAATAGCCACCTCAACACGGTTTTCATATGCATTTTTTAGTGCACCTAAAATATCTCCATGACTATCTCTTAAACTCATTGTAGCTCCAGCAGTTATATCAGCAACCTCTTTTTTTTCAGCTTCAGTTAATTTACTATATTTTTCTTTATCTTTATCATTTCTACTATTTTCTTTTAAAGGTCTTCCGTTAACATCTGAGTATAGCTTTGTGAAAATAATTTCTAACTCTTCAACTGTTTTACCTTTAAATTTCTCTTGGAAAAAGTCCATTTGTTCATCCCATTCATTTTTAGGGTTCATTCCATAGGTAGCTCCACGTTCTCTTTTAGTTTTCCAATTATCAACTTCATTAGCTATGCTAGCAGGAGTATTTTCAGTTTTACCAATAACTTTTTTAGTTTTATGATCAGCTAAATTATGACCTTCAGTTCCAGGCCACCCTGAAAAATGTGGCATGCTTTCTCCATCGTAATTTGGTGTACTAACTTCTAAGGCATCAACTACGGCATTTATAATTTTTCCATCAGAATCGAAAAGTACAGCAGCATCTACGTAGTTGAAACTATAAACTTGTTGTCCTTCACTATCTTTACCAGGACCAACTCTAAAGTTTGTTGAATGTCCTAAACCTTGGTAGATTTTAGTTTCAGCAGCAAAAGATGAAATTGATCCACAAAGTAAAAGAGCTGAAAGAGATAGTGGTAACCATTTTTTTATCATTAAAATCACTCCTTTTGGAAATAGATTAGTTTCTAAGTAGTACGTATATACCTTATTTTTTTTGAAAAAACAAGAAAAAAATTTTTTCTAAAGGATTTATTAATAAAGAAGAGAATAATGTAGCATGAAAACAATTAAATACAGGAGGAGTGTTATGTTGCATAAAGTAAAAGTTTGTGAGGAGAAGGAGGTTTCCAAATGGATGATTTAAAGAGTAACAAGCTTGGATTTTGGAGTATTTTCTTTTTGGGGATAAACTCAATAATTGGGTCAGGGATTTTTCTTTTACCAAATAAAGCATACGCTGATGTAGGATTAGCTAGTCTAATAGTAATTTTAATAAATGCTGTGTTAGCACTGTTTTTAGCCCTTTGCTTTGCTGAAACAGCAAGTATTTTTGATAAAAATGGTTCATCTTTTGTATATGCAAAAGAAGCATATGGAAACTTTGTAGGTTTTGAAATTGGAATTTTTGCTTGGTTCATAGGTATTGTTAGTTGGGCAGCAGAGATTCAAGGTTTTTTAACGGCATTTGGTGGAATATATCCTATAACCATTGATCCATATTATAATAAATTATTTGTAGTAGGTATTGGAGTTTTCTTAGGAGTACTAAACTACTTAGGAGTTAAATTTTCAAAAATATTAAATAATCTTATAACCGTAAGTAAGTTATTACCTTTGATACTATTTGTTTTTGTAGGAATATTTTTTATAAAGGGACCAGATTTTTTTCCATTGATTCCTAAGATAGAGCTAGGTCTTTCAACTGGGAATTTAGGAGTTGCCACTTTAGTTATATTTTATGCATTTACTGGATTTGATTTATTGGCAGTAGCAGCAGAAGATATGCAAAATCCAACAAAAAATTTACCAAAAGCGATAATATGGGTTATGATATTCTGTTCTATTTTTTATCTGATGGTTATGGTGGTTTGTATAGGTTTATTAGGACCTAAGTTAGGAACAACTTCAGTTCCGATAGCTTCAGCGACAGCAGCAGTATTTGGAAGTTCTGGATTTTTATTTATAACAATAGCTACTTTGGTTTCTATTGGAGGAATAACAATAGCTTTATCATTTATTGCACCAAGATCAATTCAAGCTTTAGCAGATAGTAAATATGTACCTGAAATTTTTAATAAAAAAGGTAGATTTGGAACAGCTGGATTTGCAATTTTATTAACAACAGCAATAACTATTAGTTTAGCTCTTTATGGAAACTTTATATTTTTAGCAAGCCTTACAGTTATAGCTCGTTTAATTGAGTTTATATCTACGGCAGGTTCTGTTTTAGTTTTTAGAAAAAGAAAGTTAAAAGCACAATATAAAATTCCATTAGGACCGATTATTCCAGTAATAGCTATAATATTATCAATATGGTTATTAAGTCAATCGTCACATGAAAATCTACTTTTTATTATAATAGGATTTATAATTGGAGCTATATTATATGTAACTTATGCTAAAAAGCAGATGGAAAGACAATAGAGTCAATTCCAAATAAAATAGTTTTTAAATTTCAAAGCAACTATAATTTTTTAGTTGCTTTTTTGTTAGTATTTCTTAAAGACTCTACAATGTTTTGTTTTTGAATGAAACATAAAATATTTTAATAGAACATATAAAGAGTGTATTTGAAAAGATAATAAAAAAAAGGTAATATCTAAAATAAGAAAGTGTAGATATATTATCAATATAATAAGGAGGTGAAGATTGATGAAGAAAGAGATCTATATAAAAAAGTTGCAAAGTAAGGAGAATCAACAAAAAAGTTTTGAAACAACAAAATATGCAGGCCCTGTGGTAATTAAGAAGTAAAAGAAAAGGCATTCATTTTTATGACTAAAGAATTAAAAATGAATGCTTTTTCATAGTAGATTTTTTTTATTTGGATAGGAGGAATAGTGTTAAAAAATTATTTAAACAAACAAGGTAAAGTTATAAAACTTCCTAAAAAATTAAAAGACAAAATAGAAATACTTGGTTTTCTATCAGATGAGTTTGATGAAAATACTATTTATACAGAACAAAAAGTTAATGATTTATTAAATAACAAGCATACATTTAATGATTCTTGTATAATTAGAAGAGAGTTAGTAGAAAGAAATTTTTTAGGAAGGTCAGAAGATTGTAAAAAGTATTGGAAAATAAAAAAGAAGGAGATTAGAGATGAAGATATCTAAAATAGATGCAATAGAATGGTTAAAGTTTCTTTCTGATCTTCCAGAAGATAAAGAATGGATTTTAACTAAGTATGAAGAGATAGTATTATCTATTTTTTCACAAATTGAAAAAGTGGTTGAGGGGGAAAACAATAAATTAATTTCCCAAATAAAGAGTTTTAACATTTTAAATGGACAAACTTATTTTGTAGGGGATAAAAAAAATTCCCCAAGGGATGTATGTCTTGCCTAATGAAAACAGGAATAAACCCAATTAGAAAATCAAATAAATGCAATTTAAAATGTAAATTTTGTTATCATTACGGTAATTTGGAAAATCAAAAGCCGATTCCTGATGATGTATGGGAAATAGGAGGAACAAAATTTTATGAAGAAGACATAGAACACTTGTTAAGTGTTTACAAAAGGCCTTATGGTGTCGCATATGTTTATTTAGAACCTTTTATTGAAATTGAAAAATATTATTCGATTATTAAAAAAATGAATTTTGCAGGTATATATCAACATATATATACTAATGGAACTTTAGTAACAGAAAATAAATTAAAGCTGCTTGGAGAAATGGGACTTGATGAAATAAGATTTAATTTAGGAGCTTCTAATTGTTCAGAGGAAGTAATAGAGATGATAAAAATAGCTAAGAAATATATAAAATATGTAGGGATAGAAACTCCGATGACACCAGAATTTTTTAAAGAATTTTTAAAAAATAGGGAAAAAATATTAAATACTAATTTGGATTTTATAAATTGCGCAGAATTACACTTAAACGATTTTAATTTAGTAAATTATAAAGACGAGAAAGTGTATATATCAAGATATGGGTATATTTCACCTATTTGGAGTAGAGAGTTAACAATAAAATTAATGAAAATAGCAAGCGAAGAAAATTGGAACGTTGTTGTTCATGATTGTTCTAATAGAACAAAATTTTTTAGAGATTTAAATTTTAATAGTAAATTAAATATGTGGTTTGGAGCAAATTCTTATGGAATAGAATTTAAAAAAATTCCATTTAAAAATTTTATGTTAACTTTACTTGATGAAAATTTTATATTTTTGGAGGAGGAAGAATTGCCTATTGCTCTAAAAGTAAATAATATAGTAAATATTTAATTAAAGGAGGGCATATGATTTTAATATTTCCACCAGGATGGGCACCTTTTTCACCATTTTTAGCTTTGCCTCAATTAAAAGGGTTTTTAAATTCAGAAGGACTCGATGTAGAGATAAAAGATGAAAATATTAATTTTTTTGATAACTTCATTTCTAGTAGCTTCTATAAGGAACAAATTCCATTAATAGAAAGAAAATGGAATGAATTAAATAATAAAGAAATAAAAAATAAAAAGGATATTCAAAAAACAATAAAATTTTTAAAAATACTTTCTTTAAGAAGAGAATATAAAAAAATAGATGTTATAAAAGAAAAATATCGAAATGGCGAGGCATTTAAAGCAAAAAATTTGAATGGAATTTTTGAGATAACCTCTTCTATTTTAGAGGAAATTTATGAAAATTTTAAGATTACTTTAACTGGAGTTACTAATTCGAAATATTCTTCTGATCGTATTGAATCTTTAAAAAAATTTTTAGAAGATGATAGTGAGAATATGTATTATGATTATTTTTTAAAATATTCAGATATTTTACAGAAGATAGAAGAAGAATTTTATGTGGGAATATCAATAACAGGAGTGTCACAAATTTATTCAGCATTAACCTTGGCAAAATTGATAAGATTAAAATTTGGGGAAAATAAAAAAATATTTTTTGGTGGAAATTTTATAAGTCGAATTTCAATACATTATCAAGAAAAGATTGATTTTATTTTTGAATTGATCGATTTTATAAGTGTAGGAGATGGAGAAATCACATTAAAAGCACTATTAGAAAATAAAAAATATCATGAAATTCCTAATGTTTTATATTTGGAAGATGGACAAATAAAAAAGACAAAAGAGAAATATAGTTTTTTAGATAGAGAAATAATACCTAATTTTGATGGATTTCCATTGGAGAAATATTTTTCATCAAGATTAGTTTTACCTATTTTCTCTTCTAGGTCTTGCTACTCAAATTGTGCATTTTGTACAATATCCAAAGCAACATCAGGATCATATAGAATATATTCTATTGAGCAAGTAATAAAAATTTTGATTGAATTAAAAGAAAAATATGGTTGTAAATATTTCAGTTTTGTAGATGAAACATTTTATGGAAAAAGGTTAATAGAGTTTGCACAAGAACTAATAAAAAATAAAATAGAGATATTTTGGTATGCTGAAACCAGATTTGATTATGAATTTTCAAAAGAAGATATAAAAATTTTAAATACAGCAGGGTGTAGGAAAATGCAGTTTGGTGTCGAAAGTTATAATAAAAGAGTTTTGGAATTAATGAATAAAAATATAATATTTCCTTCTATTGAAAAGACAATAAAAAATTTTTTAGACAACGATATAGGAGCGCATTTATTTTTTATGATCGGATTTCCGGGAGAGAAAGAAGAAGAAAGTAAGAGAACATTTAGTTTTATGAATAAAATGTTAAGATATGGAAATAAAAAATCTAAATTTAATCTAGTTACAGCTGGAATTGGAAGTTTTGGGTTAGAGATAGGATCAGAAGTTCAAAAAAAGTTCAATAAATTTAAAATAAGAATTTCAACTAATTATAATGATGATGATTTTATAGGATTGAGTTTAAATTACGAAACAGTGGAAAAGTTTTTAACACAAGAAAAGGCCCAGAAAATAGTCGAATCAAAAAAAATGACAAGAAATAACAATTTATTTTTTATGAATAAAATTTTATTTTCAGAAATACAAAATTTTTTAGAAATAGCATTAAAGATAGAAACTAACTTGGACACAATGAATATGAAAGAAGAAGTAATAGTGTTGGAAAATGGATTGTTAAAAAAGAAAGACTGTCGATATATAGTTATTAATTTGTCTATGAATAATGTAAAGTTAATAAGGAATAGAATGTTGTTACCATATTATAGAAATGAAATAAATTATTCAATGGAATTATTTATAAAATTAGTGATAAATCCATATATAAAAATTGTTAATAATAAAGAGAAGGGAAATATGATTTATTTAAAGAATATATTAAATGGAGAAAAATTTGAAATATCAGATGAAGGATTAAGGGAGCTTTTAAAATTTAAAATTAAAAATAAAAAATTAGAGAAAAAAAATGTAAATTTTTATAAATTTCTATTTGAAAATAATATAATATATTAATTGAAGGAGCTAATATATGCAAAATTTATTTTATTTTTTAATTGGTAGAGTTACCTCTTATTTTGGAGTTGGACTTTTAAGAATAGCCCTTCCTATTTTTATATTGGAAAAAACAGGGTCTGCATCAGCCTTAGGAACATTCATGGCACTGGTATCTTTACCAGCATTTTTATTAAGTCCAATTTTAGGTAACTATCTAGAGAGTTTAAATAAAAAATATGTTATAGTTATTACAGATTTTATGCAATTTATAGTATTTTTAATTTTATATCTTTTTCAAATACAAGATTTAAATATGTTGAGAGTATTTGTTTTTCTATCTTTTACGTTAGGAAAAGCTTTTGAAATATCAAGTTCCTCTATTTTTTCACAGATAATAGAGGAGAGATATATAGAAAAGGGGAATAGTTACAGAAGTATATTAGACAATATATCTGGTGTAGGAAGTCCAATTATAGGAGTTTTTATATATAATAGCTTTGGAATAGGTGGAATTTTTTTAGTAAATGCAATAACCTTTGTATTTTCAGCTTTAGTAGAGATATTCATAAAGTATAAATTTATAAAAACTTCATTGAAAAATAGTAATCTGATAGAAAATATATTAGAAAGTATAGAATTTGTTCTTAAAAATAAAGATTTAAGTAGGATTTTTTTTACATCTAAGGCTCTAAACTTTATAATAGGACCGATATCATCAATAACAATACCGTTTTTATTGCTTAAGATTCATAGTTTCTCTAATTATGAGTTTGGGATTATTGAATCAGCTTCTATTTTAGGAGCTATAATAGGGGCTACAATTATAATTGTAAAAAATAAAAGTTTGAAATTATTAGTTCTATTAAATATAAATTCAATTTTAATAATAACGATAGGAGCGACATCATGGTTATTATGGAGTTATAAAAGAGAATTATTTTTTATAGTTCTTTTTATGCAGTTTTTAATTGGTTTTTTTGCAAACTTAATAAGTATACCAATAATATCTAATTATCAAAGGAGTGTTCCAATATATATGCAATCAAGATTTTTTGCACTTTCAGCATTTTTAGATGGAATTTTGATACCTATAGGGGAGTTTGGAGTTGGAAAGATGAGTTTATTTATAAATTCTAATCTTATTTTAATAATGGGCGGTGTACTTATGATTTTTATAGCATACTTTCTGTTAAAAGAAGAAGTGGATAAAGTATAGCTTAGAATCCCACCCTTTTTTAGGAGTGATAAACTCTTCTAAAAAAGGGTGGGATAAAATAGCATATTATTTAAATTTTGTTTCTCCATCAAGAGTTAAGATAGCTCCGTATAAATCAGGTCTTCTATCTCTAAATAATCCCCAGAAAGCTCTATAATCATCAATAGCAGCTAAGTCTAATTCAGCTATTGCAAAACCTTCAGAATCTCTGTCCATCTCTGAAATTTTAGCACCAGTGTGATCAGCAATGAAAGATGATCCATAGAATTTAACTCCTATCTCATCAACATGCTCTTGACCTGTTCTGTTAGCACAAACTAATGGAGTTAAGTTTGCACCTGCATGTCCTTGCATAACTCTTTGCCAATGGTCTTTTGTATCCATAGTAGGGTCACTAGGTTCTGATCCAATAGCTGTAGGATAGAATAGGATTTCAGCTCCCATTAAAGCCATACATCTTGCTGATTCAGGGAACCATTGATCCCAACATATAGCAACACCAATTTTAGCATATTTAGTTTCCCAAACTTTAAAACCAGTATCTCCTATATTAAAATAGAATTTTTCTTGATATCCACTTACATCGTGAGGGATGTGACTTTTTCTATAAATTCCTAAAATCTCTCCATCAGCATCTATGATAGCTATTGAATTATATCTTGCACCATGTTTTCTCTCGTAAAAACTTATTGGAAGAACAACTTGTAATTCTTTTGCAACTTTTTTAAAATGATTAACTGCTGTATCTAATTCTAATTCTGTTGCAAATTGCATGTACTCAGCTTTTTCTTTTGCACAGAAGTAAACTCTTTCAAATAATTCAGAAAGTAAAATTATTTGAGCTCCTTCAGCTGCTGCTGCTCTAACTTGTGTTTCTGCTTTTCTTATATTTTCATCAACATCCCATCCTAGAGACATTTGAACTGCTGCTACTTTAACTTTTCTCATATAAATCTTCCTCCTTTAACTAAAAACTTTTTCCATAAGGCATTTGTTGAGTTATACAGTGAACACATCCACCACCAATAATAATAGGCATTCCATCTATAGGAACTACTTTTCTATCAGGGTAAGCTTTTTGAATAGCTTCTAATGCTTTTTTATCTGTTTCTTCAGCGTCTCCACCAAAAGTTGGAACAATAACTGCTCCAGTTACAGGTAAATAGTTTATATAACTTAATGTAAGAAGTTGACCATCATAATATCTAATAGGAGGTTTTTCAATTTCAATAATTTCAAAAGGTAGTCCACTTGATCTATCTTTAAATTCTCTTAATATTTTCATATTTTCTTGGAAAATCTCGTAATCAGGGTCTTTTTCATCGTAACAAGCTTGAATTATAATAACTCCAGGTCTAACAAAACATGCTGTATTATCAACATGGCCATCAGTTAAATCTCCATATAAACCAGATTTTAACCAGATAACTTGTTCACCACCTAAATATTCCTCTAATAAGTTAGTTACTTCCTCTTTTGTGAATCTAGAGTTTCTAGAACCAGTAAGTAAAGCAGATTCTGTTGTTAAAATAGTTCCTTGTCCATCTGAGTGAATTCCTCCACCTTCTAAAGCTAATGGAGAAGTAAATACTGGAACATCATAAAATATTCCTAAATGATAAGGAACTTTACTATCGTTATAGTGTGTTTGATATTTTTCACCATAAGAAGTAAATCTCCATTTAACTGCTGCTACCTCTTGATCATCGTTTAGTAAAAAAGTGGGACCATTATCTCTAACCCACGAATCGTCTATCGGTAGACATAATACTTCTACTTTTTCTCCACACATTTCTTTAACTTCATGTAGAAGTTCAGGAGGGGCAATCATAACTAACTCCTCAAATTCAGCAATAGCTTTTGCTACATTAGCATATCCTTTTCTAGCCGCTTCAATTCCATCAGGCCAAAGTGGAGTTCTACTATTTTTTCCATCTCTAACAGGCCATTGCATAAAAGTACGTCTTCTTTTTTCCCACTCTCCAGGCATTCTATAGCCAAGTTCTCTAGGTGTTTTACCACAAGTTCCAAACATAATACTAACCTCCTTGATAACGATATTGATTTAAAAATAAATCTAATTATCATAAATCACTTGCATTATTCATTTTATTTTTGGGATTTCTTTTTTATTTTGTGAAAAAAATTTATACTTATCCTTAAAAAGATACAAAATTTCAAGGAAAATGAGTTGGAAATCTGAATATTTAAATAAATAATAAATAGGAGAGATATATATGGATAATCTTAGGGAGGATTTAACAGTTATCAATGAAAATGACATTTTATATTTAGCAAGTTATGTAGGAAAATTGATACTGGAATCTGGTGGAGAAACCTATAGAGCAGAGGATATGGTAGATAAAATATGTAATCACTATGGTCTTGAATCAAATTCATTTGCAGTTTTATCTAGTATTTTAACAACAATAAGAGGAAGAGAAAGAAGATTTTTTACAAATATAGAGAAAATAAGGATGAGAACTATAAATGTAGAAAAAATTTCTAAATTAAGTTCTTTAGTAAGAGATATAGATAGTTATACTTTTAAAGAGTTTCTTGAAAAAGTAAAAGAGATTGATGATGAAAAAGCATATGGATTTCTTTATGTACTATTAGGAAATTGTATCGCAGCAGGAGCTTTTGCATATTATTTTGGTGGAGATAGGGGAAGTTGTATTGCTTCAGTTATTGGAGCTATTTCAATATCATTTTTAGGCTATTTTGCTGCAAAGCTAATGATAAATAAATTCTTCTTGAATTTAGTCGGAGGTATGGTTTGCTCTTTCTCAGCTTACATATGTTTTTTGTTTGGGATAATTCCTGAGATTTCAGTGACAATAATTTCAACATTAATGCTATTGGTTCCTGGAATTGCTTTTACAAACTCTATTAGAGATTTGATAACAGGAGATTTAGTTTCAGGAATTGCAAGAGGGGTGGAAGCCTTTATGGTAGGAACTGCTTTAGCAATAGGATCTGGAATAACTTTATCCATTATAAAAACACTAGGAGGATTACTATGAGGGTAATAATAATTCAGGTTATATCATCAATTGTTGCAACCTATGGTTTTGGGATAATATTTAATGTGAAAGGAATGAAAAATCTGTATGGTAGTTTTGGTGCTGGAATAGGTTGGTTAGTGTATAGCTTATTGAGTGAAAAAGGTTTTACATATTTTATATCTTATACAGCAGCATCTTCAACTATAACAATATATTCTGAAATTTTATCGAGAAGATTAAAGGTACCAACAGTTTCATTTTTATATCCATGTATGATTCCTTTAGTTCCAGGTGGAGGAATATATTATACGATGTACTATATAGTACAGGATAGTATATCTAAAGCAGTAGAAAAAGGAATAGAAACATTTATTATATCAGGATCAATTGCCATTGGAATCCTAACCGTCTCAACATTTTCACAAATTTATTATTATATAGTAAAGAAAAAAGCAAAAGAAAATTTATAAAAGGAGTTTATTATGGGGATTTTGAAAGTTTATATATTAGCTATTTTAACTGGATTTGTAACAGGTCTTATAACAATACCCTATAGATGGATGATAGAAAAATCAAGTTATATAAGAGATATGATTTTTAATTTGAACAATCCATTATACTACTTAATTTTAGGGTTTATTGGAATATATACTATAGGTATTTTAATAAGTAAGATGGTAGAGGATAGTCCATTGATTACAGGAAGTGGTATTCCTCAAGCAAGAGCACAAATTTACGGAAGAATAAAAGTAAAGAATCCAATAAAAAATTTAGTTTTTAAATTCTTAGGTGGTGTTTCTGGAATTTCAGCAGGATATTCTCTTGGAAGAGAGGGCCCTTCTGTACAGATGGGTGCTCTAATTGGGGAGACAATATCACAAGTATTTAAAGTAGATAGGGTTGAAAGAAAATATTTAATAATGAGTGGAGCTGGTGCAGGATTATCTTCAGCCTTTACAGCACCATTAGCCTCTGCAATTTTTATAGCTGAAGAGTTACAAAAATATTTTAATTCGAGACTAACAATTTTTTCTTTTTTAGGTTCGATAGTTTCAGGGTATATGGCAGCTAAGTTTTTTGTAAAAAATGATTATCTAGATATAGTTGTAAACTATCCACAAAATTTAAATTATTTTGAATATTTATATATTTGTATAGCTTTTGCAATATTTATAAGCTTAGTTGGTAAAAGTTTTTCTTTTCTTTTAATTTATTTTCAAAAGTTAAATAGGAAAATAAAATTATCAAAGTATATAAAAGTGTTTTTTTATACATTAATGGTTATAGTAATTGGAATTTTTTATAAAGATTTAACTGCTGGTGGAGAAAGTTTTTTAATAAGAGAGGGAATGGTTAATGACCTTTCTATTGGTGCTTTAATATTTTTTATAATTTTAAAACTACTATTTACAACGTTATCTTATTCTACTGGATTTCCTGGTGGTATATTTTTACCTCTTTTAGTAATTGGAGGATTATCAGGAAAGCTTTTTGGTTTAATTCTATTGTATTTTAATCTGATTGATATTAATAATCTAGGCGTATTCATATTTTTAGGAATGGCTTCAGCTTTTGTTGTTGTTGTTAGATCACCGGCTACAGGAATTATTCTAATATTAGAGATGACATGGGATTTTACACTTCTTCCAAGTATGGTTATCGTAGCTGGATTAGCATACACGGTTAGTAATCTATTAAAGGTAGAACCAATATATGATTTATTATATAAACCTCTAATTGAGAATGACAATAATAATGAAATTGTAGATTTAGTTTTTGAAGTGGGAAGCGAATCATATTTAATAGGAGAAGAGATTGGAAAAATAGATTTGCCAGGAGATCTTAAAATAAAGGCAATTGAAAGAAGAGGTGAAATTATAAAAATTGATGATACAACTACAATAGAGAAAAATGACATAATAGGAGTTCCAACTAAGAAAAGAGATATTGAAAAATTTTATGATTCTTTGAGATCTTTAGCTCAAGAAAATTAGAAAAAAATAAAACTAAAAAAGATATAACTTTTTAAGAAGGAAATGTTCTTCTAAAAGTGAACAATAGAGTGACAATAATAAAAAATATTTTATAGGAGGGTTTGATTATGGCTACTAACACTAGTACAACTAACAAACAGTTGACACTATTTGGATTCTTCACAATAACAGCCTCAATGGTTATGGCTGTTTATGAATATCCGAGTTTTGCAACTTCAGGATTTTCATTACTTTTCTTCTTACTATTTGGAGGATTATTTTGGTTTATTCCAGTAGCACTTTGTGCAGCTGAAATGGCAACAATTCCAGGATGGGAAACAGGTGGGGTTTTCACTTGGGTTTCTGAATCTTTAGGTGAGCGTTGGGGATTTGCGGCAATATTCTATCAGTTTTTTGAAATAACAGTAGGTTATATTCCAATGCTTTACTTTATTAATGGTTCATTATCGTACCTATTTGATTGGCCAGGATTAAATGTAAATCCACATCTAAAATTAATTTCAATTTTAATTGTATTTTGGATTTTAACATTCTCACAATTAGGTGGAACTAAATACACAGCTAAAATAGCAAGAATTGGATTTATATTTGGTATTGTAATTCCTGCAATAATCTTAATTGGTCTTGCAGGAGCTTACGTTGTGGCTGGAAATCCAGTACATATGGAAGTTAGTTGGAATTCATTCTTCCCAGATTTTACTAATGTAAACTCATTGGTTATATTGGTATCATTTATCTTGAGTTATATGGGGGTAGAAGCATCAGCTTCCCATGCTAACGAGATGGCTAATCCTAAAAAACAATATCCAATAGCTATACTTATGTTAGTTATCATAGCTATCGTTATAAGTTCTGCAGGTGGATTATCAATAGCTACAGTAATTCCAGTAAATGAGATAAACTTAAGTGCAGGAGTTAACCAAACTTTTGCGATATTAATTAATCACTATGGAAGTCATTTAGATTGGATTGTTAGAATTATAGCAGCATTTATTGGACTTGGAGTTTTAGCTGAAGTAAGCGCATGGATAGTTGGACCATCAAGAGCTATGTATGTTGCAGCACAAAAGGGTATTTTACCTCCAGTGTTTAAAAAAGTTAATAAAAACGATGTACCAGTTCCTTTAGTAATGTTCCAAGGAGTTATCGTAACTATTTGGGCGATTGTTTTAACACTAGGTGGTGGAGGAAATAATATGTCCTTCATGACAGCTATGTCTTTAACAGTTGTTATTTACTTAATGACATACTTCCTATTATTTATAGGTTATTTAACATTAGTTTTAAAAAGAAAAACAACAGATGCTCAAGCTGGATATCAAATTCCAGGTGGAGTTGTATTTAAATGTATTGTTGGTGCAATTGGATTCTTAACATCACTATTTGCATTTATTATATCATTCTTCCCACCAGATAATATTCCAGGTGGAAACACTGGGGAGTATGAAACTATTTTAACAGTAGGATTTATAGTAGTTTTAGTTCTTCCATTTATAATATATGAGTTTAGAGATAAAAGAAATGCAGTTGCAATAGATCCAACAAGAATCACAACAGAAAATGCTCCTGAGCACCACTTCTTTGGACATCCTAAAGCAAGAGGAGAGTTCCATATTACTCCTCATCCAGATGATGTTATGAATCAAGATGTAGAGCCTAAAAAAGTTGATGATCAGAAACAAGTTGAAGAAAAAAAAGAGGTTGAAACTAAACCAGAATCTAATGAAGAAAAAGAACAAAAATAAAAGTTCTTAGACATGGAGGCAAAAAAATGAATCAAGATGTATTAAGTAAAATAGTAGAAAACAATAAAGGTTTAATATCTCAAGGAGCTGTAGCAACATATATCCCAGAGTTAGCTAAAGTAAGTAAAGATTACTTAGGTGCAGTTATTGCATTTCCAGATGGAACTATGTTATCAGCAGGAGATACAAAAGTTAGATTTGCTATAGAAAGTATATCTAAAACAGTTGTTTTAGCTTTAGCTCTATTAGATAATGGAGAGGAAGAAGTATTTAAACACGTTCATAAAGAGCCTTCAGGAGATGCTTTTAACTCAATAAAAAAATTAGAAACAGAACCTGATCACTTACCAAGAAATCCCTTTATAAATGCAGGAGCTATTATGACAGCTTCTCTAATAAAAGGAAAAGATCCAGTAGATAAATTTAATAGAATTTTAGAATTTATGAAGAAAATAAGTGAAGATGATTCTTTAGAATTAGCTACAGATATTTATTTAAGTGAAAAAGCTACTGGAGATACAAACAGAGGTTTAGCTTACTATATGAAAGGACAGGGAGTTTTAAGTGGAGATGTAGAAGAGATTCTAGATGTTTATTTTAAGCAATGTTCAATATATGTAACTACAGAAAGTTTAGCTAAAATTGCAAGATTCTTTGCAAATGGTGGAGTTTTATCAAATGGAGAGAGAGTTATTCCTAAAAAATATGCACAAATAGTTAGTGGTTTAATTGCTACTTGTGGAATGTATGATCAAAGTGGAGAATATCTTGATAACATTGGAATTCCTGGAAAATCAGGAGTTGGTGGAGGGATAATTTCTCCAGTATCAAGTAAAAAAATAGGTGTAGCAGTATTTGGACCAGCTTTAGATGCTGAGGGAAATAGTGTTGCAGGTATGGGAATAATGAAAGATATCTCAAAAGAGATGGAACTAGACATGTTTTAAAAAACTAAAAAGGTCTCTTAATTAAGAGACCTTTTTAAAATAGGAGGTATTCTGTATGTTTCAAGGTGTAATACATGGAAATGTAGCCTTTATGGTAATAGCAACAGTATTAGTGTTTTTTATGACTCCAGGATTAGCATTTTTTTACGGAGGATTAGTAGAGAAAAAACATTCCCTAACTTTAATGTTACAAATTTTTATATCAATTGGAGTTGTAACTTTAATGTGGATTTTTGGAGGATTTAGTTTAGTATTTGGAAATACAATAGGAGGAATAATTGGAGATCCATTCCAATTTATGAATTTTAAAGATATAATTTTTCAAGTCAACACTAAGTATGGATTAACAATTCCATTTTTAATGTTTTTTATGTATCAATTGATGTTCGCAATAATAACTTTACCATTAATGACAGGATCTATAGTTAATAGAATAACTATGGGAGCTTGGTTAAAGTATCTTGTTATTTGGATGATTTTAGTTTATTTCCCTGTAGCTCACTGGGTATGGGGACAAGGATTTTTAGCTAAAATGGGATTTGTAGATTTTGCAGGAGGTACTGTAATCCACGTTTCAGCTGCATTTTCAGGATTAGGAGCTCTTTGGGTTCTTGGAAAAAGAAAAGTTATAACTGGAAAAGGACCTTTTAATATGGGACTTGTGGCAGTTGGAGCTGGGATACTTATGTTTGGATGGTTTGGATTCAACGCAGGAGGAACTTTGGCAGCTGCAGGAACAACAGCGATTGTATTTACAAATACTGGTGTAGCTTGTGCAAGTGGTATGATTGTATGGGCAATAATGTCATATTCTGAAAAGAAAAAGTTTTCATTTTTAGATCCTTTAGTTGGAGCTGTTGCAGGACTTGCAACAATAACACCAGCATCAGGTTATGTAACACCACCATCTGCATTATTAATAGGAGCATTAGCAGGAATTGTATGTTTCTATGCAATAAAAATACCAAGAAAAATGCAATGGGATGATGCTCTAGATGTATGGGGTGTTCATGGTGTTGGAGGATTTATGGGAACTGTATTGATTGGACTTTTAGCAAATGGAATGGTAAATGAAGTTTCAGCTAGTTCTCATCAATTATGGATTCAACTATTTGGAGCAGCATTAGTAGGAGTATATTCTATAGTTGTTTCATATTTAATAATGAAATTTTTAGATAAAACTTCAAATATTAGAGTAACAAAAGAGCAGATTGAAAAAGGATTAGATGAAAGTTTATTAAATGAAAAATATAGTGATGACTAAAAAAAGCTCTAAGTGATTAATTCACTTAGAGCTTTTTATTTTATTTATGTTTTTCTATTTCCCAACTCATAATAGTTCTAATAATAACTATTAGAAGCACTAGTACAATGTTTTGTAAATCTCTTAAAATAATAGTATCAACAATATCAGCAATGATTAAAAATTGAAGACCTACTAAAATGTACTTATCAAAAGTTTCTCTCATTATTTTATTGAAACTAAGAGCTTCTTTATTTGTAAATAGGATTTTAACACTTTTTAAAAACCCAAAGCAGATAACTCCTATAGACAAAGCTGTAAAAAAGAAAGCTAACCAGTGCAATAAAATTTTAAAAGAATCCATAATATAGTGTTCGAAAGTAAGCATAAAATCCACCCCTTAATAAAAAATTATCCCTCTAAATCTTGTTCTCCACCACCATTAACAGGAAGAACTTGTCCTGTAATCCATTTAGATAGAGGTGATGCTAAGAAAAATACAGCCATAGCTATATCATCTGCTTCTCCTAAAACTTTCATAGGAGTTTTCTTTAACATAACTTCTTCTAATTCTGGAGTTAAAACAGTTGCTAATGCGTGAGTTTTAATAGCTCCTGGTGCAATGGCATTAACTCTAATTATTGGCCCTAAATCAACAGCCATATATTTTGTAAGCTGATTAATTGCAGCCTTAGAACTTCCGTAAACACTCATGTTATGACTTTGCATTAAGCTAGCCATAGAGCTAATATTAACTATTGATCCATATTCACTTGCAATCATGTGTGGAGCACAAAGTCTAGAAAGATTAAAAATACTAAAAACATTAAGATTATATATCTTTTGAAGATATTCAGGAGTTAATTCTAAAAATTTCTCTCTTCCACCTCCGCCACCACCAGCGTTGTTAACTAAAATGTTTATTTTACCAAACTCTTGAATAGTAGCTTTAACAACTTCTTCTAAGTCTTGTATAGATGTAACATCACATTTTACTCCAATAGCTTTAACACCTTCACCTCTAGCTTCGATAGCTGTGTTATCAGCATCAACTTTATTTAAATCAGCACATACAATATTAGCACCAGCTCTAGCTAACATTAGAGCAGAAGCTTTACCAATTCCAGCACCAGCACCAGTTATAATAGCAACCATACCTTTTAAATTATAGTGATTTTCAATTTTAAACATAATAAAACACCTCCTGACTTAATTTTCTAATAAAAGATAGAAAATCCTTTTATTATTAAAAATTAAAAGGATTTAAAAAAACTATTTCGAAAAAAGTATTAAGAATGTTGAGTTAAGGAGGAATATATGAATATAGGAATATTAGGAAATGGAGTTGTAGCAAATGCTTTAGCAGAGGTTTTTCATAAATTAGGACACCCAGTTCAAATAGGAGTAAGGGACTTAAAAGAGGAGATTGAAAAAAAACATTTTATAGAATATGTTGATAGTAAAGATATAGCAGAAGATAATGAAATTATAATTATAGCTGTACCTGGAAATAAAGTTGAAAAAGCTGTAACAAATATAAAAAATCCTGAAGGGAAAATTTTTATTGATTTAACAAATCCCATTGGTGAAGACTATATTTTAACTCGTGGAAGATATACTTCCAATGGAGAAGTAATACAAGAGATTTTAAAAGATTCTCACATAGTGAAAACTTTAAATACTTTGGGAGTAGAGAAGCTAATTAATCCATGTATAAATGAAAAAAAACTTACAATGTTATTAGCTGGGAATAATAAAATAGCTAATAAAAAAGTTGAGGAATTGCTTTTTGAAATGGGATTTGATCCTATGTTGATTGGAGATATACATTTCTCTAGATATTTAGAACCTCTTGCAATGATTTGGATAGAGATGGTGAGAAAACAAGGAAAATCTTTTGAAAATGGATTGATTTGGATAAGATAAAATGAGTAAAGAAAAATATGTAGTGTATATTGCAGTGTTAACTGCTTCTTTTGGATATATTTTTGATTTTGATTCAGCAGTTATCTCTAGTAGTATTGAAATTTTGGCAAGCACTTTTAAAATAGACAAACAAATGGTTGGAACACTAATAACTATTGTTTTGATAGGTGGATTAATAGGTGGACTTTGTGCAGGATATTTTTCTGAAAAAATAGGAAGAAAAAAAACGATTATTTATAGTTTGCTTGGATTTTTAATAGGTGGTCTTATAACTACATTCTCCATAAATATAGAGATGTTTATGTTGGGAAGATTGGTTATGGGATTAGGATTAGGAAGTGTTTTTTTAGTAGGATCTATATATGTAATTGAAATATCACCAATTGAGACAAGAGGAAGGAATGGAACGATAAATCAACTGTTTATGCCATTTGGATTAGTTGTAGGATTTTGGTTAGCATATTTAATTACGAATAATTTAACAAATAGATTTATAATAAATAATTCTTGGAGAGTTTTATTTTTTTTAGAAACTTTTCAAGGGTTAATTATATTTATACTTTTTCTAAAGATTCCAGAAAGTCCTAGATGGCTATATTTAAAAGGATTTAAAGATAAAGCTAGAGAAAGTTTGAAAAAAGTATTACCTGATGATAGAGTTGAAAAGGTTATGGAAGAGTTAAATGTAACTGAAAGCAATGAAAAAACACCAAATAAAAGGAATTTTCAAAGCATAACAAAAGGAATAAAAATAGTTCTTTTGTTAGTTGTAGTTTCGGCAGTTTTTAAGCAATTCTCTGGAATAAATCCAATAATATATTATGCGCCAGAAATTTTTCAAGAGACTTCTTCAGTTAGTACATCAGGATATTTTCAAAGTGTAACAATGGGAATATATGAGATTTTAGGATCAATTATTGTTTTATTTCTAATCGATAGATATGGAAGGAAAAAATTGTTATTTTACGGAACTTTAGTAATGACAATTTCTTTAGGTTATTTAACGTATGCATTATTTTATAAAGAGCGAGGAGTTTATGATGTATATTCAGTATACATATATAATTTGACTTATACAGTGGCACTAGGAACAGCTTTAACAGTGTATATATCAGAGATTACACCAAATTCAATTAGGTCGTTGGGAGTTACACTATTTAATGTTATAAACTATATATTTGATATAACATTAACACAAATTTATCCAGCGATAGATTTAAGAAGTGAATCACTACCATTTTTTATATTTTTTATAATAAGTTTATTATCACTATTTTTTATTCCTTTTATTCCTGAAACAAAGGGTAAAACTTTAGAGGAGATAGGAGAGTTTTGGAATAAAATAAAATAAAATAAAATCTGAGCTTAGTGACAAGCTCAGATTTTTATTTACTTTTTAATTGGTTCAACCATATCTTTATAAGGCCAAGTACTCATTCCTTCTTTAGAATTATAGATATTTTTAAAGCCGTTTTTCTTCAAAATTTCAGCAGCTTTTTTAGAACGATTTCCACTTACACAAAAAGTTATATATGTTTCATCTTTATTAAGTTCTGACAATTGTTTTTCTAAATCAGGAAGAGGAATATGTTTAGCTCCTTTAACTAATCCTGTTTTTTCAACTTCATCGTTATTTCGAACATCTAAAAGAGTACCTTTATTTTTATTTAGAATATCCATAACTTCAGAAAGAGAAACAGTTTCATAGTAACCCTCAACATCGTTGTAAGATGGAGTATTAGCAAAAGAAGTAGAGTTTAAACCTAAAACTAGTAATAACATAGATAAAAATATTTTTTTCATTAAAATCCTCCTTAAATTATTTTTATTTTTTAGAAATAAGTCCTCGAATACCTCCAGAAATTAAAAGAGTAACATCTTTTAGTATATTAGGTAGATTGAAAGGACCAGAGTAAGCTATATATCTAGGTTCCCACTGAGGATTAAATTTATCTTTAAAGCTACGAAGCCCTTTGAAATTATAAAAATGCTCTCCGTGGGAGAAAATAGCACGTTCTATCTTATTCCAAAATGAAGCGGTATTATCTTCGATTCCAGCTAAAGGAGCCATCCCTAAATTAAATTTTTTAAAGCCATTTTCCTTTCCATAATTCATAACACAGATAAAAAAATAATCCATAGTTCCATGAACAGCATCATTTCGATATCTCATTAAATCAAGAGATATCTCCTCTTTATTACTTGTTTCTAAGAGATTTCCAAAGGCTAAAATTTTATTATCTTTTTTTATAACTCCCACTGGAAAGTTTAATAGATACTCTTTTGTAAATTTACCTAAAGAAAATCCTTTTTCTTTGGCATTTTTATCTTGTAACCATTCATTAGAAATACTTTCTAAATCATCTAAAATTTCAGGCACTTTTTCAACTGGAATAACTTCAAAAGCATACCCCTCTTTTTCCACTCTATTAAAAGCATGTCTTAAAGGTTTCGCATCACTACCGTCTAACGTAAAATTTTCTAAATGAACTTGAGCAAATTCACCAATTTTTAAAAAGCTAAGTCCCACATCTAAATAATAATTTAAGTAATTTTTATTAATTTCATAGAAAACAGTCTCTTTTTTATTAGTTTTACAGTGATTATAAAATTTCCAAATGCAACTTCCAAAAGTTTTTTCATCTCCAATAGGGTCTCCCATAGCTACAAATGAGTGCCCACTTTTTCCAAACATGATAAAAGAGTTTTTACTATCATCAAATATAATCTCTTTATCTCCTAAAAGAGCTAAATAAGCATCTGTTGTACTAGAAAGATTGATACAATTTTTTAAATCTGTATCTGTTGGAGAATTTTCTATTTCACTTGGTTCAATATTAGGTTCTTCCTTATAATTTTTTTTAGCTACAATAACGTTTAAAATAGCTAATATAGCAAAGGCAAAGAAAATACCTAAAAGTGTATTTGAAAACTTCCAAGAAATTTTTGAAAAAAATTCAGTTTCTTTATATGAAAAAATACCTAAATATATTCCTATTAAAATGATTAAACCAATAGTTAAAATCTTTTTTATAGATGGTTTTTCAGATAAAAATCCACTTTTTCTATAAAAATATTTTTTAGTAGGGATAGTTCCAATAAAGGTTAAAGTTAAAAAAGCTATAAAAAATAGATGGAACTCTTTAACTATAGATAAAGCAACAGAACATCCTAAGAATATTATAGAAAGAAAATAAGCAAGCTCAAATCTATTTTGAATATAATAAGCTAAAAATAATAGAGTAGTTCCAATAGCAGCACCTATAAAATGAGAGGTTTCCAAGCTTAAAAATGGAAAGATAACCTCTACTTTTGTTATTAAATCAGACTTAAATGGAAAAAATCCTGAAAAAATAAGAATAATTCCAGAAAGTGATATAATCACACTTAAAAAATTAGGGAATTGAGAAAAAATAATATTTTCAATACCAGTAATTTTAGTGTTATCTTTTCTAATGAAAAGATGATAGATTGTAAAAATAGTAAAAGCTACAAGTAGTGGTATGAAGAAATAAGCTATTCTATATACTAAAAGAGCACCAATAATTTTATCTGAAGAATAAGCCCCTCCTAATAAAGTTAAAAAAATCAAATCAAAAACACCAATTCCTCCAGGAACGTTACTTAAGAAACCTAAAATTTGTGCAATAATAAAAATAGCTAAAAAATGGAAAAAATCAATTCTATTATGTGGAGGTAGTGCAAAATATAATACAAAACTTAAAGAAACCCAATCAGCTAAAGCAACAATAATCCTATTGATTAAAATTTCTTTAGTGTTTTTATGCTTTTTTACGATTACCCCAGTAAAAATAATAGCTCCAATTAAAAGAATAATTCCAATGGGAACTGTAGTGTCTATAGGTAGTTTTATAGGTAACTTTATATCAACTAAAGAAACTGGAAGAAGGGTTAAAAAAATACCTCCAATCCAAAGCAGTCCTAACCAAAAGGTTGTATAACAAAATATAACTACATTCATAATAGTTTTATACGGAACTCCTAAAATAGAATACAGATTTAATCTAAGTCCAGATGCAGTCAGACCAGATAGACCGATAGAGTTAGCAAAAGCAAAACTAACAAAAGCAACGAAACCTATATTTTTTTTAGGTAGATTGTAGTTTTCGTTTTTAAAAGCTAAAATATCAAAGCAAGTTAAAATTAGATAGTCTAAACATACAAAGAAAATAATTAAAGTTATTGCCCAAAAAGGGATAGCTTCAATTGAAGATCTTAAGTCATGAAGACTATATTTTTTTAACTCTTTGTGTATAAAAAATACAGCAACTAAAAAAATAGTTAATTCAGCTGCAATTTTAAAATATTCAATAATTTTTTTCTTATTAAATTTTGAAACATCTTCCATAGTAACCCCACCTCATTAATTAAATATCACTATAATAGATTTACAAAAAAAACTAAATTATCCTCTATTAAATAAAAATAAAAAAAAGAATACTTAATTTACCTGAGTTAAATAAGTGGTTGAATATACAAATAAAAAATGTTGTAAAAATGTTCTAAATACAATATAATCGTTTTATAAATATAATAAACACGCGTTCACAAAACAATAAGGAGAAGAAAAGTGAAGATAAATAGCACTAAAGTAGCTCAAATAGCTGGAGTTTCAAGAAGTACAGTTTCGAGAGTTATAAATAATTATCCCAATGTTCCTTCAGAAACGAGAGAAAAGGTTTTAAAGATTATAGATGAGCTAGGATACATTCCTAACTCTAGTGCTCAAGTTTTAGCTGGAAAAAAAAGTAGAACAATTGGACTTTTTATCTATGGAGATAATAATGATAAAAGCAAGATATTAGATAATGGATTATCTTTTGGTTATTACTTAGATTTTATAAATAGAGTTTTAAAAGAGGCATTAAAATCAGATTACCAGTTATTAGTTGATGTAATAAACGATAATAGTTTTTCTAAAGTAGAGTCGTTATATGTAAATAGAGATATTGTTGGAGGAATATTTATAGGATTTAAAGAGGGCGAAGAAAATATAAAAAAAATAATAAAGCAATACTCTCCAATTGTATTAGTTGACTATCTTTTAAATCCAAGTTGTGAAAACAAAGGAGTTTATTATATAAATACAGAAGATTTTAATGGAGCTAAAGAAGCTACGGAACACCTTATAAAATTAGGAAAAAAAAGAGTTATCCATATATCAGGAGATAGATGTAAACTTTCTGGAAAAGAAAGAGAAAATGGTTATTTAGAAGCTATGAAAAAATTTGGAATAGCTCCAATGATTTATAATGGTAACTATTCAGATGAAAAAGCTACAGAGATAGTAATGGAATTATTAGAGAAAAATATAGAGTTTGATGGAGTGTTTTGTGCCAATGACAATATGAGTTATTGTGTAAATAATATTTTAAAAGAAAATGGAAAAGAGAATATTCCAATTATAGGGTTTGATAATTTAAGAAATACAATTCCTTTAGGACTTATGTCGGTAGCTCCAGATATAAATAATTTGGCTAAAACAGCAGTAGAACTACTTGTAAATGATAAAGGAGAAAAACCAAAGGTAACTTTTGTGAAAACAACTTTAATAAAAGGTTTAGAGGAGTATGTAAAAGAGAGTTATTTAGATTAAGTAGGAGGAAAGATGATATATATAAACGAAGAGAAAAAAGAGTTTCACTTACAAAGTATAAATATGAGCTATATATTTAATGTTATGAAAAATGGGCAATTAGGTAACTTATACTTTGGAAAAAAAATAAAACATAGAGAAAGTTTCTCTCATTTTTTTCATCAACCAGAAGTAGGTATAGGAATAATAGCTCATCATGAAGATGATCCTGGATTTTCATTAGAGTATTATAAACAAGAGTATCCATCGTATGGGACAACAGATTTTAGAAAACCTGCTTTTCAAATAGAAAGTGGAGATAATAGTAGAATTAGTGATTTTGTATATAAAGGGTATAGAGTTTATAAAGGAAAAGAAAAATTAAAAGGGTTACCTTCCACTTATATGGAAAATGAAGGAGAGGGAGAAACTTTAGAAATAGAGTTAGAAGATAATGTTTTAAATTGTAAACTGTTTTTAACATACACGGTGTATAAAGATAGAGATGTAATTACAAGAAATGCAAGGTTTGAAAACAATGGAAAAGAAAGTATAAATATTCATAGAGCTATGAGTTTTGCATTAGATCTTCCAGATTATAATTATGAAATGATACACCTTTCGGGAGCTTGGGCAAGAGAGAGATTTATAAAAAATAGAAAACTTGAAGTTGGATGTCAATATATTGATAGTACTAGAGGGGCGAGTAGTGCTCATCAAAATCCATTCATAATTTTAAAAAGACCTGAAACAACTGAAAATATGGGAGAAAGTATAGGTTTTGGTTTGGTTTATTCAGGAAATTTCCTAGCACATGTAGAGGTAGATCACTTTGATGCAACAAGAGTTACGATGGGGATTAATCCATTTGATTTTAAGTGGGAGCTAAAAAGCGGAGAAAGTTTTCAAACTCCAGAAGCAATAATTGTGTATAGTGATAAAGGAATGAATGATTTAAGCCAAACTTTTCATAAACTTTTCCGTGAGAGAGTTGCAAGAGGGGAATGGAGAGATAAAGAAAGACCAATTTTAGTTAATAACTGGGAAGCGACATATTTCGACTTTAATGAGGAAAAAATTGTAGCTATGGCAGGAAAAGCAAAAGAGTTAGGATTTGAACTTTTTGTTTTAGATGATGGTTGGTTTGGAAAAAGAAATGATGATAAAACATCTTTAGGAGATTGGTTTCCAAATTTAGAAAAATTACCAAATGGAATTAAAGGTTTAGGAGAAAAAGTAGTAAAAGAGGGAATTAAATTTGGACTTTGGTTTGAACCAGAGATGATTAGTAAAAATAGTAGATTATATGAGGAGCATCCAGATTGGATTTTAGGAGTACAAAATAGAAGATTATCAATGGGGAGAAATCAATATATATTAGATCTTTCAAAAGAAGAGGTTAGAGATTATATAGTTAATATTTTATCTGAAAGATTTTCAGAGGCACCAATAAGTTATGTAAAATGGGATATGAATAGAAATATGACAGAGATAACATATCAAGATTTACCACATAAATACATACTTGGATTATATGAGATCTTAGAGACATTAACAACTAAGTTTCCGCATATATTATTTGAATCATGTGCATCAGGAGGGGGAAGATTTGATGCAGGGATGTTACATTATATGCCACAAGTTTGGACTAGTGATGATACAGATGCAATAGTGAGACTAAATATTCAACATGGTACATCATTAGCTTATCCTTTAATATCAATGGGAGCTCATGTGTCAGATATACCAAATCATCAAACAGCTAGAAAAACTAGTTTAAAAACAAGAAATGATGTAGCTAGTTTTGGAAACTTTGGATATGAATTGAATCTTTTAGATTTTGATACTGAAGTGGGGGAAGAGGTAAGACAGTATTTAAATTTCTATAAAAGAAATAGAAAACTTATACAGTTTGGAGATTTTTATAGATTAGAAAGTCCTTTTGAAAGCAATACAGCAGCTTGGATGGTTGTGAGTAAAGAAAAAGATGAGGCTTTAGTTGGACATTTTACAATTTTAGCTGAGCCAAATCCAGGATATAATAAAAAAGTGATACTAAAAGGTTTAGATTCTGAGAAAAAATATTTAGTAAATGATGAATTTGAAGCTTATGGGGATGAACTTATGAGTGTTGGAATTGTATTTCCACAACCAGAGAGATATTTTTCAAAAGATTCAGAAACTCAAGATTTTAAAAGTAGAATTTTTAAATTAAAAGAGATTAAATAAAAGCTCACGGGAGGAGTATCATGGTTAGTTTAAAAACAAAATTATCATACGGTTTAGGTGCTTTAGGAAAAGATTATGCTTGTGCAATAGTTTATATATTTTTAATGTATTATTTTACAGATGTTTTAGGGTTAGCTCCAGCCTTTGTAGGAACACTATTTTTAGTAGCTAGAATGTGGGATGCAATAAATGATCCTGCTATGGGTATGATTGTAGATAATACAAGAAGTAAATGGGGAAAATTTAGACCTTGGATTTTAATAGGAACTCTTTTAAATGCTATTACAGTGGTTGGAATGTTTACAAAACCAGAGGCATTTAGTGGGAAAAGTTTATATATCTATATATCTATTATGTATATTCTTTGGGGAATGACTTATACAGTTATGGATATACCATTTTGGTCTATGATACCAGCTCTTTCTGATGATAAAAAAGAAAGAGAGGAGATAGCAGTAGTACCTAGAATATTTGCAAGTTTAGCTTGGTTATCTCTTGGAAGTTTAGGGTTACCACTAATAGCATTTTTAGGAAAAGGAAATGAGGGAAGGGGATTCTCATTACTATCACTTGGAATTGCAGGAGTATTTATTTTAACAACTTTACTAATGGTAACAAATGTAAAGGAGCAGATAAAAACTAAAAAAAATAGTGAAAAGATAAATTTAAAAGAAGCCTTTAGATTAATTTTGAAAAATGATCAATTGGTAGCATTGATTGGAACAGTTTTAATGTATAACTTAATGGCCCAAATTTCTGGTGGAGTAGCAATATATTATTTTAAATATGTAATTGGAGTGGAAACTTTATTTTCAGTTTTCACTGGATTTTCAGGGTTAGCAGAGATTGGATCTTTAATGATGTTTCCAATTTTATCAAGAAAGCTAGGAAGAAAAAAGGTGTTTTTCTTAGCATGTGCACTTCCTGTAGTTGGATTTTTAATGTTATTCATTTTTGGAAATGTAGCACCAACAAATGGAACATTAATAGCTTTAGCAGGAATAGTGGCAAAGTTAGGTGGGGGATTAACTTTAGGTATTTCAACAGTAATGCTAGCAGATGTTGTAGATTATGGAGAGTTTAAGTTTGGAAGTAGAAATGAAAGTGTAATTTTCTCAGTTCAAACACTACTTGTAAAATCAGCATCAGCTGTAAGTGGATGGTTAATAGGAATGGGATTATCACTAGTAGGATATGTTCCAAATGTAGCTCAAAGTGGGTCAGCTATAATGGGAATAAAATATTTAATGATAGTTTTCCCAATTCTACTTTCAATATTTGGGTATGTAATCTATAAAAAATATTATAGATTAAATGGTGAATATTATGATGAAATAGTTGAAGCTATAAAAGTTAAAAGAGAAGTGGAAGCATAAATAAAAATGGTGTAGCTAAAAGTAGTTACACCATTTTTTATTGGTTTATTTTAATCTATCCTATAAAAATTGAAGTATTAAGATTTTCTAAAAGGTTTAATCCAGTTCGATTAGTTATTTTTTCAAAGAAAAAAGAACGACTTAGATTTCCCATAAGTACTAAGTTAGATTTTCCTAAAGCAAAATAAAAATCTTTTAAAGTATCATCTTTAGAGTTAAAGTTTATAACATCAGCAGAAAGACCTTTGTTTTTTAGAAGTTCAACTAAGTAGTGCTTTTCATAATTACAATTCCATGTAAGTATTGGAATACTATCTGTATCTAAATTAGGGAAAAGACTTAAGAAGTTATAAACACTCTTATTAATTTTAACACCATCGTTAGAAACTATTGAGATATTTTCAAAAGTTAATGGTTTATTTCTTAAAATAATAATAGGTCTATAAGCTATTTTTAATAGTTCTAAGAATAAATCATTTAAATATACACTTTGTTCTAGCATAAGTAAGTCGGCAGTTTTTAAAAGAGTTTTAACTTCGTCTACTCCAACTTCAGATTGAACTATAAGTTCAGTTTCAATTTTGTATTTTCTTAAAGCTTCATGCACTTGAGCAACAAAATCATCTTCCATCTCGTTTAAAATTTCAGCAGCTCCACCGGAATTTAAAACAGTCTCACTAATTGGAATTTTATAAGCAATGTCTCGAATATACATTGGAACGATGTCAAAACCAAAATGAGTTTTTAAGTGAATATAGCTTTTAAAAATAAGATCTAAATCATTGCCATTTTTTAATAGAATAACAACTTTTTTCATAATGAAAATCCTCCCGATAAAAATATCTACATCTGTATGTTCTGAAAAAAAATAAAAATCCTTTAAAACTTTAATAAAATAAAAGGAATGTTGTTTATTTTTTGTAAAATGATTATAATAATTATGAGGTGATAAAAATGCTAAATTTCTTTAGTTTTAAAAGGATTCAAGAGATTTTTAAAAATATAGCTAGAAATATAGAGTTGATTTTTGAACAGAGAGAGGGCCGAAACGAATTTTGTAAAATTTGTGGAAAAAGAGTTCCAAATAGTGATTTTTCAGAGCAATTTGAAGATGAAGGTGAATTGAGTAGTAGATGTTTGTATTGTAATAAAAAGTTTATAAAAGCTAGAGAGAGGGTTATGAAATAATCCTCTCTCTTTTTAATTTAATAGTATTTTTTAAATCTCTTTAAATGGATTTGGATTATGAACACATATAATTTTAGTTATGCAGTTTGTTTCATTTTTCCAATTGTGTGGTTTTGTTGAGTTGAAAGTAGTACTATCTCCAGGATAAAGAGTAAATTCCTCCTCTTCAAGATTAAGAGTTAAAACTCCTTCTAAAACAAAGATAAACTCTTCTCCTTCATGTGAGTATAGTTGTAAGTTATGAGAACCATTATCTGTAAAGGGCATAATATCTATTAATCTAGGATATAAATCAAAAGCCCTCATATCTGGACTTAAATTATGTTGGATAATCTTATCTGTAATAGCTACAGCGTCTCTATTGTAACTTCTTACAATTAACTTACTCTCCTCTTCTTTTTTATTAAAATCAAAGAAAAATTCTAATTCAACACCTAGAGAGTGAGCAATAATCTCTAGAGAATCAATGGCGATACTTGTCATTCCTCTTTCTAATTGAGATAAAAAACCAACAGATAGATTGCAAGCAGTACTTAAATCTTTTAAAGTCATCTCTCTTTTTTTTCGAAGTTCTTTTATCAAAAAACCAATATTAGTAGAATATTTACTCATTAAAACCCCCTTTATTGTAAAAAATATCTTTATAGTTTAAATTATCATAAAAAATGATAAAATTCTAGAAAAATTTTGAAATTAAATCTTTAAATTCATATATATGAATTTAAAAGGCTTTGTAAGCCTTGAATTTTAGTTCAAAAATGGTTTTTAAGTTATTTTAAACATATAAAATTCATAAATATGAAAAAAGTAGTTGAAAAAAATAAAATTAAAGATTATAATAGGCACAATACGAATAATACGTTCAAAAAATAAAAGGGAGGTATTAAAATGGAAATGACAGAACAAAAGATAACAGATGAAAATGCAGTAGAAGAAATGACAGAAAAAGAGAGCGTTGGAAGGGAAGTCGCCTCAGTTTCAAAGGAAACTTTTGTAGTTTTAACAATATTTGTAACTCTTTTTATTTATCTTGGTAGCGTTATGGGAATTGACAAAGTTTTTAGTGTTATGATGAAAACTGGTCACGATGTTTTAATGAACACATCTTTTTACATTATGGCTGTAGCCATTTTAGCAGGAGCAGTAGCTTCAATTATGTCAGAGTTTGGAATTGTCGCTTTAATTAATAAAATAATATCACCACTTATGAGGCCACTTTTTGGATTACCAGGAGCAGCAGCACTAGGAGCTGTAACAACGTATATATCAGACAATCCAGCTATTTTAGGACTTGCAGAGGATCATGGATTTAGTAAATATTTTACAAAAGCTGAAAAAGTTACTTATACGAATTTAGGAACAACTTTTGGAATGGGGCTTATTGTAACAGCGTATATGCTAAGTTTAGGAAGTGAGTATATTAAAGCGGTACTTATAGGAAATATAGGAGCAGTTATTGGAGGAGTATTTTCAGTTAGAATGGTTCTTAGATATGCTAAGAAATATTATAATGAATCAAGTAGTGAAAAAATAGATACTAAAGAAGAAGGAGATCTTAGAAAGATTAGAGCAGGAAGTGCTTTTGAAAGACTTTTAGCATCTATGATGGATGGAGCTAAATCAGGAGTAACTTTAGGTCTTGCTTGTGCTTCTGGAACAGTTTTAATTTGTACATTTGTTATGATTTTAACATTTGGACCTCAAGGAGAAAATGGAACGTATGTGGGAGCAGCTTATGAAGGAGTTCAATTATTGCCAAGGTTAGGATCATACTTTACACCAGTTGCAAAAATGTTATGGGGATTTGGGGAACCAGAATTGTTAGCTTATCCTTTTACAGCGTTGGGAGCTGTAGGAAGTGCTATGGGATTAACTAAAGGATTTATAGATAAAGGTTTAGCTAATGCAAATACAATTGCAGTATTTACAGGAATGGGGATTTGTTGGAGTGGTTTTTTAAGCACACATGTTGGAATGTTAGATACATTAAAACATAATCATTTTATAAAAATATGTATTTTATGGCAACTTTTAGGAGGTCTTATAGCAGGAGTTGCAGCAAACTATCTATTTAAACTACTATTATTATTTTAAAGGAAGTGAAGAAGATGGCAATACCCTATGTAATAAATATACAGAAGTACTCTCTTCATGATGGAGACGGAATAAGAACGACAATATTTTTTAAAGGGTGTCTTTTAAACTGTTGGTGGTGTCATAATCCAGAGAGTCAAAGATATACACCAGAGCTACTTTTTAATTATGAGAGATGTAAAGGATGTAAAGAGTGTGAAAAAATTTGTCCAGAACATGTTATAAAAGTTGAAAAGAACATAGCTAAAACAGAAAGAGAAAGTTGTATATTATGTGAAACATGTTTAGATTATTGTGTAAACGAAGCTAGAGAAATAGTTGGGAAGCAATATCCAGTGGAAGAGCTTTTAAAAGAGATTGATAAGGATAAAATGTTTTATGAGGAGTCAGGTGGAGGAGTTACTTTATCAGGTGGGGAGATAATGACTCAAGATATTGGCTATTTAGTTGAGTTATTAAAAAAGATAAAAAAAAGAGGGTACCATGTTACTGTAGACACTTGTGGCTATGCTCCACAAAAAAATTATGAAGCTTTAATAGATTATGTAGATACATTCTTATACGATATAAAAACAATGGACAACGAAGTTCATGAGAAGTATATGGGGAAAGGGAATGAGTTAATACTATCGAATTTAAAGTATTTAAGTGAGTGTGGAAAAAATATATACATAAGAATACCTTTAATAGGTGGAGTGAATAGTAGCCAGGAAAGTATTGAAAAAATTGTAAAGTTTTTAAAAGAGAATATTCAGGTAAAAAAAATAAATCTGCTTCCTTATCACAAAGCAGGAACCAATAAATATGAGAAGTTAGATTTAAGTTATTTAGGAGAAGATTTTGTTACACCTTCACAGGAAGAACTAGAAAAATATTTAGATATCTTTAGAAAAAATGGATTTTCAGATGTTAAAATAGGAGGGTAGATAAAATGAAAAAAAGAGGAATGAATGAAAGAATTCAAAAATTGAGAGAGCAAAGTGTGGAAACTCCAGCACATATTTATATTGAAAGAGCTAAATTAATAACAGAAGCGTATAAAAAGTATGAAGGAGAGGTTTCTATTCCAGAGTTAAGAGCTCTTGCTTTTAAACATTTTATGGAAAATAAATCTATTTGTATAAATGAAGGTGAGTTAATTGTAGGAGAAAAAGGTAATGGACCACAGGCAGCTCCAACTTTTCCAGAACTTTGTTGTCATACTTTAGAAGATATGCATATTATGAACGATAGAGATTTAATATCTTTTAAAGTTACAAAAGAGGATTTGAAAATTCAGGAAGATGAAATTATTCCGTATTGGGAGAAAAGATCTATTAGAAATAAAATTATAAACTCTATGGAGAAAGAGTGGAAAGAGTGTTATGAAAGTGGAATTTTTACAGAGTTTATGGAGCAAAGAGGCCCAGGACATACTGTAGGTTCTGAAAATATATATAAATATGGATTTTTAGATTATAAGAAAAAAATTCAAAAAACTATTGAAAAACTAGATTTTTTAAATGATAAGGAAGCTTTAGATAAAAAACAAGAACTGAATGCAATGAGTATTTGTTGTGATGCAATTATAACTTTAGGAAAACGTTATGCCGAGTTAGCTCATAAGTTGGCAAAAATTGAAAAAGATCCAGTTAGAAAAGAGGAGCTTTTAGAAATTGCTAAAAATTGTGAAGTTGTACCAGCTCATAAGCCAAAAACATATTGGCAAGCTATTCAAATGTATTGGTTTGTTCATATTGGAGTGACTACAGAGTTAAATCCATGGGATGCCTTTAGTCCAGGAAGATTAGATCAGCATTTAAATGGTTTCTATATAAAAGACTGCGAAGATGGAATTTTAAATGAGGAGAGAGGATTAGAACTTTTAGAAAATTTATGGATTAAGTTTAATAATCAACCTGCACCTCCAAAAGTTGGAATAACTTTAAAAGAGAGTAGTACGTATACTGATTTTGCAAATATAAATACAGGAGGAATAACTCCAGATGGACAGGATGGAGTTAATGATGTAAGCTATTTAATTTTAAGATGTATGGATGAGATGAAACTTCTACAACCAAGTTCCAATGTTCAAATTAGTAGAAAAACACCTCTTAAGTTTTTAAAAGAAGCTTGTGCGATTTCACGTAAAGGGTGGGGACAACCAGCTTTTTACAATACAGAAGCTATAGTTCAAGAACTTTTAAATGCTGGGAAAACTTTAGCTGATGCTAGAAGAGGTGGAGCAAGTGGATGTGTAGAAACTGGTGCTTTTGGAAATGAAGCGTATATATTAACAGGGTATTTTAATCTACCAAAAATTTTAGAGTTAACTTTAAATAATGGTTATGATAAAATTAGTAACAAGCAACTAGGATTAAAATTGGGTTATGCAGAGGATTTTAAAAGCTATGATGAACTTTTTGAAGCTTATAAAAAACAGATAAAGTATTTTATGGATATTAAAATAGAGGGAAGTAATATAATAGAAACAATTTATGCTAAATATATGCCAGTTCCATTTTTATCAGTTATAACAAATGATTGTATCTCTAGAGGAAAAGATTACAATGCTGGAGGAGCTCGTTATAATACAACGTATGTTCAAGGAGTAGGAATTGGAACAATAACTGACTCTCTAGCAGCTATAAAATATAATGTTTATGATGAAAAAAACTTTACAATGGAAGAGTTAATGAATGCTTTAAATAATAACTTTGAAGGTAGTGCAAGAATATTAAATTTAGTAAAAAATAAAACTCCAAAATATGGAAACGATAATGACTATGCAGATGATATAATGAAATCAGTATTTGAGTATTATAACTCAGTTGTAACAGATAGACCTAATATGAAAGGTGGAAGATACGCTATAAATATGTTACCAACAACATGTCACGTGTATTTTGGTGAAGTTATGATGGCAAGTGCAAATGGAAGATTAGCTCATAAACCAGTTTCAGAGGGAATCTCTCCAGAAAAGGGAGCAGATATTTATGGACCGACAGCAGTTTTAAAATCAGCAGCAAAAATGGATCATTTAAAAACTGGTGGAACGTTGTTAAATCAAAAGTTTCTTCCAAATGTAGTAAAAGGTGAAGAGGGATTAAATCATATGGCAGATGTTGTAAAAACATATTTCAATATGGATGGACATCACATACAATTTAATGTAATAGATAAAGAGACACTTTTAAAGGCTCAGCAAAATCCAGATGAATATAAGGATTTAATAGTAAGAGTTGCTGGATATAGTGATCATTTTAGAAATCTAAGTAAAGCTTTACAAGATGAAATAATAGATAGAACAGAACAAAACTTTAATTAGTTAGAAAAAGAAGGAGGACACAGTGAGAATAGGATTTATAGGGGCAGGAAATATGTCTGGTGCAATAATAAAAGGGATAATCTCTTCAGGGATTGTTAAAAAAGAGGATGTATTTGCTGCTGATAAGTTTTTACCAACTTTAGAAAAAGTAAAAACAAACTATGGAATAAATATAACAGAGGATAATAAGGAGATTGTAGAAAATTGTGATGTAATATTTTTAGCTGTAAAACCACAATTTTATAGAGAAGTAATAAAAGAGATATCACCATTTGTAAAAGAAACTACAACTGTGGTAACTATAGCCCCTGGACAAACTTTAAAAAATTTAGAAGCAACTTTTGGAAAAGAGATTAAAATTGTTAGAACAATGCCAAACACTCCAGCAATGGTTTGTGAAGGAATGACAGCAGTTTGTGCAAATAAAAAAGTTACTAAAGAGGAGTTGGACTATATTTGTACTCTTTTAAATTCAATTGGAAAAGCTGAAGTTGTAGCTGAGTATATGATGGATGCTGTAGTTGGAGTTAGTGGAAGCTCACCTGCATATGTTTATATGTTTATAGAGGCTTTGGCAGATGGAGCAGTAATGGAGGGAATGCCAAGAGAGATGGCATATAAGTTTGCAGCTCAAGCAGTTTTAGGAAGTGCTAAAATGGTTTTAGAAACAGGGATGCACCCAGGAGCTTTAAAAGATATGGTTTGTTCTCCAGGAGGGACAACAATAGAAGCTGTGAGTATTTTAGAAGAAAGAGGAATGAGAAGTAGTGTTATAGAAGCGATTAGAGGTTGTGTAGCTAAAGCTAGAAAAATGTAAGGGGGAGAAAAAGTGGAGTTTAAAAATGTAAAGGTTATAAAAAAGGCAAATGTATATTTTGATGGAAGGGTAGATAGTAGAACAATCATATTTGAAGATGGAAGTAGAAAAACTTTAGGGTTTATGCAAAAAGGAGAATATGAGTTTGGAACAGCAGCTCCAGAAGTAATGGAAATTTTAGGTGGAGAGATGCTAATTAAAAGAGCTCAAGATTCTGAATTTATCAAGATAAAAGAGGGAGAAAGTTTTTCTGTAGAGGGAGATTCATCTTTTAAAGTTGTAGTTAATGACTACGCAGATTACTGTTGTTCTTATAAATAAAGAAAATCCCCTTTTGGCTAAGCCAGAAGGGGATTTTTAATTAATCTAAACTCCGTACAAACATTTTTCAATCTCTTTTATAATTTTCTTTAATACAAAAATTCGAGCATAGTATTTGTCATTAGCAGGAACTATATACCAAGGAGAAGAGTTAGTAGAGGTTCTAGAGATCATCTCTTCTACAGCTTCTTTATATTCTTTCCACTTTTCACGGTTTCTCCAATCCTCTTCAGTTATTTTCCATTGTTTAGCTGGAGTATTTTCTCTTTCTTTAAATCTTTTTAATTGCTCCTCTTTAGATATTTGTAACCAGAATTTAATAATAATAGAACCATTATTTACCCACTGAGTTTCCATATCCGTAATCTCTTGATAAGCTCTTTTCCACTCATACTTAGTGGCAAACTTTTCCACTCTTTCCACAAGAACTCGACCGTACCATGTTCTATCAAAAATAGCTACATGGCCATATCTAGGAAAGGATCTCCAGAATCTCCAAAGGTAGTGTTTACTCTTTTCAACATCGTTAGGAGCTGCAATTGGTATAACATCATAACCTCTAGGGTCCATTTTTTCAACAACTCTTTTAATATTTCCACCTTTTCCAGCAGCGTCCCAACCTTCATAGGCTATTATAACAGGGATACGCCTAGTGTAAAGTTCATGATGAAGATTTGAAATTTTATTTTGTAGTTTTACTAACTCTTTTTTATACTCTTTTTTATCAATTGTTTTAGAAAGATCCACATCATCTAAAGAGTATGGTTTTTTATAAGGAAGAAGTACATCATCAGGTCGCACTTCTTTTTGATTTAAATAACTTTCTATTTTTTCAACAATTATTCTAAAAACTTCAGATTTAGCTCCATATAAACTATTTGAAGAGATAATATTCCATCCACAATCATAGTTATTAGTTCGTTCAATAATATCTTCCCAACTTTCAATAATAGATTTATAATTAAAATTTTGTTTCCAAGCGTATGGAGTTACTTTCCATGATTTAGCTGGATTTTTTTTAGCTTTAAAGTATCTTTTCTTCTGAATTTTTCTAGAAACATGAAGAAAAAATTTAATTATTAACATTCCACTTCTAATAAGAGAACGTTCAATTTTATTTATCTCTTTACATCTTCGAGTGATATCAGTCGATTCTTGAAAAGCTAAATCATACCAAGATTTATCAAAAATATGAAACTCTCCTTTTCCAGGAATATCTTCTAAGTATTGTTTTAAAGGAAGGTTATTTTCAGCTAAAGGATGATTATGGTTAATAACACGATATCCTCTAGGATCTAAAGTTACAAGAATTTCATTTATAATAGCACCCTTTCCTGAAGCTTCAAGACCTTCAAAAATAATTAAAATAGGAATTTGTTTCTCTTTACCAACTCTTTGAAGTTCAGCAAGTTTTAACTTTAAGGGGTCAATAGTTTTATGATACTCCTTTTCCTTCATTTTTAAACAGCTTTCATTATTTAAAATGCCCATAAAAAAACCTCCTTATTTTGTAAATTCTATTTCTAGAATATACAAGAGTAAGAAGGCAATTCCTGTTTTGAATCTATAATTGTTTTTCTCTATAGTCTAAAAGATTTTTAATCATTAGATCATAACGAGCTGGAAATTTTTTACTACCATTTCCAAAGTATTTTTTCATAATTTCTAACTCCTCTATTTTAGAGAAATCCTCTAAGGTATTTATATTATTACTATGTAAAAGAGTAATAATTTTTGGACTTATGCCTTGAGAGAATGTGATATTGAATTTTTTATTTAGATATTTTCTTAATGATGTAGAGTTTATCTCAATTTCGTGCAGAGTATTTCCTTCGATAGTATTTACAACTTTCTTTTCATACTCTGTTATCTCTTTTGAAATACTTTCAAACTCTCTATCTGCAATTTCTAAAAATCCAGCTAAAAGTTTAAATCTTCTTTTTATATCTGTGGGAAGTTGTCCGCTAAACTTATAGTTTTTATCGTGCTCTACTTCAGCCCAAGCATGTTGTAGTATTGTTCTAACTTGAATTTCAAATTTTAGTCCTTCAAATCTTTCGAACTCAGGAAGCTCTAAAAGAGTTTTAGGAAGAGTTGCAACTAAGTGAATAGATTTATATCCAACTTTGTCTTCTCCTAAAGTATCGCTTTTATCAACACTGTTGCTTTCATCAATTATGAATGCATGTCTTAAAAAATGTTCAACAATCTTAGTTTCACTTTCTAAAAACGTGATAACTCTAAGACCACATAAATCTGTAGCTTCTTCAATACATGTATAACCTTTTCGTTCTACTTTCTTTTGGAAGCTTTCTCGAGTTTTAGCTCTACTTGTAATTGAATGATAGATAATCTTTTCTTTTTCAAAGGACTGCTTTAAAAAACGTTCTAATCTTTTTCCCAATTTACGATAAAGCTCTCTATTTTTTTTGTAGTAGTTTAATAATTGAAATTGATTACAGTTAATTTTTTCCATAGTTACCTCTCTTAAAAAAATAATATCTACATATAGTTATATCACAAAAATAAAAAAATCCTTGTTTTTTTTATTGTATAATGCTACAATAACTCAAAATAATTATTCTTAGGGAGGTGTATTAAATGAAAAAGCAATTAGATATCTTAAAAATTAATACATCTTTAACAGAAACAGTTTTATTTTGGTGGTGGCCATAGTTAGTTTGTAACCTGAGAATGCAGGATACAAACTTATTTTAGCTTGGTCAAAAACTAAAAAAGATTGTATCTGATAGATTAAATTGAGAAACCATTTATTCCACAGATATATTTCTGTGGAATTTTTTTTTACAAAATTTAGGAGGTGTATTAAAGTGAACGACAAAAGAGAAAAGTTTAGTAACAGAATCGGATTTATTTTATCATGTGTAGGAGCAGCCATAGGACTTGGAAATATTTGGCTTTTCTCTTGGAAGTTAGGAACTTATGGTGGAGCAGCGTTTTTAATACCATACTTTATATTCATGGCACTATTTGCTTATATCGGATTAGTTGGAGAGATATCATTTGGAAGAATGATGAAAAAAGGTGTTTTAGGTGTTGGAAAACTTATGGAAAAAAAGAAAGTACCATTTGCTAAGTTTTTACCAATTGTTCCAATAGTTTCTGTAGCTGGAATATTTACATTTTATGTAATAGTTTTTGGATGGATAATAAAATATTTTGTAACATATCTAATGGTAGATATGAATACTTTAAATTATGAAGAGTATTTTATGAGCTTTACAGGAAATACAGAATCAATATTCTGGCATTTTGTAGCTGTAGTTTTAAGTGTTGGAGTAATATCTTTAGGAGTTATAAAAGGTATTGAAAAGATAAATAAAATTGTAATGCCACTTATGTTTATAATATTCTTTGGACTTATGATAAAATCTTTAAGTCTTCCTGGAGCTATGGAGGGAGTTAAATTTTTATTAAATCCAGATTGGGATAAACTTCTAAATCCAGTAACTTGGGTAATGGCTTTAGGTCAAGCATTTTTCACGGTGGGAGTAAGTGGATCAGCACTTTTAGTTTATGGTAGTTATTTAGATAAAGATGTAAATATATCTGTAAGTGTTGTTCAAACATGTATTTTAGATACTTTAGCAGCACTAATGGCCGGATTTATAATTATACCTGCAGCTTTTGCTTTTGGATATGGACCTGGAGCAGGACCAAGCTTACTATTTATAACGCTTCCATCTGTGTTTAATAATATGGCTGGTGGAAGAATTTTAGGAATAATATTCTTTTTAAGTGTTATATTTGCAGCGATATCATCTGCAATAAACCAATTAGAAGTTCCTGTAGAAGCAGCTATGGAAAAGTTTAATATCTCTAGAGTCAAAGCTAGTGTAATAGTTGGTGGAATTTTATTTTTAATAGGATTACCATTGGATTTAGATATGAATCTATTTGGAACTTTTGCAGATACAATGACAATCTATTTAATTCCTCTTGGAGCGATTATAATTTTAGGATTCTATTTCTATGGAATAGATTCAAAATCTATAGAATATGAGATTGATTTAGGAACAAAACATAAAGTTGGAAAGTATATTGTAAAAATAGGAAAATATATATTTGTACCTGGAGTATTAATAATTCTGATATTAGGAGTTTTATATGGAGGTATAGGGTAAGATAAAAATCCCAAGAGTTTAAATACTCTTGGGATTTTTATAAAATTTATCATGGTAGATTTTAATAAATATTGCTGCTTCAACAGTCCATTGCAGTGATGTGATCCACCAGAAATATGTAACAGGCATTCTTTTTAAATATATAAAGTAATACATTAAAGGTAATCTTATACACCAGTTACAAAACAATACTATTCTAAATGGAGTTTTAGTATCTCCCATTCCTTTAAGGGCACCTGAAAGTACCATATCTATAGCTGTAGGAATCTGTTGAATAGATCCAATCATAAGACAAGCAGCCCCAAGAGCGATAACTTCAATCTCATCGCTTTTTATAAATAATCTAACTAAATTTTCAGAGAAAAATAAAAATATTAGAGAGAAAAATCCCATGACAATACAAGCTAGAAGTAAAGATGTATTAGCATATTCTCTAGCTCCTTTTAAATCTTTTTCTCCAATACTATGCCCAACTAAGGAAACTGCAGATATAGCAAATCCCCAACCTGGCATAAAGGAGATGCTTTCAATGGTTACAGATATTTGATTAGCAGAGAAAGCTAAACTTCCAAGTTTCATAACCATCATAACACTTAAAAGTCTTACAATACTAAAAGCTCCCTCTTGTAGTCCAGATGGAACAGCTAAATCAACAAGCTCTTTTAAGTAATTAAAGTTAACTTTACCTTTTAAAGATATTTTAAATGGTAGTTTTTTAAGTTGACTTAAAATAAATAAAAATGCACATATATTTCCAATTGTAGTAGCAATGGCAGCACCTTCAACTCCTAGTTCAGGAAAACCAAACTTTCCAAATATAAGTGTATAATCTAAAGAAAGATTTACAATATTTAAAATAGCAGCTCCATAAAGAGGAGTTTTAGTATTTTTACATCCACGGAAAACACCGTTTAAAAGATTAGTAACCATATTGAAGAAAAGTCCAATAGAACAGATTCTCATATATTTATAACCTAAAGTTAATACATCTCCTTTAGCTCCAGCTAAACTTAATATATTTTTTGAAAAAATAAAAAAGATTAGGAAGACAAGAACAGCAATAACTCCACCAATTTTAACTCCTAGATCAGCCATATCTTCAGCTTTTTTATGCTCTTTAGCTCCAAGGCAACGAGCTACAATAGATGTTATAGATATAGATAGGCCCATAGCAATTAAGATATTAATAAAAGTATACATAATTTCAGAACTGAAACCAACAGCGGAAACAGAGATTTGTCCACCATACTTTCCAACCATAAGTGTATCAAAAACCCAGATTAACATATAGAGTATCATTTCACCAACAGCGGGAATAGCTAATTTTATAATCTCTTTTGACCGATTTAAAAATGCACTTTTAATCATAAAAATTTCACTCCCCTTAACTTATATAAAGTTCCTAGATTCTATCATAAAGGTTATATAAAAGTCAAAAATTTGCAAAATAGACAAAAATTGAGTATAATATACTAGTTACAAAAATAACAAATACAAAAAGACAGGAGATGATTATGGGGAAAAAATTAATAAAATTGTTTACCTTTTTCATACTTGCCTTTAGTTTTATAACATCAGAGGTTCATGCATTAAGTTTTACTAAACCAAAGGTCGTAGAAAAAATTGAAGTGGATGAGGAGATTTTAAATCAGAAAAAAGAATATATAAAAAGTAGTAAAATAACTGATTTCTATTCAAGTTGGCGTGGGACTAGGTATCGTTATGGAGGAACAACAAAAAAGGGAGTTGATTGTTCAGCACTTATGCAGCATCTGTATAAAGAGCAATTTGATGTAGAGCTTCCTAGAACAACACTTACTCAGGTTAAGATTGGTGAGCAAGTTGTTGGAAATAGAGAAAACTGGAAAGTAGGAGATCTTATTTTCTTTAAAATGAATAGTAGAATAAAACACGTAGGTGTATATATAGGAAATAATAAATTTGTTCATGCAGGAAGAAGTACAGGAGTTACAATATCTGAGTATGATAGCTACTGGGCTAAAAGATTCTGGCAAACAAGAAGAGTCATATAATAAATGGTTAAAAATTTGACAAGAGATAAAAAATAGAGTATATAAAATGATTGAAGTAACATTATTAAATAATAACTAAAAACCAGGGGGAGATATTATGAAAAAGATGTTAATTTTAATTGGAGCTCTATGTATAACATCATTGGGATTTGCTAAGATGAATGATGGAGTATATAAAAGTGAAGCAAAAGATTTTGATAAAAGAGGTTGGAAAGTATTTTTGGATCTTACAGTGAAAGATGGAAAAATTGAATCTGCAAATTTTGATTACATCAATAAAGATGGAAAATTAAAAAGTGAAGATGTAGAGTATAATAAAAAATATAAAGAGATTAGTAAAATAGATGTACCAGAGCTTAAAGAGATTTTCTCTGAAGAGTTAGTACAAACACAAAATCCAGATGAAATAGATAATGTTGCTGGAGCAACAGAATCGTTAGTACAGTTTAAGCTACTTTCAAAAGAGGCGATTATAGCATCTGAGTCTGGAGTTAAGGAACCTGTAAGAATAGATTTATAGAATAAAAAAAGGGAAAATTGACTTTCCCTTTTTTTATTTTACTTAATAGACAATCCATCATATGCAACAGAGATATTAAAATTTAAAGATTTCATAAGTTTCTCAATCTCTTCGTGAGTTTTTTTAGGATCATGACCAAAGTGTGTAACAGTTATTGGAGTCTTAGAATCGATACAGTTAAAATCTTTCAATCTATTCAAAACCATATTTAGTGTAAAAATATCAAGATGGTCTGAGTTATCCTTTTGAAAATCTAAAAAAGTACATTCAATAACAATATCATCAAATTTAAAATTTTTCAAAAATTCAAATGTTTCTAAAGAGTAGATGCCAGTATCAGAAGCATGTAATCTAGTAAAATTTTCATGTTTTATTATAAAGTTTGTACCTTGCTCATCACCATTTAAACCTGTATGTTTTGCTTCAATAGGTATAATTTCAAAATCTTCAATAGTAAAAGGTGTATAATAACTCATAGGAATTATATTAAGATGACCTATTTTTTCCTGAAGATTTTTTTGATGCTTAGGTTTTATTGCTATTTTAATCTGTTCTTTTAGCCACACCTCAGATGAACTATTAACATATATATTCATAGGATTTTTAATTTTTATAAGTTCTTGTATATCTAAATGATCATTGTGAGTATGGGATAGAAGAACACCTTTGATTTTACTAAAATCTATATTATTTTCTAAAATCTGGGTTCTAATATCAGGTGAAAAGTCTAATAGTATTTTATCCCCCAATAAAAAAGTTGACCTTTTACGAATATTTTTTCCTTTAAGTTTTCTTAAAGAATTACAATACTCACATGAACAAAATACATCAGGAAGTCCATTTGCAGACCCTGTTCCTAAAAAAATAGTTTTCATTTTTAACCTCTCTCTGTATAAGTTTTTAGTAGTGAACCTAAACGCTCTACAGAAACTGATATAATCATTAAAACAATTAAAGCGGTTCCAGCAGCGTTAAAATCATAAGACTTTATAAATTTTGATATTATGTAACCTATTCCCCCAGCACCAACAACTCCTATAATAGATGATTGTGCCATATTAGACTCAAATCTCAGTGCAGTCCATCCAGTAATAACTCTTTTTATATTTGGAAGTATTGCAGCTTTCATAATATTTAACCAAGATGCACCAGTAGCTTTAATAGCTAGAATACTTTCCTCTCCTAAATCTTCAATAGATTGAAAGTATGCCTTAGTGAGATAAGCCACTGTATGAACAGAAAGTCCTAAAATTCCAGAAAAAGGTCCAAGACCAACAGATGATACAAATATAACAGCCCAGATTAAAGAGGGCACTGCTCTAATAAAAGATATATATGACTTTATAGCTAAAGATAGAGGTTTCCAAGGTGCTGTATTTGAAGCTGTTAAAAAAGCTAGAGGAACAGAGAAAACAACTCCTACTAAAGTAGCCATAAAAGCTATTTCAAAAGACTCCCAAACAGCGATTAAAACAAACTTAAAAACAGAGGTATCTGGTTTTCCAAACTCTAAAAGAATATTTCCCAATTTATTTAATCCTCTTGCAACTCTTCCAAAATCTAAGTTTAACTTAAAAAAAGCTAGAAGGAATAAAATTGAAATTCCTAACATAATTTTATTTAAAAACTTATCATTTTTATGATCTTTTATTTTTATTTTTCCAAAATAGTTTTTCTTCATTTAAATAATCCTCTTTCTTAAAATATTAGAGATGATTTCGGTTGCAATGGCACAAACAACAATTAAAAGAATCCCCATAGCAGCAGTGTTGTATTTCATAAGACTCAGGTTATTGCTTATGTACATTCCAATTCCTCCAGCACCAACTAAACCTATTACAGCAGAGGAACGAATATTACTCTCTAAAGAGTAGATAGTCCAAGAGATAAATCCAGGAATAGCTTGAGGAATAGCTCCAAATCTTATAACTTGTAGATGAGACATTCCAGTAGCTTTTAAAGAACTAAGTAGCTCTAAATCAACTTCATCGATAGTTTCATAATAAAAACGAGTCATATCTCCAATGTTTCCAACAGTTAAAGCTATGATTCCAGTTGTTATGCCAACACCAAAAGCAGGAACAAACATTAGTGCCCAGATTATATTAGGAATATTTCTTAAAACTGTGGCAAAACTTTTAACAAAATTTCTAATTGGTTTAAAATGCATAGTCTTTTCTGAGCATAGAAAACCTAGAAAAAATGAGATAGTAGAGGAAAAAATTAATGAAACTATAGCTACACAAAATGTGTCAAGTAAAGGTGTCATATAGTTATTATAACTTTTCCAATTTACAGGTAACATCTCCTCAGTTATAAATGAAACTGCAGATGGAAGTTCAACTAAGAAAGATAAAAAAGAAAAATCCAACCTATAAGCTATGAAAAGGTAGATAGTGGAGATAACTCCTAAAGTAAAGATATCGTTTTTATTAAACATTTTTACCGTATATTTCATTGATAATCTCCTCTGTTAAATTTTCAGGAGTATTGTCAAATACTATAACTCCATTTTTCATTCCAATAATTCTAGTGGCATAATTTTTAGCAAACTCAACTTGATGAAGATTTACAATACAAGTTATATTATCCTCAAGACAGATATTTTTTAGGGTTTCCATAACAATTTCAGAAGATTTTGGATCTAAACTTGCAATAGGCTCATCAGCTAAAATTAGTTTTGGATTTTGTGCAAGAGCTCTAGAGATTCCAACTCTTTGCTTTTGTCCTCCGCTTAGTTCAGAAGCTTTTTTATAACAGTGTTCTTCAAGTCCTAATCTTTTAAGAATATTTAAAGCTTTTGTTTTATCATTTTCAGAATAAAGTTCAAAGAAACCTTTAAAATCAGACATATAACCAAGTCTTCCGTGAAGAACATTTTGGACAACAGATAGCCGTTCAATAAGATTATAGTGTTGGAAAATCATTCCAATCTCTCTTCTCACTTTTCTTAGTTTTCCACCAGAAACTTTACAAATATCTTCTCCATTAAAAATAATACTTCCACTGCTAAGTGGATTCATAGCGTTAATAGATCTTAGTAATGTAGATTTGCCAGCTCCAGAAGAACCTATAATAGCTACAAACTCCCCTTTTTTTATAGATAAGTTAATATTATTTAGAGCTAAAAAACTATTGTTATAGCTTTTAACTCCATCTTTTATAGTTATAATAGTGTTCATATATTCCCCCTAAAAATTAATCCTCTTTAATCTCTGTTAGATTAAGATTTTTCATAACTTGTCCGATTATTTTAAAGTTTTCTTTTGTAACCTTAATATGTTGTTCTCCATTTTTCTTTCCATAAAAATTTTCCATGAAGAACTTATCATTATAGTTTAAGAAAAAGTTTTGTAATTTTTCTTTTAAATCTTGGGGCATACTTTCTTGAACTAACCAAAGATTGTCAGGGATAACAGAACTTTTATATATAATCTTGTGATTATTCTCTGTAAAAAACTTTCTATTTTTAACATACGAGTTAGATGAAATAACTCCAATATCTGCATCTTTATCTAAAAGCGCTCTAACAGTATTTGTTGTAGAACCAGTTTCATAAGGTTTAAACTTAATGGTAAAATCGTTAGAATCTTTAATTATTCCACTTGTAATAAGATCATTTACAGGCCAAAGATATGTAGAACCTGAAGATTGTTTTGTATAAGCAAAAGTGTAAGGACTCTTTGGATTTATCAAATCTTTTTCACTGAACTCATTTATATTTGTATCTGGTCTAGTTAAAAAATATGAAAACTTCCCCCAATTTTCTAACTTTCCATCTTTAGCAAAAGAAACTAAAGGTTCAATCTGAGTTTTAGTAGCAGCCATAAAATATGGCATAGCTCCTGTATATGCTACATCAGTTCTATTTTTCTTAGCTTTTAAAGATTCTGTTAAAGCCATATCAGACGATGGTTCAAACCATTCAACTTTCATTCCAACAGCATTTTCAAGATCTTTTAAAAATTTATCTTTAGCCACAACCTTAGATTCTAAATCTTCATCAATTCCAAAGGCGATAACAAGTTTTTTCTCTTTTGTTTCCTCTTTACCACATCCAGTTATAAAAAGCCCAGAACTAAGTAACCCCAATGTAAATAACTTATTTAAAGTTTTCAAATCTATACCCTCCCAAATTTTATTTTAATTTATTAGTGTAAAAGTTTTTAACGTCGTCCCATTTATAATATGGTTTCATAGAAGTTGCTATTGGTAACTCGGCATCTTTTTCGTTATGTAAAATTTTAACCAAGATATCATTTTGATTATTTTTATAGAATATCCACTGAATATTTGTAGACATGCCAGAGATGTCTCTTCCTAACCATTTATCATAAACCTTTTCAATATTGTCCTCTTTTGCTGAGTAACCATTGATCTCTAATAAAGTTATAAATGGGATAGTAGTTTCAGCATGGGCGAATCTTAAATTAGCTGAAGTGTTTTGATTTTTTATAGCATCATCACTTGTAACTATAAAGTTTTCTAGAAGAGGAAAGGCTATGTTAGTAGCAATATCTTCACCATTTTTTCCAGGTCCCTTCTCATAGAAATCATTTAGATTATCAACCTCTTCATACCACTTTAGTTGCTCTTCACTAAAGTATTTTCCAAAACCTAAATCTTTTCCAATACTAGCTTGAATGATGTATAAATCATAAAGATTTCTAACTGCATCAGTTGGATTTTTTAAAACTGTTTTACCTTTACTATCTTTTAATTTGAAAGCACCATTTTCTAATTTTTTAATAAAATCTTTAGAGAAAAGTTGATTTAAAACTTTATTATTAAAATTTTTACTTTTAGAGTACGTGTTTAGCTCTTTTTTCCAAGAACCATTTTCTGAAAATTCCTCATACTCTGGAGAAAGATCAAAAAATCTTAAAAGTATATCTTTTTTATTGTTTGTTGAAACTTTAAAATTTATATTAGGTGTGTATTGTCCAAGTTCCTCTAAAAAAGCATCTCTGCTTTGTTGAGCTCTTTCAACATAAGTAGATGAAGCGAATACATCTTTTCCGAAGATTTCTTTATTATTTTCATAGAATCTTTTAGCAATATCTTTTTGTTCTTTAACTCCAACATCAGTTAAAAGACCATAGTTTCCTTTTTCAATCTCCATTAATTGTGCTATAGAGTTTTTTAACTCTAATCCTTCAGGAGTAATAGCACCTTCTTTTTCTGCAGTGGATAGTAATTCGTATAAAGATACATCATATTTAGGTGAAGATAGATGTCTAGATCCATGTCTTCCTAAGTGATTTATAAAAAATGGTTTATATCCATTAGGTACAGGTGCTGTAGAGATTTCTTTAACATTGTATGGTTGCTTAGTACCTAAGTAGTTAAAGTCTGTTGAAAAAGCTGAAGTAGCTAAAGTGGTAAAAATAGCTAAAAATTTAATGGTATTCACTTTTAAAAATCCTCCCTGTAAAAAATATTTATCAGACTCATTATAAACTAGGTATGTTAAATGAAAATTAAAATGAAGTAAAAGAAATGTTATTTTATATACAAAAAAATAAAAAAACACAAAGGTTTCAATAAAATCTTTGTGTTTTCTATATAAAAAATTATTTATTTGTTTTTCTAGCTATTTTAGGGAAGATAAGTCCAAGTCCAACTAAAACAACTGGTGTTAAAATGTTAAGAGTAATTTGGAAGAACCACTCAGAACTGAATGTTTCAATGTTTTTAGGGAAGATACCCATTAAACATGCAAATGATGTAAATGCAAAACACCAAACTCCAATTGCAGTTGCAATTTTATCATTTTTAACAAACTTAAATCCTGAACTATCACTTAAAGCTTTGTTCTTAATTAATCCTCTAAGTCCAATGTATGCTAAGAATACCCATAAGTATCTAAGTGGCATAACAATTGAGTTTAAATCAAGAAGCCAGTTATAAAGGTTGTTCATATCTCCAATTCCAAGTGCAGGAATTATAATTAAGATTCCAACAAGTACAGCTGTTAACTTATATCCGTTAATAGGTGCTCCATTTTCATTTGTTTTAGTAAATGCAGCTGGTATAAAGTTCTTATCCCCTTCTCCAATTAATATTTTTAATGGAGCGTCGATAGAGAACATAAGTGCTGATATTTGAGATAAAGTATTAGCTACAGCATATAAAACCATAAGTGCATTTCCAACACCGTAGTACTCACCTAAAAGTTTAAATGCATAGTATTGACCATTCATTTTTAAGTCAGCAGGGATGTTTCCACTGTTAAACATGATTCCCATAGCAAATGAACCAAGTAGAGCTGACATACCAACCATAGCAGCAAGTGCTAACATCCCTTTAGGGAAGTTTTTGTGAGGATTTTCAACGTCTTTAACGTATGGAGAGATTTTCTCGCATCCACCAACAGCAAATACTAACATAGATATAGTAGTAAAATATGTAAAGTCAAATTTAGGTATAAATGTTGCCAGTGACCAATCAGTTGTAGCAGGATTTATACTCATAAGAGATGGTGCAGCAACTGTTAATAAAATATATAAAATACCCATGAAGAACATAGATGTTCCAGCAAGAGCTCCTATTCTTTTTAAAGAGTTCATACCTTTAGATGATAACCAAAGGAAAAGTAGGAAGATTCCTAAAACAAAACTCTGTAAAACTAAAGGATTAAAAGTTTTTATCATGTCTCCATTTTGGAAGAAAACCCAACTTAAAGCAACTAGTGCACTTTGAGGTTTTTGTGCTAAATAAGGGATGTGAACAACCCAATATGTCCAACCAGCAAGATAAGCTATCATAGGTCCATAAGTTGAACCAACCCAACTTGAAACTCCTCCAGCTTTATGATCAAACACAGATCCCATTTCTCCAACCATAAGTGCATATGGTAAAAAGTAAAGAGAAAGAATTAATACCCAAGAAACTACAACTGTTAAACCTTGATTTGCGTAGTTATTAACAACGTTACCAAATCCCCAAACAATTGTGAATCCCATCATGGCTAGCATACGCCAGTTTAATTTTTTTGATTCCATTAATTTAGTACTCCTTTTTTTGTTAAATATTTCACTTTAATATGTACAATTGTACACCAAAGAGGTACAAAAATCAAATAATTTTTTCTTATGTGGTATAATGAAAAGTAATTTTCATAAATAAAACTATTAATTTCTTTCAAAAAATTATGAAAAAGATTATGAATTGAACAAAAGTATTTTTATATGTACAATTTGTGATATAAAAAAAGTTTTAAGGGGAGTGTGTCAGATGACTACCAAAAATAGAATAAGTGCATGGGAGTTTTTCCAAAGCTTAGGAAAAACATTTATGTTGCCGGTAGCTTTACTAGCAGCAATGGGAATTTTACTTGGAATAGGTGCTGCCTTTACTGGTGGAACAACAATAGAGATGTTTCCATTTTTAGGAAACAGTTTTTTACAAGGTATATTTAACTTTATGATAAAAATAAGTTTAGTTGCCTTTTCATTTTTACCACTTATGTTTGCTGTGGCAATTCCACTGGGAATGGCTAGAGAGAACAAAGAGATTGCAGCTTTTGCAGGACTTATGGGTTACATTGCAATGCAGCTTGGAACAAATTTCTATTTAAGTGAGACTGGACTTTTAAAAGTTGTAGATACAAAGATGGTAATGGGAATTCAAAGTATCGATACAGGAGCACTAGGAGCATTAATATGTGGAGTTATAGTTTTCTTTATCCACGAGAAGTTCCAAAACGTTGAGTTACCAGATGCTTTCTCATTCTTTGGAGGAACAAGATTTGTAGCAATTGCAACAGTTTTAATAATGTCAGTGGTTGGACTTGCAGTACCAATGGTATGGCCGTTCTTTGCAGCTGGAATAAATAAAGTTGGAGCAGCAATCCACGGAGCTGGACCATTTGGACCATTCTTATTTGGAGCTGGAGAGAGATTACTTCTTCCATTTGGACTTCACCATATTTTAGTTGCAACAATAAGATTTACAGAAGCTGGAGGAACTTATGTAACTCAGGCAGGAGAAACAATTCATGGAGCTTTAAATATATTTTATAATCAATTTGCACAAGGAGCAGAGTTTGTATCTCCAGAAGCAACAAAGTTCTTATCTCAAGGTAAGATGCCAACATTTATGTTTGGACTTGGAGGAGCAGCTTTAGCAATATATAAATCAGCATACTTAGAGAATAGAAAAAAGATCAAAGGACTTTTAATATCAGCAGTTGTAGCATCAGCAGTTGGTGGAATAACTGAGCCAATCGAATTTATATTCCTATTTATTGCACCAGTTCTTTATGTGTTCCACGCAATTATGACTGGACTTGGATTTATGGTAATGGGACTTTTAAAAGTAGCTATTGGAAACACTGATGGAAACATAATTGACTTCTTAGTATTTGGAGTGTTCCAAGGATTCTGGACAAAATGGTTCTACGTAATTCCAGTTGGAATTATTTGGTTCCTAATTTACTACTTTGTATTTAAGTGGTATATTGTAAAATATGATATCCCAACTCCAGGAAGAGATAACTCAGCTCAAGCACAAGAAGCTGTTGATAGTGGAGATATAGCTGGATATACAGCTAAAGTTATGTTAGAAGCTTTAGGTGGAAAAGAGAACATTGTAAGTTTAGATAACTGTATAACAAGACTTAGACTTGTAGTTAAAGATGCAAGTATAATAGATGTAGAAGCTGTTAAAGCAGCAGGTGCAGTAAACGTAGTAAAACTAAATGATACAAATGTACAGGTAATAATTGGACCAAAAGTTCAAGTGTTAAAGAAGCAATTACAAAAATTAATGTAATAAAGTGGGGGGAAATAATCCCCCCTTTTATATAGGAGAATATTAGGAGGACTTATGAATTTTGATGAAATTATAAATAGAAAAGGAACTTACTGTACTCAGTGGGATTATATAGAGGATAGATTTGGACCTGGAACAAAGGATTTAACTCCATTTTCTATCTCTGATACAGATTTCAAATGTCCTCAAGAGATTTTAGATGCAATAGTAGAAAGAACAACTCATGGAATTTTTGGATACTCACGTTGGAATCATGAGGATTATAAAGGTGCTATAAAAAACTGGTATAAAACTAGATATTCTACAGAAATAAATAGTGACTGGGTTGTATATTCACCAAATGTAATCTATAGTATCTCTATGCTACTAGAGGAGCTACTTGGAAAAAATGGAAAAGTTATGACTCACACTCCAAGATATGATGGGTTTACAAAAATTTTAAAACCTTATAATCTTTTTGAAGTAACTTTAAAAGAGGATGAGAATGGAGAGTTTCATACAGATTTTTCTGTAATAGAAGAGGGGTTTAAAAATGGAGTTAAAGCGTTCTTGCTTTGCAATCCTGAAAATCCAGTTGGAAAGGTTTGGAAATATGAGGAGTTAAAAGAACTTATAGAACTATGTGAAAAGTATGATGTAGTTTTAATCTCAGATGATATTCATATGGATATAGCTAGAAGAGAGGTAACTCCAGTATTAAAAATAGATACGAAGAGATGTTTAATTGTAAGTTCAGCATCAAAAACTTTTAATACACCAGCTCTTGGAGGATCATATGCAATAATTCCTCAAGATGATATTAGAGAAAAGTTTGTAACACATTTAAAAGAGGTAGATTCCCTATCATCTCCAACAATTTTTGGAGTGCTATCAACAATGGTTGCATATAATAGTTGTGGATACTGGGTGGATGAGTTAAATAGTTACCTAACTAAAAATTGTGAGTATGTGGAAAAAGAGTTAAATGGATTTTATGGAATTAAAGCTAATATTCCAGAGGGAACATATCTTATGTGGATAGATTTAAAAGATTGTAATATAGATATGGATAGATTTAAAAAGGCACTTATTGAAGATGGAAAAGTGGCAATTATGTCTGGAGAAGCTTATGGTGATAAAGATAGAATACGTTTAAATGTAGGATGCCCACTATCAAAAGTTAAAATAGCTGTTGAAGGAATTAAAAGAGCTATTGAAAAAGTAAGGTAAGAAAGTTATAATATCTTAGGTGATGTGAATGAGTTTAAAAAGAAAAGAGTTAGAAGTTTTAAAACTTATAAATACTGGGAAAACAGTAGATGAGATTCTTTTTCAAATGGAAACAAGTGAAAGAAATTTAAGATATATAATTGATAATCTAAACTTTTATCTAAAAAAAATATTGGATAAATGGATAGAGAAGGATAGAAAAAAACTGTTAGTTCATCTAAGTGAGAGTGAGTTAAGAAGATTTTATAAAGTGGTTTATGAAAACTACTATATATTAGAGCAAGAGGAAAGGGCAGAGTTTATACTTATGACCTTTCTTTTTGTGAAAGATGTAAGACTTAGTTTTATAGAGGAAAAGTTAGGAATAACAAGAGCTACTTTGAAAAAAGATATAGATGTTTTAAATGAAAGTTTGAAAAGATATAGTTTAAAGTTAGAATCAGAAAAAAATAGATTCTCTATAGTTGGAAATGAAAAAAAATTGAGACATTTGAAATCTATAAAGTTTTTAGAATATTTTGATGTAGAGATAACACCTTTAGATATAGATTATATTTTTCAAAATGTAGATAGAGATTTGCTAAGTGAGTTAAAAGAGGTTATTTTAAATATCGGTAAGAAATTTTCTGTGGAGTTTAAAGAGGACTTTGTAAAACTTATGGAGATATTTTTATATGTTTCTTTTGAAAGAGTAAAAGAGGGACATGTTATAGATAGAAAGGTTAACTATGAGTTTTTAGTTAATACTACTCACTATGAAATAGCAAGAGATAGTTTGGAAAAATATTTAGATAAAGAGTTAAGTTATGAGTTAGTACATATAACAGAGTACTTTATTAGTGGTGGAGTAACTGAAAATATAGAGGAGCTAAAGGAAAGTATTGAAAAATATTTAGATGGATTAATTTTAGCACTGGAAAAAACTTTTAATGGATCTTTAAATTATGATGAGCTTAGTTCAAAACTTATGGGGTACTTAATCCCAGCTATATATAGACTAAAAAATAACTTTAGTATAAAAGAGAGTGGAGAGAGAGATGAAATCTTCACTTTAGTGGGAAAATACTCTAAAGATGAAAGTTATCTTCCTGAAAAATTAACTGAAAATGAGGTTTTTCATATAGCTAAAGAGATTAGAATCTATATGGAGAATGAGAAAAATAGAGTTATAAGTTTGAAAACTCTTTTAGAGATTGTAGATAGGAACAGTGAAATATTAGATAGAGAAAAGCTAATAGAGGATTTAATGACACACTACGGCAAATTAATCAAAATAGATATAAAATAAGGATCTACAAAAGATCCTTAAAAATAAAGAGTATTAAATTGGAAAAGTTAAATATTCAATTTCTAAATTATCTAAAGAGTTTTTAAGAGCTGCTTCAAAAATTCCAACATATTTGACATTATTAATTTTAATAAAATCATTAAATAGGTTTATATTTACAAAATTGGTGATAGTGATATTATTATCAAGTTCTATTTTATCTTTAAGCTGCTCTAAAAGATATTTAGGTATTGTATTGTATACTACAACTAATTTTTTCTCTTCTTTTTTGTTTGTAGAATTAGTATAAAGGTATAAGGAAACAACATCAGTAAAAGAAATGTTCCAGTATATTCTTCGTAATTCTTTAAAAAGAATTGTACATTTTTTTATTGTTAGGTCATCTAAATTTAGATTTAAAAACGACATCTCAAAAATAGATAAATAATGTTTTTGTTTACTACAAAAAGATGTTCTAGATAAAAATCTATCTATAAATAAATCTCTTTTTAAGTCTATGTTAAGGTTATTTTTAAAAATATTTTTAAAAATAGAAAAATGATTTTTTATAAAAATATTTTCTTCTGGGAAAAGTCCTTTAGATATTTTCAAAATATTAATAAGAAAATGAATATCTTCAAAAGATATTTCTCCTAAAATAGAGGTTTGAAAAAAATTAAAAATTTCTTTTAGTGAATTAGATTTAAAAATATTTTCGAAATATATTTTAAATTTATCTAAAGTATTCAAATTATTTTTTATTTGATTTTCGTAAGATGTATCATCATCTAAAAATTTGAAACTAATATAAAAACTTTTTAAAAGTTCTCTATTATAAAAAAATGAATCACAATTAGCAATAGAGATAAAGTATTCTATTTGTTTTTGTAAAATATTATCTATTTCTGAATTGTGGAAAATATGAGAAAAAGATGTATTAAATATATTAGGTAAATAATTTTCTTCAACTAAATATTTATAGATATATGTACAAAGAGCTCTTTTTATATTTACAAAATCCCCTTCTAAAAAAACACCTTTTCCAGAAATACTATGAATATTTAAAGAATATATTTCTATATTTTTTTTGATAGTTATGAGATCAACATTCAATGTTCTTCTAGAAACACCAAGAATATTCGATAGAGATTGAAGATTTAATGAACTTTTTAAAAGTAAATGAAGTGTAAGAAAAAAAATTCTATCATCTTTCGAAATATTTTGTTCTTTTTTTAGAAAAGAATAACAAAAATTTTGATTTAAAATAGAGTTTATTATTTCATCTGTTTTGCTTATGTTTTGTTTTTGTGGAACTACTTTTTGAATTTCTTTTAAATAAGAATAAAGATTTGCTCTATTTATATTTAAAAAAAGTTCACAAAATTCTAAATTTTCCCCCTTAGTAAATTCGAGTAATTTAAATAATCGTAAATGTTTGGTATTAATACTGAGTGTCATAAACACATCCCCTTTTTTCAATTGTTACAAATCCATGGTTATTATAACTGTTTTATATTCCAAAGTCAAACGCTTTGGAAGTTTTTTTAGAATGAAATAAAAAAAATTCAAAAACATGTGATTGTTGTAAAAAGTAAATTCATAAAAAAATATCATATTTGTAGTACATTTCTACAAATATGATATTTTTTATTATATAAGGAAATTATAGAAAAAATTTAGGCAAAAAAATACTGAAAA
>OGWY01000032.1_pt1 | contig 85688 bp, 83 predicted proteins | sample 1576121 | NCBI WGS metagenome assembly OGWY01 (sample SAMEA3541543, study PRJEB24748) | human gut metagenome | biome: human gut; feature: human-associated habitat; material: faeces | place: China | collected 2012 | reverse complement strand
TGATATACTATTAAGACATATATATTATTAAAATTTTAAATATAATAAATTTGATAAGATATGTTTTAGAGGATTATTTTCTTTAAACATATCTTTATTTAATTATCATTAAGTAAGAGTAAAAAAATTAAAGAAGAGGGGTGAAAGGATTTACTTTTAGCAATTTAATATAGAAAAATAAAGCTAAAAGTGTTATCTAAAAATGTTTTTAAATAAAAAATCATTGAATATTTTAAATCTGTTTTTAAGTTTAAAGAGATACAGTTATTCAGAGTTAGAAACAGTTCTAAAAATAAAGAAAAGATCAATAACAATGAATATAAATACAGTAAATAGTTTTTTACACAACCATAATATAAATGGAATACTAAAAGAGGATGAAATTTTTTATATCGACGAGAAAGAAATTTTAAAAATAAAAGATTTATTATCACATGCACCTTTTAGTCCTATTGAAAGAAGAGACTATATTTTATTAAAACTTTTTTTTACTAATAAAGTGATATTAAGTAATAGTTTTATTGAATTAGATATCACAAGAAGAACGTTAAACTATGATTTAGAAAGAATAAAAGAATATTTAATAAAGTATAACCTTAAATTAGAAAGTTTACCTTCAAAAGGAGTTTTTCTTATTGGAAATGAAATAGATATAAGATTTTTATTTGCAAGTTATTTAACTAAGTATTTTGTAGAAAGAGATAGTTGTCATAATTTATTTATTAATTTGATTAACAGCATTTTTTCTAAAAAAGAGGTAAGTCTAGCTAAAAAGATAGTTTTAAATCTAATAAATAAAATGAATATTTCCCTTCCACCAGAAGATTTTTTTAAAATTGTTTCAATAATTTTGATTCATTCATTTAGAGAGATTAATTTTCCATGTTCATACGAGAAATATAGAACATCTCAGGTTTTATTAGAAAATAAATATTATAATAAAGTTATAAATTTTTTAAAAACTCATGGATTAGAGGAATTAAAAATATACGAGTTAGATATAATAGCGGAACTTCTTTTATCATTAGATATTGAAAGATATACAATGAATATTGAGAATGAAGTAAATTTATTTCTAAAAAACCTTGAATTTAAATTAAATATAACTATTCCAAAAGAACAAGATTTTTTAATGCAAGTTTCTAATGCAATAAGAATAGGAAAGTTTAAAGCAGAATTAAATTTTTTAGAGCATAAAGAGTTACATAAATTAGATAGAGAATATAAAAAATACTATGTAGAAATAAATAATGTAATCAAAGAAATTATTCCTAAATTTTATTTAGAGGATATAATATATCTAACTATACTTATAAAAAATAGCGTAGATATGAGTGATTTAGAACATAAAAAACCAAAAAATATAGCAATAATAGATAACTCTTTTAATCATATCTATGGAAAAATGTTATTAAAATATATAAAAGGAAATTATTATGTAAACATTTTAAAGATATTGGATAATTATCAATTAAAAGATTTTTTAAAAAATGAAAATGAAATAGATTTCATATTAACTTTAAATGACATAAATATAAAAAAGACAAAAGTTCCAACAATAAAGATGGATTTTAAGTATATATTAAATAATGTTTGCGAACTGGAGAAACATGGATTTTTAAAAAAATAATAGAGTTTTAATAATATATTTATTTTGACATATTTCTGTAACAAATCTTTGGTAATATTAATTTATAAAATAAAAAATAGATTAAAAAAGAGGAGTGAAGATTATGAAAAAAATATTATTAGTAGGAGCTTTTGTAATATCAGCAGTTTCATTTGCAAATGGACATACAACAATGGAGAATATGAATCATGGATCTATGAAAAATAATATGAATATTTCAAATATGGAAATGACTAATAAAGATATGAGTTGCAAAATGATGGATAAACAAAATGGAGGAAATCATATGATGGGAAAAATGGGTATGATGAATATGACTCCAGAATTAAAAAAACAGATGCAAGATGATATGATAAAAATTCAAGAGAAACAATTAGAAATTAGTAAAATAATGAATACAACAAATCCAGATATGAAAAAAGTAGAAAAATTAAATAATGAGATTTATCAAATAAAAGCTACTCATATGACAAAAATGCAACAAAATATAATGAAAACAAATTAATTTATTATAAAAGACGGGAATTCTCGTCTTTTTATTGTATAATAAAGTAAATTTTAAGGGATGTATTAAAAGGAGTTTTTATGAGAAAAAAAATTTTAATAATAGAAGATGAACAAAACTTGGCAAATATAATAGGAAAAAGTTTAGAAAATGAAGGATTTGAAATAAAAATAGTAACTCAAGGAGATTTGGCCTTAGATGAATTTTATTCTTTTTCTCCGGCATTGGTTCTTCTTGATATAAATTTACCTAAAAAAAATGGTTGGGATATTTGTAAAGAAATTCGCCAATACTCAAAAATACCTATAATTATAATGACTGCTAGAGATACAGAGTTAGATGAAATTCATGGATTAGAATTAGGAGCTGATGATTATGTAACTAAGCCGATTAGTACAAAGGTAATTATATTAAAAATAAAAAAACTTTTGAAAATGGAGGATAATAGTTTTTTTTATTTAGATAAATTAAGCTTTGATTATAATACATTTAAAATTATGATAGAAGATATTGAAATAACATTATCAAAAAGAGAAACATTACTTTTAGAATATTTTTTCAGAAATCAAGATATAATTTTATCAAGGGAAACACTATTAAATGAAGTTTGGGGTTTTGAATTTAGTGGAGAAGAAAGAGCTGTAGACACATTAGTAACTCGTCTTAGAAAAAAAATGGGAATGTATGGAGAATATATAAAATCAATAAGAGGTGTAGGATATGTATTTAGCAAAAATTAGAGTTAACCTCTTTACCAAAATATTTGGATTTTCACTATTTATAGTATTGATAACAATACTAATAAATTATTCTTTTAATGCTATTTTCTTAGAGAAGTTTTATATTTATAGAAAAAAAGAGTTAATGTTAAAAGTTATACAAAATGCAAAAATTATTTATGAAACACAGTCTGAAAATAATTTTGAAAATTATGTCTATGATGTAAAAGAATCCATGGGAATAGATATAGATATAAAAAATTCCAAGAAGAGTCGTATGATGGGAAGTCATATGATGAGAAGAAGTGATAGTATAGATAATATTCCATATAATAAATTTATAGATAAGGAGTTGTTAGGAAATGATGCTAAGATTTTGTATTATGGAGAAGAGATATCAAAAGATACGGGAATATTTGTAAGTACTTCTTTATCGGTTATTCAAGCCCATAGTCATGAAAGTAACATATTTAATATTATGACAGCATTAGTAGCATTAGCTATATCTTTAGGAACAGGATTAATATTTTCAAAAAGAATTACAAAAGATATAGAGTATTTAAATAAAAAGGCTGATAAAATTTCAAAATTAGATTTCTCAGAAAATATTGAAATTAATAGAAATGATGAGATTGGAGATTTAAGTAAAAATTTAGAAAAAATGTCAAAAGAACTTTCAACATCAGTATCTAATTTAAAATCTTTTGTATCAAATGCATCTCATGAACTAAGAACTCCGATTGCTGTTATTTGTACTCATGCAACAGCACTCCTTGAGCATAAAGAAATTAAAGAAGATGAGAAAAGAAAGTATTATGAAATAATTTTAAAAGTTGGAAATGAAATGAAAGAATTAATTGAAAATTTATTAATATTATCTAAATTAGATAGTACAGTTTTCAGATTAAGAAATGAGAGTGTAAATTTAAAAAAAATTATAGAGGAAGCTTTGGAAAGATACGATATAATTGAATTAGAAAGAGATATAAATATAAATCTAAATTTAGATACAGAGAATGTACTTGGAGATTCAAGAATTATAAAATTAGTTTTAAATAATTTAATCCAAAATGCTTTAAAATATAGTATTATTGGTGGTGATGTAAAGATTTTCCAAAAATTTAATTACTTAGTTATAGAGAATACTTTTCAAGGAGAACTTGGAAATGAGATTGAAAAACTTCTTCAACCTTTTTCAAGAGGCAAAAATGCTGAAGATTTTAAATTTGATGGAATGGGTTTAGGCTTATCTATAATATCTAAAGCTTTAAATTTAGCATCAATAAAATACGAGATAAAAGTAGATCAGAATAAATTTATAGTAAAATTAAAAATATTAGATAATTAGTTTAATAAAAAATACATTTATGAAAGGAGAGTTTTTAAAATGTTTAAAGTAAATGATAAAATATGTATAGGTTGTGGAATGTGTGTAAAAGATTGTTTTGTACGAGATATTGAGTTAGTTGAAGGAAAGGCAGTAATAAAAAATGTGACATGCTTTAAGTGTGGACATTGTGTAGCTGTATGTCCTGTAGCAGCGGTGTCTACAGATGAATATAGTATGGATGATGTAGTTGAATATAATAAAGAAAAATTTACTATTGAGCCTGATAATCTTTTAAATTTTATAAAATTTGAGAGAACAATAAGACAATTTAAGGAAAAAGATGTAGAGAATGAAAAGCTTTTAAAGATAATTGAAGCTGGAAGATTTACACAAACAGCTAGTAATGCACAAAATGTAAACTATGTAGTAATAAAAGAACAGATTCAAGAAGTTAGAAAAATAACTCTAGAAGTTTTGAATAGTTTAGGAGAATATGTTTTAGAGAATTCAACAAATCCTTTATATAAAAGATATGCTAAAATGTGGAGAAAAATGTATAATGATTTTATAGATAATCCTTTAGGAATAGATAATTTATTTTTTAGAGCACCAGCTTTGATAGTAGTTACTTCAGAACATCCTTTAAATGCTGGATTAGCTTCAGCAAATATGAAGCTTATGGTTGATGCTTTAGGATTAGGAACTGTTTTTAGTGGATTTTTTACAAGAGCTTGTGAAGGTAATTCTAGAATAAAAGATTTTTTAGGAATCGAAGAGAAACAAATTGTAGTAACATGCATGGTTATTGGATATCCAAATGTAAAATATTCAAGAACTGCTCCGAGAAAAGCTCCAAACATTATTTGGAAATAAAAAAATATTTTTTAGATAAAACTGTCGACTTAACTATGGCAGTTTTATTTTTTTAAAAAAGTTTTATATAACGAAAAAAAATATGTTATAATGAAAATAAAAAGGAGAATTTGATGAGAGGGTTTATACTAGGTATTATTTCAGCTTTATTTTTTTCATTAACATTTATTTTAAATGAGGTTATTAGTTCAACTCAAGGAAATTTTTTATGGACAGCTTCTCTTAGATATATTTTTATGTTAATAATTTTATTTGTAATATTATTAACTAAAAAGCAGGTTAGTGAAGTATATAAACATATTTTAGAATTTCCAAAAGAATGGATATTTTGGAGCACAATAGGATTTGGATTTTTTTATTTACCTTTATGTTTTGCATCAACTTATGGTGAAGGATGGTTAGTTGCTTCAACATGGCAAATAACAATAGTAGCAGGAGCTTTGATGACTCCTCTTATTTCTAAAGGTAAACTTCCAGTAAAATTTTTAAAACTATCATTAATAATTCTTTTAGGGATATTTATTATACAGTTTGAAAACTTTAAAGTGATTTCTTTGAAAAGTGGACTTTTCGGAATTATTCCGGTTTTTATAGGAGCTTTTGCATATCCTTTAGGAAATAGAAAGATGATGAATCTTGTAGGAGAAAGATTGACAGCTTTACAAAGAGTTTTTGGAATGACCCTTTGTAGTCTTCCTTTTTGGATTATAGTGTCAATTTATGGTTTTTTTTCAAGTGGATATCCAAAATATAACCAAATTTTAAGTTCAATATTAGTCGCACTTTTTTCTGGAGTTATAGCGACAACATTATTTTTTAAAGCTACAGATTTAAGTAAAAATTGTCCGAATAGATTGGCTGTAATTGAAGCAACTCAAGCTACGGAAATAGTATTTACGATTATAGGAGGAGTATTGCTAGGTAATAATTTACCTTCAATATTATCTATGGTAGGTATTATTTTAATAGTTATTGGAATTATTTTCGGAAGTTTTTTAAAAGAAAAAGCCCATTGAATAGTTAATCTATTCAATGGGCTTTTTTTGCGTAAGTATTAATTATTTGAGTAAATAAACATTGTTCCAGTAGCTGAAACAGGTTTAAAATTTGTTTTCGTATCTTGCGAAGTATATTTCATTAAAGTTCCAGTGGCAGGAACTAATAAATTTTTTTCAGTAGAATAAGCCATTAAAGATAGAGATAATATTGAACTTATTATTAATAATTTCATGATTTTCCTCCTTTTATAAAATTGTAATTATTACAAATTTAAATCAATTATAAACTATAAGACAAAAAAATGCAAGCTATTTTTAATTTTTTAAATAAAAAAACTGCCAATAAAAACTTTATTAGCAGTTTCGAAATTAAATCTAATATTAAATTATTTTTGTTGTCCAATCTTCAACATTCCAAATTTCAGTAGCAACATCCATATAGAAATCAGGTTCATGGCTTACCATTAATACTGTTCCGTTAAATTCTTTAATTGCTCTTTTCAACTCTTCTTTTGCATCTACATCTAAGTGATTTGTAGGCTCGTCTAGAATTAAGAAATTAATTTCACGATTCATAATTTTAGCGAGTCTAACTTTTGCATTTTCTCCTCCAGATAAAACACGCATCTGACTTGTAATATGATCTGTAGTTAAACCACATCTAGCAAGAGCTGCTCTAACTTCAGCATTAGTTAATCCAGGGAATTCGTTCCAAAATTCATCTAAAGCAGTTATAGAAGAACTTTCTTCTTCTTGTTTAAAATAACCAATTTCTAAGAATTGTCCGTGTTCAATCTCTCCAGATAAAGATTTTATTCTTTTTAAAATTGTATTTAAAAGTGTAGATTTACCTAAACCATTAACACCTTTTATAGCAATTTTTTGGTTACGTTCTATTGTAAAATTAAGTGGTTTTGTTAAAGGTTCGTTATATCCAATAACAAGGTCTTTTACAGTAATAATCTCTCTAGATGGTGTACGTGCAGTTTTAAATCCAAAAATTGGTTTTGGTTTTTCTCTAGCAATTTCGATAATTTCCATACGGTCTAACTTTTTTTGTCTATCTTTAGCTAGGTTTGTTGTAGCAACTCTAGCTTTATTTCTAGCTATAAAATCTTCTAGATGAGCAATTTCTTTTTGCTGTTTCTTATAAGCTGCTTCTATTTGTCTTTTTTTCAGTTCATACATCTCTCTAAAATAATAGTAATCACCAGTATATCTAGTTAAAACTGCATTTTCAATATGATAGATAACATTTGTAACTTCATTTAAAAATGGAATATCATGTGAAACTAAAATAAAAGCATTTTCATAGCTTTTTAAGAAATTTTTTAGCCAAGTTATATGATCTTCATCTAGGAAGTTTGTAGGCTCGTCTAAAATTAGAATCATAGGATTTTCTAATAAAACTTTAGCTAAAAGTATTTTAGCTCTTTGACCACCAGAAAGTTCAGAAACATCTCTTTCTAAACCAATATCAAGTAAACCTAATCCAGCAGCGTACTCTTCAATTTTAGAATCTAAATTATAAAAATCTGCTCCTTCAAGGATACTTTGTATTTCTCCAACTTCTTCTAAAATTATGTCCATTTCTTCAGGAGTACAGTCTCCCATTTTTGTGTAAAGATCCATAATTTCTTGTTCTAACTCAAACATATGAGCAAAAGCAGATTTTAAGATATCTCTAATTGTTTTTCCTTTTTCTAAAGTACTATACTGATCAAGATATCCTGTAGTGATGTGATTACACCAAGAGACTTGCCCTTCATCAGGCATAAGTTTACCAGTAATAATATTTAAAAATGTAGATTTTCCTTCTCCGTTGGCTCCTACTAATCCAACATGTTCACCTTTTAAAAGTCTGAAAGAGGCATTTTCTAAAATAACTCTAGAACCAAATCCATGACTTACGTTTTTAACATCTAAAATACTCATAAAATTTAACTCCTAATATATTTAATTAATATTTTTTTTACGATACGCAATGCTCTAATTTTATCATGATTTTCAAATAAATGATACATACTTTTTTACAAGAGTTCAAGAAAGACTAGAAAACTTGTATTAATATAAAAAAAATGTTAAAATTTATACTCAATTAATTACGAGCGAGGTTTATTTTATGTTAAAAAACAATCAAAATAACTGTTTTATAATTTTAAAATTTTTTATAAAGCAGTATATCTATCTTTATTTTATGATGGTAATCAGTAGAATTTATTTTTTGTATAGAACTTTTCCAAAAGAAATAAAAATTCCAAAAGAAATAATTTATGAAGGATTTAAAGTTGGATGGATTTTCGATAACTCTATTATTGGTAGTTTCACCGTGATTACATCACTTTTATTTATAATTTTTTATATTCTAAATAAAAAAAATTATAGAGTAGCAAAGAATATCTACATAATCCCAACTAGTATTTTATTTTTAATCATTTGTTCTTTAAGTTTTGGAAATGTTGAATATTTTAGAGAATTTGGATTTAATGTTAATTCATCTATTTTAAACTACTTTGGAGACACGAATGAAATAGTAGCTACATTTTTTTCAGGAAACGACTATAACCCTATAACAAATTTATCAATTATTTTAATTTTAACAATAGGCTTTATAAAGCTAACTAAAAAAAATTTAGAAAAAATAAATTTAAGATTTGATTTCCTTGGGAATTTAAAGACTATAGCATCTATTTTAGTCATTATAACATTAGGAGTATTTTCATCAAGAGGTGGATTTTCAGAGGCAGTTTTAGACTGGGGAAGAGGATATTATTCAGAATATTCATATATGAATCAATTTGCTATAAATCCTGTTTTTTCTTTAGGTAGATCTTATTATAATTTAAAAAAAGAGCAAAGAAAAGGGCGAGCATTAGAAAGAACTTTTTCAATAGATGAACTTAAATATAATATAAGAGAAATAGTAAAAGATCAACAAGCTCAATATATTTCTGATAAAAATCCATTATTGAGGATGACAGATACAAAAAAAAATCAGGAAGATTATAATGTTATAATTGTATTGATGGAAAGTTTTATGTCAAAATATATTGGAGCTCAAGGAGCTGAAATAGATTTAACACCTAATTTTAATAAATTAGCAAAAGAGGGAGTTTTATTTAATAATTTTTATGCCACTGGAACTAGATCTAACAGGGGGATAGCTTCTGTTACAGTTTCGTATCCATCACCTAAAGTAATTTCTGTAACTAAAGAATTTACAGCAGGTCAAAAGGCATTTTATTCGTTACCAAAGATTTTAAAAGAAAGAGGTTATGAAACATCATTTATATATGGTGGTGATGCTGAATTTGATAATATGGCTGGTTTTTTAAAATTAAATGGTGTAGATAACATAATAGACGAAAAAAAATTTTCAAAAGATGACAAAACTATTAAATGGGGAGTACCAGATAATAAATTATTTGAAAAATCTATCGATTATTTAAATAATTTAAAAAAGCCATTTTTTGCAACAATTTTTACTTTAAGCAATCATGCACCATATGATATAGATTCAAATTACAAACTTTTTAAAAATAATGAGTTTGGAGAATTGACTAACAGATTAAATGCCTTTCATTTTGCAGATATAGCTTTAGGACAGTTTATAGAAAAAGTAAAGAAACAAGAGTGGGCTAAAAATACAATTTTTGTTTTTGTAGCTGATCATGGGTTTAAAACAGATTCAAATTTTGATTTAAATTGGGAAAATTTTAAAATTCCACTTCTTTTATGGTCACCAGGAAATATATTTAATCCTGAAATTAAAGATATCACATCATCTCAAGTAGATATTCTTCCTACTGTAATGGGAGTTTTAGGAGGAGCCTATAAAAATTCAAGTTGGGGAAAAAATCTTTTTACTGTTTCTCAAGAGAGTTCATATGCTTATATAGTGCAAAATAATTTCTATGGAGTAATAAAAGACAATCTTCTTCTTATTGATGGTGATGGAGTTAAGCCAAAACTTGTTGATATGAAAAAAGAGGAATATTTAGAAGAAGGAGACCTTTTAAATAAATTACATCAAGTTACTAGAACTTATTTAGAGCTAGAAACATATCAATTAAAAAATGGAACTTTTGCAGATTAAAAAAATATTAATTCTTGATTTTTAAAAGGGAAATTTCTAAAAAATTAGAATAATAAAATAAACAACTAATTGGAGGTAGAAATATGAGTTTTAAAAATCAAATTGTTGTTATTACAGGTGGAGCAAAAGGTATAGGAAGAGGACTTGTAGAATCTTTTGCTAAGGAAAATGCAGATGTATATTTTTTAGATATGGATTTTGAAAGTGGTAATAAATTAGAGAATGAGCTTAATGATAAGGGATATCGTGTTCATTTTAGATTAGTAGATATAACTAAAGAGATAGAGCTAGCAGAAGTTATAGATAAAATTCCAAAAATAGATGTTTTATGTAGTAACTGTGGAATATTTCCACAAAAAAAAATAATGGATATGAATGTTGATGATTGGGAAAAAGTTCAAAAAGTAAATGTAACAAGTACATTTTTAGTAACTAAATATTCTATAAAAAAGATGATTGGAGCAAAATATGGAAGAATAATTTTAACATCATCAATAACAGGACCAGTAACAGGATTTCCGGGATGGAGTCATTACGGTGCGAGTAAAGCAGCATTGTTAGGGTTTATGAGATCAGCTTGTTTAGAAGTTGCTAAATTTGGAATTACAATAAATGCAGTTATGCCAGGAAATATATTAACAGAAGGATTAGTTCAGCAAGGAAATGATTATATTAATAGTATGAAAAAAAGTGTACCAGTAGGATTTTTAGGCGATGTTTCTGATATAGCTAACGGTGTTATGTTTTTTGCTAAAAAAGAAAGTAGATATATAACAGGCCAAACTTTAATTATAGACGGTGGACAAATTTTACCAGAATCTTTAGAGGCTTTAGCTTAATTTATTTACTATTTTTTTCCATAATGGTATAATTAAAAAAAATTCTTAAAGGATAGTTTATGTTTGAAATATTAAAAGAGTTTGGGATTTACGGAATAGCAATAGCTGGATTGTTAGAGGCAACAATATTGCCTATTCCAATGGAGACAATATCCGTACCAGTATATCTTTCTTCAAGAGAAAAAGTGGCGTATTTATTAATAATTTTATTAATTTGCTCTACTTTAGGTAGTATAATTGGTTATTTATTTTGGAGAAAAATTAGTGGACCAATTAAAAATAGATATTTAAAATCAGAAATATTTGTTAAAATAAAAAAAATGTATGAAAAAAATGCTTTATTAACATTGCTGACATCTGCATTTACACCAATACCTTTTGAAGGATATATTATAGCAGCAGGGATTCTTGAAATAGAATTTAAAACATTTTTATTAGGAGTAGTTTTTAGCAGAATCTTAAGGCATTTTCCTCAAGGAGTATTAGTATATTACTATGGAGAAAAAGTAATAAAGGATATAGGTACTTATAATATTATAATTATAATATCTATATTTCTAATTATTTTTATAAAAAATTTTATTGATAAAAAAATAAAAAAGGGCAATATTTAAAATAATATTGCTCTTTTTAAAATAATTCATCAATTATAGGAAGCATAGCGGCACCTAGGCAAATCCCCTTCTCTTGTAAATTTGAAAATTCGATTGTATTTTTTCCTCTAAAAAAAATATTATTACTATAAATTTTTTCTAATAATTCACTTTTAAAATTTTCTTTATATTTTGATAATTTTCCTGAAATAATTATTTTTTCAGGATTATATAAAAATATAATATTTTTAATTCCAATAGCTAAGTATTCGATATATTCATTAAAAAGATTAGAATAGTTTTCATTTATCAAATAATCATTTTTAAATATATCTTTTATTTTAGTGATATTGTTATCTAAGTTATTAAATTTTTCTAAAAGGGCAATTTCAGAGGCATATTTTCCCCAACAACCTCTATTTCCACACTCACATAAAATCCCTTGAAAGTTTATGTTCATGTGGTTAATTCTTGAAGCTTTGAACGAAAAATTTCCATAATCATCTTCTTCAGTAAAAGTGGACATATTCAAAATATCTCCAATATTTAAAACAATAAAATTTGGGAATTCTTTTCCTAAACCTAAAAATTTTTCACTTATAGCACATAAATTTGCCTCATTATCAATTAAAATTTTTTTATTATATTTTTGGGATAAATTTTGAATTTTATTCAAAGGAATTCTTAATGAAGATGTTATTTCAATTATATTATTTTCGTTGTCAACAATTCCAGGAACAGAAATTCCAATTCCAATAAGTTTTTTTTCAACTTGTTCATTTATTTCCAATAAAAATTCTTCTAAAATTTCATCTATTTTTTCTATTAGATTATTTTTTAAAAAATTTTCTTTAATAATAGTTTCTTTTATGATATCTCCTCTTTCATTTCCAAGAACTATTTTCAATTCTTTTAAATGTACAGAAATTCCAATACTATAAACAAAATTATTTTCCAGAGAATAATTTTGAGCTTTTCGTCCTGCTCCTGTTCCTACTTTTAAATCTTCCTTTATAATATTATCTTTTAAAAATTTATTTATAATTGTTTTTATGGTAGGAAAACTTATATTTAAATCATTAGATATATCTGCAATTGAAAGATTTTCTCTTTTTTGATATATATAATGAAAAACTTTTTTTTCATTATTTTCTTTTATTTTTTTTTGATACATAATATCCTCCGAGTACATTTTTAAAATCGATTTATTAATTATTTATATACCTTTTAAAAATTTTAAAGTCAATAATATTTTTTTTAGAAACATATCTTCTCTCTTCTTTTTTTTAAAGTGGTATTATAGTGATAGTTATATTTTTTATAAATAAAACACATTTAATTTTTATATTGTATTTTTTGAAAAAATCGAGGTATTAACAATAGCAGAAAACAATCAAAATTTTTTATCTAATTATTAAAGTCATTTTAAAAATATAAAGTGTGGAGGTTTTAAATTATGTTAAATCAAGAGATTTTCAATGCTATGACTATTAAGTTAACTGCCCATGACATTCCTTTAGAAGCGCCTAAATTTGATCCTAAAATTAGAAGAGCTCCTAAAAGAGTTGTACATTTAGAAAAAGATGAAATTGCATTAGCATTAAAAAATGCTTTAAGATATATTCCAGAGGAATTCCATGAGATGCTAGCTCCTGAATTTTTAGAAGAGCTTCATACTCATGGTAGAATATATGGATATAGATTTAGACCTACAGGAAATATTCATGGGAAACCAATATTTGAATATGAAGGAAAATGTACTGATGCTAAAGCAATTCAAGTTATGATAGATAATAATTTAGATTTTGACATAGCTCTTTATCCATATGAGCTTGTCACTTATGGTGAAACAGGACAAGTTTGTCAAAACTGGATGCAATATAGATTAATTAAAAAATATCTTGAAAATATAACAATGGACCAAACTTTAGTTGTAGCTTCTGGACATCCAACAGGATTATTTAAATCACATCCTTCAGCTCCAAGAGTTATAATAACTAATGGACTTATGATTGGAGCTTTTGATGATTACGATAACTGGGCTAGAGGGGCAGCTCTTGGAGTAGCTAACTATGGTCAGATGACTGCAGGAGGATGGATGTATATAGGTCCTCAAGGAATAGTTCATGGTACATATTCTACAATTTTAAACGCTGGAAGACTTTTCTGTGGAGTTCCTGCTGATGGAGATTTAGCTGGGAAATTATTTGTAACATCAGGACTTGGAGGAATGAGTGGTGCTCAAGGAAAAGCTACAGTTATAGCTAAAGGAGTTTCTATAATTGCAGAAGTTGATTTATCTAGAATTCAAACTAGATTAGAACAAGGTTGGATAAATAAATTTGTTTCAACTCCTAAGGAAGCTTTTGATTTAGCTAAAGAAAAAATGGATTCAAAAACTCCATATGCTATAGCCTATTTAGGAAATATAGTGGACTTATTAGAATATGCAGATGAAAATAATGTTCATATAGATCTATTATCTGATCAAACGTCTTGTCATGCTGTTTACGATGGTGGATATTGTCCTGTTGGAATAACATTTGAAGAAAGAACAAGATTACTAGCAGAAGATAGAGAAACTTTTAGAAAACTAGTTGATGAAACATTAAGAAGACACTATAATGTAATAAAAAGTTTAACTAATAAAGGTGTTTATTTCTTTGATTATGGAAATAGTTTCTTAAAATCTATCTACGATATTGGAATTAAAGAGATATCAAAAAATGGAAGAGATGATAAAGGTGGATTTATATTCCCATCATATGTTGAAGATATTTTAGGCCCAGAACTATTTGATTATGGATATGGACCATTTAGATGGGTTTGTCTATCAGGAAAAAAAGAGGATCTTTTAAAAACTGATGCAGCAGCTCTTGAATTAGTTAATCCAAATAGAAGATATCAAGATAGAGATAACTATATGTGGATTAAAGATGCAGATGAAAATGGACTTGTTGTAGGTACACAAGCTAGAATATTCTACCAAGATGCTATGAGTAGAACTCAAATAGCTTTAAAGTTTAATGATATGGTTAGAAAAGGTGAGATAGGACCAGTTATGTTAGGACGTGATCATCATGATGTTTCAGGAACAGATTCACCATTTAGAGAAACATCAAATATAAAAGATGGAAGTAACATTATGGCTGATATGGCAACACAATGTTTTGCTGGAAATGCAGCTAGAGGAATGACTATGATAGCTCTACATAATGGTGGTGGAGTAGGAATAGGTAAATCAATTAATGGTGGATTTGGAATGGTCTTAGATGGAAGTAAAAGAGTAGATGATATTTTATCTCAAGCGATGCCATGGGATGTAATGGGAGGAGTTGCAAGAAGAGCTTGGGCAAGAAACCCACACTCTATTGAAACTGTTATAGAGTTTAATAAAAACAATGAAGGAACAGACCATATAACTTTACCATATATTGTAAATGAAAGCTTAATCGAAAAACTAGTAAAATAAAAGGAGAGAAAAATGGCAAGTGATTTATTAATTTATAATATTGGAACTCTTGTAACTTCTAAAGAGATAGATATGCCTCATAAAAACTCTATGGAGAATATTGAAATATTAAAAGATGCATATGTAGCTGTAAAAAATGATCATATTCTTTTCTTAGGTGAAGGAATTTATAGTGAACAACTTGTAGATGAAAAAACAATTTTAATTGATGCAAAAAAATCTGTGGTTACTCCAGGACTAATTGATTCTCACACTCATTTAGTACATGGAGGCTCTAGAGAAAATGAGATGTTTTTGAAAGCTAAAGGTGCAACTTACATGGATATTTTAAATGCTGGTGGTGGAATTTTAAGTACTGTAAAAGCTACAAAAGAAGCTACGAAAGAGGAACTAGTTGAAAAAGCTAAAATTAGTTTAGAAAAAATGTTAGCCTTTGGTGTTACTACAATTGAAAGTAAAAGTGGTTATGGATTAGATTTAGAAACAGAGATTAAACAATTAGAAGTTAATAAAATATTGGATAAAGAACAACCAATTGATATTGTTTCAACGTTTATGGGTGCTCATGCAATTCCTAAAGAATATAAAGGGAAAGAAAATGAATTTATTGAAAAAATTATACAAATGCTCCCTATAATAAAAGAAAAAAACTTAGCTGAATTTTGTGATATCTTTTGTGAACATGGAATTTTTTCTATAAAACAAAGTAGAGAGATATTAAATGAAGCTAAAAAATTGGGATTCAAACTAAAAATACATGCTGATGAAATTGAAAGTATTGGAGGAGCTGAACTGGCTGGAGAATTAGAAACTACATCTTCTGAACATTTAATGGCTATTAGTGAAGCGGGGATATTAGCATTAAAAGTTAGTGCAGTTATTGCAAATATTCTTCCAGGAACATCTTTTTATCTAAAAAAAGAGTATGCTCCTGTTAGAAAAATGATTGAGCACGGGATTCAAGTAGCTCTATCAACAGATTACAATCCTGGGTCGTGCCCCACTGAAAATTTACAACTGATCATGCAAATAGCAGCCTTATATTTAAATATGTCTCCAATTGAGGTTATAAAAGCTGTTACAATAAATGGAGCAAAATCTTTAAATAAAGAGGAACAAATAGGTTCCATTGAAATTGGTAAAAAAGCTGATTTAGTTATTTTTAACTCTAAATCTCTAGAGTATATTCTTTATCATTTCGGTGTTAACCACACAAAAATGGTTATAAAAAATGGTGAAATTGTCTATAATATTTAGTACTCTTAAATAAATATATGTAAAAGGCGCTAGATATACTCAAGTAATCTAGCGTCTTCTATTTTTACTTCTCACAATAAAATGAATTCCCTGATATTTTTTTCGCTCTATACATTCCCGTATCAGCTTTTTTAAATCCTTCTAATATACTTGTTTCAAATGTTTTAAAGAAATACCCTACACTCATAGAAATAGAATACTTCTTTAGAATATAGCCTCTTTCTAACGTATTTTTTAATTCATTAAGTTGATTCTGAAAATTCTCATTAGAAACAAATATATAATACTCATCCCCTGAAATTCTAAAGGCATTTTTCTCCCCAAAGATATTTTTTAATAACATCCCACACTCTTTTATTATTTCATCACCTACACTATGTCCAAAAGTATCATTGGCATTTTTAAAATTATCTAAATCAACTACTATACAAACTCCAGATTTTGACTCAAACTCTTCACAGGCATTATTAAAACTATACCTATTTCCTAAAGTTGATAGAATGTCAAAGAATGCTATTTTTTCAAGATCTTTTGCTTTTTTTCTTTTTTCAATAAAAAATACTCCTAATACAAAAACTAAAAATATTAAAAATAAAAGAACACCCCGATAAAGTAATCCTCTCAAATATTCAGCTTCTTTGACCTTTAAAGCAGAAAATCTTTTATCACTTTCTATACTTTTCTCTTTTAGTAAATCTTTATCAACTAAATACATATAAGCTTTATCGAATATATTTTTAAAAATTATATCCTCTTTATTAAAAGCTAAATTTATAGGAAAAGAATAAAAAATTTCAGAATTATATCCAGATACTCCACTTAAGTATGGATTTACATGCAGAATCGATTTGACCTCTCCCTTTTTCAAAGCATCTATTAACTCCATCTTATTTTTATATCTAATTATATTTTTGGAGAGATAATACTCTTTAGATATATAATCTTCTACAGACTCTTTTATAACACCTATTTTTGAATCTACATTTTCTTTATAATCTGATTTATATATTTTATAGGTATGTATATCTGTTAATTTATTACTAAATATATATTTATTTTCTCTCCCAGGAAAATTAGCAACCCCTAGGCTTTTTATTTCTCCATTCTCAAACCTTGATAATATCTTATCCCACCCTTCGTATGGTTTATTTATAATATTAAGTTTTAAATCTAAATCCTTTGCAATCTCATCCCAAACTAAAGGTAATATCCCACCGTAAGATTTGCTTTCTGGAATATAATGACTCACGGTTGAGTTTTCTTCATAAGCTATATTTATCTCTTTTAAATTTTCTAGATATTTTTTTTCTTCTGTTGTTAAACTATTAAAAAATTTCTCTTTTCTAAGAGTTTGTTCAACTTTTTCTTTATGGTTATTAAATAGATATAAATATTTTTTTTCTAGTGCTTTATTTATTTTATTTAGTAAATCTGGACTTTCTCCATTGTAACCAAAAACTGTAAAGGGTACTTTTCCAATCATAAAAGTATAATTTAAATCATGAGTAAAAGATGAACTATCTATGATTATTTGATCACTATATTTTTTCAAATCATTTACTACTTCCACATTAGCAATAATATTGCTATCCCTCAATTTCTTTTTTATAGATTTTTTTATACCTGTATTTCTAAGTATATATATAGTTTTACCAGATAAAGCTTCTATATTTCTAATATTTTCTTTATTAGAAGCTATATGTAAAATTTGAGAATACACATTATCACTATAGCTAATTTTAATTCCTGGAAAATCATTTTTTCTAATAGGAAATATAAGATTTATATCTCCAGTTAAAAACTTTTTTGTTATATCATTTCTACTTCCTTTTACCACATTAACCTTTATGCCTTCTTCTACTAACATTTCTAAAATTAAATCATTAAAACTCTTTTTATTTACTTTTTTTTCCATAAACGTATCCGTAATTAATCCTACGCTTAAATCATCACTTAATACACTAATTGATGTAAAAAATAAAAAAATAAATACTGCTCCTAATTTATACAACTATTCCACTCCCTTAGATATATAAAACTTTTTTAGTATACTTTCTCATAATAACAATATCATATTTATTTATATTTTAATACTAGAAATTTTAGTAAAATTTTTAAACAAATTTATCTATAATAATCTATTTAAAAATAAAAAACACTCATTTTTTGATGAGTGCTCTCTTTTAATTTCATTTCAATTCACTAAAACGGTTCCAGCTTTAGCGGTAAATACAGTTCCCTCTTTCAAAACAACCTTTCCATTTATAACAACATACTCTATCCCCACAGGGCACTGAAAAGAATTTTGAAAAGTGGAGCTATCTTTAATTTTATCCAAATCAAAAATGGTAATATCTGCAAAATTTCCATTTTTAATCTCTCCACGCCCTTCTAATCTAAAGAGTTTAGCTGGCCTCCCAGTAATTCTATTTATAATTTTTTCTATTGAAACCTCACCTTTACTCATCCATATATATTTTGGAAATGTTCCAAAGTTTCTCGGATGAGGATTTCCCAACTCAAATTTGTCTTCCATTGGTAAAGAGTTTCCATCGCTAGCAATAACTCCCAAATCACTTTTGAAAAACTCCTTTACATCCTCTAAATCCATAGAGAAATAGATGGCTTGAGCCTTTCCTTTAGATTTTTCAAGTATATACAAAACAGTTTTCTCCTCACTCAGATTCAGATATTTTGAAATCTCAGAGATTGTTTTTCCATTGAAATAGGTATCTTTTAAATAACTATTAGACACCACAATATTTTTACTTCCCCCTCTCTTTTCAATATTTCCCTTTATCAAAGCTATCACTTTGTCAGAGAAATTAGGAATCTCTTTTATAAAAGTTTCTATATCTCCATCGAAAACATTTTGAGGTATAAGAACGAAAAGGTTTGTACAAGTAGCTTCATAGGGATATTGATCAAAAGATATTAGTACTCCAGATTTAGAAGCTTTCTCTAACATCTCTATAATTTTTCTAGACTTTCCCCAATTTTTCCTATTCATAACTTTTAAATGGGAAACATTGACCTTTGCTTTAGTTTCTCTACCATAATAGATAACCTCTTCTATGGATTTTTCAATCTCATTAACCTCATCTCTCATATGAAAAGATGCAACTCTATCGTACTTTTTTACAACCTTTAAAAGTTCTAAAATCTCCCTTTGACTCATAAAATTTCCTGGTTGATATATCAATCCAAAAGATATTCCAAGGGCACCCTCCTCAAATTGTTTTTCCAAAAGCATCTTCATCTTTTCAATTTCACTTTCATCGGCCTCACTTGACTTAAACCCCATTACAGCTATTCGAATACACCCAGCTCCAACAAGAAATCCTTGATTAGTCACAAGTTTTCCCTTTTCTAAAAAATTTTTTAAATCTAAAAAAGATCTGGTTTTATTTAAATCTACTGGATAATAGTTTATATCTGAATGAGTCTGAATATACTTTTTAAGATTTTCCCTGTTCTCATCTGACCACGGAGAGATTCCTATTCCACAATTTCCATTAACCTCTGATGTCACTCCTTGATAAATTTTACTTGTACAACTTTCGTCTATAAATCCAGAGATATCTGAGTGGCTATGAACATCTATAAATCCAGGAGTTACATAAAGATTCTTAGCATCAATAATTTTCTTTCCAACCAGTTTATCTTTAGAGATAGCCTCAATTTTATCCTCTATTATTCCAATATTTAAAATCTCTTTTTCTTTCTGATTACCAAACACAACGGTTCCATTCTCTATAACTAAATCATATTTTTTTTCATCAACAGCTTTTAAAGTTTTCATAGATACACTCACCCAATCTATTATTTAAGAGAACAGCTTCTTTATTTTCTCCCTCTGCTAAAATAATCAAATCTACAAAGCTATTTTTGAAAAATATTCTTCCTGCATCATGCTCTATATTTGTTAAATCACCAGTTTTATGAGCCACCTCTACCTTTCTAAAAAAATATAGAGGAATTTTAGAGTTACACAGTTGATTTTTTAGAATAAAAAGTGCAGTCTCATCACAATATAGATTTTCTAAAACCTTTAGGGTATCTCTAGCACTAGTAAAATTATCTAATCCCCTTTCTCTAGCTTCAGAGTCATACATCTTTCTTTGAAGTTGAGTCTCATGGTAATTATTTTTTTCAATAAAACTTTGAATATAATCTATTCCTAAAATATCTATCAACATATTTGTAGCTGTATTATCACTTAAAGTTATCATAAGTGTCGCTAAATCTTTTATTGTCACATTTAAATTATCATCTAAAACTTTTAAAACTCCAAAGCCTGATACTTTATCCATTGAGTCCACACTTTTTTTATCACTATAAGACAACTCACCTTGAGATATTTTTTCTAAAAGTGCCTCTAAAATAAAAAGCTTTATCAAACTAGCTGATTGGAAAACTTTACTTTCATTTTTAGAAAATATCTCCTCTCCATCAACCTTAACTATAATACCTACTTTTCCTGAAAACTCATTAATTATATTTTGTAAATTAGATTTTAGTTGATCAAATCTTTCCACGATCTCCTCCTTAAATTGAGTTATATACATTTAGTATTTGCATCATTACTCCATTGACAATTGCTTCCTCATCAATATCAAAGTTTCCATTATGAGCCTGAGTTTTTATATTTTTCTCGCTATTTCTAACTCCTAAAGTAAAAAATGCTCCCTCAGTGTTTTCAATGAAATATGCAAAGTCTTCCACTCCCATATTAGCTAACTTTTTTTCATAGATACTATCCTCTCCAAAAAGTTCAATAGCACTTTTTTTAACAATATCTACAGATCTGTCATGGTTTATTAAAGCTGTGTAACCAGGCTCTATATTAATCTCACCCTTTCCACCAAAAGCTAAAGGCAGAGTTGTTACAATCTCTTCAATTCTTTTTTTCATTCTAGCTCTAACGTCTGGATCTAAAGTTCTCAAAGTTCCTCTAAGTTCAATCTCATTTGATATAATATTCCCAGCAGTTCCACCATTTATTGTTCCAATTGTTATTACACCAGATTCTCTAGCATCTAAATTTCTACTTACAATACTCTGTAGAGCAATAATCACATGAGATGCTATTAAAAGCGCATCCACACCTCTACTTGGATAAGCACCATGACAACTTTCCCCCTTTATCTTTATTTTTAAGGTATCTGAAGAAGCATTCATAGCTCCGTACTTTATTCCAATTTTTCCAACATCTATAGTTTCATCTACATGTAACCCATAAACAGCATTAACTCCATCAAGAGCTCCATCCTCAATCATAGGTTTTGCCCCTCCAACAGTTTCCTCAGCAGGTTGGAAAAATAATCTTATATTTACAGGTGGCTTCTCCTTTGTTTCATAAAAATATTTTGCCACTCCTAAAACTACAGTTGTATGTACATCATGTCCACAAGCATGGCAAATTCCACTATTTTTTGAAGCATACTCAACACTTTTTATATCCTGTATAGGAAGTGCATCTATATCTCCTCTTAAAGCTATTGTTATATTTTTATTTTCTCCCTCAATTTCAGCTATAACTCCTGTATCAAATGAAGTTCTATGAGGAATATTCATCTCATCTAAATATTCACAAATTTTATCGTGAGTTCTAAACTCTTGAGTTCCTAGTTCTGGGTGCTCATGGAAATCTCTTCTCACCTTTACTAACCAATTTTTTATATTTTCGCTGTGTTTTTTTAAAAGTTCTATATTCATAAATTGCATCTCCTTAAAATATATTTTCCAATAGTATATCATTTTTTGTTAAATCATCATAACTTTCTCTTTTAGAAACAAGATAACTTTTTCCATCTTTTACAAACACCACTGCTGGTTTTAAAGCTTTGTTGTAATTACTACTCATAGAGTGTCCATAGGCTCCTGTACAACTAACAAGAATCAGATCATTCTCTCTACATTTTCCTAACCTTACATTTTTAGCTATGATATCTCCCGATTCACAACATTTTCCAGCTATAGTTACTACTTCTTTCTCTGTTTCATTAAGTTTATTTGCAACGATACTCTCATATTTAGCTTGATAAAGAGCTGGTCTTATATTATCTGTCATCCCTCCATCAATAAAAATATATTTTTCACCACCATATGTTTCTTTTTCACCGCCAACTGTATAAAGAGTACTTCCAGCTTGAGCCACAATAGATCGCCCAGGTTCTATAGTCACATTTTTTATACCCATCTCTTCTTTTACTAAACTATTTTCTAAACATTTGATAATTTTTTTCATTATTTTTTTCAAATTAACATCAGTATCCTCTTGGGTATATCTAACTCCAAACCCTCCTCCAATATTTATATCTGGAATGTAGATATTAAGTTTTTCTGAAATTTTCTTTGTGAACTCAACCATAGTTTCAATACCTTCGCAAAAAGCTAACTCATCAAAAATCTGAGATCCAATATGACTATGAAATCCTAAAAAATTTAACTCAGGTCTATCTACAATATCCTTAACTATTTTAACAATGTCTTTATCAAAAATAGACTCTCCAAACTTAGACGAGTGTTTTGATGTTTTTATATATTCATGAGTGTGAGCATCTATTCCAATGTTTAGTCTTAACATAACATTCATTTTTTTATTAAATTTTCTACACACAAGTGCAACTTTTTCAGCTTCAAATCTATTATCTAAAATAATGCTTCCAATCTCATTTTTTACACACATCTCAATCTCTTCTAAAGATTTGTTATTACCATGCATATGAACTCTTTTTGTAGGAAAATTTGAACTTAAAATAGTGTATAGTTCTCCACCTGAAACAGCATCAATATCAAGTCCGTTCTTTTCAACGATTTGAGCCATTCCTTTAGATAAATAAGCCTTTGAAGCATAAACTATAGTTGTACTAAATTTTTCACTGACAAAAGATTCCCTCAAATCTTTTATATTTTTCTCCATAAACTCTAAATCGTAAATATAAAGAGGAGTGCCATACTTTTCCTGCAACTCTTTTACAGAAACTCCACCTATCTCTAAAACTCCATCTACATTAGTCATTGTTCCTAAATATTTCACTGTATCCTCCTTGATTAATAAAACTATTAAAATACAAAAAAGGTCTAAAACTCTATATTAATTAGAATTTTAGACCTTATTTACGTTTTTTTTGATAAATAAGTGTATTAATTCGCTGATTGATTATATTTTTTTATAGCGTCTTTATAAGCTACGATTATAGATTTTTGAGAGGACCCTAAATAATTTTTTAATATGATAGAACTTATCTCTTCAAAATCTTTTATAAAGTCTTTTCCAACAAAGATTTTTTTAATAAAATCATTAGTTATCTTTAAAATTGCAGAAGCTTCAACATCTAAAATTTTTCCATTTTCATCAATGATAAAACCCACAAAAAAGCTATTATAATTTTTAGTTATTGCATTGTCTATAGACGTTTTTGCAGTCCCAACAATATACTTTTCTTTCATCAACTATCTCCCCTAGTATCAAATAATTCCTATGAATAATATATACTCCAAGAATTCTTAAAAGTCAAATAAAAAAATTAAAACAAAAATTTGACAGAAGTAAAAACTTGAGGTATAACATCTATTAATTAAATAAATGAAGAAATAAAAAAATACACTTATTTATGATTCTAAAAGTAAATGAGGTCTAAAATTATCTTTAAAATAGTTTTGAAAACTATGTAAGAATAATTTTAGACTTTTTTTTATACATTTTTTATATAGTATAAGGAGGAAAATATGAAAGTAGGAGTTTTTGATTCTGGTGTTGGTGGTTTAACAGTTTTAAAAGAGTTATTAAAAGAGCTAAATTCTGCTGAATTTATTTATTATGGTGATAGTTTTAACTCTCCATATGGAACTAAAACAATTGAGGATATTCAAAAGCTTTGTTATAAAATCAGTGAGTTTTTAATAGATAAAGATGTTGATCTCATAGTTATCGCTTGCAACACTGCCACTGTGGCTTCTCTAGATTATTTAAAAGAAAAGTTTCCTACTCTCCCAATTATAGGCGTTATAAATCCAGGAGCTACTATGGCACTTAGAGAAAGTAAAAATAAAAAAATTGGAGTGCTTTCAACTCCATTGACAGCTAAAACAAACGCTTATAAAAATGCTATACAAAATTTAAATGAAAGTTATGAGGTATACCAACAAGGATGTGAACTGCTTTGCCCCATGATAGAGAAAGGTTGGAAGGACACCGAGGAGTCTCACAATATTTTAAAAAACTATATTGAAAAGTTACCTAAGGATATTGATACTCTAATCTTAGGTTGTACTCACTACCCACATCTAGAAGAAAAAATTAGAGATATAGCTCAGTGTACTATAGTTAATCCAGCTAAGGAAACTGCTAGATTAGTTGGTGAACAATTAAAAAAATTAAAAAGTGTTGCAAATTTAAAAAATTATAATAAAATAAGTTACTATGTAACTGGAGATTTAGAAAATTTTATAACTGTTGGGGAACAGCTATTGGATCAAAAAATGGTGGATGTACACAAAATTTAAAAAGGGGAGTGCTATATGAATAGTGAATCAAATTTAAATTTAAAAAATAGTGGTGGAGCGGGTGCAAAAGGAAAGGAACTTAAAATAGAGAAATTTAAAATTCCTCATACCTATGTAATTATTGCTGGAATGATTATTTTATCATTTATAGGAACCTATATAATTCCTGCTGGTGTTTATGAAAGAGTTAAAGATGTAAACTCTGGTAGAATGATTCTAGCTCCAGAAACTTTTACATATGTTGCCAATACACCTGTTAAGTTTTTCTCTTTTACTGAACACAATCTATTTACTGTATTAATTAGAGGTCTTCAAGCAACTTCTGGAATTGTTTTTTTCACATTTTTGGTTTGTGGATTTTTTAATATGATTCAAAGAACAGGTGCCATTGATTCTGGAATAGCAAAAGTGGCTTACCTATTCAGAAATAAAGGGATGCTTTTAATTCCAGTTGTTATGTTTGTATTTTCAATTGGAGGAGTAGCAATTGGTATGAACACAGAAGCTATAGCTTTTGTGCCACTGGGAGTTCTTTTAGCAAGAGCTCTTGGATTTGATGCTATGGTTGAAATGGCTATGGTAGCTTTGGGAGCTGGAGTTGGTTTCATTGGTGGATTTATAAATCCATTTACAGTTGGAGTTGCTCACTCAATAGCTGGACTTCCAATCTACTCTGGAATGGGATTTAGAGTAGCAGTTTATATAGTTTTATACGTTGCTACAGTTTTATATATTATGAGATACGCTCGAAAGGTAAAGGAAAATCCTTTTAGCAGTGTGGTGTTTGATTTAGAGGTTAAACAAAAATCTATGTCTAATATATCAACAGATAATCAAGAGATTCCAGATTTAACTTTTAGACAAAAAGGTGTTCTTTTAGTTATGTTAATTGGATTTATAACTTTAACATATGGAGTTTTAAAACATGGGTGGGGAACAGAGCAATTAATTAGTATATTTATGTTCATGGGAATTGCCTCAAGCTTTGTTGCTGGAATCTCTCCCACTGATTCTGCAAATAACTTTTTAGATGGAGCTAGAGGAGTTGTATTTGGAGCTCTTGCTGTGGGGTTAGCTCGTGGAATCCTAGTTGTAATTAGAAGATGGACAAATTATAGATACAATTTTATTTTATCTTTCTAGTAAAATTTCATCACTGCCTGGAGTTATCTCAGCTTTGCTTATGTATTGTGTTCAAATTATAACAAATCTATTTATTCCATCAGGAAGTGGACAAGCTGCAACAACTATGCCCATCATGGCTCCTCTTATGGGAATCTGGCTAAGTATCGGAGCTGCTGCAATCGTCATTGCATATTTTATAGGGTATTAAGAAGATAAATTTATATAAAATAATTAATTTAAAATAAGCAAAAAAGAGTACACATGCGATATAAAGAACCTGGGGGCATCTTTAAATCCAACTTACTCTTTTTTGAATTAACATTATTTTGGTGGGTACCACTATGGTGGTTGCCTTAATTATAGTTGAAATTTTAACTTTTTTATTTTTTTATACACAAAATGTTTAATTTATTACATGTATATTGAAATAATTTACATAAATTTATTTTCATTTAGAATATATTTTTTCCATTTAATACCATTTCTATTTCTTTAATTGTCTTTTCTTCTAATTCCCATGTCGTACTTCTCACATTCTCTTCTATTTGCTGAGGTGTTTGAGCCCCACAAATAACTGGACCAACTTCTTTTTGAGCTATTAACCAATTTATAGCAACTTGTGATAATGGTTTTCCTATTTCTTGAGCTATTTCTTTTAATTCTTCAACACCGTTAAAGTAATTTAAAAATCTTTCTCCATTTAACTTTGGATTTTTTGATCTATCATCTGATGAATCAAAATTATTTTCTAATTTAAACTCTCCAGTTAGTAACCCTTGCATTAAAGGGCTATATGGTAAAAATGCCATACCTTCTTCTTTACATAGCGGTAATAATTCGTTTGCTGTTCTATATTCTAGCTGTTTATGATGATAAATTTCTGAATTTGGTTCTAACATATTATATAAACCTTGAAGCGTTGAAATTTCAGCTAACTCCATACATTTTTTTGTATCTTTTAAGGAAAAATTAGATAGACCAATATATCTTACTAACCCTTTTTCTTTCATCTCCATTAAAGTAGCCATTCCCTCTTCTAATTCCATTCCTTCAAATGGCCAATGTATTTGATATAAATCAATATAAGAAGTTTGAAGTCTTTCTAATGAGGCATTCAACTCTTTATATAAACTTTCTCTTGATATACTTTTAGTAACAACTTTATTTTCATCCCATATAAGACCACATTTTGTTGCAATAAAAAGAGAACTTCTATCATAATCTTTTAAGGCCTCTCCTAAGATTTTTTCTGAATGTCCCATTCCATAAATAGGAGCGACATCAAAAAAATTTATACCTAACTCTACAGCTTTCTTTATTGTTTCTATAGATTTTTGATCCTCTGTATTATTCCATGTACCACCTATCGCCCAACACCCAAATCCAACTGAAGATAGTTTTTCATTATTTAATGCTTTAAACTGTTTATATATCATAATTTTCTCCTTATTTTCTTAATTCTGGCCAAAAATCTTTATTAGCTTTGATTAAACTATCTAAAATATCTTTTGCTTTTAATGCTGATGAAACTGTTTTATTTAAAGTTAATGCTTTAAGTGCTTTATCATATGAATTTTCCATATAAGCATCTACTAAACATTTTTCAGAAGCTAATTGCTGCTCTATCATTCCTTTATTGAATGTAGGTATTTCTAAATTTTTATACGTACTTACCGGTCCGTCTTTAGTTATTAAACATGGTATTTCTATCATAGCATCATTCGGAAGATTTTTAATAGCTCCATTATTTTCTACAATTACTAAATATTTTTTATTTAAATCATTTACCAAAGAGTTTGCAACGTCTACAATAAATAATCCATGAGCTCCAACATGGAAAGCTTCTCTATCATAATTACCTGTTTTTTCATACTCATCTATAGCTTTAAATAGTGTTGCTTCTCTTCCATCCATTACTTCATTTGCTCTTGTATAATCTTTATTTAATTGATTTAAAACTAAATCTCCTAATAGATAATATTGCATATATGTATTTGGTACATAATCATCAAATAGATTTAAAATGTACTTCATATTTTTATAAGTTTTTTGCCATGATGCATCTTTATGTTGTAAATCATAATTAGTTTCAGGAAATAGTCCATGCTCTTTTATAAAGCTTTTCATCTCATCTATTCTCTCAACACCATTTACTTTTAAACTTGTAAACCATCCAAAATGATTAAGTCCAAAATATTCAGGTTCAATCTCTTCATAATCACATTTAAATATATCTGTCATTTTTTGCATCATACCAACTGGCATATCACATATATTAAGAACTTTTGAATTAGGTCTTAATCTTCTCATTGCCTCTGCTACTATTGACGCTGGATTTGAATAGTTTATCATCCAGCACTCTTTTTTAGAATATTTTTCCATGTAATCAACTAATTCTACCATAGGTTTAATAGCTCTTAATGCATATGCCATTCCTCCTGGACCACAAGTTTCTTGTCCAATTGTTCCTAATGATAAAGGAATTTTTTCGTCTAACTCTCTCATTGCATATTTACCAGTTCTGATTTGTGCAAATATAAAATCTGCATCTTGAAAAGCTGATTCTGGATTTGTGTGCTCTGTAAATAATAACCCTGGATCCATTTCGTCAACTACACTTTTTGTTATAACAGAAATCTTTCTCTGTCTTTCTCCATCTATATCAAATACTCTTAATTCATCTAATTTAAATTCATTTTTTTTACTTAATAAAGCTTTTACAACTCCAGGCGTAAATGTGCTTCCCCCACCTGCTATAACTACAATATATTTTTTCATAATAATCCTCCCTAATTTTTACTCTTCATCTTTTATATTTAACTCTTTACAAACCTCTTTTTTTATCTTTTGAACAGATAATCCATATATAATCTGAACTCCCTCAGAATTTTTAACAATACCACTACATCCTGTTGTATTTAATAAATTCTCATCTATTTTTTCTAAATCTTTAACTTGAACTCTAAGTCTTGAGTAACAATTTGTAATAGTTTTTATATTTTCAGAACTACCTAGGCCCAAAATTATATTTTTTATTTTATCGCTTTTTTCACTCTCTTTATTTTTTTCTTTATAATCTTCTTTACTATAAAGCTTTACTTCTCCACTCTCTCTTCCTGGAGTTTTTAAATTTAATTTTTCTATTAAAAACTTAAATATAACATAATATAGAGCAATCTGAGCAAACCCTAATAAAATAAATTTAAGTGTATCTCCTTTAACCCCTGCTGGAAGCATCATTGCTAAAAATTCAATTCCTCCAGATACAGCTATTACTCTTAAATCTAATAATGCAGCTACTGCCATTCCTATTCCAGCTAATATTGCATGAACAACAAATAAAATTGGAGCAGTGAATAAAAATGAAAATTCTAATGGCTCTGTCACTCCTGCAAAAACTGCTGCTCCTACTGCTGGAATTAAAATCCCTTTTGTTTTTTCTTTTAAATCACTATTTGCACATCTATACATAGCTAAAGCTGCTCCTACTAATCCAAACATTTTGCTCATAGCTTTTGTTAAATAAACTGCTCCAGGCCCTAATCTATTAACAGTTGAAGATGATAGTTCTGCCATAGCAATATTTCTTACACCTTCTAAATATTGACCATCAACTACACCAGTTCCGCTTATAGCTGATAATTCTACAGGTACCCATAACAAATGATGTAATCCTGTCGGAATCAATATTCTTTCTAAAAACCCATAAATACCTACACCAAATACTCCTGTGGAAACAATTGTATTCGTCATTTTAGCTATAAAAATCTGGATCACTGGCCAAGTATAAGTAAAAAATATTGATAATGAAATTACAATTGGTATCCCTATCAATAAAGCTAAATTTGAACTACCATAAAGTCTCATTGCACCCTCAAATTCTTTATCTACAAATTTATTATGTAGATAAGATGTAACCAATCCTAAAATAATTCCTAAAAATACCCCCATATCTAAAACTTGAACACCTAAGACTAAACTCTGTCCAGTACCTCTTAAATCACCGGCTATAAGAAATCCTTTAATTTTCATAAAAGAATTCATAGAATAAAGAAAAATAAAAAATAAAATTATTCCACTTAATCCTGCATCTCCCTTTTTTCTTTTTGCCATTCCCGAAGCAATTCCAACAGCAAATATTGGAGATAGATTTATAAATATGCTTAGTAATGAATCTTTTGTCAAAACACCAAAATTATTTAACCATTGAATTTTTGAAAAAGGAATAGATGGATTTGTTAATAAAACTCCAAATGCTAATAACATTCCAACTATAGGTAGTGTAAATACTGGAACTAATATTCCTTTAGAAAATTCAGTTCCCAGTCGAGTTATAGTTTTTTTTAGTTTTTCAAAATTTAAACCGCAATCTTTTTTTAAAACTTTGTCCATAAGACCCCCAAAAACAATTTTTTAAAATTGGTATATACCAATTACAAGGTAATGATATTTCATTTTTTCATTTTTGTCAATAATTTTTTTATTGATTTTTTTTTTAATAAAAATTATAATTATTTCAATAGACAAAAAATATAGGAGATATTAATGAAGTTACCTAGATATATTGAAATTGCAAAAGAACTTGAAGAGAAAATTTTAAATAATACCTATAAAAAAAATGAACGTCTTCCTGCTGAGAGAATATTAGCCGAAGAATACAATGTTACTAGAGTTACAATTAGAAATGCTATTGAACATTTAGTCTTAAAGGGATTTTTAGAAAAAAAAGTTGGAAGTGGAAACTATGTTAAGAAAAATACTTTAAATTTAAATATTAGTGAACAATTAAGTTTTAGTGAAAAATCACATTTTTTAAAGCAAACACCACGAACAGATGTTATTGAATTTAAAGAGATTTCTGGAGATGCAAAATTAATGGAGATATTTAATTGTGATTCTAATGAAGTTTTTTTCTTTATAAAAAGAGTTAGATATTTGGATAATACTCCTGTAAACCTTGAAAATACTTATCTTCCTAAAAGTCTTTTTCCAAATTTAACTAAAGATATTATGAAAGGATCTAAGTATGATTTTGTAGAGAAAACCCTTTCTATAAAGGAGAGCTACAATAAAATAACTCCAATTCTACCAAACGAAGAGTTAAGTCTACTATTTAATTTAACTTCTTGTGAACCAATATTCTACAAAACATCTATTGGAATTTCTAAAAAAGATATACCATTTGAATATAGTGAACTATATTTTAATCCAAATATATATGAGTTTACTTTTACTTCAAAAAGATAAAAATAAAAGAAGAAAATTGATAATCTAATTATCAATTTTCTTCCCAATTATAGTTTTCACAATAAATTTTTGTCTCATCATATCTATCTATAAATTTATTTTCTTCATTGGAATATCCAAAAGCCACGACTCCAAAAGGAATTATATGTTCTGGTAGGTTAAAATATCTCTTCATTTTCTCTACTCTTTCCACTTCAGGATAAAAACCAAGCCAAACTCCCCCCAGCCCCTCTTCTACAATTTGAAGCAACATATTTTGAATAGCTGCACTTAAATCTTGTTGTAACCACATGTTATCTTTTTCTACTAATTTTGTATTTCCTAAAATAACTATAGAAACTTTAGATTTACTTACTGGAACTGCATAAGGACTCATTTTTGAAATAGCATTTTTCTTTTCTTCACTTTCAACAACAATAAATTCCCAAGGTTTAAAATTATGCGCTGATGGTGCTTGCATCCCCGCTCTTAAAACCCTTTCTATTTTTTCACATTCAACATCTTTATCTAAAAAACTTCTAATACTTCTTCTATAAAAAATTGAATTCATATGTTCTCCTTTATCTAACTATTTTTTTAAATTAAAAATACATCTCTTCCCTGGTGTAAAATAACATTTATTACACGACACACATTTTGGTTTTTTCAAGTCTCCTGACATCCAAATATTCACTAAATTAGGTTCGCAAGTCAATGGTCTAGACATTGAAAAATACTCAATTTTACTACTATTTAAAATCTCCTCCATCACATCTATATGTCTATTTCCACCTATTAAAATTACTGGAATATCAATCATTTCAGCTAATTTTTTAGCATAGTCTTTAAAATATGATTCGTTAGTTTTAGAAACTACAACTTTTGTTCTAGCAGCACCTAAATTATTTTCTGATACCTCTTTTATAGATTCATTTCCACCTGTAACCTCTATTGCATCAATTCCTAACTCTGCAAGTTTTTTAGCTATGTACATGCTATCCTCTTCTGTAAGTCCACCCTCTTTAACATAATCAGCAGAGTTTAATTTAATCCAAATTGGAAAATCTTTTCCCACGGCTTCTCTCATAGCTGTAAAAATTTCAAATATAATTCTTCCTCTATTTTCAATACAACCACCATATTCATCAGTTCTTTTGTTATAATATGGTGATAAAAATTGACTAAGAAGATATCCATGTCCACCATGTATTTCTACACCATCAAATCCTGATTTTTTAACTCTTAATGCTGCTTCAGCATATGCTTTAACTAAATATTTTATCTCTTCTTTTGTAATCTTTTTAGCCCAAGTTCCAGTATTTTCATTTTGCATAGTTGAAGGCCCCCAAATAGTTCTTTCTCCTACATTAAACGTTGTCATGAACCCTCCATAAACTATTTGCATTATTATATTAGCTCCATATTCATGAATTTTATTTGTAAATTTTTGATATTCAGGAATAAAACTATCATCATATATCCCCATCATTCCAGGATTAGGTTGCTCATCTTTAGTAACAAAAGCATATCCTGTAATAAGAGTTGAAGCTCCACCTTGAGCTAATTCTTCATAAATAGCTGAAAGTTCTGGAGTAAGGTGTCCTTTTTCATCTGCTAAATCTTCCCATAATGCTCCTCTTATTATTCTATTTTTCATTTCTAAATTACCTAATTTTGTTTTATCAAAAATACTTTTCACATTTATCTCCTTTAAACTTTTATATTATAACGAGATTATATTTCATTATAATTTCTTTAACAAGTACGCACTTTTTTGTAAGACTACTTACTTTTTTGTAAGAATTTAAATAGAATTAGGTTTTCTTTATAAAAAATATTTTAGTAATATTAAAAAAAATTTGTTATTTGACATTAATGATTTAAATGTTAAAATATAAATACTAAAATTTTTTTGAAATTAAAGGGAGATAAAATGTTAAATTATAAAGATAAAAACTACTTTTGCCAACTAGATTTGGGATTAGAATTTATTCGTGGAAAATGGAAAGCATTAATTATCTGTCATTTGAAAGAGGAACCTGTTAGGTTTTTAGAACTTCAGAGAAGAATTCATGGAATTACTCAAAAAATATTAAACGAACAACTTAAAGCGTTGGAAGAAGAAAAAATTGTAGAAAGAATAGTTTACCCAGAAGTTCCACCTAGAGTTGAATATAAACTTACTGAAAAGGGATTAGCTCTTTTACCAGCCTTAGAAATGATTGAAAAGTGGGCTGAAAAATATTTAGAGTCTTGCTCTATTGAGCAAAAATAATAAAAAAAATCTTAGTTTTATAGTCAATAGAACTAAGATTTTTAATTTTTTCTAAATTCACCAGCTATACTATTTTGAATTAGTTTTGAAAAATGTTTCTAATTTATCAAAAGGAATTTTATTTAAATCAAAATAGAAGATAAAATATTTTAAGCAACATTATTAGATAATCAAATAAGTAAAGCTTTTATTAAAAAATTACCTTTAACCATAACAATGGAAGACTTTAATCAAAATGAAAAATTTTATCACTTTTCAGAAAAATTTTCAGTAAATCCAAAAAAATAGAAAATATAAAAACTGGTGATATAGTTTTTTATGAAACTAATTTTTTTGTTATATTTTATGAAGATTTTAAAGCTCAATATTTTTTATTTAACTTCGTGCTGATATGCTCCAGCACCATAGTGTAATTCATATGAATGAGTATAAATTTCTATAATATTTCCAAATGGATCCTCACAATAAACCATTCTATATGGCTTTTCGCCTGGATAATATTCTCTAATTGGCATTCTTTGTTTTCCACCAGCAGCTACAATTTTAGCTGTTAATTCCTCTATATTAGGATCTTTTACTGAAAAATGAAATACTCCTGTTGGGTATGGATTAAATTCATTTTTTGATTTATTATTTTGTGGGAATTCAAATAACTCAATTCCTATTCCATCTCCTGTAGAAAGGTGAGCTATTTTAAATTCTTTCCACCCTTCACCAAAAACATCAATACACATAACTCCTATCGCTGTTTTCTTTTCCTCTTTTACCAAAGTCGGCTCCATAATAACATACCAATTCATAACTTCTCTATAAAATTTAACTGCCTCTTCTAAATTTGGTACTGATATCCCTATGTGTGAAAAATTTCTTGGGTACATATTTTTTCCTCCTAAATTGTTTAAAATTTTAACTTGCGTTATTTACTTTGGTAGTATATATTAATATAATAATTTAGTAAAGTATGTACTTTTTAGTAATATACTATCCAAAAAGTAAGTAAAGGAGTTAAAAATGACTACTAAAGAGAGAAAAGAAAAATATAAATGTTCTGTTGAATATACACTATCTTTTATCGGAGGAAAATGGAAACCTATTATACTTTGGCATTTAGGTATAGAAGGTACTCATCGATACGGAGAACTGAAGAAAAAATTAAATGGAATCAATCATAAAATGTTAACTCAACAATTGAAAGAACTTGTAGAAGATGGACTAGTAAATAGAGTTGAATACCACCAAATTCCTCCTAAAGTAGAATATTCTATGACTGAAAAAGGAATGGAGTTTATTGATATTTTAAAACTTATGCATGAATGGGGATCTCGAAATTAATTTAATATCTTAAAAAATAAATATTTTATTAACAGGGTGAAGATGTTTGCTTTATTTGATAGCGACATTTTAAAAGCTATACTAGTTAGAACTGGAGAAACTCCTTCAACTATTAACTTCTATAAAAATTGTGGTTTTACAGAATCTCATCGAATTAAAAACTTTTTTACTGATAATTATGACCACTTAACCTTTGAAGATGGAAAGCAGCTTATTGATATGATTTACTTCTCAAAAAAGTTAAATAAATAAACTTTGCTTGGTTCTCTTATGAGAACCAAGTTTTTTATATCTAAAAATTATTATTGCAAAGAGATATATAATGATCTAACATGTTATTCGTTTCTTTCACAACTAAAGAGACAAAATCAAAATTTTCTCCTGTCGTATGTGCTTTGTCTAGAGCTGAATAATACTCTAATCTGTTTGTATTTTTTATAACTATTGGAGGATAGCCATTTTTCATTAATTCCAGATTTAAAAGTAATCTAGATGTTCTTCCATTTCTATCAACAAATGGATGTATCCCTACAAATATAATCTGAACCATTGCAGCCCTTTCTACCGGATGTAACTCTTGTGTTTTTGTAGAATACCACTCTATAAACTCATTCATTTTTTCTTTTAATAAAAATGGTGCTGGTGGGAGATGTTAAGCTCCTGAAATCATCACTTGCTGATCTCTATAATTTCCTGCATACTTATCATTAATACCTTTTAAAACTAAATGGTGAATATTTTTTATTTGCCACTTACTAAAAGGCTCTTTATTTCTTATAATATCTTCTAAATACAAGATTGCCTCTTTATGATTTACAACCTCTAAATGTTCTCTTAAACTTTTTCCCCCAACTGTTATCCCCTCTAAAACCACTTTTGTTTCAAGTAGAGTCAATGTATTTCCCTCTATAGCATTAGAATTATATGTCCATTATAATAAAATACTTTCTCTTAGACTTTTTACTGTTTCTTCTGACAATGGTCTTAATTCATCTAGTTTTAATTTTTTTTGATTAATCTCATCAAAAATATTTTTTTCAATTATTTTTATCACCTAATTTCAATTTATTTATATTTTAATAGCTACTTTTCTATTTTAATCTTAACCTCGCCATTTTTTGCTACTAAATTCATTAGACCATTTTGAGGGATACATATACTAGGAATTGTATGTCCACAATCAAAATTATAAATTATAGGATAGTCTCTTTTACCAACAATCTCATCTATAAGCTCCTCATATTTCAAACCTGAATTTTTATTGTTGTATATTTCTGGCTTACTAAAAATTAAACCTTTTAAATTATCAAAAATTTTATAAAGTTTTAAAGCATTTAGACTTCTCTCTTCTAAAGTTATAGTAGCATCTTCATCCTCTAAAACCAGAATACAATTTTTTAAATTGGGAATAAAATCACTACCAAAAAGCGTAACAAACGTTTCTATATTTGCAACGATAACTCTTCCTCTTCCTTCCCCTTCATTTAAAATCTTCCAACCATCATTTTTTTCATATAACCTCTCATTTTTCCACTCTTCAGTTAAAGCATTTAAAAGTTGATTCGACCATTTTTCAGGAGGTATCAAATCATAACTTTTTTCAATTAAAGCCTGAAAAAAACTACTTTCCCCAAATATATTTTTAGAATGATATTCACCAAAAGTTGGGATTAGTGATGCTCCATATATAATAGAAAAATTTGTTTTCTCTAAAAATGCCATTTGAAGAGCTGTTATATCACTATATCCACACAGAATTTTTTTAATATTTTTTATTTTATCAAAATCTAAGTATGGAAGTAAACTAGCACTATTATAACCTCCAATAACAGGCATTAAAATATCAATATCTTCATCTAAAATTAAATTCATTAATTCATTAGCTCTCTCTTTTCCAGAGGCAGTTCGATATTCTTGAAAGTTTTTATTTTGAATTAAATTTCCCTCTTTTACATTAAATCCCAGTTCTAATAACCTAGATTTAGCATATTTATATTTTGATGCAAATAAAATATGAGCAGGACTTGATGGAGCAAAAATTCCTATTGTCATTTTTTTCATTAATCTCTCCCTTTACATTTATGCAGAATAATAAACCATCTTGAAGAAAATATCTTTTCCAGTTAAAGTTTCTTTTATATAAATATTTTCAATTTTAAATCCATTTTTTTGGTAACACTTAATAGCTCTTCTATTAAATGAACGAACCTCTAATACAATTTTTGTTATATCTGGGTATTTAATTTTACTTTGATTTTTAATCGCATTCATCAATTCATTACCTAAACCTTTACCACACAAAGATGGATTTAAAGCTAAACTCACCAAAATAAATTCTCCCGTATTATGAAGCCTAAAATTACCAATTAAAATATTTAAAGTATTGTACAAACCAAAATATTCGATTGCTCTTACATTATCAATTGTAATAGCCCAGTTTTGTTTACACATCGTCTCCCAAGAAGGATAGTTATAAACTGAATATTCTCCTAAATATTTCCAAAGACTAATCTCTTTAGCTTCAATTTTTGAAATATTTTTTATAATCATACTCCTCCTATTTCTCTCATAAAAAGTCTATAAAAATTAGAAGTAACTTCACCTATCTTTTACTTTGATTTTCTCAATGTATCAAGATTCTAATAAATTAAGTTCTTTTAACATTTCAAGTGTCAACGCAGTCGTATTTTTAGATGCTATTTCTATAATCCTATCATTTAAACTTGTTGAAGCCGAAGCATTATCAGAAATACTTCGAATTACTATAAAATCAACTCTATTTATAAATGCTACATGTGCTATGGCTGCTCCTTCCATCTCAACACAGTGTGGGCCAAACTCTTTAATAATTCTTTCTTTTGTTTTAGAATCAGTTACAAACGATTCTCCTGTTGCAATTCTTCCAACATGATATTTCTTTTCAATAAGATTAGCACTCTTGATAGCTAAATTTCTTAAAAAATCAGATGCTTTAAAAGTATCTTGATAAGGAAACCTTCCAATCATTTGTGATTTTCTTACATCGTAATGAACTAACTCTTTTGAAATAATTAAATCATAAAGAAATACATCATTTTTCATACTTCCTGCTATTCCTAAATTTATAATATAATCTATTCCAAAATGACTTATTAATATTTGAGTACAACTCGCTGAATTAACTTTTCCAACATCACAAATAGCTACTACAATATCTAATTTATCATATTGAGCTTCAAAAAATTTAAATCCAGCTAGATTTATTTCTGATTTTACTGAAAGACTACTTTTTACTCCCTCTATCTCCAAAGCCAATGCACTTATTATTCCAATTTTCATATCTAGTCCCCCTTAAAGCTTTTTCTCCAATCCCCTGATTTTGATATTTATAATCAATCATAAATCTACTCATAGACCATCCATTAATACTTAAATCATAATCATATAAAATGAAACCCAACATCATATCATTATTGTAAATACCTAAAGAATAGAAATCATCTTCGTATGCAGTTTGTACTAAAGATAATAAATTAGACGAGACATATCTTTCTTGCTCTGAAGTTAACTTTAAATTTATACATTCTTTATAATTATTTTTATCCATTTTTTTAGATATATATTTACATTATCCCCCTTACTGTATAATTTTTTCTTTTTTAATTAAGATTTTTTAACAATATAAAGTCCGTGGTTACTATATCCCAATAAAGATTCATCATCACATGAAGCTAAATGATAGTTTTTAAATATCTCAAACTCTTTTTCTGAAAAACTATTAACTTTTTCACTAAATAATCTTCCTATCCCATCTGTAGCGATATTAGATATCTTTCTAAATCCAATTTTATCTACAACCTTCTCTATCTCTTTTGGAGTAAAGTAATTTGATTCAACCCAAAAGTTACCTTCATCCCCTGATTTCATTATTCCGCTAGTAAGCGTTTTTTCTATAAAACTTTTTTTTAAATAGTTATTATTTAGCATAGTATTTGCGAGTATATAATGCTTATTTATATAAGCTATTGCTAAAACTCCATCTTTTTTTAAAATTCGTCTTGACTCCTTTATACAACTTCTCTGATCTTCTACTGACGTTAAATGATACATCGGTCCTAAACATAAAACAACATCAAAACTCTCATCAGAAAATTCTGATAAATCTATAGCACTTCCTAAATAAGTTTTTATTTTTTTACTATTTTTCTCTTTTATCTTTTGTTCTATTATTTCTACATGTTTTGGAACAATATCTAAAGCTACTACCTCATGTCCTTTGTCATTATAATAAAAACTATAATTTCCTGTTCCAGCTCCCAATTCTATAATTTTATCCCCTGACTTAATAATTGGGTTAAGCTTTTCAATAGTTGTTATAAACTCTAGTTTATTCACATTTGATTTAAAAAGTCTTTTATCCTCATCATACTCTTCATAATACTTTAAAATGCTATTCATATACTTCCCCCTCTATATAAATATTTTTTCTTGTGGTATTATAAAAATAGAGATAAGTTAATTACTACTTATCTCTACTTTTACTCTTATTTCAATTAGCATATCACATTCTTTTAAAATTTTATACTCTTTATATTAAAATAAATTCCTATAAATAAAAAGAGAAACCTTAGTTTTCTTTTTATTAATTATGATATTTATAAAAATTTTCAGGTCTTCCAACTTCACCATAAGATGTGTTAACAGTTAATTTATTTGTAGAAACCAAATACTTTAAATATTTATTTAATGTTACAGTGCTAATATTAAGCTGTTCAGAAAGTTTATTAGCATTCCACCATTTTTTTCTATTTTCACTTAAAAACAACTCGATTTTTTCTAAAGTTTTTTCATTTATTCCTTTTGGAAATTCTGTTTGAGTGGAATCAGAAGAAAAATATTCATCACACTCTTCTTGATCCATAGTAGTTTTTATAAGTAACTCATTTTTCTTTAAAAACTTGCCAATAGCTGTATCTAATCTAGCTTGATTATACGGTTTAATTAAAAAATCTATAGCTCCAAAAGCAACAGCTTCTTTGATTTTATTAGATTCATTTAAAGCTGTAATAAAAATAATATCTGTTAAGATTCCTTTAGATCTAATTTTTTTTAAAATCTCAATGCCATTACTTTCTCCTAAATAAACATCACATAAAATTAAATCTACACAATTTTTTTCAAGAATTTCAAAAACTTCCTCTTCGTTCTTTGCTATGTTAATAACTTCTAAGTTACTATATTTCTCTAAAAAAATACTGTTTATAGATGCAACCATAGGATCATCTTCAACAATTAGTACTTTATACATCTTTATTCTCCTTATTCAATATGATTGTAAAATATTTTCCATAATCAACTTCTTCTAAAAGAAACTGTCCATTATAAAGTTCAATTTTAGATTTTACAAGAGCTAATCCAATGCCTCGATTTGTTCCTTTAGAAGATACATATCTTTCAAACATCTTATTTTTTATATTAGGATCTACTTTTAAACCGTTATCAAAAACTGTAATTTGAATAGAATCATTGTCTTCTAATAAAAGAAGCTCAATTTTTTTATTGTTAATTTTAACTTTCTCTAAAGCTTCAATCGCATTTTCCAACAAATTAGATACAATAGTTATAATATCAAGTGACGTAATAAAACCGTGTTCTTTAAATAAGATAGAATCTTGATCAATTGTAAAATTGATACCTTTTTCTTTTATAACACTAAACTTTCCAATTAAAATTCCTAATATATAATAATCAGAAATATTAGCAATTTCAGTTAATATCTTCATACTACTATTCTCTAAATTTTTCATATATTCTTGAACTAAGTCATATTTTTTTAATTGGATTAATCCAGATATTACTTGAAGTTGATTTTTAAATTCATGGTTATTTTCTCTAAATCCAGTAATTACGTTATTTATACTTGTAAGTTCTTTTGCTAAATTTATAATTTCTAGATGTTTATAGAAGGTTATAATAACTCCTAGGTGATTTTCATCCTCTAAAAGATGTATTATACTAACAAAAACTTTTTCATGACCTATTTTTATCTCTTTGAAATAAACATTTTTTTTCTCATAGAAAATGTCATAAAATCTTTTTATAAAAAGCTGAATATCAAACTCATGAAGAATTTCAAAAACTTTTTTATTGATATTTATTATCTCTAAAGATGAATTTAAAACAACCACTCCTTCATGAATGTTGTCAATAATAGCGGCTTGTTGTTGTACAAGGCTTTTCGTATTTACATAAAGATTTGTAATCTCTTCAGGCTCTAAGTTAAGCATCTCTTTTTTTATTTTTTTTGCAAAAACTCTAGAACTTATAAAAATAAAACTAGAGCTTACAAAAGCAAGAAGTAAAATCTTTAATAAAATAAGAAATATAGTATGTCTAAAAATATTAAAGAGCTTTCCAACCATGACAAAACCTATGATTTCTTTATTTCTAATTATAGGTTCAAATCTTCTATATGTTAAACCTTGAGATCCTTTAGTTATTATAAAGTATCCCTTTTTATTTTTAAAAACCTCTTCACTATCTTTAGTTCCAAATATTTCTCCAATTTTACTTGTATCAAGATGACTAAAACGACGTTTATTTTTATCAGCTATAACTACAATATCAACATCTTGATTATTATCAACAAATACCTCTGCATATTTTTGTAGATTAAAATTTCCATCAATTATAGAATCTTTTACAAATTTAGTATTGGAAATTTCAAGAGCTACTTCACTTAAACTTCTTTTTACTTTGCTAGTTTCATTATTAATCTCTGTATAAGTTATTATTCCTATAAGTAATATTAGCAAAGGAGAGGTTATTAAAATAGATAATTTAATAACTCTTTGCTCAAAACGGCTTTTCATTTATACCTCCGCAAAATAATTGTACTATTTTTTACCCTATATTTTAACTCATATATATAAATCTTTCTAGTAAATTTTGTTTCTAAAAAAGGAAGTAATAGATAAGCATTGAAAAAATTACAAAATGATTTTATTTAAGAGTATATTTAATGAAAATTTTATGGAGGATTAAGATGGAAATATTAGATTTAATTAAAAAAGCTCGTTCTCATCGAAGCTTCAAAAACATTAGTGTTCCAATGAATGATTTAATAAAAATTGTTGAAGGAGCTCATTTTTCATCAGCTGGTGCTAACAAACAATTTCTAAGATATGTTTTAGTAAATGATAAAGATATATGTTCTCGGCTTTTTAAAGATGTTGTTTGGGCTAGTCAAATAGAATGGAAACCTACTGAAGATGAAGCTCCAGGGGGATATATAGTTATATTTACAGATAATCCTCCTAAATTACCACTAAATTTTATATATGCGGATTGTGGTATAGCTCTTCAAAATATGAAATTAATAGCAACATCATTAGGATATGGAGTTAATTTCATGGAGCCTGTAAAAAAAGATGATATTTTAGAAGCACTAAATATTTCAAAGGAGTATATTCCACTTTTTGTAATGCCAATAGGAGTACCTACAGATGAGGTTATTTTAACAGTAGTTGAAAATGAAAATATGAAGTATTGGAGAGAAAATTTAGAAAATCACAGTTATAAGCATTTTGTGCCTAAATTATCTCTTAATCAACTTATAATTAAGAAAATTTAAAAAATAAAAAGGAAGAAACCTAAAAAAATTTCTTCCTTACATTTGTTAAAAATCAAATAAATCATTTAAAAATTCACTCATAGTTGGATGAGTAAACATAAAATCTCTTAAATAAGAATATTTTTTATTTTCTTTTATAGCCATAGTAACTATGTTGATAACTTCACTTGATTCTACAGAATATAAAGAACATCCTAAAATTTTACCTGTATCTTTATCAATAACAGCTTTTAAAATTCCTCTTTCTTCTTCTAAAATTTTAGCTCTAGGAATTGAAGTTGCTTTAATCACTTTTGTTTTAACTTTATATCCTGCATTTAATGCCTCTTCTTCAGACATTCCTACTCTTGATAAAGTAGGAGATAAAAATACAGAATAAGGAACTAAATTCCTAGAATTTATTGTTGGAGCTTTATCTCCTAAAATACTATTTTTAACTATTCTAAAATCATCTAAAGAGATATATGTAAACTGAAAACCTCCCTTAACATCACCTAAAGCATATATGTGCGAAACATTTGTTTGTAAACTTTCATTAACTAAAATTCCTCTATCTGAGTAATTAACTCCAGCATTTTCAAGCTTTAAATCATCAATACTGGGTTTTCTTCCTACAGCTATTAAGATTCCATCAAATATTAAAGTCTCGTTTTTATTATTTTTATTAAATAGAACTTCCACCTTATTTTGGGAAAAATTATCTACTTTTATGATATTACTTTTTGTTAATATCTCAATTCCTCTATTTTGAAAATCTTTTTTAACTTCTTCTCTAATTTCAGGTTCTTCTCTTAAAAAAATATTATCTCCACCTTCAAAAACAGTTACTTGTGAACCAAAGTTATTAAAAATTGATGCAAATTCTAACCCTATATATCCACCACCAATAATCGCTAATTTAGAAGGTAATTTATCTAGTTCCATAATAGATGTGCTTGTATAAATATTTCTAGTTTTTTCTAATCCTTCGATTTTAGGAATAATCGTTTTTGCTCCTGTATTTATGAATATTTGCTCTCCTTTTAATATAGTTTCATCCTCTCCATTTCTAACGCTTATCAAATGCTCGGTTTCAAAAGAACCTATGCCTGTATAAATATCTATATTTTCAAAAGAATCTAATTTATTATAATTAGCCTCCCTTAAATTAGATATTAGTGTATTTTTTCTTTCAATAGCTTTTTTAAAATTTTTTTCAATTTTTTGAGATTCTTCAACAAGAATTTTTGTAGGAATACATCCTACATTTATACAAGTTCCACCATACATATTTTTATCTTTTTCAATTAAAGCAACTTTTTTCCCTATTTTTCCTAAAAATCCTGCAAGAGTTTTTCCACCTTTTCCAAACCCGATTATAATAGCATCATAAGATTTAGCATTTAAAATATTACATTTTTTCATAATAGTACTCCTTTTCATATTCTTATTTTATATGCTCAGAATACAATATTATTTATTTTCTGTAAATTAGTTACAAAAAAGTAACTACTATAAATTTCTCAAAATTAAAAAAATAAAAGACGCTAAAATTTAAAGTTCTAGCGTCTAACAATAAAAATTTTATTTATATTTTACAAATTAATTTAAACTTTTATTATATGATATATTTAAACTATTTTTAACTTTTTTTAAGCTATCTAAAAATCTATTTTTTCTATTTATATGATATACAGCTTGCCTTTTCCATGGGTCTACTTCAAATAAATCTTTGTTTAAAGAGTAATAATATTCTTGGCAAAACTTTATATATTCTTTATAAAAAGTTTCTAAATTTTTTATTCCTTTATACTTTTTTAAATAAAATAACAATAGCTGTTCTTGAGGTGTCATCTTTACAATATGGCATAAAAATTCCTGCTTCCCACTCATAGCTGATAAATTTTTTTCTAAAAACTTTGACAAATCTTGATAAGTTTTAAAAGTATGTATAAACTTATCAAATTCCCTAAACTTATTATAATCCCATTTTAAATCTTTACTCATCTTTCTCACTCCCTCGAACGTAGAGAAGAAGACAAAAAAATCTATTGGATATATTGTCCTTTAGATTTTTTTACACACTTGTCCACTCCTAACAATTTTTGTGTAGTTTTTAGGTAAGTCTCCTGACTTAGAATCACTTTACTCCTATCCTTCCCAGATTTTATTCCAGTGGTTATATAGTTTCATCCTCATTACAGTAGCGGAGGCTGTGTAGGATTTACACCTACTTCCTTGTTATGCCTAAGCACCTAAAAAACTTTTATTTAGTTTTATAATAATTGTATATCGTATTTTGAATTATTTGTCAATTCTTAAAATTAAAAATAACTTCTTATATATCAGCTACACTATCTAATATATAAGTTGGATTATAAACACTTTTACTATCCCTTTTAGCTTCTCCTGTTAAAACTAATATTGTGTCACAGCCATTAATATACCCCGAAGCGATATCAGTATATAGTCTATCCCCCACTATTACTACTTCATCTTTTAATAAGTTTAAATTTCTTAGTGCATAATCAAGCATAGCTTTTTTAGGCTTTCCAAAATATTTAGGAATTTTTTTTGTACATAACTCAATTATATTACAGATAGCTCTACAGTCTGGTAAAAATACTCCATTCTCAACAGGATAAACTAAATCTTCATTTGCTGCTAAATATTCTACATTTCTATGTAAAAGTTTACAAGCAATCTCTAACTTTTTATAGCTTAATTCAGAATCAAGTGTTACCACAACTATATCAATTTCAGAAAAGTCAAACTCATCATTTTCATCAAGTATTTGAATCTCTAAATCTTTACAATAATTTTTATAATCCTTTGTCCCCACCATAAATATTTTTTTATCTTTACAACTATTTTTTAAATAATCTGCTAATACTCCCCCAGCAGTTATTATCTCTTTCAATTCAGTTTCTATTCCCAGTTTTGTAAATTTTTCGATATAGCTCTTTGGATTTTTCGAAGAATTATTCGTATAAAAACCTATTTTCTTTCCACATTTTCGTAATTCCTCAATTTTTTCTTTAGCTCCTGGTATTAGAACATCTCCTAAAACTATTGTTCCGTCTATATCAAATAAGTATCCTTTATAATCTTTCATTTTTGCTCCTCTTTTGTTAAATTACTTTTAGTTGCTTTTTTATTTCTTACCATGGTTATAACTTTTCTTTCTAGTATTTTCATTACTATTAAAGTTATAACAACAATTAAAAAAGCTGCTATAGATAAAAATACAAATCCATATCCAATTGCTAATCCAATTGCTGCTGTTATCCATAAAGTAGCTGCTGTTGTTATTCCTGAAACCTTATCATTTGAATAAACTATTGCTCCTCCCCCTATAAATCCCACTCCTGTTACAACTTGAGCTGATAGTCTTGTAATATCTAATTTATAACTTTCTATGAGATTAGGTTGGGAGGATATTAAATTTATTTGCCTTATTAACAGCTCCTCTTGTAAAAGAGCAATCGTTGTAGCTCCTAAACATACCAATATTAAGGTTACAAATCCTGCTGATTTATTTTTTAACTCTCTTTCTAATCCTATACAACCTCCAAATATTGAAGAAACTGTCAATCTAAATAATATCTCTGTCAATCCTATCCCAGTCATAATTATCCCTCATTTTATATTTATTTATTTTGATTTGCTATAAACTGAACTCCTAAATCTGGAAAATCTGTAAATACCCCTGTAGAATTAGTTTGGTTAAATATGATTTCAAACATCTCATCTATATTATCTACGTAGTTTGGTAAAGCATCTTTTCTAATTGTATACGGATGTAATTCCAATCCATTTTTTCCAATATATTCTACTAATGGAGTTACTTTTATATCTCCTTTTTTAGAATTATCTCCATCTATTAGCATATACCATGCTGGACCTATTCCATCAGCATATTTTGATACTTCTTCCACTCCCTCTGGAGTAAACATCCAATCATAATTATAGTTTACCCATTCACCTTTTTTATTTTTTTCCATAGTTTCATTCCAATCAGTATATGCAACTAACTGAACTAATTTTAAATCCATTCCCATCTCTGGCATAAGTTCATTTTTAACTCTTTTTAACTCATTAAAATCAAAAACTTGGAAATAGATGGGGTCATTCTTACTTGTATAACCATACTTTTTTAGAATTTGTAAAGTTTCTTTAGCTATATCTTTTCCCTCTTGATGATGTAACCAAGGAGCTTTAATTTCTGGATATATTCCAATTCTTTTTCCTGCTGTTTTTTCTAACCCTTGAATAAACTCTAATTCTTCTTCTAAAGTATGGATTTTAAATGTTGATTTCCATAAAGGGAATCTTCCCTCATAAACTAATTTTTCCTCACCATTTTCCACTTTAAAATTTTCAGTCATATTTAAACCTTTTATTTCAGCTAAAGTAAAATCCATTACATAATATCTACCATCTTTTCTTGCTCTATTTGGATATTGCTTAGCAACATCTGTAAGTTGGTCTAAAAAATGATCATGTATTACAATTACTTTATTATCCTTAGTCATAGCCAAATCTTGTTCTAAATAATCTGCTCCTTGACCAAAAGCTAAAGCCTTTGACTCAAGTGTATGTTCTGGCAAATAACCACTTGCTCCTCTATGTGCTATTATAATTTTTTTATCATTTTGTGAAAAAGTCGCTAAAGATAATCCTACCATACTAAGTGCTAATAAAATTTTTACGTTCATCTGACCTCCATGGATCACATTAATAGGTTTGGTATATATAGTGCTATTGTCTCCGAATAAGTTAAGATAGCTAAAACTACTAACAATGCTAAAATAAATGGTAATACCTCTTTTACAAACTCATCGAGTTTTACACCAACTATAGTACATGTTGTAAACATCATTGAGCCAAAAGGTGGTGTTATTCCTCCAATCATAATATTAACAATTAATATTACTCCAAATTGAATTGGATCTATTCCAACCTTTAAAGCTGCTGGTACTAAAAGTGGAGCAAGAATTACAAGTGCTGCCCCTCCTTCTAAAAACATTCCAACAAAAAGTAAAAGTAGGTTAACTATAAAAAGTAACATGTATCTATTATCTGTAAATCCAACTAATAGATTTGTTATCATTTGAGGAATTCTTTCTAGCGTTAAATAATATCCAAAAACTTTTGCTCCTATTATAAGAAGCATAACAGAACCTGTTCCATAAACCGTATCTTTTAAAATAATAGGTACATGCTCCCATTTTAATTTTTTATATACAAAAACTCCAACTACAAAACAGAATAATACAGCAACTCCACCAGCTTCTGTTGGAGTAAAAAGTCCCATACGCATTCCTAAAATAATTCCAAAAGGAATTAGTAACGCCCATATAGAATCTTTAATCTGAATCAAAATTTCCTTTATTGTAGCTCTTTTATCTCTAGTTGAAGTATATCCTCTTTTCTTAGAAATTATATGCACTACAAACATAAGAGCAACTGTCATCATAATTCCAGGTGTATATCCTGCTAAAAACATTTTAGCTACTGAAACGTTAGCTATTAATGAATAGATTATCAAATTTGTTCCTGGAGGTATTACTGGACTTACCGAAGATGATGCAGCTGTAACAGCTGCTGAAAATGGTTTTGAGAAATTTCTTTTTACCATCTCTGGAACTAAGATTTTAGATTGCATAGCTGCATCAGCATTTGCAGAACCTGAAATTCCACCCATCATAGCACTTAATATTACATTAACTTGTGCTAGTCCTCCAACCATATGCCCTGTTAAAACTTCTGCCATTTTCATTAAACTAGAACTAATTCCTGAAAAGTTCATAACAGATCCAACCATTATAAAAAATGGAACCGCCAAATATGGAAATGATTCCACCGAAGTTACAAACTGCTGAATAACCATATTAACAGACATTATATTATTCTGGAATATAAAATAATATAGTGATGCTCCTATAAGAGCAAAAGCAATAGGTATATTTAAGAAAAACAGTATAAATAAAATAATAACTGGTATAAATGGTTCCATTACATCATCACATCCTCTATTTGCTGTTCAAACTCCTCTTGCTCCTCTTGCTCTTCTATTTCTAAATTATTAAAATTAATAATATCGTAAATAAAAAAATAGATAGAATAGATTGTCATTAATCCAAAGGAAACTGGTAAAGAACTATTTATATAAACATACGATATTTCTAAAGCTGAAGTTATCTTATCAGATGAAGATGTATAGTTATAACTTAAATAAAACATAGAAGCAGATAATACTAAAAGTAGAGTATTTGTTATAACTCTTAATATTCGTCTCCCTTTTAGAGGTAGTATTTTTGTTGCGGCATCTACTCCTATAAGTCCTCTTTTTCTATAACTTGCTGTTGCTCCTAAATAAACTGTCCATATGAAACAACCAACAGAAACCTCTTCTATCCAAGAGTATTGTATTCCTAAGAAATATCTTAGGAATACATTTACTATTACAAGAATTACAGTTACGCTGATTGTTATACTTCCAAGTAATGCTTCAAACTCTATTGCCCTAAATTTTTTTAAAATATCATTACTCATGTAAGCCTCCAAACTAGCAGATTCTATTTATTTCTAATTTTATTTAATTCATCCATTATTTGATTGTAGATTCCTGGTGTCCATTTTGGAAATTGGTTAAATACATTTTCAATTGCTTTATTAAATGCAACTGCATCAACCTCATTAAATTTAACTCCAAGTTCTTCTAATTTAGTTTGGTACTCTTTCTCTAACTTCACAGTTTCATCTGTATTATAAACACTTCCATTATAAATCTCTTCCTCAATAACTTTTCTTTGCTCATCAGTTAACTCATTCCAAACTTTATTTGAAATAGTAACAGCTGAAACTCCTAAAAGGTGATTCGTTAAAGAAACTTGTTTTCTAACCTCATATATTTTAGTTCCATAGATTGTCATTAAAGATCCCTCTAATCCATCTACAACTTTTTGTTGAATTCCACTATAAACTTCTGTAAATGGAAGTGGCGTTGGATTTGCTCCCATAGCTTCTAAAGTTAACATATAAAGTTGGCTATTTGGAACTCTAATTTTTAATCCTTTTAAATCTTCTGGAGTTTTTACCTCTTTTTCTGTTAACATACTTCTAAATCCAAATAGATAATCTAATGATAAAACTTTTATCCCTTTTTTCTCAGCTTCAGCATTTAAATTTTTAACTAAATCACTTTTAGTCATAGCTAAGTATTCATCAAAATTATTATATAGCATAGGTCCAACTACTGCGTTATAATCTGGTACGTAATCTCCTAAAAAGTTTATTCCATCTACAGATATCCAGTTTGCTCCACCAACAACTTGCTCCATACTATCCTTTCCAATTGGTAGTTGTCCACCTGTGAAAACCTGTATCTCTAAATTATCTTTTAATCTATCATTTATTTTATTAGCTACCTGATGAAAAGTTTTTGCTGTTTGCTCATCTTCAACAAACTTCATACTCATTTTGATAACCTTTTTTTGAGGAGCTTTAGCTTGTTGTGCTCCATCTGTTTTTTCTTTTTCTCCTCCACATCCCACTAAAAAAATGCTTAAAACCAACATTAAAACTTTTAAAAATCCCTTTTTCATTTGATTTCCTCCCAAATTAAATTTTGTTTTTTATGAAAAAAGAGCTATTCAAAAAAAGATAAAAATCTTTTTTACTGAATAGCTCTCTCTCTCATCTCTGCTATTTTATAAAAATCTTTACATTTTTGTTTAACATTTTCTACTTTAAATTCATTTCATATTTTTTCAGTACTAAGTATACTATATTAATTTAAAATGTCAATATTTAAACATTATATAATTTTTAAATAATAGAAAATTTAGAAAATATTATTTTTTATAGTTAGCCAAAAGGATGAAAAATATTTATTAAGGAATATTCTTCATTTTTATTATCTAGTTTAGAAATATAATATATTTCATAAAAAATTTCAGATTTTTTCAACTTCTTATCTCTTTCAAATTTTTTTATTTTTTCAAAGTATATTTCGTTTTTAAAAGCTGCTCCTTCCACATATAAAGATACTCCTTTATTTTTATAAATCTCTTCACTATCAATAGATTTAGAAGCTACTATAATCTCTTCATAGTAACTATAATTTTTTTCATCCACCTTTAATATTATAAAAGTATCGCTTATATTATAAGAAATATCTATCTTTTTAAATACTTTTCTTATATGTGTTTCAATATCATTGTTATCTTTTATTTCTCCTTGAGAACTTCCCAAAATAAAAAATTCTAACTCTTCCATTTGAGGTGGTTTATTTAAACTATTCATTGCATGACTCAAAGTTTTTTCTAATCTATTTAAATTAGATTTTATATTTTTTAAGTTTTCAATCTCTTTTTCAATTATATTTTTTTGAAATACAATTGACTTTAAAATATTTTCTAAATTATTCCCTTCATATAAAATCTGTTTTATTTTTTCTAAAGAAAATCCTAAAGACTTACACCTCTTTATAAAATCTATTTGTAAAAATTGATCTATTGAATAATATCTATATTTCGTCTCTTCATCAACATAAATTGGCTTTAAAAGTCCCTCTTTATCATAGTGACGAAGGGTTTGAATAGAAATTTTTGTTAATTTAGATGTTTCTCCTATTGAAAATATCATTTTTTCCTCCAAATTTTTTTGACTCTATAGTTACAATAGAGTATATACTATTCTCTAGTAAAGGAGGAAGTGAAATGTTAAAAAAATTTATTAATTATGCTGTTCCATCTGTATTTGCGATGTTTGTATCATCACTTTATGTAATTATTGATGGAATCTTTGTAGGTCAAGGTGTCGGAAACTTAGCTCTTGCCGCTGTTAACTTAGTAGTACCTGTATCAATTTTCTTTTTTGGAATGGCCACAATGTTTGCTGTTGGAGGTGGAACTCTTATTTCTGAAAGTTTTGGAAAAAAAGACATAGCAAAAGGTGTTCACATCTTTAGAGAAGCTTTTATAGTTCTATTAATTTTAAGCTTTTTTATGAGTTTCATATTTGTTGTTTTTTCAAAAAAGATAGTTATACTTTTAGGAGCTAATGGAAATGTTTTAGAGGAAGCTAATACTTATCTAAAATATTATGTTATGTTTTGTATTCCAAATATCCTAGGAATATCTTTAAGTAGCTTTATAAGAAATGATGGAAATCCAAAGCTTGCCATGATTGCAACTGTTTCTGGTGCTTTTTTAAATATTGCTCTAGATTATGTATTTATTTTTATTTTTAAATGGGGAATAAAGGGAGCTGCTATAGCTACAGGGCTTGGACAGATTTTAACTGTTCTAATCATACTACTACACTTTTTATTTAAAAAAGGACACTTATCTTTTGGTAAAACTAAACTTCATCAAGAAAATATATTACGATTTATTACGCTAGGTTTTCCATCTTTTTTTATGGAAATCACCTTTTCAATAATGGTATTTTGTATGAATATAGCTATTTCAAAAGTAGGAAACGAAAGTCAACTAGCTTCATTTGGAATAATAAACTATCTAACTACAATTGTTTATATGCTTTTACTTGGTTTGTCTTTTGGAGTTCAACCATTATTTAGTTTCAACCACGGAGCTAAAAGTTATGAAAATGTTTTTAAATTTTATAAATTCACAATTATATCTTCTATAATCATTAACTTTATTTATTTTACTATTTCATATTTTTATGGATATGACATTGTTAAACTATTTACTAACGATAGAAGTATTTTAAATGAAACTTATATTGGTCTCACTCTATTTAATCTTTCATTTTTTGTTATAGGAATCAATGTTATTCAATCAGGATATTATCAAGCTATAAATAATCCTAAAAACTCAAATATTATATCTTTTTTAAGGTCAATTATATTTTTTCCAATAACAATCTTTATAGGAAGCCATTTTTGGGGATTAACTGGAGTTTGGTTAAGTCCTTTATTTTCTGAAACTCTTTGCTTTATAACTTGGAATCTTTTGTTTAATAAAAACTTTGGATCAATATTAGCAAATTATTTTATAAAATCTGCACCTAAGAATGAATAATATTAAATTAAATTTAAAATTTTTAATCCAATCATAAATTGATTGGATTTTTTTTTGAATTATGTTACCATCAATCTATAGAATAGAAATGAAGGAGAAATAAAATGGCAAAAGGTTATGACCAGCATATGGAAAGAAAAAACAAAGTAAATAGTTTTGGAAAAGAACTAACAAGAAGAGCTAAGTCAAAATGTGAGCTTTGCGAAGCTACAGGTGTAAGCTTAAGTATTTTCGAAGTTCCTCCAGTTAAAGAGGAGCCAGAAGTAGAAAGATGTATCTTTATCTGTGATGAGTGCAGAGATAAGTTAGAGAGAATAAGGAAAGCTAAAGAGAATGATTTTAGATTTTTAAGTAATTCTATGTGGAGCGAAGTTGATATGGTGAGAGCTCTGTCTATTGTTTTACTAAAAGAGATGTCAAAAAAATATTCATGGGCCGAAGTTATCTTAGATGACCTTTATATTGATGAGCCAACTGAGGAGTTAATTCAAACTATAGAACTAGAGTAAATATCTTTTAATATAAAGAGAGGACCCATAATAAGGTCCTCTTTTCATATAGTTTTTTTAATCTAAAAAAGTTTTTTCATCATTGATAATCTCTTGAAATCTATCTATAAATCTGCAAAGATGAAAGCCATCGCAAACTGCGTGATGTACTTGAATGGCTAACGGTATCAAATATTTTTTATCTTCCAAAATAAATTTTCCAAAGGTAAAGATTGGAAGATAGTAGTCGTACCCATTTTTTAAATTCAAATTAAATCCATCAAAACTATTCCAAGGAATCATAGAGATCGGAAAACTATTTTCAGGAATATTTTCCTTTCCAACCATTTTTATACTATCTCCATATTTAGTTGTATCAAAAATATAGCTCTCATAAAATTCAGAGTAAGATTTTATAGAGTTACTCCAAAGATTGGTAAACAGATCATTCCCCTCTTTCAAATAAGTATAACAAGGATATAAATTTGTGTAAACTCCTAAGACTCCGCTGGAATTTTTATTTATTCTAAACTCTTCAAACTCGTTGACAGTTTTAGTTAATGCAAAAATTAAAGCTGGATAAATTTTTAAGTTTAATCTTTTTATGTTAGTTATATCTATCTTTGTTGTTAAGCTCATTGTGCAAGGAATAGTTCTTGAAAAATGCTCATAATAATCTTTTCTTTTCCAATTTTCAATATCAATCTCTTTAAAAAACATCTAACTTCTCCTTAATATTATTAATTCTTAGTAATATTATACAGCATCATTTTAAAATTACTAGAATTTATAATTAAATCTTAAACTATAGTTTACCTCATCCTCATGTCTATTTTCATTATTTTCAAATTCAACTTGAACTGTAACTCCCATGTGATCCACTTTTTCCAAAGCTAGTCCTAGACTTGCCTTAATAGTACCCTTTTCTTTTGCTGGGTAAGGTAAATCATAATAATTCATACTACTATCTTTTAATTTTGCCTCGTTAGCTGAATATACATTTCCAAACTCATATGAATATTCAATAGTACTTAAAGGTTTTAAAGCTATTCCATTTCCTATATAAAATCTTTTATATCCTCTTAGCCCTATTTTCCCTTTTGTACTAAAGAAATCATTGTCATGGATTCTCAGTGCTAAAGTTCCACTTTCATTAAACGCTCCTATTTTTTCATATCCAAAATCTAAAGCCGTATAGATTGAAAACTCTGATTCTAAATCACGATAAATAGTTTTAGAAAGTTTATTTTCAAAATCTACTTTATAAGAGTTTATTCTTCCAACATTTTTATATTTTCTATCCAATAATATCTCTCTTTCAGATTTATGTCTATTGTAAGTAATATCAAATGTTGTTAACAATGAAACTTTATTATTCTTAAATGGTTTTACATTATGTAGCCCTGATCTTAAACTATAAACTTTTTCTTTTGAAGAGCTGTTTTCAAAATCAAAATCAGATACTGCAAATCCTAAAGAATATCCGTGTTTTTCACCATAAACTTCTCCATCAATATCCCTCATATACATCAACCCTTTTATATCATAATCATAGTTTGAGTTTATATCACTATCTTTAAAATGTCCTCCTGAATATATAACACTATATTTATCTGTATCCTTTGTTTTGTTATACGAACTATTCATCTTATCAAAAAATAGATTAAAAGCATTTTCAATATCGTTAATTCTATCTTGAATATTACTATAGATATCTCCTCTTATCTCTTTTAGAGATCTTTCAGTTTCTTTCTCAAATTTTATATCTGAAAGCAAATCTAAATAAACATTTAGATTTTTTAAAGTTTCTATATCTTTTTGATTTTTATTTTGACCTAGTACGCTATCTAACCCTTCACCTAAAGAATCAAACTCATTACCACTTACAACATCTTTATAAGCAACTTTTTTTATTAAAAGATTTCCTGTTTCATCAATCTTACTTTTAAATAGTGGTGAAGTTTCTACTTTAATATCACTTGCTGGTTCTACTCCGATAATATTTTTCATAAACTCGCTTACTTTGTAATCTACACCATTCCCTGTAAGAGCAAAGTTCGAAGAATCTTTCATTTTTCCTGAAATTGACTTAACATCAAAAGCTAAGTTTTCTTTTGTTATATCTATAACTGTTCCATCTAAAATAATATCTCTATCTGCCGAGAATTTTCCACCGTTAGAAATATAGCTATCCGTTAAATAAATTTCTTTTCCTTTTCCAGTAACCTTTATATTTCCACTATTTACAATCTTTCCATCTCCAACCATTCCATATCCATTTTTGATTTCAATGTTTCCATAGTTTTCAACAGTGGAAGTTTTATCTGTAAACATTGCAACTCCATCTATAACTTTTATGTTTCCTTTATTAATTCCTATAGCTCCATCTCTAGCTGAAATTCCAACTCCATTTTTAGATATAATAATATCTCCTTCATTTATTACTTTAACATCTGGCCCTTTTCCTAACAAAGCTACTGATTCTCCACTTACAAATATTTTCCCTTTATTTATTCCAGTTCCAGATTCCTTAATCCCTATTCCTACTCCTTTATCTCCATTTAATATTATTTGAGATTTTGAACCATAAACTATATTGCTATTTTTTCCATAAATTCCTATTCCACCATTATTTTCTATATTTACTCCATCTATATTGTAATCTACCCCATCTTTTAAATAGATTCCAATAGATGATATCCCATCACTTTTTTCAACAGAAATATTTGTATTTTCAAAACTATTTGTGTTATCCACTAAATAAACTCCCACAGAATCTTTTCCTACTGAGATATTATTTTTTATTCTAGAGTTCTCCTTTGCAATTAAATTTATAATATTTGATTCTTTTCCAGTTAAATCAAAATCTACAACTGAATTTTCAGCACAAACTTTGACACTTCCTGCTTCTACTTCCACATTTCCAAGTTTGATAGATTTTTCCGAGCTGTTTTTTAAATAAACTCCTAGCCCTAAATCTTTTGTAGATTTAACTTTTATAGTTCCACTATTATTATCAAAACTACTATTAGCTCCTTCTATAAAACCACCAACACCTCCATCTACTAAAATCTCTCCTATGTTTGTTAAATTATTTTTTCCAGCTTCAGATACATATAGTCCCATATTATTATTAACTAAAATATTTCCTTTATTTTTTACATTTGATCCTTGAGTTATAGCTAACCCTATCGAATTTTTACCCAATAAATTAATATCAACCTCATTTTTAATAATTTGATCTCCTGTTCTCATGTACGCTAAAGCTAAGTTTAAACCGTTACCTGTATTTTCATAATCTACAGTTCCATTTACTAAGGATGCTCCTCTATCTAAAATAGTTCCAACAGATCCTTCTCCACTTCCATTCATATAAATATTTGAATTTAGTAAATCTAATTTCCCACTGCTACTATAAATTCCATGAGCACCATTTTCTATGTTAAATTTTCCATTTAATGCCAAATCTCCAGTTGTGTAAATTCCCACACTTCCTTTTTCTGAAGAATTAACTTCATTTAAAGAAATAATATTATTTTCAATATTATAAATACCTATCCCACCATTTTTAACATTTAAACTAGCATTTTCATTGAAAACCAAATTATTTTTAGAATTTTTTCCATTTAAGTATACTCCTATAGCATTCCCATTTTTAACATTTGCTATACCATTAACATTAAAATTAGAGTTTACCTCTATATTTCCATCTCCATTTCCATAAACAAATATATTTCCAAGAGAGTTTTCACTTTTAAAATTAACTATATCTTCAATAGTTATTTTTCCACCTAACTCTGCAACATATCCTATATTTTTCATTCCTCCTATTTTAATATTCTCATTAACTACAAAATTTGCTCCATTTGATGCAATTACTCCAATACCATTATTTCCTAATAGATTTATAGTTCCTGTATTGAAAATTTTATTGTCTTTTCCAACTCCTACTATCCCTACTTGAGAATTTGATGATAATGTTATAGTCCCTGTATTAAAAATATCTTCGTTTCCATAAATTCCCATTCCTGATTCACCAGGTTTTAATTCTCCTTTATTCTGAAGAATTATATTATTTGCTACTAAAAGAACTCCATTTTCAAAACTATCTCCATTTAATTTAAAATTAATCTCTTTAGCTGAATTTGGTGTTTCTCCTTGTAAAAATAATCCAAATTTTCTTTCTTGAACTTCTGAATTTATACCAGTAAATGATAACTCAGTTATGCTCTTATCTAAATTCGATGTTTCATCTAAAGCAAGAGCTGTTCCTCCATCTCCAACTTTTATAACTCCAACTTTTTCAATAATACTTCCATCTTTTCCGTATATTCCTATTCCTTGGTTTCCTGATAAAATTTCATTTTCATTCGTAATTGTAGCATTTGATCCATAAATTCCTATACTAGACTCTCCTAATAAATTTATAATTCCATTATTATATACCTTGGCTAAACTATTATCTTTATTCGACCCATTATTTTCTACAAAAATTCCAGCACTATTATCACCAAAAGTATTAATTTTTCCATTGTTTATAACTGTAGCCATTCCTTGACCAATAGCTTGAGAGCCAAATTCATTTTCAATAACTTCTCCAGTTGACGCCACTCTATTTGTTAAACTATATATTCCCGTAGCATCATTACCGTATATTTCAAAATTCCCATTAGAAACTACTGAACTTCCATTTACTGCATATAACCCAATGCCACCAGAGTTAATAATATTATCTCCTTTTTCAACTATTATTTTTGAATCTTTTGCAAGAGAAATTTTTCCAAAATCAATATACGCTCCAATAGCACCATTTCCAGAATCTATTCTGTCAACATCAACTATCGAATTTGCTCCTAAATTTATTTGTGTTTCATCATTACTTTTCGCAAGTTTGCTCGAACTATTTTCTAGACCAGATACTTGTCCACTATAATATTTATCAGCATCAGTGGTTAATACATTTGCAACTACTTTTTTTCCAGCTTCTAAATTTAACTTTAAGTGTTGTCCTAAAAATCTTTTATAATAGAAATCTCCTATTTCGTCTGGTTGATTTGAATTTTTTTCTATATCTGTGTCTATATTTAAATTTCCTCCATCAATTGCAGCAATTTTAAATGAGTTACAAATTTTTCCATCTACTCCAATGCCACCTTCGATAGATACTACATTTAGAATTCCTTCTATTCCTGACTTTAATTTTGATACATATAAATCACTGTTTGTATTAACTAGTTTGGTTGCTACTGCATCATTTGAAGTTACAACTATTTTTCCACCTGAAAGATTGACTGAAGTTGATTTTGACCCTAAGTCCGCTTCCACTCCAACTCCTCTTCCTCTTAAAATAATTGTTCCTTTTTGTAGATTTACATCTCCTCCATTTGTATAAACTGCATAACCATTTCCACTATGATCAATTGTTGCTCCCTCTAGGTCAATTGTAGAAGCAACTCCTGCCTGACCATTTATAACTTTTAAATTTAAATTTTTCCCGTGAATTTTTCCTCCATTTTCAGCATAAAGACCTACACCTTTACTTATAGCCTCTTTTGAATTATCTATTGTTATAGATGAATTAGAAATAGTATCTTTTCAATTTTGATTTAGTACTTGATAAAATTGTTATGTCACCTTTATTCGCAAATGCTCCTATACTTTCACCTGTTAAGTTTACATCCAAATTATCCGCATTTATAATTATAGATGAATTCTCTCCTTCTGAATAAAATATTTTTGAATCTCTCGTGTTCACGTTAATTTTTCCAAGTAAATCTATAGTATTTCCATCTCTAGCTATTGCTACTTTATTTTCTAAACCATTTTCAACTACAATATCACCATTTGATTTGATATTTCCTCCACTTGTTAAAAGTCCAATAGCTTCTTTATTATCTCCTGTTATTGATAGAACTCCTGTGTTTAAATTTAACTCTCCATTTGAAGAAACTACTCCGATAGAGTTTTCAGAATTTTCAATCTTAATCTTATGAGTTCCATATTTTTGAGTATTTTCATTTACTATTGCAACGTTATTTGTTCCACCCAGAATCTCTAAATTTATATTTGATTTCTCATTTAATAAATTTCTATCAGGATGCTCACTTTCTAATTTATGTACAAATCCTATATTTTGTGTTCCACCTAAAATTGTAATTGGGGTTTGTAAATCTATTGTTCCATTATTAATCTCTTTTTTTACATAAATTCCTATATTTTGTATTCCATCTAAAATACTTATTTTTCTAGAGTTTTTAAAGTTATGAGAATCTTCTTGATTATTCGCATAATCTTTATTAAATAACATGATAAAATTTTGTGTTCCATCTTTTATTGTAATATTTCCATCTCCATAATTAGTTGTAACATAATCTCTTTTCTCTCCATAAAATTCTGTAGCTTCAGTATATACAAATATTACATTACTATTTCCCTCCACTGATATATTCCCACTATTTAATAAATAAGGATTTAAAGATTCCGTTCTTTTAGTATGCCCTTGAAGCCCTACTATATTAATGGAATTTCCAACTAATTTTATATCTCCTTTTAGTGATAAAATCATGGATACTGCATTCTCACTTTTTCCATATAACCCATAGTTATCATATAAAGATTGCACTTCATTTCTCTCTTCAGCTGTTAACTCTTTTATATCTTCCAATTTTTGAGCTTTATCTCCATGAGGATCATAATGAATAAATTGTCTCAACACATATTCTCCTTGTGAATCTTTAACTCTATTTTTAGCATCTATATTCACTTTTGTTTCTTTTTCAAAAGAACTATATGGAGACCCAATTACTCTATATATTCCTGCATTCCCTTCCCCTATAATTCCATTTGTTTGGTAAGTTCTATTAGTTATAGCATATTTTGGATATGGAGAAGCATATTTTGCAGTATAATTTGCTATCTCTCCACTCCACCCATCTAAAGCTGAACTCCCGGCTATATTTATATCCCAATTTCCAGATTCCATTATAACTTCAGAAATAGTTGCATTGTGCCCTTCTTATACGAACCTTGACTTATTGCTTCCCAAAACCATGATTCATCTGCATTAACAGATGAATAAGTTTTCATATCTGGGATTATTATATTTGGAATAGATATTTCCTCTATCTTAGGTGGTTCAGGATTATTTATCTGAGTTATTTCGAATGAATCTGGTTTTTCTATTTTTTTTAACGATAAATTTTCATTTTTTATATTATTTATATTTCTATTGTCTAAATGCTCTTTTGTTGAAATATTTGGTAGCTTACTATTTATATCAAAATCTTTTAAACTTAACTCTGTGATAAATGAATCCATAATTTCCAAATCATGATTTTTTATAATATTGTCTACAAATCCATTGTCTGGTTTGTTTTCTTCTGGTTTCTTATCTGGAATCTTTTCAGCTGGTTTATCATTAATTTGCTCCTCTTTTACAAAAAAATCTCCAAAAGCTGACTTATCTCCATCTTTGCTACCATTTGTATGATTATGATCTCCCACAAAAAATATTTGTGTTTTTCGTTCATCACTTTTTTTATAAAACATTTCCTCTAAAACCTTCTCTTCATCTTTAATTAAAGGTTCTTCTTGGGCATAAATGCCACCTGTTATCAAAAAATTAACAAGTAGTGAAAGTGTAAAAGTTACTCTTCTTTTTAAGTATCGTTTTAAAGTTCTCTCCTCTAAAAATTTGTTCATTGTTTTCCTCCCAACCGTTTTTTATTATATATATTTATTGTAATTTTATATTCAAAAAAAATGCACTTATCCACTTTTAAACAAGTGAATAAGTGCAACTGGCTGCCATTTTGAAGACCCTTTAGCTTTGCGTCCTATAGTTTCCTGTAGTTTGCTAATTTTTGTAAATATTGTCTTTATATTATTATATATTACACCTTTTTCTTTCAATAAACAACCTCTTTTAAAAAAATAATAACAAAGTAATTAAAAAAAGACTGATTTCTCAGTCTTTCAAATTTTATATTTTTTCATTATTTGAAACAAAGCTAATTAACTTGATTTTTTGAGCACCAGTAGCATAAACTATAATCTCAGAAACACCTGACTCCATAAATTCTGCTCCAATCTCATCAATTTTCTCTTTTATAATATCTTGCTCTCGCTCATTATTTGTTTCAATAGCAATTTCCCATCTACCCATAATATCTACTTCACTTATAATTTTCATATTATCATCCCCTTTTAAAATAATTATATTCAAAGATTTATACTAAATTAAGGAAGAAGTTCCTTCACTACCAATTTTATATCTTTTTGGATTTTTAATTAAATCTTTTTTTAGCTTTTGAATTTCAGAATCTTTATCCTTTTCTAACTCCTTAATTTTCAATTCTAAAAATTTTACCTTTTCATTATAACTAAAATCAGAAGTACTCAAATATTTTAATTCCACTTTATAGCTATCTATTAATTTTTCATTTAAATCAAAAATTTCATCAAAAATTATTTGTTGTTCTATTTTTAAATTTTGCTTTAATTCATCAAAATTTATATCTTGTTCATTAGCAAAAGCTAATCCTTTAAAAATTAAAATCCCTATTAATAAAATTCTCTTCATCTCTTAATTCTCCTTCAATTAAATTCTCTAAGCAATTTTTTCTTAAATATATCTTAATAAAAAATTATTACAGATTTATGTCAAAAAATATTTTTTAGACAAACCTTCCATTCTGTGCTACCATTTAAGGATAAATATTTTTATTAATAAGGAGGATAACTATGAAAATTTTTGTTTATGGAAGCTTAAGAGAGGGATTTTTTAATTTCAATAAGTATATAAATAGTGCAGCTAAAAAAATTGAACTAGGTGAAGTTATAGGTAAACTATATGCTATTAAGGATCAAGAATATCCTGCTCTATTAGAAGAAGATGGAATTGTAATTGGAGAAATTATAACCGTTGAAAATTGTGATTTAAAAGCTATTGATAATATGGAAAATTATTTTGGTGAAAATAATCCTAATAATGAATATAATAAAATAAAAAAAGAGATTAAGAATTTAGAAACTGGTGAAATAGAAATTTTAGATGTTTATGTTTATAATACAACTAATCCGAAATTTTCGTATAATAATTTAATTCCTATTGCTTCAGGAGATTGGAAAAAATATAAAAATTAACAACTTTCAAATAAACAAGGGTTTGTTTACTCGATTTGAAACGAATTTAATACTTAATAAGGTATGCTCTATCATTCGTTCTAAATTCAGAATTTCCTTTTTATTAATTAAAGATTTCTTTCACTAGAATCTTTTTCTTTATTTTTTTATTAGAAATAGCAAATACTTTTTCTACAATATTTACATCCTAATCTCTCCTCAATCTCTTCTAAATTTTCAAGAAAAAAATGTTTATTTTTAATAGATAGAAAACCCTCTTTTTTTAATTTTGTAATTATTCTTGAAACTGTTTCCTCTGTTGAATTTAAAGATTTTGCAATATTTTTATTTAAAATCTTATGATTAATAAAACTATTCTCATTATTATTACCATAAGTTCTGTATGCTCTAATCAACAATGATAATACTGCATTCTCCATAGAAAATAATTTAATATCTCTTATTTGAAAAAATAACTTTTGATAAAAAATAGAAGTATATTCTAAAATTTTCTCATGCAAATCTATATCCTGACTATATAAATTTTTTAAAAATTTTTTATCTATAATATAACATATTGTGTCCTCACAGACTTCTATATAAAAGTTTTCTAAATACTTGTCTCCATCTAAAAAATCACTTATTCTATTTAAAATAATTATATTCTCCTTTGAATAACACCCTAATAAAAATTCTTTTTCTTCACAAAAATTTTGATAATATCTAATCAATCCTTTATCTATAATTAAAATTTTTTCATTAGAAAAACTAATGTCTGTCAAAATTTCTCCTTTTCTATACTCTTTTCTTTGTGGATTAAATTTTAAAATATCTTTTATTAAATTTTTTCTATACTCTAAAAATGTCATATATTTTCCTTTCAAATAACTTTTCTAACTAAGTCATACAAAATTTTAACATATTTCTTTTTAAATTTGTATTATCTTTAAAGTACTTAAAAAAATATACATAATATTGATTTTAATCAAGTTTTTTTAAAATTTTTTATGATAAAATCAAATATACATAACAAAATATTAATTATAGAAACAAAGGAGATAATTAGATATGAAAATTGCAATAATTGGAGCTGGAGCTATGGGCTCAAGATTTGGATATATGTTACAACAATCTGGAAATGATGTGTTTTTAGTTGACACTTGGAAAGAACATGTTAATATAATAAATAAAAATGGACTTTTAATTGAAGAGAATAACAAATTAAATTCAATTAAAATTCCTATTTTTCTTCCTGAAGAGGCAATAGAAATTCCAGAATTGATAATTTTATTCACTAAATCAATGGGATTAAAGTCAATGCTAAAAAGTATTAATAAAATAATTGGAAAAAATACAAAAGTTCTTTGCTTATTAAATGGATTAGGCCATAGTGAAACAATATCTGAGTTTGTAGATATGAAAAATATATTTATGGGAGTTACTTTATGGACATCGGAACTTATTGGTCCTGGACATGTTAAGCTAACAGGAAGTGGAAACTTGGAGATTCAAAATTTAGACCCAACTATGGAAGATACTGCAAAAAAAATATGTCAAACTTTAAATAATGCAAATCTTAATGCAGTTTATAGTAAAAATGTTGTTCTTTCAATTTGGAAAAAAGCTTGTATCAATGGTGTGTTAAATAGTACTTGTACCATTCTAGACTGTAATATTGAAGAATTTGGTCAACTTAAAAACTCTAAAAAAATTATTACAAAAATAATTCAGGAATTTTCACAAATAGCTAATAAATATAATATCTTTTTAAATATTGATGAAATTATAAAAAATGTTGAACAAACCTATGATCCTAATGAAGCTGGAGAACACTTTCCATCTATGCATCAAGATTTAATACAAAATCATCGACTTACAGAGATTGACTATATCAACGGTTATATTTCAAAAAAAGGAAAAGAATTTGATATCTCAACTCCATATAATGATCTTTTAACAATGCTTATACATTCTAAAGAAGAGTTACTTATTAAATAGAAAAGAACCTCAAAAATGAGGTTCTTTTTTTAAGATGAATAAATTACAACTGATTCATAAGCTCTCAGTTTTATTTTTTTTCCATTTAATAATATATCATTGTAATTTTTTATTAAAATATTTTTTCCAACAAATATCTCTGGAATTTCAATTTCTATTTCATTTTCATAAAAATTATTTATAACCAAAAGTTTTTCATCTTCAAATTTACGCATATACCCAAATACTTGTGGACTTTCCTCATACATGGGAATAAAATCTCCATGAGAAATAACTTTATACTCTTTTCTTAATTCTATCAATTTTTTATAGTGATAAAAAACCGAGTCTTTATCTTTTAAGTTATTTTTAACATTTATTGATGAATAATTTTTAGACACACCTATCCATGGAGTTCCTTTAGTAAAACCTGCATTTTCGTTATCATCCCACTGAACTGGAGTTCTGCTATTATCTCTAGATTTTTGTCCTAGAATTTCTATAGCTTCATCAATAGTTTTTCCTTTTTCAAGAAGTAGTTTATAATTATTTAGAGCTTCTACATCTCTATATTCATTAATATTTTCAAAATGAGGATTAGTCATTGCAATCTCCTCACCTTGATAAATATATGGGGTTCCTCTTAACATGTGAATTGCTGTTCCCAGCATTTTTCCAGACTCTTTTAAATATTTTTCATTTCCAAATCTAGAAACAATTCTTGGCTGGTCATGATTACACCAAAATACTGCACTCCATCCATCTCCATTTTCTATTCCCACTTGCCATTTGAAAAATATTTCCTTTAAAGATTTAAAATCCATATCTCCTAAAGCCCATTTTTCTCCATTTGGATAATCCACTTTTAAATGATGAAAATTAAATACCATAGATAACTCTTTATTTTCTGGCTTTGTATACTCTACACAATGGAAAATCGTTGTTGATGACATCTCTCCCACAGTTAAGCTTCCTGGATATTTTCCAAAAGTATTAGCTGTTAATTCTTTTAAATATTCATGAACTTTAGGTCCGTCTGTATAAAATTTTCTTCCATCTGATGTAGCAGTCTCATAGTTATCATCTGGAAAATTTTGATTTTTTGAAATTAAATTTATTACATCTAGTCTAAATCCATCTACACCTTTTTCTAGCCAAAAATTTATCATTTTATAAATATCAGCTCTTAATTCTGGATTCTCCCAATTAAGATCAGCTTGAGTTACATCGAATAAATGTAAATAATATTTTCCTAAGGATTCCACATATTTCCAAGCATTTCCACCAAATTTTGAAGCCCAGTTATTAGGAGCTTTATTGGGTGTTCCCTCTTTCCAAATATAGTAGTTGTGATATTTATTTTCTGGTCCTTTTAAAGCTTCCTTAAACCAAAAGTGCTCTGTAGAAGTATGATTAATAACCATATCCATTATTAATTTTATTCCTTTTCTATGCATCTCATTTAATAATAGATGAAAGTCTTCCATAGTTCCAAATATTGGGTCAATATTATAGTAATCAGCTATGTCATATCCGTTATCCATCATCGGTGAGACATACATAGGAGTTGTCCAAACTACATCCACACCTAAATTTTTTAAATAATCTAGTTTACTTATAATTCCTCTAATATCTCCTATTCCATCACCATTACTATCACAAAAACTTTTCGGATATATCTGATAAACTGTGGCACTTTTCCACCAATCTTTTTCTAACATAATTTTCCTCACTTTATTTTAAATTTATAATTTTATTTTTTTCCAAATCTTCCTTTACTCAATAAATAAGTAGCTATAATTGGTACAACAAAAGCTATCGCCATAGCTATAATGTAGTTTATCCAAAATTTAGGCTGAATAGCTAAAAATGCTGGAAGTCCACCTATTCCTATTGAGTTTGCTAAAACTCCTGTTAAAGTTGAATAAATAGCTGCAAGTGCAGAACCAATTAATGCTCCATAAAAAGGATACATAAATCTTAAATTTACTCCAAACATAGCTGGTTCAGTAACTCCTAACCAAGCTGAAATTGCTGACGATAGAGACAAAGATTTTAATTTTTCATCCTTTCTATTTAAAAACATAATTGTTACAGCTGCTGATCCTTGAGCTATGTTGCTTAAAGCTATCATTGGCCAAATCATTGTTCCACCTTGAGCAATCAACTGTAAATCTACAGCTAAGAATGTATGATGAACACCTGTTATAACTAATGGAGCATAAAGCATTCCAAAAAGTATTGAACCAAATACTCTAAAAGGACCAGTTAGTAAAATATTAAATATTACTGCAATATAATTTCCTAGCTCACGAGATACTGGACCAATAACTAAATATGAAACAACAACAGTTGTAAATAAAACTAGAAATGGCAGTAGTATCATTTTTAAAATTTCAGAAAGATATTTTCTTAAAAAAAGTTCCATTTTTGCCATAAAAATTCCCGCTAACATAGCTGGAATAACTTGAGCTTGGTATCCCACTTTTTCAATAGTTATAAATCCAAAATCCCAGAAAGGTATTGTTCCTATAGCTTGAGCTGTGGCATATCCATAAGCATTCATAAGCTGTGGAGAAACTAATGTTATTCCTAAAACAATTCCTAAAATCTCTGTTCCTCCATATTTTTTTACTGTAGACCATGTTACTCCTACTGGTAAAAAATGGAATATAGCTTCACCTAAAATCCATAAAAAACTATGAAGTTCTGCTAATTTAGGGTTTAAACTTGTTAAAGTTTGGCTTCCATCTCCAAATATTGCTAAATCCCCAATTATATTTCTGAATCCTAATATTAATCCACCTGCAATAATAACTGGAAGAAGTGGTGTAAATATTTCTGCAAATCCACCTACAATTTTTTGTAATCTTCCCATTTTTTCATTAGCAGCAACTTTTGTTTCGTCTTTAGTTGCCTCTGAAATTCCTGCAATTATAACAAAATCTTTATATAAATCTTTAACTTGATTTCCAATTATTATTTGAAATTGTCCAGATGTTGAAAAACAACCTTTTACTAAAAAACTATTTTCTAGCTCTACTTTTTTTACTAAACTCTCATTTTCTAAAACTAGTCTAAGTCTAGTAACACAGTGAGTTGCGCTAATTAGATTATTTTTTCCACCGATTAAATCTAATATTTCTTTAGCTTCTTTTTCGTATTTACCCATTTTTACCCTCCAATGTTTTTAAAAAAACTTTTTAATCTTTTATTGAACATATCATATAAAGTTTTTGTTATTTTGTCAACAACTTGTTTAAACAAGTTTGTTTCTTTGTATAATTTTTTTTTTCTGATATAATATATTTAATAAAATCAGTTAATATATATTTAGGAGAAAAAATGGCTAAAAGCAGATATTTAGAAATCTATAACTTTATTAAGGAAAATATAAATAATGGAACTTATCCACCTGAAGAAAAAATTCCATCTGAAAATCAATTAAAGGATATTTTTTCAGTTAGTAGAAATACAGTTCGGAAAGCTATTGATCTTTTGGCAAGTGATGGACTTTTAAGCTCAGTTCACGGGAAGGGAGTTTTTGTAATGAAAAAAATTCCTGTTAATTTTTTATTAGGTGGAACTGAAAGTTTTAAAGAAGCTTCTTTAAAAAATAGTTTAAAATATAAAACATCCATTCCAATTTTTGAAACTCTAATTATTAATGAGGAACTAAATAAAAAAACTCATTTTCCTATTGGTGAAACTATTTATCATGTTATTAGAGTACGGGAAATTAGTGGCGAAAAAGTTATTTTAGATGATAACTATTTCTTAAAAGAGGTTGTTGAAGGATTAACTGCTTCAATTGCTATGGATTCTATATATGAATTTTTAGAAAATAAAAAAGGAATTAAAATAAATGGAGCTCAAAAAATAATCTCTGTTGAACCACCTAGTGAAGAGGATAAGAAATATTTAGATTTAAGAGGAAATAATCTTGTAGCCATTGTTAAAAACTTTGCTTACTTAGATAATGGAACTCTTTTTGAATACACTGAGTCTCATCATAGAAGTGATAAATTTGTTTTCAGTAGTTATGCCAAAAGATAATATATATTTAAAAGGAGGAATAATGGAGATTTTAGAAATACTTAAATCTCTAGGAGATTTAAATAGATTAAGAATTTTAAAAATTTTAAAAGAATTTGGAAAATCTTGTAATTGTGATTTAGAAAAAATTCTAGATTTAAATCAATCAAATGCTTCTAGACATATTACCAAACTAAGAAAAGATAAGTTAATAATTTGTGAAAAAAAGGGAAAATGGTCTTATTATAGTTTAAACTTAGAATTACTAGAAAAAAATAGTTTTATTACTGATATTTTAGACTCTTTAGAAGATAGTATATTTTTAGAAGATAAAAACAGTTTTATAGAATTTTTAAAAACTAAAAACCATTGTTTAGATTAGAAAAAAGAGTCTCAATTTATATTAAGTTGAGACTCTTTTTGTAAAAAATTAATATTTAGATAAAATTTCTTTAACTTCTTTTTTGTCAGCCATCCGTCCAGAAAATATAACTTTTCCATCAATAACAATTCCAGGAGTTTTTAAAACTCCTAACTTTGCAATTTCAACAAAATCAGTTATTTTTTCAACATTTGCTTTCTTATCTAGTTCAACTAATACCTCATTAACATAATCTAATAATACATCACAACTTTTGCAACATCCACCTAATACTTTAATTTCCATTTTATTCCTCCTATTTTATATGTTAATAAAATTAAATAAATATCCTATAATTAAAATCCCAGTAGTAACTAATCCAACATACAAAGCTAATAACTTAAATTTTATGATTTTACTTAACATAACCATTGATGGAAAAGATAACGCTGTAACAGACATCATTAAAGCTAGAATAGTTCCAATTCCAACACCTTTTAGATAAAGGGCTTCAGCTATAGGTAAAGTTCCAAAAATATCAGCATACATAGGAACTCCTACTAAAGTTGCTAATAAAACTGCAAAGGGATTGTCTTTCCCTAAAAGAGTTTCAATAATTTTTGTTGGTATAACATTATGAATAAGTGCTCCAGCTCCAACTCCAATTAAAATAGGTAGCCAAACTTTTTTAAAAATATCTTTCACTTGATTTTTGGCAAATAAAAATCTATCTCTATGATTCATTTCTCCAATTTCAACATCTACATTTTGTACATTTAAAACAAATGGTTCTACATATTTTGTCATATTCATCTTATCTATTATAACTCCACCAATAACTGCAAGGATTATTCCCACAATAACATATATAAAAGCTATTTTGAATCCAAAGAAAGAGCTAATTAATAATAAAGAAGCAATATCAACTAAAGGAGATGATATTAAAAATGAAAAAGTAACCCCAATTGGTAATCCTGCAGACGTAAATCCAATGAATAAAGGAATACTAGAACATGAGCAAAAAGGTGTAATTGTTCCTAAAAGAGCTGCTAAAGTATTTCCAGTTATTCCATTGAATCTTCCTAAAAGTTTTTTCGTTCTTTCTGGTGGGAAAAAACTTTGGATATAACTAATTCCAAATATTAATACACCTAATAAAATAAAAATCTTAATTGTGTCATAGATAAAAAACTGTAGAGCTCCTCCAAGCTTTGTATCTAGAGATATATTAAAAAATTTTGAAACTAAATAACCGGCCATATTATTAAGCCATAGCATTTTTAAAAAAAAATCTTCAATGAATCTCATAAAATCCTCCTCAAAGTATATTAGAATTTTCTAATATTGTTATACCATATAAATTTAGAGTTGTCAAAAATAATATTAGAAAAAACTAAATTAGATTTTTTTAATATTGTTATTTACAAAGTCGTTAGCTTATGTTAACATATGAGCGTATACTCATATAAAATTTTTAATTAAAGGAGGAAAAATGGGATTTTTTGAAAAATATCTATCTATTTGGGTAGGAATATGTATAGTTTTAGGTGTGGCTATTGGAGTTTTTATACCTGCAGTACCTGAGACACTTTCGCTTTTTGAATATTCGAACGTTTCTATACCTGTTGCAATTTTAATCTGGTTAATGATCTATCCAATGATGTTAAAAATAGATTTTACATCGATTATTAATGCAACTAAAAATACAAAAGGACTAACAGTAACTTGTGTAACTAACTGGTTAGTTAAGCCTTTTACAATGTATTTAATATCAATTTTATTCTTTAAAGTAATTTTTAAAAATTTAATACCACTTAATTTAGCTGATGAATATATTGCAGGAGCAGTACTTTTAGGAGCAGCTCCATGCACTGCTATGGTTTTTGTTTGGAGTCAGCTTACAAAAGGTAATCCTGCATACACATTAGTTCAAGTAGCAGTTAACGACCTAATTTTACTTATTGGATTTGTACCAATAGTAGCATTGTTATTGGGAATAAATAATGTTATTGTTCCTTATGATACTTTGATTCTTTCTGTTGTGTTATTTGTTGTTATTCCTTTAATTTTAGGAATAGTTTCTAGACACTACATTATTAAAACTAAAGGAATCAATTACTTTAAAGAGATATTTCTTAAAAAGTTTGATAAAATAACTATAGCTGGTTTACTTTTAACACTGACAATTATTTTCTCTTTCCAAGGAAGAAAAATAATCGATAATCCAATGGATATATTACTTATATCTATTCCATTAATAATCCAAACATTCTTTATATTCTTCTTTGCATATGGATGGGCTAAAATTTGGAAGCTACCTCATGAAATTGCTTCACCTGCGGGAATGATTGGGGCAAGTAATTTCTTTGAACTTGCCGTAGCTGTAGCAATATCTTTATTTGGGTTAAATTCTGGAGCAACTTTAGCTACAGTAGTTGGAGTTCTTGTTGAAGTACCTGTTATGCTTATATTAGTTAATATATCTAATAGAACAAGAGGATATTTTATAGAAAACTGTAAAGAAAAGAAAATAATAAAAATTTAGGAGGAATCATAAAAATGAAAACAATCGCTTTTGTATGTAAAGGAAATTCTTTTAAAAGTATAATTTGTGAGAGATTTGCAAAGGAATTAACAAATGATTTTATAATAGTTAGTGCTGGTACAAACCCTGCAGATAAAGTAAATGTAGAAGGTGCTAGAATTATGGAAGCAAGAGGACTTTCTATGGATGGATATAGACCTCATTCTCTAGATAGCCTTCCAGAAAATATTGATTATCTTGTTAAAATGGGATGTGCTGTAGAGTGTCCATTTGTTCCTGCCAAAGAAACTATTGATTTCGATATGGATAAATACCCTGCGAAAACTTTTGAAGAGAAAGAGATTGTAGTAGAGCTTTTAGAAAAAAAAGTTAAAGAATTCATAAAATCAATCTCTAAATAATTTTTTCATTTAAATATAAAAATTTTATTTAGTAATTGTAAAGTTATATATAAATATGGTATATTATGTGTGGGGATTATTAAATTTTATATAGAAAGAGACAACTTTAATTTAAAATTAAAGCTGTCTCTTTTATTTTTTATTTTTTATTTTTTTATAAATTCCTCTCCTGGTCTAAGAGCACTCATATCTTTAACTCTATCTACATCAAATTTATAAAATTTTATATCTGCCAACTTGTCATCCTCAATTATTTCCTGTATCTCTTCTTCAATAACTTCACCAGCATCCCCTTCAACATCTGGATTTAGTCTTTCTAAATCTATTTTTTCCTTGTAATATCTTATAATAAAATATTTCATTCTAAATTTTTTGAATAGTTTAAATATTTTTTTATTGACACATAAATAATTTATATTATATAATATACGGAATAAATTATATAAAAACCCTTCGTATAACCCTATTAATTTGGTATAGGGGTATCTACCGTGGAACCTTAATTCCTGCTTACGAAGAAAATATGTCACATATCATGTCATATTTTCTTTGTAAGTGGGATTTTTTTATTTATAAAATTTAAATTTTAGAGGAGGATGTATGAACTTTAAAAAGTTACCTAAAATAGAATTACACTGTCATTTAGATGGAAGTGTAAGACCTGAAACAATAATTGAATTAGCAAAAACAGAGGGTGTCGACCTACCCACTTCCAATATTGAAACAATAAAAAATATTTTGATTGCCCCTATGGAATGTACATCTTTAAACGAATATTTACAAAGATTCCAAGTTCCTGTAGCTATTATGCAATCAAAGGAAAGCTTAAAAAGAGTTGCATATGAGTTAATGGAGGATTCAGCAAAAGAAAATATAAAATATATAGAAATTAGATTTGCTCCATTACTACATACTGATAAAGGACTATCTCCTGAAGAAATCATTCAAAGTGTTTTAGAGGGAATAAAAGATGGCGAGAAAAATTATGATATAAAAGGGAATTTAATTCTATCATTTTTAAGACATATGCCTGCTGAGACAATTTATGATGTTATTGAAGTTGGAAAAAAATATTTAGGAGATGGAGTTGTAGCAATCGATCTTTGTGCTAGTGAAGAGAGAGGATTTTGTGAGAAGTTCATTCATCCATTTTCATTGGGAAAAGAATATGGATACAACATTACAATTCATGCTGGTGAAACTGGAATCGGTGAAAATGTTTTAGATGCAATTCAAACTCTTGGAGCAGAAAGAATTGGACATGGAATTCATATTAAAAATTGTAAAGAAGCTTATGAACTAGTAAAAGAAAAAAATATTTTTCTAGAGATGTGTCCAACTAGCAACGTTCAAACTAAAGCCGTGAACTCTTTTGATGCTCATCCTATTTTAGATTTTCATAGAGATGGTATCAAAGTGACAATAAATACAGATAATAGAACTGTATCTAATACAACTTTAACTAATGAGTGTCATGTTATAAAAGAAAATTTTGAAATTGATTTAGATACTTATAAAAATATTTATTTTAATAGTGTTGACGCAGCTTTCACAGATTGTCAAACTAAAGAAAAATTAAAAAATTTACTAAAAGAGCTAGATTAATCAACGATATTAACCTATTAAGTCTCTGTTCATTTTTAAAATATAGTTAATTAAAAACATAAAGAAAATAAACATAATAAAATATTTTAAAATAAAATGTTTACTTTTTGAAAATTATATGTTATACTAATCTTGTAGTAAGGAAATAACACAAGTAGATAAAGATTTTTAAGGAACTATTTTAACGAGTACTTCTTTATAATAATATTGATTGGGTAAATAGTTACTAACAATTAAAAATAACGGAGGTACTTAAATGAAAGGTACAGTAAAATGGTTTAACGAAGAAAAAGGATTTGGATTTATCACTGGTGAGGATGGGAAAGATGTATTCGCACACTTCTCTCAAATCAAAAAAGACGGATTCAAGTCTTTAAAAGAAAACGAAGAAGTAGAATTCGATGTTGTTAAAGGTGACAGAGGATTACAAGCTGAGAACATTGTTTCTGCAAAGTAATTGAATTTTACAAACCCTTATAGAAATTTCTATAAGGGTTTTTTTTATTTTCTCACCTAACATCCAATTAAAAAACTATTCAATCCCCTCATCATAAATAGATTTGAGTAAAAAAATCTCCCTATTAAAAAATAAACTATACAAACAATTAATCCAATAACAGTTAATTTTGAAATTAAATTATAAGATTTATCTCTTTTATTGTCATCACTTCTTCCACAACATTCTCTTTTATCAACAATTAAAAATATAAGTAAAACTATTAAAACTAAAAACATAAAATCACATCCTTATTTAAATTATATAGTTTATAATAATATAAATTTGTTACATGAGTATGTCAGTATAAAATATATTTTCTAATTTTTTTAATAAAAAACTTGAAAACATATTTTTTTTATGATAAAGTATACAAAAATATTTTATGGGAGTGGTTACTATGTTTAAAATAACAATGAAAACTACAATGATGAATATGATGCCTTTGGGAGTTGGTACCAAAAATTAATTTTTTAATTTTGGGACGAACTCATTTTTGATTTACTTAAATGAGATCTCCCGAAGAAATATGTTAACAACACGTTGCTTGGGAGATTCTCTCAAGCTTTTTTATTTTTATACAATAAATTTAAACGTGGAGGAATATTAACATGAAAAAAATTATTTTGTCTGGAATTTTATTAGGAAGTTTAGCATTAGTAGGTTGCGAAAAAGAAAAGGAAAAAAATATTATAATAGGAACGCCATCTAGAATAAAAAAACTAGATCCTATGGTATCTAATGATATTCCTTCATTACTTGTTACTAATCAAATTTTTGAAACATTTTTATACTATGAAAATAAAGAATTAAAGTCTAATATACTTGATGAATACATCTTTATAAACGACACTTTAGAACTTACTCCAAAAAAAGATTTAAAATTTTCCAATGGAGATTCTGTTACTATTGAAGATTTTAAAAATAGTCTTGAGAGAACTTTAACTCATCCTGGATGCAAATTTCTAACTGGAAATATTGAAACTATAAAGATAAATGGAGATAAAGTTGTAATTACTTTTAAAGTTGCCACACCTTCAATTTTAAATAATATGACATATCCAATGATTGTTCTTTTAAAAGAAACTAATAAAGGATTAGTTGGAACTGGTTCTTTCAAATTGGATAAGGAAGATACTGATACCATTGAATTATCATCAAATAATTATTCTAAAAACCCTGGAAAAAATAAAATCATATTTAGATCTATTCCTGAAGATAATGCTAGAACAATGGCTTTAGAGGCCGAGGAAATTCAAATCAACACCAATGTTCCTCCTGTTGATAAAGAATTAGTAAAAGGTAAAGGAATACAAGTTATTGAAACTCCCTCTGTAACTACAGAAATGGTTTGGTTTAATAATGAAAAATTAACTTTAGAAGAAAGAGCAAAAATATCTAAAGCAATAAATAAAGGAGATTTAATAGCTACTTCTTTAGAAGGAAGTGGAACTATTGCTACATCTATGATTCCTGAAAATTCATATGGTTTTTCTCCTAATACAAAGAAAATAGAAGTAGAAGATGTTGAAATAAATCGTAAATTAAAAATTATTTTAAATGATGTTGGGACTAGAAAAACAAATGCTCAAATAATTCAAGCTAATTTAAAAGAAGTTGGAATTGAATCTGAAATTATAATTTTAGATTGGGCTAAATATTTAGATTCTTCAGCTAAAGGGGAACATGATCTTCTTCTTGGTGGGTGGGTTAATGGAACTTTCGATGCTGAAGGAGTACTATATCCTTTATTTCACTCTCAAAATGCTCCTGAAGCAGGTAGAAGGACACTATATAGTAATAAAGAGTTCGATTCTCTTCTAGAGCTTTCTAGAACTTATGATTTAAAGAAAAGAGAGGACTATCTAAAAAAATCTGCCGAGAAATTATATGAAGATTATGCTATTTTACCACTGTATTATCCTAATTACTCTGTTGGTATTGCAAATAATATTGTAGGATTTAAAGGTGACGAAAGAGGACTTTATAATTTCTCTCAATTAAATTTTAAAAATTAGATTTTAAATTTTTCAAAAAATAAATAAGAGATGACGTAAGTTTTCTCTTATTTATTTCTATTTTCTTTTAAAATACTGTAAATTAAATGTAACATCTTTTCACCCTTATAAACTTTTATAAACTTTCCTTCAACCTTCATCCCAGCTCTTTCAGCTACTTTACAAGAGTTAATATTTTCAGGTCTAATTTCAGCAATTACTTTATTGGCATCTAAGAAATCGAAAGCATATTTTATACAAGCTCTTACAGCTTCTGTGGCATAACCAAATCCCCAATACTTCTTATCCAAAATATAAGCTACTCCTATATATTTTTCACCATCAATATCCTCTACTAAAGGCCCCATAAGACCAACAAAATTTCCTGTTTTCTTTTCTGTAACAAAGAGATAACTATACCCTTCATTCTTATAACGAACTCTATTTTTTTCAATCCACTCTCGAGTCTCATTTTCAGAAAAACCATGACCCCACGCATACATAATCTCTTTATCTTTTAAAATATTATATACTGAATGAAAATCCTCCTCAGTAATCTCTCGAAAATTTAATCTCTCACTAACTATTTTATCTCCAACATCTATTTTTTGCATACATCAACCCATGAAATAAACGGCGTATACTTTTCTATCTCCTCTATTGTTAATTCAATCGCACTGTTACTACTTCCACAAGCTGGAAATACAGTTTTAAATCTTTTTAAAGAACTATCTAAATAAATATCTATATTTTCATTAACTCCAAATGGACAAACTCCTCCAACTTCATGTCCAATAGTTTCTAATACTTCATCAAATTTAAGCATCTTAGCTTTTGATTTAAACTGCTCCTTGTATTTTGAATTATCAATTTTTGTATCCCCTGCAGTCACAATTAAAATAGGATTATCATTAATGACAAAAGATAGCGTCTTTGCTATTCTATACGGTTCACACTGTAAGGCTTCTGCTGCTAACTCCACCGTAGCACTAGACACCTCAAACTCTTGAATTCTATTTTCTATTCCAAATCCTTTAAAATACTCTTTAACCTTTTCGATTGCCATCAATCTCCTCCTCTATATTTTTTATTATTTTATCATAGCAATAAAACGGTTTCTCTTTTCCTAAAAACTCCATCTCTCCAGCTAATCTGAAACCAAATTTTTTAAAAAGAAAGTTCATCTTATCATTTATTGAATATGTATCTGTTTTTAAATATGAAACTCCATTTTTTAACGCTAACTCTTCAGAAAATTTTAATAAAGAGATTCCCACTCCTTGATTTCTAAAATTTGGATTCACTGCCATTCTATGAATAACCATAGCTTTTTCCAAAGATTGCCAACTGATACAGTTATATTCAGTAGGTTCAACATAATTTACACAAACAAATCCTCTTATCTCATTATCTAATTCATTGACATATAAACTTCCCTCTTCTATGTCTTTTAAAAAGTTTACTGCTTGAGGGTAAGTTTCATCCCACTGAGTATTATTATATAACTTCATCTCACTTATTGTCGCTGTTATAATTTCCATAATTTTTGAAATATCAATTGTTGTTGCTTTTCTTATCATGGTTTTCCTCTCCCTTTTAATTAAAATATATTAGAGATTTTAACTCTTTTTTCAATATTTTCCTAGTCTAAAATTTATAAATAAAAAAATTTCCACCACGAAATTTTAATCGTAGTGGAAATTCAATTTTTTTAAAAGTAAATCTATTTTTTATAATTAAAATCTGGAATCTCTTCCCATCTTTTCTTCAATGTATGAGCTGCTAGTTTAGGCTTTCTCTCTCTTGTAAATATACCTTTTTTATTTCCACCAACTCTCATTATACTATCATATCTCGTTGCAAAATCAGCAAAATTCCAAACTTGCTCCCCTATAAAATACTCCACTTTATCAAAAGCTCTTCCATGTACTTCATAGTAAATTTGCTGATACTCTTCACTGTAAATCATAGGAGTAGTTTCTCTTAGTCCGCTCACTGTGTCTGCTCCAAACTCTGTATACATCATCGGTTTTTTATGACGATTCCACCACATCTCTAGCTCTTTTACAATAACTCCCTCAACTAACTCAATCTCTCCTGTTCCCCAGTACCATCCATAGTATCTGTTAAAGCATAAAACATCTAATTCAGCACAAATCTTATGAGCCTCCTCTGTATTTAATGGATAAGCAATATGTGAAACCAATGTCACAGGTCTTTTTTGTGGGTCTAATTTTTTTGCCAAATCAATCATTGGTTTGAAATAATCATATGATCCTTCCTCCTCTAAAGCTGCTTCATTTCCTACACACCACATAACAACACATGGATGATTTTTATCTCTTTCAATTAATCCTCTAATATCTTTTTCATGCTGAGTTTTTGTTTTTAAAACTTCCCAAGTTGATACTGATGACTTTACTCCCATATACGTATTCATAAAGTTTATATGAAGTCCAACTGCTGGCACCTCGTCAATAACAACAATCCCCTCTTCATCAGCCAATCTCATAATCTCTTCAGAATACGGATAATGCGAAGTTCTAAAAGAGTTTGCTCCAATCCATTTCATTAAACTAAAATCTTTTCTGTTTATTACTTCGTTTAATCCTCTACCATTTGAATTTGAATCCTCATGTTTTCCAAATCCTTTAAAGTAAAATGGTTTTCCATTAATTAAGAATTTTCCATCTACAACTTTAACTGTTCTTATACCACATTTTTCATAATATACATCTAAAATATTTCCTTCGTCTTTCAATGTAACTTTTACTTCATAAAGATATGCAGCACCTGGCTCCCAAAATTTAGCATTCTCTATCTCTATTTTACCTTTTTTTCCAAATGATTCAGCTACTGTGTTTCCCTCTCTATCAAATATTTCCACTAAAACATCCTTATCAGTTGATAGTTTTATCTCATAATTTATAACTCCAGTTGTATTTTCTATATCTGTAATTAAAATTATATCTTTTATATATTCTTTTGGAGTTGTATAAATTTTTACAGGTCTATGAATACCACTGTAGTTAAAAAAATCTACACAATATGCTGTATGTCTTTTTGTTTTTGGAATCATCAACTCCTCTAATCCCTTAGATACGTTTTCCAAATCTTTTACTCCACCCACTGGTAGTGTCGTATGATCCAATACATTATCAACCAGTATTGTTAATCTATTTTTTTCTAATAGCTCCTCTTTTTTTAATTCAACTTCAAATGGAAGAAACCCGCCTTTATTTTTATAAATATCCTTTCCATTTAAAAATACAACTGCTTTATGAGTAACACTTCCAAATCTCAAAACTATTCTATCTTCATGTAAAATATTTCTAGAAAGTTCAAACTCTTTTTCATACCAAACTCCGCCCACATGCTCTCTGACTTCTTTATCCTCTATTAAATCATTATAACTTGATGGGACTGGTAAATTATAAACTTTCCCCTCTAATTTATTTTTAGCCCAGTTATTTTTTTCCCCTTTTCCATCATCTAATTTAAATCTCCAAACTCCTGATAAATCTATTAAATTTCTAGTTGTAGTCATTATTGGATATAACATTTCTTCTCCTTTACTTTCTTTATTTAAACTAACCCTAAATTATCATTCTCATATAAATCTTGATTATTTAATTCATTCTTTTTTAAATTTAACTCCAATTGAATTTCTTCCATTCTATTTTTATCTAATTTATAATATCTCATTGAAATTAAAGAAGCCACAAAAGCAAGCATAGGAACTAAACAATACATTACTAACATGACTATCTTAAATTTTTCACTAATAAATACATTCGGTTGAATTATACTTTTTCCAACCCCTGCATAAGCCAATGAAAATCCTACAAGCGTTGTTGCTAATGAACTTATCATTTTATCAACAAAAGAAAAAAGAGTTCCCATCATGCCTGGTACAAATCTTCCTGATCTATGTAATTCATAATCTGTAACATCAGCAATCATAGGAATAACTATTGGCGTTGATATTGCCATAAACCCTTTTAGTAAAAACATAAATCCTAGAAATAAATTTATATTATTTCCTTCCATTCCTATAAAAAATAATAATCCTGAAGTTAATAATCCTCCCCATGTTGAAAGTTTAAAAATTTTCTTTAATCCTGATTTTCTTGCAAAATATAAGCCCGTAACTCCTACTATTGTTATTGGAATTGCGGTTGTTGCAGAGAAACTTCCTTGAAGCTTTTGATTTAAAATTATATTTGCAAATAAATATATTTCAACACCTCTCATTGTACTTGTCGCTAACTTGTCAGTTGATGCTGCTATTACAAGCATCTGAATCGCTTTGTTATTTTTTATAATATCTAAATAATCTTTTCCTTTTATTTTTTTAGCAGCTTCACTATCTACACCAAAAAATTCACTTTTATCCTTTTCCCATATTCCAATTATAGCTAATGCTGTACAGATGAATGATGCTAAAGCTGTTATCAGTGATACAAATCTCCAAAGCTCAGGATTTAATAAACCACTCTCATATCTAGGGGCTATTACACTCATTAATAAATATGTTCCTCCACCAAATAATATTGTATTATAAATTGTATCGAAAATTGAAAAAAGAGGTCTTTGTTTAGGATCATTAGTTAAAACTACTTGTCCACCTTTTGTACAAGCAGTTTGAAATGTATAACCTATTATATATATAATATAAAAAGATGTTGTCCATATATATTTACCCAATGAAGAAAAATATAGTGGTGTATTAAAAATAGCTATCATAGATAGTAATATTATTATATTTCCTGCAAGTATAAAAGGTTTAAATTTTCCAAATTTTCCATCTGTCTTATCTATAAAATATCCAATAATCGGATCAGTAATTCCATCAAATACTCTCATAAATGTTGCTATTAATCCAATTATTATAGCTGATAGCCCTAATAAATTTTGTCCGTAAAAAGCATAAAACCCCAGTAAAAACATCCCTAAATTTGTAGCTGTGTTATTTAGTACGAAAAGACCTATCTTATATGATTTCGAACGGTTATATATTTCCATTTTCACACTACTCCCCTTTAAACTATTTTATTTAAAAATTCTAAACTTTTTTTATAATCTCCGTTTATATCTCCGTCTAAAGAATAATCTTGCTCTATGATAATCCAATCTATTTTCAATTCTTTAATTTTTTCTACAATTGGCTTAAAATCTATGTTCCCTTCCCCAAGAGGACATATAACTTGCTTCCCTAAATCAAAAAATTTCTCCCCTGTACTTATAATTTTCATATCTTTTAAATGGATAGTATTTATTCTATCGCTATATTTATCAATTAAAGTTAGCATATTAACTCCACCATACTGTGCCCAATATGTATCAATAAGTAGTTTTACATTTTCTATTGAAGTATTTTCCATTAAAATGTCTAGTCCAAACTTATTATTAAATTTTATAAACTCAAAGGCATGCATATGATACATAAAAAATATATCATCTTTTAATAGTTTCTCTCCAATTGTATCTATTATATTTGCAAACTCTATATATTTTTCATAGCTCTCTTGATAATTTATGGGCATAGCTCCTATCCCACAAAGATCACAATTCCATTCTTTATGTGCTTTTATAACTAAATCTAATTTTTCTGTTAAATCTAAGTAGTTTATATGTGTTGCAACAATTTTTAACCCTAACTCCTTACAAGTATCTCTATAAAAATCTATAATCTCATCAGTTACTCTTCCAAATCCTGAAAGTTGAACTCCATCATATCCCATTTCTTTTATATTTTTTAAAGCTTCTTTGGCAAAAGACAACTCTACATCCTTTCCCTCTTTTAAATACGGCATAAAATATCCTATCATTTGAACTGCAATTTTCATTTTAAATCACCTCTTTCATAGATATCTGTTATTATTTTTAAACTTTTTAGAGATTCAGTTAAGGATAGATATAGTTTTTCATTATTTCCTAGAGAATCGTAAAAACTTTTAATCTCTATCTCATGAGATGCACCATAATAATCTTTTATTTCACCCTTTTCATCTTTTTCTAAAATTTTCTCTTCTCCATTCCTATTTAAGAATAATTGTCCATCTCTAATTGTATAATTTCCACCTTGACAATAAACTTTTAAACTTATACTTGTATTTGAAAAATTACAAAGAGTTCCACTAAAAAAAGCTTCTATCCCATTATTAAATTCAAGCTTTATGGCAGCTGTATCCTCTATATCCAAATCGACGTTCTTTAATTTAGAAATTCCTCCAGATATACTTTTTATCTCTCCACCAATGTCTTGAAGATAATCAATTGTGTGTATAGCCTGATTTATGAGTAACCCTCCGCCACTCTCTACTTTTTTTCCTCTCCATGGAGCACTTTTATAATAATCTAAATCTCTTCTCCAAAATACAGTTGCTTCAAGACCTAAAATTTTTCCGCACTTAAAATTTTTAAGTTCATCTTTCAATTTTATGTAGCTTTTATTTCTTCTATTTTGATAAACCACTGTAGCTTCTATTTCAGGATATATTTTTAAAAGATCTATTAATCTGACAGCTTCTTCATAAGTGTGAGCCAATGGTTTTTCTATAATAAAATGAACTCCTTTTTTACAAGCTAGCTCTGCAACCTCATATCTAATGTTATGTGGAGTTAAGATGTGAATCACATCTAACTCCTCCTTCTCTAACATTTGATTAAAACTTTCGTAGTAGTTACAACTATTTTCTTCTCCTATCTTTTTAGCTAGTTCTGATTTTACATCACATACTGCAACTAAATTATCTCTTCTCTTTATCAGTGGAATGTGAACCTCACTTATAACTCCACACCCAACTACTCCTACACGTTTTTTTTCCTCCATAGCTAAATACTCCATCTTTTTTTGTATTTAGAAGTAGCACATCTTTTCATCAGCTCATCATAATAAAGATCCTTATCTATAGGTAGATCAATCTCTTTATTTAAAAATGTTGATAAAATCATACTATTTATAAGTTCTAAAGCTTTTATTCCCTCAACTCCAGGAGCGATTAATTTATCCCTTCCTTCAATGGCATCTATCCAATTTTCAATTACTAAAGCATGTTCAACTCCCCAAGGAACCTCACCAAGTTCCTTAGATGTATAGATTGTCTCTTCAAACTGAGGTGTATTTTTAGGATCTCTTAAATCTGCTGTTGCAATTAAATTAAGTTCATTCTCTGGAACCAACAGTTTTTTATATGATAGCTGATCATTTTCTATAACTATTTTTCCGTTGTTTCCAATTATTTCTAATCTATTTGTTCCAGGAGCATCATGTGTTGATGTTATAAAAACTCCATTTCCTCCATTTGGATACTCCACATAAGCTGTTACATCTGTTTCTACTTCCACATCTCTATTTTCTCCAAACTTACAATATGCTCGAACTTTGTTTGGCATTCCACACAACCACTGCCACATATCAATTTGATGAGGAGCTTGATTTATTAAAACTCCTCCACCTTCTCCTGCCCAAGTTGCTCTCCACTCTCCGTTATCATAATATTTTTGTGGACGATACCAGTTTGTTATAATCCAATTCACCCTTTTAAATTTTCCAATTCCATCTGTGTCAATTATCTCTTTCGCTTTTTTAAATAATGGATTGGTTCTTTGATTAAATAATAATCCAAAAACAACATCTCTATTTTCTTCTGAAACTTTATTTAACTCCTCTACATTTTTTGTGAAAACACCAACTGGTTTTTCAACTAATACGTGTACCTTTTGCTTTATAGCTTCTATTCCCATAATCGGATGCAAATAGTGAGGAGTAGCAATAATAACTGCATCTATCTCTCCTGAACTTAACATCTCTTTAAAATCAGTAAAAGTTTTTAGCTCTGGATCTATCGTTTTTGCCCACTCTAACTTTTCTGGATCTATATCACACACTGCTATTAATTTTGCATTTTTTACTGTGGCGTTGGGTATCATAGGTTTATCCGTAAATGACATCACATGAACCTTTCCCATAAAACCAATTCCAACTATTCCTACTCTTAACATATTTTCCTCCCTCGCTATATTTTTTCAATCATTTTTAACAATGTCTCTAAAGATTTTTTAAATGCTTCCTCACCATCTTTAAACTGAGCTTTTCTTTCATTCACATCTTCTTGCTCTAAACTCTGTAAAACACTAAAATTTATAAGGTGGGGTTCTAGTGATAAAAATCCTTTGAAATTATCTCTCTTTAACTCCTTTAGTAGTTCTAGTATCTCTCCATCGCCAGTTCCTATTAGCACATTTTCATGTGATGAAAAATTTGCATCCTTTAGATGTACATATTCAACAAATTTTTTTAATTTTTCATAAGCTTTTAATGGTGATACGCCAACTTGAACAAAATTAGCTGGGTCAAATATAAGTTTAAACTTTTTTGAGTCCATCGCTTCAATTAGATTTAAGCAACTTTCTATATCATCTCCAAATATTCCCTTTTCATTTTCATGAAGTAAAATAATATCCAAATTAGATATCTCTTTTATAAAACTTTTCATTTTCTCTAAAATAAGATCTTTATATTTTTCTTTTTGCTCTCTCTTTAGAAAAAAACTGAAAACTCTCACATATTTAACTTCTAATATTTGAGCTATATTTAAAACGTGTTTAAACTTTTTAAAATGTTCTTCAAATCTATTTTCAAAATCAACTTCATCTATATCTATTTTTCCAATAGGAGAAGCGATACAAGAAATCTTTATGTTTTTATTTTGTAAATATTTTTTTATATCATTAACTTTTTCTATTGATAAATCAGAAATATTCGTACCATTAACTGATCTTAATTCTATATACTTCATTCCTAGCTTTTTAATTACTTCAACTTCTTTTTCAAAACCAATGTCTATCTCATCAATAAACCCAGATATTTTCATAACTTTATCTCCTTCCTTCAAATGAACTTCTTAGTAATTAAATTATATTTCTCTATTCATTTAAAAAATATGTTAAAATCTGATAAAATCGCACTTGTTTTTTGACTTTTTTTGTTTTTTGTGCTATTTTTAATTAAGGAGGTTGTTAAATGAATAATTTATCTCATTTATGTAACATGTTAGGAGTTTTAACAAACACAAATGTCATTATCTTTAATAATCTAGGAGAAAAAATTATTAAATATTCCTCCTTTCAGGTTATTGACAACTTTAATTTAAATGAAAAAAATATACTTGATATTAAATCTTTTTTAATTGATGATAAAAATATAAGTATAAATTTAGAAAAAACTTTGAACTACTCTATTAACTTTATAGGAGTTAAGTCCTTACAAAAAAATATTTTTTTCATAGTCGGTCCCTTTCTTTGGACCGATCCTTTTTACGAAAAACAAAAAGATCTTTATAACTTAAAGAAAAATAATCTGGATGAATATACTTTTTATTCAAATTTAAAAAAAGTTAAAACAATACCAATAGAAATTTTAATTCCTTTAGTTTTCAATTTAATAAACTGTGAATTTATAAATATCGATAGTAAGTCCCATATACTTAAAGAAACTATAAAAGAATCAGTATTTAAAATGAAAAATTTAAATATCTCTTCAGAAGATGTTGAATTAACTAATGAAAGATATCATTTAGAAAATTTAAAGCTAAAGTATATTAAACTTGGAGACTATGAAAAAGCATTAAAATGTAATAGAGAAATGTCTTCTTTAAGCGAATTAAATCAAAGAATTCCAAACAATATATTTCGGTCTTTAAAAAATGGATTATTTATATCAAGTGGTATAATTAGAAAAGCTGTAGAGGAAGCTGGTGTCCCTCCAACTTTCATTCATAATTTATCCTCTAAAATTTTTACATGGATTGAAAATTCATCCACAATAGCTGAAATTAAAAAAATTGATGAGGATATTATAAAAGAATATTCTAAACTTTGTCTTTTTCATAATGAAAAATACAATACCTATAGTTTAAATATAAAAAACGTCTTACTTTTTATTGATATAAATAAAGATAAACCTATTAGTTTAAGTGAAGTTGCTGATTTTATCTCACTTAATCCAGATTATCTTTCAAGATTATTTAAAAAAGAAGTCGGTATAAATTTTAAAGACTATATTCAAAAAATAAAAATAGATTTGGCTATAAACTACCTTGAAAATACAAATTTAAAAATATCTGAAATAGCTTTTAAATTAGATTATTGTAATATTGAAAATTTTTCTAAAATTTTTAAAAAATATCAAAATGTTACTCCAGCTAAATTTAGAAAAATCTTTAAACC